>Ga0308395_1001727_pt1 | contig 13603 bp, 13 predicted proteins | sample Hotspr20SampleP4_FD_202097 | JGI IMG/M metagenome (GOLD analysis project Ga0308395, IMG submission 202097) | Hot spring phototrophic mat microbial communities from Mushroom Spring, Yellowstone National Park, Wyoming, United States - 20050930_P4 ...
CCCAGCCGGCTTTCCTCGCGTCCCAGCGTGTGATTGCCTTTCAACGCAAAGAATGACCCGGCGCCGATGCCTCCCACGCCGATAAGGGCGCGGTAGGGCGCTTGCGCGATGTCCACATGGAGCGGGTGGCGATGCGTCCCTTGTAATTGGCCGTGGCTATCGTAGAGCATAAGTTCGCGTCCCGAACCATAGCTGAGTAACGGACCAACGTCGGGCCCAACACAAAGCGAGATAGAGACACAGAAGCATCTCTGTCCAGACGAAGAGCAGCCCCTGCTATCTTTACCTGAAACCTGGCTGCCGGGTGTTCCTTAGCATGGTAACATATCCCCCGAAGCGGAGCAATCGAGCGCAGTGCCTGCGCCAGGAGATTGTCAACGAATGATCGAGGGATCTTGACACAAGGCGGCGCTCCTCGCCTCCCGGCATCGTGGCAACACGCCCACCGCGAGCATCGTCTTCGGCCAAGCTGGCTTGCCGGGAAGCATTATGCAAGGACCAACAGGGAACGCTCCTGAGAGCATGATTGAGGTTTAAGGTACATCACACAAATTTTTCCTGTATTGACAAAAAGGACGTGCTCATGCTATAATATTACAAAATATACAGAGTTCTCCGTTCGTCGCTTGATCCCGGTGTTCCCTGCACGGAGTCATCCTTCGCCTTATGCAGCGGCCGACACCGAACCGGGAAAGAAAGTTGGGTTGGATTCCCGCGAGACCATCACCGCAGAACGAGCAGAATGCAATGAAAAGGAGGTGCGAACCGAAGAGAGGGCGAAAAATCATATCCAGCATTATCCCCCACTAAGCTACAGCATCCTCGGATTAGCAAGGCTATGGAACAGTTTGGAATTGACACATTTTGAGGGAGGACCTGGATGAGAAGGATAGCAATCGTCATCTGTGCGGCGGTCGTTGCGCTTGCTATGATGGTGGTTGGGCAGTCTTATATCCCGATCAACCCTATTGCGATTGCCGCCACACCCCCGATTGAAATACCGTTCGAAAAGGAATGGGCCCGCTCCGGCCACGCGGATGCAAATGCCGAGTCCTTCACGCACTGGAACGCGGAGTCACCACCTGAGATCCCGGTCGTCTGCGCCAAATGCCACAGCACCTACGGTTATCATGATTTCTTGGGCATAGACGGCTCGCCAGCCGGCACGGTGGACAAGCCGGCGCCCGTTGGCTCGGTGATCACCTGCGTGGCGTGTCACAACGAGGCCACCATGAAGATGACCAGTGTGATGATGCCCTCCGGGATTGAGATCAAAGGCCTGGGCTCTGAAGCACGCTGTATGCAATGCCACCAAGGTCGCGAGTCGAAGATCAGCGTGGACAAAGCGATCGCCGATGCCGGGGTCGGCCCGGACGAGATCTCAGACAAGCTGACATTCCGCAATATCCACTACTACGCTGCTACCGCGACTAAGTACGGCACGTTGGCAAAAGGCGGTTACGAATACGATGGGCAGAAATACGATGGCAACTTCGTCCATGTCGAGGGCTTCAGCACTTGTGTCCAGTGCCACAATCCGCACACGCTGGAGCTCAACTTGCCGGCATGTGTCACATGTCATCCCGGGGCAACGACACCGGAGCGGGTGCGCGCCATCCGCATGGCCGGTTCGCTGATGGACTACGACGGCGATGGAAACACCCAGGAAGGCATCTATTATGAACTGCAAGGGCTGCGCGATATGCTCTACCAGGCTATCCAGGCCTATGCCGTTCAGGTGACCCAGGCCGCCATCGCCTATGATCCTGCCGTGTATCCTTACTTCTTCGCCGACACCAATGGCAACGGGGCAGCGGATGCGAATGAGGCGCGATTTGACAATGCGTTCAAGAGGTGGACACCACGCCTGCTCAGAGCTGCCTATAATTATCAGACCTCTCTCAAGGATCCAGGCGCTTATATGCACGGCGGTAAATACATCATCCAACTCTTGTACGACTCGATCGCCGATCTGAACACGGTCCTGAGCAGTCCTATCGATCTCAGCAAGGCACATCGGATTGACTATGGCCATTTCGCCGGTTCCGAGGAAGCATTTCGCCACTGGGACGGAGTTGGTGCCGTACCGGCTGCGTGCAGTAAGTGTCACTCCTCCGAGGGGTTGCCCTTGTATTTGCGCGATAAAGCCACGATCACCCAACCACCTGCGAATGGGTTTACCTGTGCCACGTGTCACAACGATCTGACCACCTTCACGCTATATGAAGTGAAGCAGGTGGAGTTCCCCAGCGGGGCTGTGATTGACAGCGGTGATCGGAATACCAACCTGTGTATGGAATGCCACCAGGGGCGCGAGTCGACGGTGAGTGTCAACCGGCTGGTCAAGGATCTGCCCCTCGATGAAGTCTCGGACAAGCTGCGCTTCCTCAACATCCATTACTTCGCTGCTGGTGCGACGCGCTTCGGTACAGAGGCGAAGGGTGCTTATGAATACGAGGGCAAGACGTATGTGGGGCTCTTCGCCCATGCTCCGGAATTCTCCAGCTGCATCAGCTGCCATCCTGCCCACGGGATCCAGTTGAGGTTTGAGGCATGTAGCAAGTGTCATAAGGGTGTGGCCAGTGAGGAAGACCTGACCAACATTCGCATCGCCACCACGGATTATGATGGGGATGGCAATACCACGGAAGGGGTTGCGGGCGAGATTGCCACCATGCGCGAGCAGCTCTATCCCGCTCTGCAGAATTACTCAGCAGCCAAGACCGGCGTACAGATCGCTTATCATCCCAGCATCTATCCCTATTTCTTCACGGATACCAACGGCAACGGCGCGGTGGATGTGGACGAGGCCAGGTTTGACAATGCCTTCAATAAATGGACGCCCCGCCTTCTCAAAGCTGCCTACAACTTCCAGTATGCCACCAAAGATCCTGGCGCCTTTACCCACAATCCCAAATACGTTTTGCAGGTGCTGTACGACAGCTTAGAAGACATAGGCGCCGATGTCTCCAAGATGACACGTCCGTAAAAACAGCTGCCCGAACCTATTACCGAACCATTGCGAACCGGTCACAGGGGTCCTTAAAGGACCCCTGTGATTGTCCGTGCGACGATCGCATATACGTGTGCGAGCACGCGCGAACCAAAAAACTTGCCGGGTCTGTCGTTTATGTTATGATTGCATGCATCATTGCAGGATCACAGAAACGGGCACAAGAAATGGCAATGCTTTTGGCACTCCTCAAGACGCTGCGTCCCAAGCAGTGGATCAAAAATGGATTCGTGTTTGTGCCGTTGGTTTTCGACGTCAAGATCTTCCAGGCACAACCTCTGCTGCGTTCCTTAGGTGGGTTTGTGGTCTTGTGCCTGATCTCCGGGGCAGTCTATCTCATCAACGATTTGGTGGACATTGAAAAGGATCGGCGCCATCCCACCAAGCGCAACCGCCCGCTGGCATCTGGGCAATTATCCCCTTCCGTGGCGATGGCAGCGGCAGTTTTAATCCCCGCGATCACGCTGCCTCTGGCCTATCTGCTCGATCCACTCTTCGGTTGGATCGTTCTGGGCTATTTTGGGCTGCACGTCGCATATTCCTTTTGGCTCAAGAATATGGTGATTGTGGATGTGATGGCCGTGGCAGCCGGATTTGTGTTACGTGTCGCGGCGGGCGTTCCTCTGGTCTGGGCGGAACGCTTTTCTCCGTGGCTCTACGTGTTCACCACCCTGCTGGCGCTCTTCCTGGCACTTGGCAAACGCCGTCAGGAAATTGCCCTGCTGGGCGAGAACGCTTCTGACACTCGTTCCATCCTGGATCGTTATAACCTGGCCTTCCTGGATGAGATGATGGCCGTGGTGACAGCCGGCACGGTGATGACCTACGCGCTCTACACATTTTCGGCGCCGAACTTGCCCAAGGACCACACTATGATGCTCACGATACCTTTTGTCATCTATGGCATCTTCCGCTACCTGTATGTGATCCATGTGCGCGGCGACGGCGGTGCCCCGGACGAGGTCGTGTTGACCGACCGCCCGTTGCAAATCTCTGTGCTGCTCTTCGGCATCTCGGTCATCCTCATCCTGTATCACGGTTGAGCGCGATGACAAGGACGGCGCGGGAGCCGCTCTTCAGGGGCCTGGTGTTCAACCAAGAGGGTGAACCGGCTGATGTGGCGTATGTCGGTGATGAGCCGCATTACGTCATCCACGATGCCGGCTTCCGACGCCATGTCCCCTCTGAGTACATTGATCGCCAGATTCTCAAATGGTTTCAGGATCAACTTGCCCTCCATCGAGAGGTGGTGACCCAAGAAGTCCTGGCGCTATTGGGACGTGACGACCTGTTCAGCAAAGCCATAGTGGACGCTTCGATGAAGAACCTCGACGAGCTGCTGCAATATGGCCTTCCCGAAGAAGCGCGTGCCTGGCTCGGAATGCTGGGATTTCGGGCCATCGTGGATGTCCACGGTGATTTGGTCGCCATTTCTGGCCCAATCCAGGAGGAGGAATAAGCGCCCGCCCTGTGCAACACGTCCAGAGCTGTTGCGTCACAAATGCTTCCCTTCGGTTACCACGCTATGTCATCTCAGCCATAGTCTTCCTGCTCTCCGCCTGGGTGCTGACCACTTCGATGGCCCACACCGACGCTCCGTTGGGCCCACCTCATCAGGTGCGCACCACAAACCCCAAAATCGGTATCCACACCCGCCTCACAGACGAAGTCGAAGCCGCCAAAATCCGACGCACCCTCGAGATGGTGCGAGAGATGGGAGCACGCTGGATCGTGGAATACTTTCCCTGGGCCTACATCGAACCTTTATCCGGCTTGCAAGATTGGAAGCACGCCGATCTTGTGGTGGATCACGCCGTCCACCAGGGCCTGACCGTCGTCGCGCGGCTGGGGATGGTGCCGCAGTGGGCCCGCCCTGCCGACAGCATCTCCTCATTCCTGGACGAGGAACATTATCCGGATTTCGCCCGTTTCGTGGGTGACTTTGTGAGCCGCTATAAGGGGCGTATCCACTATATCATTGTCTGGAATGAGCCCAACCTGTCACTGGAATGGGGCTTCCGACCGGTCAACCCTGATGCGTACACCCACTTGCTGCAGACCGCTTACCAGGCAGCCAAGGCCGCCAACCCGCAGATTAAAGTCCTGGCCGGTGCGTTGGCTCCTACACTGGCCCCTCCTGGCGATGCGTGGGCGATGAACGACCTGGACTACTTGCGCGCTATGCTCGACGCGGGTGCTGCCGATTATTTCGATGCCCTTGCCGTCCACGCATATGGTTGGACCTATCCGGCGGATTCGCCCCCCGACCCGCATGTTGTCAATTTTCGCCGCGTGGAACTGTTACGTCGTGTGCTGGTCGAATATGGAGAAGCGGATAAGCCTATCATGATCACCGAGGGAGGATGGAACGACCACCCGCGCTGGACGCGCGCAGTGAAGCCGGCACAGCGCATTCAGTACACGCTCCAGGCCTATCAGATGGCAGCACGGTGGGATTGGTGTGCGGCGGTCGTCCTTTGGGCGTTTCGTTACCCATGGCCCGCCGGGAGCTACCTCGACTATTATACCTTCGTAACCCCCGGCTTCGATCCCAAACCGATCTACTTAGAGGTACAGCGTTACGCTACCCCTTGAGGTCCTTTCCCCGATGAAACGCTTGGCGCGCCCGTGGATGATCGTGCTATTGCTTGGAACTTTCATCGCGGTCTTGGTGCTCTTGTTCTCAGGGCTGCCCTATCCGAAAGACGATGGCGCCCTGGAGCGCATCCGTGTCCGCGGCATTTTGCGCGTCGGAATGGATGCCAGCTTCCCACCCTTTGCGTGGTTGGACACAGATGGCACACCCATCGGCTATGAGGTCGAGCTGGCAGAATACATCGCAGCGCATATGGGCGTGCGTGCCCAAATCATCAATCTCGCTTTCGAAGGCCTCTATGACGCGCTGGATGCAGGGCGCGTGGATATGATCATCTCCGAGCTGACCTACGATGCGCGACGCACGCGGGAAGTGCTCTATTCACAACCCTACTTTGACGCAGGACAGCTCCTGGTCACGAGGGCTTCCACAAAGGATGACGGTGTGCTGGAGACAGATGACATCAACCGGCTGCTGGATGGTGGGCGCGTGGCCGTGGAATGGGGCAGCACGGGGGATATGAAAGCGCGCCAGCTTCGGGGTAACACCGTGCAGTATACGGTTCTTGCCTATCCCTCGGCCGAGGAGGCTCTGGTCGCCCTCGCCGCTGGTGAGGCAGATGTCGCCATCGCCGATGCCGTTTCGGTGTACCAATTCGCAAAGAGCCATCCGAACGCATTGCACATCGTCTGCTATCTCACCCACGAGCCCTATGTCATCGCCACCTCTGCCCGATCGCCTCGCCTGGCGGCAGCCATCCGCGCGGCCCTGGAAACGCTTGCGCACAGCGGTGTGCTGGATCGCTTGCGCGAGCGCTGGTTATCGGCTGCTTTGACTTCGCCATAACCTCAAGCCTCGCCACGTGTGTCCTTCGGGGCTTTTCACTCCTCAAACACCTGGTCAAGCGGGTGGAAATGTATATATCTAGAGAAGGCAAAGCCCCCGTAGCGCAAGTGTGCGCTGTTTTTGTCTGATCACTGAGTGCGTGGTACAATGAGATTTTGTGAATGCGCTCGATGCCCGTGAGATGGTGGAGGACACGGGCACACAATTTTTGGGTATAGGATTGTTCCCCGATGGCAAATGTCAGCGATCTCATTCGTTCGATTGAGCAGACCAAAGAAGACATCCCCGCGCTCCAGACGGGGGACACGGTGCGCGTGCACACGCGCATTGTGGAAGGCGATCGTGAACGCGTCCAGGTGTTCCAGGGCATTGTGATCCGTCAACAGGGCACCGGTGCGGCGCGCACGTTTACGGTGCGCCGCGTCGCCTCGCATGGGATCGGTGTGGAACGCACCTTTCCGCTACACTCGCCGCGCGTCGAGAAGATCGAGGTGGTGTCCCGTGCGCGGGTGCGGCGTGCCAAGCTCTACTTTTTGCGCGGGCGACGCGGCAAGTCTGCGCGGTTGAAGGAGGAGCGCCTGCGCGCCTGAGCCCGTGCGTTGCAGGGTGCTTATGGGAGCGGCAGCGACGCTCGATCTGGAGCACACTCTATATCAGCAGGGTTATCGTCTCATCGCCGGTTTGGACGAAGCAGGACGCGGGGCGTGGGCCGGCCCGGTGGTAGCCGCAGCGGTGATATTGCCGCTGGAGTGCCCTGATCTCAGCTACTTGCTGGATGGGGTATGTGATTCCAAGCAGCTCGCCCCCCACGTGCGTATCCAACTGGCACAGCGCATTCGGGACGTCGCATTGGCAGTGGGTGTTGGAGTCGGCGCACCCGCGTTGATCGATCGCGAGGGGATTGTACCCGCCACGTGCCACGCTATGACGCAAGCGTTGCGGCGCCTGGGTGTTACACCCGATGTGTTAGTGTTGGATTACGTGCGATTGCCGCACGTGCCGATACCGCAATATGTCAGGCCTCATGCAGATGCGCTTCATCTATGTGTCGCAGCTGCTTCGATCATCGCGAAGGTGACGCGCGATCATTTGATGGGGTTGTTAGCGCAGCGCTATCCCGGTTATGGGTTTGCCGTGCACAAGGGTTATGGCACGCCAGATCACCGTCGCTCGCTGGCCGGGCGGGGTATCACCCCCATTCATCGTCGTTCCTTCGCACCGGTGCGTATGTTAGCGGCACAACCGGGATTCGCACAACTTGACGAATTCGATAATCGGGAGGATACTTGTTAGGGTTGCGTCCGCAGCCCGCCCAGCGGGTTCGATAAAACTTCTACCAAAGGCCAGGGAGGACATCCAATGTACAAGATCATCATTGATTGGGACAAATGTCAGGCATGCGGGGATTGCGTCGATAGCTGCCCCAGCGAGGTGTTGGTCATAACACAGAAAGACGGCAAAGATGTCGCCGAAGCCTTGCGTCCCGAAGATTGCATCGGCTGCGAAGCATGTGTGGCCGCCTGCCCTGAGGAAGCCATCACCGTGACGGAGGAATGAGCCGCTGTCTGGGGTAGTGCCATCTGATGCAGGAAAGGGCTGAGCCACGGCGTCCGCGGCCGTGGCTCGCTCTTTAGATTGGCACTATTCCATGTTAGAATAAGCCGCGATGGAACTGCGAGACTTTATCGAACATGCACGTGCTACCGGCTATCTGATCGAGATCAATCGCTCCATCAGCCCCCACCTGGAAATGGCACGCGTGGTGCACAAGCACGATGGGCAACCGGTGCTGTTCACGGCGGTGGAAGGGTATCCCGGATGGCGAGTGGTGGCCGGCATCGCCTCGGCACGGCGTTATTTCGCCGAGGCCCTGGGGATCTCTGTCGAGCAGTTGTCCCCCATCCTGGCAGAGGCGTTGACACGCCCCCGACCGTGTCCCATAGTCAGCCATGCCCCCTGCCAGGAGGTTGTCGAACCAGAGGTGGACCTGGGACGTTTGCCCATCCTGCGCCATTTTCCCTTCGACGGCGGGCGCTACATCACTTCCGGTATCCTGATTTTGAACGACCCGGACCACGGCTTTAACGTCGCGTTTCATCGCCTGATGCAGCTGGACCATCGCCGTTTTGCCACACGCGTTGTGGAAGGGCGTGGCACTGATATGGCCTGGCGCAAAGCACGCGGGGATGTGCCTGTGGCGATTTGCATTGGCAACGCATTGCACATCTTGCTGGCAGCGGCGATGTCCGCCCCGCCGGGTGTCAGTGAACTGGAGGTGGCCAATGCGCTGATGGAGACTCCGCTGGTGGCATGCCGCACGGTGCCTCTGTATGTTCCGGCACAATGTGAAGTGGTCTTAGAAGGTCGCCTGACCCACGAGATGGCGCCGGAGGGGCCTTTCGTTGACTTGACCGAGACGATGGACTTTGTGCGTCCTGGACCTGTTATTGAGGTCGATTGCATCACACACCGGCGCGATCCGATCTTCCACGCTCTGTTGCCCGGCGGACTGGAGCACAAGCATTTGATGGGCATCCCCAAGGAGCCCACCATCCTGGCGGCTGTCAATCGCGTATGTCGCTGCACGCATGCGGTCATCACCCCCGGCGGTACCAGCTGGTTACACGCTGTGGTGCAGATTGACAAGCAAGCTGCCGACGACGGTCGCAAGGCGATCTATGCTGCATTTGAGGGGCACGGTTCTCTCAAGCATGTGGTCGTGGTGGACACCGACATTGATCCGTTCGACATGCAGCAGGTGGAATGGGCCATTGCGACGCGTTTCCAGGCGGATCGTGACCTGGTGGTGTTGAGCGATCAACCGGGCAGCAGCCTGGATCCTTCGGCGACCCATCGGGTGGGTCAGAAGACGCGCACGGCCAAAATGGGACTGGACGCCACGATTCCCTGGGGGGCCGATCGCGCTGCGTTTCAAAAGGTGCGTTATGAAGCTGACTCCGTATGAACAGTCGCTGCTCGAGGGAGCCGAGGGGCGCGGGGTGCAGAAAGCGATGGAAATCGTTGTCGCCCTGGGCCGTATCTATGGGGCGGAGGACCTGGTGGAGATCAGCAGCGCCCAGGTTGCCGGGGTGAGCTACAAGAATCTGGGCGAGGCCGGCCTGGAATTCCTGAGTGATTGGGCAGCCCAAGGCGCTCGGGTGCGCGTTCCAACCACGCTCAATCCAGCCGGACTCGACTTGCACGATTGGCGCCGGCTGGGCTTCGATGCCGAGTTCGCCGCCAGGCAACAGCGCGTGCTCGAAGCGTTTGCCGCGATGGGTATCCCGCCCAGCTGCACGTGCACACCCTATTTGGTGGGCCATGCACCAGCATACGGCGAGCACGTCGCCTGGGCCGAGTCGAGCGCCGTCAGCTTTGCGAACAGCGTGCTGGGAGCGCGCACCAACCGCGAAGGTGGACCGAGCGCGCTGGCTGCTGCGATCGTCGGGCGCACTGCGCGTTATGGTTTGCATCTGGACGCCAACCGCCGCGCCCGGCTGGTGGTCGAAGTGCGCTGTCCGGTGCGCAGCCTTGCTGATTTCGGCGCGTTGGGCATTCTGGTGGGGCAGCGGGCACGCAATCGGGTGCCCTATTTGCGCGGTCTGGATGCGACGCGCCTCCTTGCCCGGCCGGCAGGCCTCGATCTGTTAAAAACCCTGGGCGCAGCTATGGCAGCCAGCGGCGCGGTGGCCTTGTATCACATCGAAGGGGTCACGCCGGAGAGCGACGAACCCGGTATCATTGCACCCGGGGCGGAACCCATCACGATCGCCGATCTCAAAGCGGGCTATCAAGCGCTCGAGCGCGGACAGAAATCCGCCATTGACCTGGTGTGGTTTGGCTGTCCGCACGCTTCGTTGGCCGAGCTGGAGACAATTGTGCGTCTGTTGGATGGACGGCCGTGCAAGGTGCCCCTGTGGGTGACAATGGCCCGTGCGCTCCGAGACGAAGCGGCGCGCACCGGTCTTTTACAGCGTTTTGAAGCGCTGGGAGGGCGCGTGGTGGCAGATACCTGCCTGATTGTGGCTCCAACGCAAGGATTGGGATTCCGATGCATGGCCACTCCGTGTGCCAAGGGAGCTTACTACGCACCGGCCCACTCCGGAATGGCCGTGCATTTTGGCTCGCCTGAGGCGTGTGTCGAGGCGGCCATCACAGGGAACTGGGTCGCTGAGATGGGTGAAGAAGGGGAAGGATGAAGCGTTTCATCGGTCGGGTGATCAAGCACGGCAAGGCTAGCGGCATCGCCTTGGTGTCTCCCGAGCCGATCAGCTTCTTTGGCATGGTGGATGCCGATACCGGTGTCGTGATCGAGCCTGGCCATCCCTTGATGGGAGAATGTATCGGAGGTCGCGTACTGGTGTTTCCCACCGGAAAAGGCAGCACTGTGGGCAGCTATAGCCTTTATCGGCTCGCCAAGGCGGGCCATGCACCGGCGGCAATTATCAACCTCGAAAGTGACCCGATCGTCGCCGTCGGCGCTATTATCAGCGACATCCCGATGGTAGACCAGGTGGATATCAGCCAGATCCACACCGGCGATTGGGTTCAGATCGAAGGCGAACAGGTGATCGTGAAAGATCAGGCACAGGAACGATAGTGGGGCGGTCGCTCCCGATGGTTCTGCGCGCATTGTGGCCACCCCGAAGCTCAGAGCAGATCTCACAGAAGTTCTACAGATATCGAGCGAGGCGAAGATGGTCAACATCACGGTGGTGGGCAGCGTCAACATGGACCTTATCATCGCCCTGGAGCGCTTGCCGCTCGCGGGCGAGACATTATTAGGTAGTCGCACCACTTATGCCCTGGGCGGCAAAGGCGCCAATCAGGCCGTTGCCGCTGCGCGTCTCGGTGCATCGTCTGTGCTCATCGGCAAGGTGGGCGACGATGCTTTCGGGGCACAAATCCGCCACAATCTGGCGCGGGAGGGCATTGATCTCACCTATCTGGGCGAAGCGACGGGTGTGCCCACCGGGGTGGCAGTGATCATGCTGGTACATGGTGAGAACACCATCGTGGTGGCGCGGGGTGCCAACGATATGGTCACCCCGGAGGATGTGCAGCATGCCCAATCTGCCATCGCGCGCTCGGATGCCGTGTTATGTCAGCTGGAGGTGCCGTTGACAGCGGTAGAGGCTGCTTTGGCGGCCGGGCGTGCGGCGGGTGTGACCACCATCTTGGATCCGGCTCCAGCGCAGCGCTGTCCCGAGACTATTCTAGCACTGGCTGACTATATCACGCCCAACCGTCACGAGGCGCGTTCGTTGACCGGCATCGCGATTGAGGACTATGACGATGCGCGCCGTGCGGCACACCATCTGTTGCACTATGTGCGCAAAGGGGTTGTGGTCAAGCTGGGAGGCGCCGGTGCGCTGGTGGTCGAGGCCGGGGAGGAACACCGCATCGAAGGGATCGCGGTCGAGGTCGTGGACACCACGGCTGCTGGAGATGCCTTTTGTGCTGCCCTGGGGGTGGCCCTGGCCCACGGCGTGGCGTTCCCCGAAGCCGCCCGTTTCGCCAACGCCGTGGGAGCGCTGACGGTGACGCGGCTGGGCGCACAACCATCCTTGCCCACATTGGCGGAGGTGCAGCGTTTCGCCGAGGCTCGGAGGCTCACCCTACCGTTGCCCGGTATCGGTGAGTGGAGGATGAGAGGGCCGAAATGACTACACAAGCGACATGGCAGCCGGGCCTGATCGTGCTCCTCGGCTCGGGAGAGACCTCGAGCAGCGGACGTCGCGTTTACGACTGGTTGTTCGCCCGGATGGTGGCGCCCATCCGAGTCGCCGTGTTGGAAACACCGGCGGGGTTTCAACCCAACTCGGCCTATGTGGCAGAGGAAGCCGCTCAGTTTCTGCGGGTGCATTTGCAAAATTATCACCCGGAGGTGACCGTGGTGCCGGCGCGCAAGCGCGGTACGCCTTACAGCCCTAACATGCCCGAGATCGTGGCACCTCTGCTGCAGGCAAATGTGATCTTCCTGGGTCCTGGCAGTCCTACCTATGCGGTGCGTCAATTGCGCGATAGCCTGGCGTGGTACACGCTGATTGCGCGTCATCGCCTGGGCGCGGCGATCGTCCTCTCCAGCGCTGCAACCATCGCTGTGGGTGCCTATGCGCTGCCCGTGTATGAAATCTATAAAGTGGGAACGGAGCTCCATTGGGTGTCGGGCCTGGATTTTCTGGGTGCGTTCGGCCTCTCTCTGGTGCTGGTGCCCCATTGGGACAATCGCGAGGGCGGTGCGACGCTGGATACGAGCCGTTGCTTTATGGGGCAGGAGCGCTTTGGGAGACTACTGGCATTGTTGCCGCGAGGAGTTACTGTGCTGGGCATTGACGAGCATACTGCCCTGGTGCTTGATCTCGGTGCCGGCTATTGCCGGGTGATAGGACGAGGCAGCGTCACGTGCATACGTGCCGACGATGCGGTGACGTTCACATCCTCTGATCCCATCCCGTTGAGTGCATTAGGTGATTTTCGAATGCCACCCTTACGCGCGGGTGTACCGGAACACGTATGGCGAAATGTCGAGATGGCTGTTCGGCAGGCGCCGGAACTGCCCACACCGCCAGAAGAGGTGCTGCGACTGGTGGAAGCGCGGGAGGCAGCGCGGGCCCGGCGTGACTGGCAAGAAGCGGATGCATTGCGCGAACGGGTGGCTGCTTTGGGCTGGTATATTCAGGACACCCGGGAGGGCCCCCGTCTGACACCCCTCACCTTGCCGATCAAAAGATAATGTTAAACTCAAATTGCCACTTTTTGATCGGGTGCGTTGTCTGGGGAGAAGCGGGGTCAAAACCAACCGCGCCTGAGCAAACGGCGGGCATTCGCCGCCGCGCATACGGGAGAAAGAATCTCGGCGGTGAGAAACCACTTGCTGCAGGCCCCTGTTCCCATTCACCCCCGAATTGAAAGCATCTCTTTTGACATCCTCTTTTTCTCCCGTTACAATCCTCTTGTCTAAGAAGAGGTCGTCGGGCAGTTCTTGTGCATCAAGCGGCACAGAAAGCCATCTTCTCTAGCTTGGATATCAGTTGTCCAGTGCAACGTCGTTTCGGGAACGGGAGCTTCACACGCTTATGAACAGCGCGCAAATTCGCCAGGCCTTTCTGGATTATTTTCGCCAAAATGGCCATGTCATCGTGCCA
>Ga0308395_1001739_pt1 | contig 13563 bp, 10 predicted proteins | sample Hotspr20SampleP4_FD_202097 | JGI IMG/M metagenome (GOLD analysis project Ga0308395, IMG submission 202097) | Hot spring phototrophic mat microbial communities from Mushroom Spring, Yellowstone National Park, Wyoming, United States - 20050930_P4 ...
CTCGGCGTCAACCGATCGGATTCAGTGTGGTTCTGCGACTGTACTTTCTTTCCTGCGCTGATACTTCTGCGTGGAGTACTTGCGCATTTCCTCGCTGTCGCAGAATCGGCATTAAGTAGCTGACTAGTCTCCTAAGCCATGCTCTACAAGCGTGCTGTCGGCACCATGAGAGCCGAGTTTCTACTCACCAGCTCCTATCTCCTCTCCCGCCCTGGTGAGGCTTTCAACTGGGTAGGTGATGTTATTATTCAGGTTGTGAATAGATTTCATTCAGACCCACCTGTCTATTATCAACGTTGGCTAACGCCGCTGCTCCAGGCCGCGTGTGAAGCGCATCCCGTAGTCGTGCTCACCGGCGCGCGACAGGTGGGCAAAAGCACCCTGCTGCGGCGGGCTGAGCCATTTAGCACCTGGCGCTATCACACCATGGACGACCTCGACGTGCTGCGCCAAGCGCGCGAGAATCCCGCTCGCCTTTGGGCCGGCACAGATGCAGTGGTGCTGGACGAAGTTCAGAAAGCACCTGAACTGTTGCTAGCCATCAAGCGCGCTGTAGATGCGCAACTAGGCCGCTATCGCTTCCTGCTGTCCGGATCGGCCAACCTGCTTTTAATGAAGAACATCAGTGAAAGCCTGGCTGGCCGCGCAGTCTATCTGATTCTCGATCCGCTCACTCTAGGCGAGTGGCACGGCCAGCCACCGCCCACCCTCCTAGCGGATGTGCTGGCCGGTCGCTGGCCAGAGGAAAGCACACTGCCGGAAGCGCCACCTGATCCAATCCCCCTCTTACAACGCGGTTTCATGCCCGCCCTGTTTGCGCTGGCGGACCCAGCGGACCATCTAAGATGGTGGGAGGGCTACGTAGCCACTTACCTGGAGCGCGACCTCCGGCAGGTATCACAGATCGAGTCTTTGGTGGATTTCAGACGGGTCATGGCACTGCTGGCGTTACGCAGCGGCCAACTGCTCAACCAGTCAGAAGTGGCGCGCGACGCCGGCCTGTCACAGCCAACGATCCATCGTTATATAAACCTGCTGGAAGCCACGCATCTGTTCGAGCGCGTGCCGCCGTACCTTGGCAGTCACACGGCGCGCTTGTTGAAATCACCACGCGCCTTCTGGTCCGATACAGGGCTGGCGATATTTCTGGCCGGCTACTTCAGCGCGGATGAGTTAGCCAAGGCGCGCGAGCTAGGTGCCTTCTTCGAGATGCTGATCTACCAACATTTACGTGTGAGCTGCAGCTTATTGACACCGCGCGGCCGGCTGTACTTCTGGCGCACGCAAACAGGCAGCGAGGTCGATTTTGTTATCGAGCACGGTCGCCGAGTGGTGGGCGTCGAAGTCAAGATGACCGATGCACCAAGCTATCGCCACATGACAGGACTGGTCAAGTTTCTGAAGGAGCACCCTCAGGCTGCGGGCGGGATACTATTGCACAGCGGACGACAAATCCAGCGCCTGGATGAGAAGATCGTCGCTGTCCCCTGGTCGCTGATCACTGGCTAATGGGCCGGCGAGATGTATCAGGATGAATCCCTCCCTCGAATGCTCGAAAGCCCCCTGGCAGGGTTGATGTATATGGCATCGCTTTAGCCCGCCCGCCTCGATCGCTACGCTTGTGCGTACAATCCCCGCACAAAGGACTGTCCCATGAACATCACCATCGAACCTCTCGGATCAAACGCCCGGACGCCGCTGGCCGAGAAATTCGTGTTCGGCAAGACGTTCACCAACCGCATGTTCATCCAGCGCTGGAGCGAGGCGCTGGGCTGGCACGACGCACGAATCGTCCCCTATCAGCCGATCTGCCTGGATCCGGCCACAGCCGTGCTGCATTACGGCCAGGAGATCTTTGAAGGCACCAAAGCCTATCGCCGGCCCGATGGCCACATCAACCTATTCCGGCCCTGGGAGAACACCGCGCGCTTCAACCGCTCTGCCGATCGCATGGCCATGCAGCGGGTTGACCCAGAAGCGCACTTGGAGGCAATCGTCACCCTGGTTCGCCTGGAACACGAATGGGTGCCTTACGGCGAAGGCGAATCGCTCTACATCCGGCCGGCGATGATCGCAACCGACGTGAGCCTCGGCGTGCACGCCAGCAAGACCTACCTGCACTTCATCATCACTGGCCCTGCCGGCTTGTATTTCGCCAACGGCTTCAAGCCAGTGTCCGTGTTTGTCTCTGATCAGTATGTGCGCGCGGTGCGCGGTGGCACCGGCATAGCGAAGACCGGGGGCAACTACGCCGCCAGCCTGCTGGAGAGCGAGCGCGTCAGGCCGCTGGGCTACCAACAGGTGCTGTGGCTGGACGCGATCGAACGCAAGTATGTAGAAGAAGTTGGCGCGATGAACATCGCCTTCGTTTACGGTGGCAAACACATCGTGACCCCGGAGCTATCCGGCAGCATTCTGGAAGGCGTGACGCGCGACTCGGTGCTCAAGCTGGCGCCTGATCTAGGCTACACAGCCAGCGAGTCGCGCCTAGCGCTGAGCGACGTGCTGCGCGACATCGAGTCTGGAGAGATCACCGAGGTGTTCGGCACTGGGACCGCAGCCGTGATCGTGCCGGTGGATAAACTGGGCTACTGCGGCAAGGATTACTTCGTGCGCTTCGCGCCTGGGCCAGTGGCCACGCAGCTATACAAAACGCTGACCGACATCCAGTATGGCCGCGTTCCAGATCCATATGGGTGGACCCACAAGATAGAGGTTCCGACCGCTTCCTAGGGCGTGTCGCGCTTGGTGATCGGCCTCACCGGCAACATTGCGACGGGAAAGAGCACTGTCGCCGGCATGCTGCGTGCGCTGGGAGCCAACATCATAGACGCTGACCAGCTCGCTCGCCAAGCTGTTCGGCCTGGTCAGCCGGCCCTGGCTCAAATAGTAGAAACCTTCGGCCACGAGATGCTATTGCCAAGCGGCGAGCTGGATCGCACCAAACTAGGGCGCCTTGTCTTCAGTGATCCAGACAAGCTGCGCCAGCTTGAGGCCATCATCCATCCGGTCGTGCGCGAGGCGATTCAGCAGGCGCTGGACACGCAGCCAGATAACAGCGTCGTCGTCCTTGAGGTGATCAAACTGTTCGAGAGCAGTTGGGCGCGCCAGTGCGACCAGGTATGGGTGACCTATTGCCCGCCCGATGCGCAGATCGCGCGACTGGTAAGCACGCGCGGGCTGAGCGTCGAAGAGGCGCGGCTGCGCGTCGCAGCACAGCCCCCACAGGCCGATAAGATTGCCAAGGCTGATGTTTTGATAGATACATCGCAAGGATTGAATTACACTCGCCAACAGGTTTTTGCAGCCTGGGAAGCTTTGTAATGCTACAATCCCGGTGCGCTATGGAATCCACGCCCGGCTCGATAGGTGCACCAACAGCTCAGAAAGAACATCCAACGCACCTGGCAGCGCGACATCTCCTCATTGACTGGACGGCGCGCCTGTTGTTGTTCAGCGGGCTCGTCATCGGGCTGGCCTGGCCAGCAGAGGCAGCACCAGAGGGTCGCGCGCTCTACGCAGGCATGTTGATCACCATTGCCAGCGCAGCCTATCTGCTGGCCAGCGTCGAACCCGTGGCGCTCTGGATTCATCAACGGGTCAAGGAATATCCGTTGCCGATGGCGCTGTTGCCGGTTGCTTGGCTGGCGCTGCTATACCCATACATATTGAGCGCCGAGCAAGACCCGGCTGAGGTCTTGTTCTTCGGCGTCTTCCTCTTTCTCGCTACAGCAGCAGCTATCCTGAACGTCTCACCCCTTCAACGAGCAGACATCTCGCTGGGCCTAATCTTAGTCGCTGTCCCACTGGTCATGCCAGTGATCCCAGACACGCCATTCTCCGCTCAGGCACACGCAGCGCCTCTGACAGCCCGCGCAATCGCCTTCCTGCTGCCGCTGGCCCTTTTGCTGCTGACCAACACGCAGCAAAAGCAACGTTTGAACCTGCTATTCATCTGCGCAGCGCTGGCGCTATGGTATTCGGCACACTTTGGCGCACTCCCCACGCTCCCGATCGGACGCGAGGCAAACGCCTTCGCTCAACTGACCATCCCAGTGGCTGGGTTGTATATGCTCGCCATCGCCGGGCGCTTTGATCGGCTGGGATTATCTTTTCGCTTGACACCGCGCCAAGTGAGTATCACAGCGTCGAACGCTGTGCTGTTGGCAGCGCTCTACGTGCCGCTTGGCCTAGTAGCCGGCGCGCTCGTGCCCGCGTTTAGTGGCCCTGCCTTGTTAGAGGTGCTATGGCGCTGGCTGAGCATCTTCCTCCTGCAGGCGTTGCCGACGGAGATCCTTCTGCGCGGCACGCTGATCACGTATCTCCAGGACGATCTCCAACTTAGCCCGCTGGTTGCCATCGCCGTCAGCGTCGTTGCCTCGGTCGTAGTCGGCTGGACCAGCCTGAGCTGGATGCTGGCGCTGAGCGCGATCGCCGCTGTGTTTTACGCGCGCATCTTCCTGGCAACGAGAAACGTCGTCGCGTCCGGTGTGGTGCATGCCACTCTGTTGTGGGTGCTGTGGTTATTGTTCGGCGGATAATTGAACGTGTATATCTATGAAGCCGGCCTACATCGGACGCTACCAGGTCAAAGCCGAGCTGAGCTGCGGCGGCATGTCGGTGGTCTATCTGGCCCATGACCCCGCGATTGGCCGCGACGTAGCGATCAAAGTGCTGCTCAGCAACCTGAGCAATCAGCCGGCTGCGCGCGCCCGCTTCGAGCGCGAAGCGCGCATCGTGGCCGCACTAGAACATCCAGCTATCGTCCCCATTTACGACTTCGGCGAGCAAGACGGTCAGCCGTTCCTGGTGATGCGTTACATGTCGGGCGGCTCACTGGCCGACCTTCTGAGTTACGGTCGGTTGAACCTTCAGGACGCAGCGCGGATCGTTCAGCGATTAGCCGGCGCGCTGGACGAAGCACACGCCCGCGGCATCATCCATCGGGATATCAAGCCCGGCAACATCCTGTTCGACGGCCACGGCGAGGCGTTTCTCACCGATTTTGGCATCGGCAAGCTCTACGAAGACGGCCAGAGCCTGACCCTCACTGGCAGTGTAGTGCTGGGCACGCCGGCTTACATGAGCCCAGAACAAGCGCTCGGCAAGCCGCTCGACCCGCGCAGCGACGTGTATTCGCTCGGCGCTGTGATATTCGAAATGTTGTCTGGCGCGCCGCCCTACAAAGGGCCTACCGGCATCAGCGTCGCCATGAAGCACGTCAACGACCCAGTGCCGGACCTGCGTGCTGTGCGGCCGGAGCTGGCCGAGGCTTGCGCGATCTTGGTAGCCAAGGCGATGGCGAAGGATCCCAGCGAGCGGTTTGCTACGGCTGGCGAGTTGGCCGCAGCGTTTGTTGACGCAGTGAACGGCCATCCGATTACCGAAACGATGATGCCGCCGGTCCTGGTGCGCAGGAAGAGCCCGCCACTCGTGTTGCTGGACGAGGCAAGCACAGGGACGACGGAGCTCATCATGCCCATTCAACTGGGGCAGGAATCGCAGGCAGATCAGCGCCGGCCCTCGATATTGCTGCTCGCGGGCGCATTCGTGTCGGCCTTGTTCGTGGTCGGCTTAGGCGTGTTTATCTTCGCTTTTGTGCGCCAGGCCAGCAGCGCCCTGCCGGCGACGCCCTCCACGACGCCGAGCGCCAGCGCAACGGCAACCGTCACGCCCAGTCCAGTGCCAACCACGGTTGAGCCGACGAGCCTCCTAGTTCCCTCGTCCACACCCTCACCCACCGACCCGCCGCGCCTTCGGGTTGCCCAGCGCGCAAACGTGCGCGAGGGGCCAGGCCTTCAGTTCTCGATCATCACGCAACTGCCGGAGGGGACCGTGGTGAGAGCAATTGCGATCACCTGGCAAAGCAGCGGCGGGTGGTATATCGTCGAGCTGCCCGACGGTCGCCGCGGCTACATCTTCTACGAGCTGGTCCAAGCCATCAACCCAACCGCTGTCGCTGCGCTGCCGACGGCGATCGTGATCATCCAACCCACCCCAACCAGAACGCCCACCCACACGCCGTCCCCGACGCATCAGCCGACGCTCACGACCACCCAGACGCCCACGCTGACGTTCACGCCTACGCCTACGCTGACGCCGACGACACCACCTACATCTACGCCGGCGTCTACAGCCACTCATACGCCGATGCCAACGCCTAGCTCTACTCCGACACCTACATCTACTCCGATCCCGTCGCCTACTTCTACGCCGACACCCACATCTACTCCAACTTCAACACCTACCCCTACTCCGACACCCACGTCTACTCCGACCCCGTCGCCTACTTCTACGCCGACACCCACATCTACTCCAACTTCAACACCTACATCTACCCCGACCCCGACGCCTACTTTCACACCGTCCCCAACACCCACTGAGACGGCAACGGTCACACCAACCGCGACATCACTGGTATCTGTGCTGGATCACACACCAACTCCGACGCCGGAGACGACGACAACTGTGCCAACCGCGACATCATCGGTATCTCTGCTGGACTACACGCCGACCCCGACGCCGGAGACGCCGTGACCACAAAGCCATGTTTGCTTTCCTTGAGGGGTTAAACGACAAGCAGCGCGCGGCTGTGGAGGCTAAAGATGGCCCGACGCTTGTGCTCGCTGGTCCGGGCAGTGGCAAGACGCGCGTGCTGACCAGCCGGATCGCTTACCTAATCAGCGTGCGCAACACCGCGCCTTATCGCCTGATGGCAGTGACCTTCACCAACAAAGCTGCCCGCGAAATGCGCGACCGTGTGGCGCAGTTCCTGGGTGCGGGTAAGGCCGGTGATCTGCTGATCGGCACATTCCACAGCATCTGTGCGCGGCTGCTTCGCCGAGAGTCAGCTCGGATCGGCCTGGACCGAGATTTCTCCATCTACGACGCCGACGACCAGCTCAACGTCGTCAAAGCAGCTCTGGCCGAGCTGAAGCTGGATGAGAAAAAATACAAGCCGGCTTCTATCCACGCAGCCATCAGCGCGGCCAAGAACGACCTAATCTCACCAGAGGCATATCGGGCCGAGAGCTACTTTCAGGAAATCGCCGGCCGCGTATATGCCCGCTACAACGCCATCCTGCGCGCCAACAACGCCCTGGATTTCGACGATTTGATCATGGAGACCGTCCGTCTCCTACAGAGCGACGCTGCCGTGCGCGAGAAGGTTCAGGAGCGCTATGCGCATGTCCTGGTGGACGAGTTCCAGGACACCAACCTGGCACAGTATGCGCTCATTAGGTTGTTCACCGGCCGGCATCGTAACCTGTTCTGCGTCGGCGATGCCGACCAGAGCATCTACGCCTGGCGGGGCGCGGACTACCGCAACGTGCTGCGGCTGCGCGAGGACTATCCCGACCTCAACATCATCACGCTCGATCAGAACTATCGCTCAACGCAAACCATCCTCGATGCAGCGATGGGTGTCATTCGCAAGAACCCTAACCGCATCCACATCAATCTCTTAACGCAACGCGGCCACGGCCCAAAGATAGCAGTGCGCGAATTATTCAATGAGGACGAGGAAGCCCAGTTTGTCGTGGACACCATTGAGGAGCTAGTGCGCCAGCGAGCCGCCGAGCCAGGGCAGATAGCGGTGATGTATCGCACCAACGCCCAGTCGCGGCCGCTGGAAGAGGCGTTCATCCGGGCCGGCATGCCCTACCGATTGGTAGGGGCGACGCGCTTCTACGCGCGCAAAGAGATCAAAGACGTGTTGGCCTACTTGCGCGTCATCAACAACCCTGCCGACATGATAAGCCTGCGGCGCATCATCAATGTGCCGCCGCGCGGCATTGGTGAGAAGACATACGAGCAATTGGAAAGCGCAGCTCGCGCGCGCGAAGCGTCCGCTCTGGATGTGCTGACGAAAGGAGATTTATCCCTGCCTGGGCGCGCTGGGCGCGCGCTCCAGGAGTTCGGCTTGCTCTGGGCGCAATGGGTGCGCCTGCGCAACGAGCTAAGCGTGGGACAGCTCTTTGATCATGTTCTTCAAACCAGCGGCTATAAAGACCATCTGCGCGATGGAACATCTGAGGGCGAGGATCGCTGGGCTAACGTGATGGCGCTGCGCAATGTGGCGATCGAAGCTGGGGATGTGATGCTCAGCGAGTTTTTGAGCAACGTCGCCCTGGTGAGCGACGTAGATAACTTCGACGAAACCGTGAACGCCCCCACCCTGCTCACCTTGCATGCTGCAAAGGGGTTGGAGTTCAACGTGGTGTTCATCGTTGGCTTGGTCGAGGGCGTCCTGCCCCATAGCCGCAGCCTGGACGATCCAGAGCAAATGGCTGAGGAACGTCGCCTGATGTATGTGGGCATCACGCGCGCCAAAGATCGCCTATATTTACTGCGGCCCTTCCGCCGCTCACAATGGGGCGATAGCGAGATCACCGAGCCTTCACGCTTTTTGAGCGATCTGCCAGATTCGGTTGTGGATAGCAAGCTGCACAAGAACAGCGAACTGCTACAAGCCACCACGGTCTGGCAGCGCCAACCGAACAAAGCACCAGCCGGCGCGCGTTTCCAACCGGGCGATAGAGTGGTTCATCCTCGCTTCGGCGAGGGCTTGGTGCTGCGCAGCACGCTGGTTAGAGATGACGAAGAAGTGGAGGTCTTCTTCTTCGGGGCAGGCGGTAAGCGACTCTCCGCAGCAATGAGCGGCCTGAAGAAGATAAGGGGTTAGAATACCCAAGTTAATTATGGCGTTCACCATAGAAGATTTCCAGGACCTGCTTGAGATCCTCCGCACCAAGCCGGAGTGGAAAGAGGCATTGCGCCGCGAGCTGCTGGGCGAAGAGCTCCTCGCGCTGCCTGGCTTAGTCCGCGATCTGATCAAGGCCATCGCTGAGATGAATCAACGCCTCTATCGCCTCGAGCAAAAAGTCGAGGCGCTCGAGGCGGACGTTGGCGTGCTTAAGGCCGACGTTAGTGTGCTTAAGGCTGACGTTGATGTGCTTAAGACTGACGTTAGCGTGCTTAAAGCAGACGTTGGTGTGCTTAAGGCTGACGTTGATGTGCTTAAGACTGACGTTGGTGTGCTTAAGACTGACGTTGGTTTGCTTAAGACCGATGTTGCAGCGCTCAAGGGTGATTCGCTGGAGCGTAAGTATCGTGAGCGGCCTTTTGTCTACTTCCGCCGCATCCTGCGCAAACCAAAGACCCTGACCGACCAAGAGCTCGACGACCTATTGAGCAAGGCGCAAGCGGACGGCGTGCTGACTGAAGCAGAAGTAGATGAAATCAGCCTGCTTGACGCAGTTGTGCGCGGCCAGCGCGCCACCGACGGCCAGATCGCCTACCTCGCTGTTGAGATCTCCGTCAAGATTGATGAGCATGACGTTGACCGCGCCGTGAAGCGATCCAGATTGCTTGAGAAGATTCCAGGCGTCCGCGCTATCCCCGTCGTCGCTGGCGAGCAGATTACCCCTGAAGGCAGTGCCGCGCTCGCAGGAAACGTAGTGTGGGCCGTGATTGATGGTCACGCAATTACCCCCTCGTGAGCGCACGACTTAACCATTTAGATGATGAAGGGGGGTGTTTGCACCGCAAAAGGCCTGTGCGCCGGCTTCTCGCACTCGCATTAATCCGATTACTTAAGTTATGGTCACTCAAAATCCTTCCGGCAAGGTCATCACCTCAATAGAAGCGCTCCAGCGCGAGCGTGAATCATTTGACGCGCTGTTTAAGCCGCGCTCGGTGGCAGTGATCGGCGCAACAGACAAAGAGGGCAGCGTCGGCCTGGCCATGATGAACAACCTAAAGCCATTCCGTGGGCGGGTCTTCCCTGTAAATCCCAAGCGTGACGAGGTCTTGGGGCTGAAAGCCTACCCGAATATCGCGGCTGTGCCTGAAAAGGTGGACCTGGCCGTGATCATCACACCAGCGCCGACCGTGCCGGGGATTATCGGCGAGTGCATTGCAGCCGGAGCTAAATCCGCTTTGATCATTTCCGCCGGCTTCAAGGAAGTCGGGCCAGAGGGCGCAGAGCTTGAACGTCAGATCCTGGCCCAGGCCCGCGACGCACACATGCGCATCATTGGTCCGAACTGCCTCGGCATCATGAACACGCGCATTGGCCTGAACGCCACCTTCGCCGACGCAATCGCTAATCCCGGCAACGTGGCGTTCATCAGCCAGAGCGGCGCGCTGTGCACCGCGGTGCTCGACTGGAGCTTTCGTGAGAAGGTGGGCTTCAGCTACTTCATTTCAGTCGGCTCGATGCTCGATGTGAGCTGGGGCGACCTGATCGACTACTTGGGCGATGATCCAGACACCGACAGCATCGTCATATACATGGAGACCATCGGCGACGCGCGCGCGTTCATCTCAGCAGCGCGTGAGGTGGCATTGAATAAACCGATCATCGTGATAAAGGCTGGCCGCACTGCTGCCGCTGCTCAGGCCGCTGCCTCGCACACCGGCTCAATGGCCGGCAGCGACGACGCGCTCGACGCTGCCTTCAGGCGCTGTGGCGTGTTGCGCGTGAGCACGATCGCCGACCTGTTCTATATGGCGGAGGTGCTGGCCAAGCAGCCGCGTCCCAAAGGGCCACGCCTGACCGTGGTCACGAACGCTGGCGGGCCGGGCGTGCTTGCCACCGACGCACTGATCCTAAATGGCGGCGAGCTAACCGCGCTCACGCCCGAGACCATCGCTAGGCTGAACGAATTTCTGCCATCCGCCTGGAGCCACGGCAACCCTGTTGATATCCTCGGCGACGCCACGCCTGAGCGGTATGCCAAAGCACTGGAGGTTGTCGCTGCCGACCCGAACAGCGATGGTCTACTCGTCATCCTCACTCCGCAGGCGATGACCGAGGCGACCGCGACTGCGGAACTGCTCCGGCCGTATGCACGGCTGCGCGATAAGCCTATTCTGGCGAGCTGGATGGGCGGCGACTCAGTCGAAGCCGGCGAGCGCATTTTGAACGAAGCCGGCATCCCCACCTTCGGCTATCCGGACACCGCTGCGCGGATGTTTACTTATATGTGGCGCTACAGCGACAACCTGCGCAGCCTCTATGAGACGCCAGTAGCCGGCGACGATCGCGCTATTCACCGCGACGCAGCATCAATGGTCATCGCCCAGGTCCGCGCCGCTGGCCGCACCCTGATGACCGAGTATGAGTCCAAGCGCCTGCTGGCTGCCTACGGCATCCCAACTGTGCCCACTCACATCGCCATAGATGAGGATCAGGCAGTGGCGCATGCTGAGGCGATTGGATATCCGGTGGTGGTTAAATTGCACTCCGAGACCATCACGCACAAGACGGATGTGGGCGGCGTGCACCTGAACTTGTGTGACGCGCACGCGGTGCGCAACGCCTATCGCTTGATAAAGGCTTCCGTCTTGGCACGCGGCAAGGAGAGCGACTTCCAGGGGGTCACTGTTCAGCCGATGATCAGCCGAAGTGGTTATGAGCTGATCCTGGGCAGCACGACCGACCTACAACTAGGGCCAGTGCTGCTCTTTGGGTCTGGCGGGCAGCTAGTGGAAGTCTTTCAGGACCACGCGCTAGGGCTGCCACCTCTGAACAGCACTCTTGCACGGCGGATGATGGAGCAAACTAAGATCTACACTGCCCTGAAAGGCGTGCGTGGGCGTGGGCCAGTGCCGCTGGATGATCTGGAGCAACTCATGGTCCGCTTCAGCTATCTGGTTGTTGAGCAGCGATGGATAAAGGAGATAGACATCAATCCACTGCTGGCGTCTGAGAAGTCCCTGATTGCGCTGGACGCGCGCGTGGTGCTCCATCCCTTGCACCTCCGCGAGGAGGAACTTCCTCAGCCAGCGATCCGTCCTTACCCAGTGGAATACGTCGCGCCCTGGACGTTGCACGACGGCACACTGGTGGTGATCCGGCCGATCCGACCCGAAGACGAGCCGCTTCTAGTGGAGTTCCACCACACTCTCTCGGAGCAGAGCGTGTATCAGCGCTACTTTCATCCCTTCCCACTCAGCGAACGGATCGCCCATGAGCGACTGACCCGCATTGCGTTTATCAATTACGAGCGCGAGATGGCACTGGTGGCTGAGCGGCGTGACGAAGCCAACAAGCCGCACATCATCGGCGTCGGGCGCTTGATCAAGCTGCGCGGTGGCAGAGAGGCAGAGTTCGCCATCTTGATCAGCGATGAATATCAACGCCACGGCCTGGGCACTGAACTGCTTTCGCGCCTGGTGGCGATCGGCCGGCGCGAAGGGGTTAAGCGAATCACGGCTGACATCCTTCCAGACAACGTCGGCATGATCCGCGTCAGCGAACAGGTGGGCTTTACCTGCCGCTATATCGCTGAGGAAGGCGTGGTGAAGGCCGAGCTGGTAATGCCCTAACAGCGTGGCAGGCGACCAATCACCCGCTCACCGACTGTTGAAAAAGCGCGCTGCCAGGTTGAGCAGCAGCGACAATGCAATGCTCAGGATGATCATCGTGCCCAGCGGGATGTAGAGGGTGAAGTTGTCGCGCTGGATGACGATATCGCCCGGCAGCCGTCCCAGTCCAGGCAGAAACTGAATCGCCACCTGCACGAGCACCCCAATGACGACCAAGCCAATCCCGGCGATGATCAACAGGCGAGCGATCGGATGCAAGTCAGGCATGCTGAAGATTGTACTGAGTGTTATTTAGTGTGCATTCACGGCTAGGAGCAGAACCATGAGTGGGCGACGGCAGTGCCGTTGCCCACCCTCTATCAGATTTGCCCTCGCTGACGGCATCGCTTGGTGCAAGGTTGCCCCTATTGGTGAATGCACTCGAGTGAACATGCACCCTTGAGTTAGAATCGCAGCATCGTCGCGTGATCTTCGTCGTCCTGCCTGCCTATAACGAAGCTGAAGCGCTGCCGCGCCTGCTCCACCGCATCGCTCGCACATCCAAGGCCCACTTTGGCAACGCACTGCGCGTGATCCTGGCTGACGATGGCAGCAGAGATGGTAGCCCTGACCTGGCGCGCCAGGTCGCCGATGCCGAGGACTTATGCCTAGAGGTGGTCTCTCACCTTGTCAATCAGGGCCTGGGCGCAGCGATCAAGACCGGCCTGACGACTGCCCTCGCTCGATGCACTGATCACGATGACGTGATTATCACGATGGACGCCGATGACACGCACCTGCCCGGCCTGATCCCACGCATGGTGCAGATGGTCGAAGAGGGTAACGACTTGGTGATCGCTTCGCGCTTTCAGCACGGCGCGCGGATGTTGGGCATTCCTCGCTATCGTCAGTTGCTCAGCACAGGTCTAAGCTGGCTCTTCCGCGTGGTCTATCCGATCCCCGGCGCACGCGACTACTCGTGTGGCTACCGCGCCTACCGCGCCGGCGTTCTGCGCGAGGCAGTCGCGCGCTTCGGCGACACCCTGTTCGCCGAGCGCGGCTTCGCCTGCATGGTAGATATACTGATCAAGCTCCACTTGGTCGGCGCGACAGTGAATGAGGTGCCGATGATCCTGCGCTACGACCGCAAGCCGGGCGCGACCAAGATGCCGGTCAAGAAGACCATCGTTCAGACCTTTCGCCTCTTAGGCCGCCGGCGGCTGGGCATTCTGGACTAGGCGTCGCCGG
>Ga0308395_1001745_pt1 | contig 13525 bp, 12 predicted proteins | sample Hotspr20SampleP4_FD_202097 | JGI IMG/M metagenome (GOLD analysis project Ga0308395, IMG submission 202097) | Hot spring phototrophic mat microbial communities from Mushroom Spring, Yellowstone National Park, Wyoming, United States - 20050930_P4 ...
CTCCAGCATTGCCCGCCGGTCGGCGTCCGTATGGGGGATATAGGGCATCGCTCACGCTCCTGCGACGGATTTTTCGTACTCTTCCGGACTGAGCAAGCCGTCCCACTCCGATGGGTCGGAGGGCTTGATCTTGATCATCCATCCCTTACCGTAGGGATCCTTGTTTACCAATTCCGGCGCATTGAGCAGCTCCTGGTTCACCGCGATGATCTCTCCGCTCACAGGCATATAGAGATCGGAGGCGGCCTTGACGGATTCGATCACACCGAAGCGATCACCCTTTTTGAGTGCGTCGCCCACATCGGGGAGCTCTACGTACACCACATCGGAGAGCTCCTCTTGGGCGTGGTCGGTGATCCCACATATCATGACATCACCTTCCTTGCGCACCCACTCGTGACTGTCCGTGTAGCGAGCAGTGGCATCGAGCTTCATTTTCGCTTTACCTCCTTTTCTCACGATATAGTACGAAGCCTGTATTCTAAAGTTTACAAACAAAGCCAAAATGGACAATTATTCCGCGCTGCTACTTGTTGCGCCAGGTATATGCCTTTGATAATGAGCCGCTTTCCGGCTGCGCTGCTCGCCATATCACGGGCTTCCCCATGTGGCAAACAAATAAAAATGGGCGACATCTATGTGCGCCCATCGCTCTGTCCTGTACCTGAGAGTTTCGCCCATCGGAGACCCTGTCCGGAAAAGGCTTGCTCCTTCGGTGCGGCATCGCTGCCGGCTCTCCAGAGTGTCGTCGGCGAGCGATCCTTTTGCCTGAGAGTGTCGTTGTGCGAGGCTGGGCCAACTCGCACACTTGCACCTTCGGCGCCCCCGATTGTGAGGTCTCTCTCGCCCGCTTCGTCCGACTATTCCGTGCTCCTCGCGATTGCAATTTTAGTAGCAAGGTTTTCCACGGTCAACTGCTTAAAACTTCGCTGCGTCGGGGCATTTGTCGCGTCGGACGGCATCGGCGATGGAACGCTCCGGTAACATTTCGCGTCAGCAAATGTGGGTGCTATCCGAGAACCATTTCTCATGGTATACTATCTTGAAAAAGTGAGCGCAAGAACTACGGGAGTTGAATAAAAGGGGAGGGGCATTATGGATCGAACAGCCTGGTTGCGATGGATGATGGTGTTCTTGGCGATGGTGGGCAGTCTGGTTTACGGCAATGCGTTTGCACCGGCCGGCGCCCAAGGGGCGACACCTTCTCCCACTTTCACCGTGACGCCCTATCCCACTTACACCCCTTATCCCACCAACACACCCTATCCGACGTACACGCCTTATCCCACGTACACTGTGTACTTTACACCGACACCCACCCCCACACCCACTCCTTATCCTACGTACACGCCCTATCCCACGTACACACCGTATCCTACGTACACGGTGTACTTTACGCCGACGCCCAGCCCCACGCCCACCGCGACACCTACAGCAACGCCCACGCCTACTGCGACACCTACAGTGACGCCCACACCTACTCCGGCGCCCCCGTTGGTGACCGCGCTGGTTGATCTAAACGTGCGCAGTGGACCGGGTGTTGACTATGCGCGTATTGGAGCGCTGCTGAAGGGTGAGACCGCGCAAATAACCGGGCGCAGCCCTGATGCGCTATGGTGGCAGATCGTTTATCCTCCTGGCTCCCCCGAAGGGCGCGGCTGGGTGTCCAGCAGACCCCAGTACTCCAGCGCGGTGAACGTGGAGAACGTGCCGATCGTCCTGCCGCCGCCCCCGCCACCACCCACGGCTACTCCCACACCTACGCCCGCACCCACATTTACTCCGACTCCGCGGTTGGAGGTGCCAGTTATCTTCAGCTTCTGGGCCGATCGTTATGTGATCAACCGTGGCGAGGCAGTGACGCTGTACTGGGATCTGGCAAATGCCCAGGCGGCCTACTTGCGTTATGACGGTAAGGAGCAGGGGGTTGTGGCGCCGGGCAGCATCACGTTGTCGCCGGATAAGACCACCGTTTACACGTTGCGTGCCTACAATGCCGCCGGTGAAACCACCCGCCAGCTGGTCATCACAGTTGTTACGCCCGGCCCATCCGAGATTCGTCTGGACCTCATCGCTGCAGCACCTTCGGCCCTATGGACGAGCAATTTGGGCGGCACGGTGTTGGTGTGGGGCGTGTTGGATGAAGTGGCGGGTTATGCCATCTGGCGTGATAACCCGCAATTGGAGGATGGCAGCCGGCCCGTTCGTGTGCTTGAGACCAGACCGAGGGCGGCGCCCAACGGCGACATTTCCGGCCAGTTTGGGCTGCCCCAGCCCGTTCTTCCGGGAGATCGCTTCAGGGCGCAGGTGGGCTTCCTGTCCGGGTCGGTCGGCAGTGTGCGCTTTGTGGTCGCGGCGGGTAACGCGTTGACGAGTGCCCGCATACTCAGTATCGTGGCGGACAGTGCCGCCGATGGCGTGCTGCGTCCCATAGACATCGATTTGAGCGGGGTTGCCGACAGCAGCTTTATCTGGATTGGGGTGGTGGCAGACGCACCCGGCGGAGGCAAGGGCGCGGTTTGGATTAATCCGCGCATCGAGAGGTGACACCCGGCGCAAATGAGGGGTATAACACGAGGTAGACAGTTGCCCGATGAAAGCGATCAGCCTGCTCCTTCCAGCCGAGAAACTGTAGAGCGAGGAAGCGCCATGCAAACGGAGGAGGTGCTCAAGTAGTTGAGAGAGCATCCGGATTTGCGGTAGCGATTCAGCGCTTTCGGGCTGAACTGGAAAAGATGGACATCCGTTGCGAACGCCTCCTCCTCTACCTGAAGCGCAACGAGGAAGGTCGAAAGTCGGCGGATGCGCATCGCCATGCGTGATGGGTGGCAGACAGGCATCAACGACATCGGCACGCCGCGCCCTGATACGCTTTCGCCCATCCCCGAGGGTATCCCGTTGCTGAAAGCGGAGCACATCGCCCGCAAGCGCGAGCCAGGGGACGGTTCGCCACAGAAGAGGTGTGGTGGAGCAGATTGAGGCGGCGCTGTGAAGGCAACGTAGGTCATGATGTTCAAATGTCACGTCTGCGGTTCAACGGAAGGGCAAGAGGAACGGGTCAGCGAAGTGTTTCGCATTGACGGACAGTTGGTGCTGGTGGAAAATATTCCCGCCGTGGTCTGCCGCCGTTGTGGAGAGACCATTTTCAGTCGAGAGACGGCTGAAGCGGTGCGACAATTGGTACGCGGACGGGGCGAGCCTGTCAAGTCGGTACGACTGGATGTCTTTGTGTACGCCTGACCTTTGGAGCAACGGCTCCCTCAAAGAGGGGTGAGCACGATGCGCTCCAGCATCGCCTTGATCTCCTGCTCTGAGAGAGCACACGGCACGAACGAGGTGACGTTGGCCACCGCAGCCGCCATCCCATAGCGAAAACATTCTTCCGGTGGCCAGCCACGTAACAGGGCACTGATCACGGCGGCCGTCATTGCGTCTCCTGAGCCCATCGGGTTGATCACCTGTACTTGGGGAGGACGCGCGGACCAACGTTTTTCTTCCGTTGCGAACAGGGCTCCCTCCTCGCCCAGGGTGATGATCGCCCAGCGGGCGCCTCTCCTCAGCAGCTCGTCTAAAGCTCTCAACCGATCTGCCAGTGTGTCCAGTGGGCATTCCAGATATTCGGAGACCTCTTTGCGATTCGCTTTGACAATGGTAGGACGAGCGGGCAGACCCTGTCGCAACGCTTCCCCATAGGTGTCCAGCAAGGTGGGGATACCGCGGGCTGTCGCTGCCTGGAGAAATTCCGGCACCAGTGCAGCCCCTTCTTTTCCCGGAGCGCTGCCGCAGATACACATCGCAGAGGCACCTTCTATAGCTTGGGCAAATGTGGCACGCACCACGGAGATATCCTCGGGGGTGAGCACAGGCGGCGGAGTGAAATAGCCACGTTGCTCGTAGTGCTGATCAACGATGGTGATGGACAAGCGCGTTTCTCCGCTGATCCAGGCGATGACCGTCTCCAAACCGTCCGCTTCCATCAGGGCGGCGTGATGGCGGCCGGTCCATCCCCCCAACAGCGTGAAGGCGCGTGCGGGCTCTCCCATGCCCTTTAACGCGCGGGCCACGTTGGTGCCCTTGCCGCCCGCCACGTGGGTGACGCGCTTGACTTCGGTACGGTAGACCGGCCGTATCTCGTCCACAAAGAAGGAGGTGTCAACCAATGGGTTCAGGGTCACACATAGGATCATAGCCATGCCTCTCGGTGTCACTTTTCTAAGGGGGTTCTTTGCCTCTTTGGATGCTCCACTATACAATCTGCCCAATTTTGCTGCAAGGAGTTCTTTGTGACGGTTATGTGGGTCATTGTCTTTTTCTTCGCCGCCGGAATATTGTTGGGACGCCTGTTACGTGCTCATCCGTCGTTGATCCGCTTTGCAGATCGGCTGGCGATGGCAAGCATTTTGCTGCTCTTGTTCGTGTTGGGTCTCTCGGTGGGCATCCAGCGCGAAATCCTGGCACATCTTGGAACGCTGGGACTGCAGGCTGCTGTGCTGACACTGGGTGCTATTGTCGGCAGTGTCGCTGCTGTGCAGTTGCTCCGCTTGCCAACGAGGAAGAGACGATGAGAACCAGCCTCGTGATTCTGGTGTGTTTCGTGGCCGGCATTCTGACGGGCCGGCTGGTGCCCCTGCCCTTCTCACTGGCGCCGGATGACTATACTGTGTATGTTCTGTGCGCCCTTCTGTTGTTTGTCGGCATCAGCGTCGGTGGCGACAGCCATTTTTGGCAGGCATTGCGTGAGCGGGACAACCTGCGGTTGGCGCTGCTGCCCTTCCTAGTGGCGGTTGGGACACTAGCCGGGGTTGCGCTTGTGTCGTTAATATTGCCCACCGTTTCGTTGCGCGATGCATTGGCGGTCGGTGCCGGTTTTGGTTACTACAGCCTCTCCAGCGTGCTGCTCACGCAGGTGCGCGGCGAAACGTTGGGAGTGGTTGCCCTGCTCGCCAATCTGATGCGCGAGATCGCCACATTGGTGCTTGCACCGTTCTTGGTGCGCTTTTTCGGCCGGTTGGCGCCGATCGCTTGCGGGGGTGCGACCGCGATGGATTCCACTCTGCCGATCATTGTGCGTTTTTCCGGCAAGGAATACTCCATCGTTGCGCTGTTCAGCGGCATTGTCCTCACCGCCGCGGTGCCCTTCCTGATCCTTATCATCCTGTCCGCTTGAGGATCGTCCAATATCCCAATAGCTGCGTGCCAGATACCCACCGCGTTTGTTGTGCGGAGCCTGTGTGTCGCCTGGCTTGCGGTTTCAACGCGGTTTCAACCCTGTACGGTGAACTCACCTGAGGCACGTAAGTTGCCCTCTACATAGATTTCCACGCGATACTGCCCCGGCAACAGCCCGAAGAGGGTATGCTCCACCGGCATCCTCACGGCTAACTTGTCACAGTGCCCACTTGCACCGTCGTGCCATATTAACACCTGGTGGTAAAATGGCCGTTCTATGCCGTTGTGATACACTTTGAGCACCACCTGCTCGCCTTCCGCCATGTCCTGATAATCGAACAACACGTTCACCTGCTCGGTATCTGCGGGGAAGTGATCGCTTATCCGGTAACTGGCCGCTTTGCCGGCGCGTTCCACAGTGGGTGTGCCAAAGGCAAGGTTGCGGATTTGGACACGTGTCTTGCCCGGGTAGGGCGCGCCGCGGTATTGTAGCGAGGTGAACGCTTCTTTGAGCAATAGCGTGCTTTCCGACAGGCCAGGATGTGGTCGTACGACCTGCAGGCGCTCTGCATTGCGGATCATCTGGCGGAAGTAATAGGCATCTGAGCTGAGCGGATGCGCTGCGGCGTGCTCGATCGCTTTATGGATCTCGGCCAGCCCTTCTTGGACTTTGCCCGTCCCCATCAGAATCTCGCCCAACACCAGGCGCGCTCCGAATTGCTTCATTGGGGAGAGCTCAATGACACGCCGGATGGCTGCCAGTGCCGGTTCGTGTTCGCCCAGGAGATAGAGTGCCCAGCCGAGATTCCAATAGGTGTGATAGTTATCCGGTTGCAGTTCCAATGCACGCCGATAGTCCGCCACTGCCTGGCGAAACGAGGCATCTCGCAGTGTCGCATCACCCTCGCCGAAAAGCAATGCTTCTCCTTTGACGGTATAGGCGTCACCGCGCGTGATGTAGGCAGCGGTATAGTCAGGACGCAATGCAATGGCGCGGCTCAGATCCGCGATCGCTTGATCTGCTTTATCGGGTGCTGTGCTGTGTCTTGATTGCAGCTCGTCCTGCAGGGCATATATCGCTTTAATGTGGCCGACCACATATGCCTGCAAGGCCTGTGGGACGATCTGTGGAATGGGTTGTATGGCTGTCAACACCGTCCACACGACGATAAAGCTCAAATTGGCGCTGCCCAAAGCCACGAATCCCCACTTCAGATAGCGTTCCACGGTCAGCGCCAGGCCGTAAAGGAAGAGCGTCACAGCCACCAAGGTGATGATTGTCTGATACGCATTGCTTTTCTGCCCCCAGGCACGCCCCAGCTCCATTTGTACAGATTGCTCTTCGCCTGCCAGAAGCTGTGGTGCTATCACCTGTTCATACCAGTAGCGGTTCAGATCAGGCCACAGTCCTGTCGCGGCATTGAAATAGGGGGGAGTGAACAAGTCGCTCTGATCGGTGAGCAGTTTGGAGGCAGCTGCGAGTCGTTGTGCCTCCTGGGAATACCACGCGGCTTGGGCCGGATCGGTCTCCACGTTTGCCAGCAACCTGGCTGTCAGCGCCAGGCGTTGCTGCTGCCACCATATGCGCGCAACTTGTAGATCGTATCCCACTTCAAACAGGTTGCTCACATCGCTTTGCAATGCGCGCAGCGCTTGTGCCTGGGCTTCACGGTTGGCCTGGTTGGCGTGTATATTGGCGTTCGTCTGCAATGCAGCCACCATTGCCCCAAAGACGGCCACTCCGGCGATGAGCATGATGATGAGATGGTTGGGATTCCGTGTGGCGCGCGCACTGCGCCGTTCACCGGTGGAAACGCATGGTATCGCTTCACCCTTATCCCCATCAGTTGTCTTGTGCACTTCTGCCATACCGCAGCATCCTCTCGTCGCGTCTCAGGCGCATAACAGCGCCTCTCACCCGGTTGTCGTCCACTCAGGCGGCGCGTTCGGCCAGCTCGACCAAAGCCGCTGCCAATGTGCCCAGGCCAAACAGCACGACGCCTATCACAGCCAGCAAGTACTTCCGCCGACTCTCCGACAAAGTGGCTCCCGTGTAGAAGAATATGGACAGGCTGATCAGCACGGCGGTGATGGTCAGTCGTTGTGCGATAAGTGCCGCGCGATCCGAGGCACGAAAATGAGATTCATAGTCCAGGTCTTCCAGAGTGGCGGCTTCGGCCAGATTCGTCTCTGTGAAGCGTGTGCGGTCAAATTGCTGCTCTGCGGCGCTCTCCGCGCGACGCAAGTAGTCCTGGCCAACCAAGTCCAATGCCGCCAGCGCCATATTTGCATGCCGGAGGCGTTCGCTTTCCAAGGAAGAGGTGTGTGTTGCATCCTCGGCATCGGCAAGTGCTTTGTCCAGCATCTCCGTTTCCCCCAGATGCAAGCGGTAGGAGACGAACGCGCCCAGATTCTGATATAGGCTTGCAGATATCCCACTCTGGTATCGGCCCAGACGGATCAATACGCTGGTGCCGCTGCCGCGGGCGCCGGCCGCGTCATCCGTGGCAACGCTGGCACGCCAGGCTATCAACGCACCCACCAATGTAGACAGAGCGATCAGAATGGCGATGATGTTGCGGAAGCGCTGTCCGCTTTCCATCTCTTCATAGGTGAACAGTGTGTTTCCCAACCGAATGCGATCGCCTACGCGCAGGCGGTAGCTCGTGGTCAATAATGTATCGTTGACATAAGTTCCATTCGTCGAGCCAAGGTCGCGGATAAACCAGGCATCCCCACCGCCAGCCTCTGAGACACAGGTGATCTCGGCATGGCGGCGTGAGACCAGCGGATCGCGAATGGGGATGGTACGCGCTTGTTCGCGCCCCAGGTGGATCACTTCAGCATCCAGCGGGTACTCCACGCGCTCGTCGGTGTGTTTCACCAGCTTCATTTTCGATTGCATAAGCTCCCTCCGGACGCAGCACGTCCTCGTGCATCAACAAATTATCGCTGCGCGGAGCCGGCAGCGGAACTTTTAACGGGACAGTCCTGGCATATATGTATCGTAGGCTGCCAGGATTTCCTCCGGTGAAGCGGTACCGGTAATGCGCAATTTGCGTACGATCACCGCGGCGGCCAGAGTAGCCAGCCAGCCGGCTTCCCAAGGGGTTGCCCCGGCAGCCAGCGCTGTGGTCAACGCTGCCAGGAAGGTGTCGCCGGCGCCCACAGGGTCAATGGGCGGGCTCACCGGCATTGCTGGGATGTGCGCATATCCCTCTGCTGCACACAACAGTGCGCCTCGCTCGCCACAGGTGATGTAAACCGGGCGGCCGGTGGTGGCCTGGACGCGCAACCCGGCCTCGACAAGTTGCTGCTCCGTGACTTCATCGGGCCGTTTCCCCGGAAACCACATCTGCGTTGCCTCGACCTCGTTGGGCTTGATCACCATGGCCCGAAATTGGGCGATGTTGTCGCGCGAGTCCGCGGCGAAGATCACCCGTGGGTTCATCTCCGCCATTCGGTTGAGCGCTTGGACCACGCGCTCGGGAACTGTGCCCACAGTTTGGTAATCCGCTACGATGATCGCGTCCAATGTCGGCAAGCGATCGGCAACTTGCTCAAGCAGCGCATCCAATACGGCATCGGGCAATGGATGGGTGTTGACGAAGTCCACGCGCGCATCTTCCTGCTGATTGTCATAGCCCATCAGGATCACCTTGCCGTAGAAAGGGGTCATCCAGTTGGTCGCATAAGTCAGCACAGCTTCCAGACGCAATCCGGCAGCGCTCAACACCTGGCGCAGCAACAGGCCGCGCCAATCCTCACCCAGCACGGTGAACGCCCACGCCTCCCGTGGCTGCAATGCCGCTACATTCACAGCGACGTTGGCACAGCCACCCGCCGAGTAAGTTTCCCGCACCACAGGTCGGTTGTACAACGGCGCTTCGCGCGAAAGCTGAGCGCGCATCATATCCACATACCAGTATCCATCCAGGGTGAAATCACCCACGATGCCGATGCGCACATCGCGGATCGCTTCCAGAAGCTCTTGTAGACGGGTGCGGCTTAGCATGGGGATCGTTCCTTCGCGCGCTCGATCTTGCTGACGCACGGTTCCCTGGCCTCCTCTCCATAGCGGATAATCGGGTAATAGTGAAGATGGGGATGAAGATAATTTTCCCGCACAGCATACCATCAAATGAGGCGGTTTGGCAATAGATCGCGTACAACGCGTAGCAGGGGACTTTGAATCGAGGATAAGCCATGATACCATGAAGCCGATAATCTGGACAGGTACGACGTGCAGTGCCGGGGGATGTGTGATGGCTGAGCGTGAACGAGAGATCGAGGTGTGCATAAACGGTGTCTGGCATTCCTTCCGCGTGGGGTCGCGCACGATGTTGCTGGAGTTGTTGCGTGATCGCCTGCACCTCACCGGCACCAAGAACGGCTGCAACCAGGGGCACTGTGGCGCCTGCACTGTCCTCGTGGACGGTCGTGCGGAGCGCGCTTGCATCTACCGCGCGGAACGCGCGCATGGCCGGCATGTCGAGACGATCGAGGGACTGGCCCAGGGCGATCAGCTCCATCCGTTGCAACGTGCCTTTGCCGAATATGGAGCGGTGCAGTGTGGTTTTTGCACGCCCGGGTTGATTATGGCTGCCAAGGGGCTGCTCGACCGCCATCCCGATCCCGACGAGAGGCAGATCAAGGAAGCATTGCGCCACAATCTGTGTCGTTGTACCGGCTACGTCAAGATTATCGCGGCCGTACGAGCGGCAGCGCGCATAATGCGCGGCGAAGCTTCACAGGCGACCTATCTCGGGCAATCTGAGAGTGTCATCGGCAGCCGTTGTGTGCGCCCGGATGCCTGGGACAAGGTGGCAGGGCGTACGCTTTTCACCGCCGATCTCCGGGTGGAGGGTATGTTGTATGCGGCCGCGTTGCGCAGCGCCTTCCCGCATGCGCATCTGCGGCGCGTGGACGTCAGCCGTGCGCGACGTATGCCGGGGGTGGCGGCAGTGCTCACCGCCGCGGACGTGCCCGGCGCGAAGTGCCACGGACTGGTGCAGAAAGACTGGCCGGTGCTGGCGTGGGATAAGGTGCGCTACGTGGGCGATGCCATCGCCATTGTAGCGGCCGAGACACCGAAGCAGGCGCACGCCGCGTTGGAAGCGATCGAGGTTGAATATGAACCCCTACCGGTGATCACTTCTGCCGAGCAGGCTTTACAGCCTGATGCTCCACACATTCACGCCGCCGGCAATCTGTTGGCACACATCCAGGTGGACAAGGGCGACGTGGACGCCGCCTTCGCCCAATGCGATCTGATCATTGAGCACACCTATCACACACCGATGAGCGAGCATGCCTTTTTGGAGCCCGAGGCGTCGCTGGCAGTGCCCCATCCCGAGGACGGCAGTCTGACCGTATACGTGGGTTCACAAATCCCGTTTGCCGACCGGGCGCAGATCGCCGCGAGCCTGGCAATTGCGGAGGAAAAGGTCCGCGTCGTGCACATGCCCACCGGTGGGGCGTTTGGGGGTAAGGAGGACATTTGTACCCAGATCCATACCGCGCTGTTGGCACAGGCGACCGGGCGACCGGTGATGATGGTGCTCAGCCGTCCCGAATCAATGCGGGTGCATCCCAAACGACATGCCACCACCATCACGATGAAATCAGGGGTGACGCGGGATGGCCGCATCTTGGCCCAGCAGGTGCGCATCCTTGGTGATACCGGTGCCTACGCCTCGCTGGGGGTGCCGGTGATGACACGGGCCGCCACCCACGCGGTTGGCCCCTACGACATTCCCAACGTGCGCGTGGATTGCTACGCCGTGTACACCAACAATCCGCCTGCAGGCGCATTTCGCGGTTTCGGGGTCACTCAGGTGCATTTCGCCGCCGAGTCCCAGATGGATATTATTGCCGAGGCGGTGGGGATCTCACCACTGGAATTGCGCCGGCGCCATGCATTGCGTGTGGGCGCCAGCACCATCACAGGGCAACTTCTGCGTGAAAGCGTGGGGCTGCTGGAATGTCTTGACAGAGTCGAGGAGACACTGCGCGCGTTGGAAGCGGCAGATGAGAAGGGTTCTGATAACGGACGAGGAAATGAGCGCTACAAGCGTGCCTGGGGGATCGCGTTAGCGTACAAGAATGTAGGTCTTGGGAATGGTTTGGAGGATGCGGCCGGCGCGACGGTCGAAGCGCGTCCGGACGGCACTTTGGTGGTGCGCGTGGGGGCTGCCGAGATCGGCCAGGGCATGGTGGCAGTATTGAGCCAGATTGCGGCCGAGGAATTTGGCATCACTCCGGAGCGAGTCACTGTGATATCAGGTGACACCGCCCAGTGTCTGGATGGTGGTGCCACAACCGCGTCACGCCAAACCTTTGTCACCGGCAATGCGGTGCGTTATGCCGCGCAGCGCCTCAAGCAGCTGCTGGCGCTGACCGCCGCGGAGCATCTGGGTGTTGCACCGCAGGAGGTGGTCTTCCGAGGTGGCACCGTGTGCAGTGGCGATGGCGGACGCGCTATGTCATTGCAGGAGGTGATCCAATCGGCACGGCGTGAGGGGCGTACCACGTGTGCTGATTATGTTTATACCGCACCGCCGACCGTGCCGTTGGGCCAAGCCGGCGATAGTCATTTCACCTTTGGTTATGCCGCTCAAGCGGTCGAGGTGGAAGTTGACACAATAACAGGCCAGGTGCGGGTGCGGCGTGTTGTCGCAGCCCATGACGTCGGTCGCGCGCTCAATCCCACAGCGTTGGAGGGCCAGATAGAGGGCGGCATCATGATGGGCATTGGGTACGCATTGACCGAACGCTTTGTGGTTGAGGATGGCTATGTGCGCAGCGACACATTAGCGCGCTATCGCATCCCCGATATCTCCTGGACACCCGTAATCCATCACATCATTGTGGAGCACCCGGTCAGCACAGGCCCGTATGGAGCGAAGGGGGCCGGCGAGCTGCCGTGCATTCCAACCGCGCCGGCCATCGCGAACGCCATCTATCGCGCGGTGGGGGTGCGCGCTTTCCGTCTTCCCATTGACGCCCATGCTCTGCGTGAGGCACTTGCCTCGGGCCGCCGCACGATATAAGGTAGCATATTAGACGATCACCGTTGGCGACACGTAGGGTTTCTATGGCCAAGCCGATTTCCGACGTACATTATCGTCTGCTCGGCGTCTTTGCTCATCCTGACGACGAGTCCTTTGGCGCAGGGGGGACGCTGGCGAAGTACGCGCGCAGCGGGGTCGAGGTGCATGTGTGTACTGTCACCGATGGCGCTGGCGGCACTTACGATCCCGCTTTGTTGGAGGCGAGCGGCTGCTCCACTCTGGCGGAGCTGCGGCGGCGCGAGCTGGAGTGTGCGTGTCGTGTGCTCGGCGCCCAGCTGTGGACGCTGCCTTATCGCGACAGTGGTATGGCGGGCAGCCCGGACAATCTTCACCCCGCCAGCTTATTTCAAGCCCCTTTGGATGCGGTCGTCGCCGAGCTCGTGCGCGTGATCCGCCACGTGCGTCCGCATGTGATCATCACCCATGAGCTTTCCGGCGGCTACAATCACCCAGATCACGTCAAGACCAGCCAGGTGGTGCAACGCGCTTTCTATGCGGCGGGTGAGGGGAGCTCGTTTCCATCTTTGTCGCCCCATGACCTCCCCGTTTGGCAGCCGATGCGCCTCTATCATCTGGTAGTGCCGCGTTCGAACATCCGCTGGTTTGCTTTGCTCTTATGGTTGCGCGGCAAGGATCCGCGCCGTTTTGGTGCTAATCGTGATATTGACCTGACTCGTCTGGGGGTGCCGGATCGGCAGATCCATGTGCGTCTACATCTGCGCGAGTATCTGGAGATCAAGCGACAAGCGTGCGCGTGTCATCGGAGTCAAGGGGGCGGTGCCATGCACTGGCCCTCATTTCTGGGCCGGCGCGCAATGGCGTATGAGCATTTCATTCAGGTGCTACCGCCAGGGGCGCGCCGGCATCACGATCTCTTCGAGGGATTGGAGGAGGTGTTATGAAGCGTGAAGTTCTTTTTGAGCATCGCATTGGTGAGGAGCGGGTCATTCGCATTGTGCAAGGCGACCTGACCGAAGAACAGGTGGATGCCATCGTCAATGCCGCCAATGAATATTTGCAGCATGGAGGCGGTGTGGCCGGGGCCATCGTGCGCAAAGGTGGTCGCGTGATCCAGGAGGAGAGCGACCGCTGGGTGCGTGAACACGGTCCTGTGCACACCGGAACCGCAGCTATCACAGGAGCCGGAGCGTTGCCTTGTCGCTATGTCATTCACACCGTCGGTCCGGTCTGGCGCGGCGGCGGTCAGGGTGAAGATGCCCTCCTGGCCGGTGCTGTGCGCAGTGCGCTCGCCATGGCAGTGCGCCATCAACTGCGCAGCGTGT
>Ga0308395_1001746_pt1 | contig 13517 bp, 12 predicted proteins | sample Hotspr20SampleP4_FD_202097 | JGI IMG/M metagenome (GOLD analysis project Ga0308395, IMG submission 202097) | Hot spring phototrophic mat microbial communities from Mushroom Spring, Yellowstone National Park, Wyoming, United States - 20050930_P4 ...
CGCTGGGACGAGGGACAGACGGTGCGTGATGAGATATCTCTCGTGCTGCCGGCGTCGGCGCCACCGGGTGAGCATACGATGTGGACACGCCTCGCTTGGCTGCGCGCGGACGGCAGACGTCTGCCGGCACGATATGGATGGGTGCCGTTGGGCGATTCGGTCGTGTTGCCTGGCGTGCGGGTGATCGAACAAGAGGGGAGGACATTCGAGATGCTCCCCTATACCTATGCCGTTGGGGCCAACTTTGGAGATCAGGCTTGGCTGGTGGGATACAATTTGCCGGAAAGGCGTGTCTGTCCGGGCGATGTCCTGCCCCTCGAATTAATCTGGCGCAGCTTGAGTTCGGATATCCGCACATCTTACACCGTCTTCGTACATCTGGTTGACCGTGATGGTAACATGATCGCACAGATGGACAAGCAACCTGGGACGCGTGGCAAGCGCCCCACCACCAGTTGGATGCGTGATGAGATTATCCGCGACCCAATACCCCTGGCTCTGCCATCAGACATCCCACCAGATACATACCGTCTGGTCGTAGGGCTCTATACCGTGAGCGATGGCGCGCGTCTGCCATTGTATGGCACATCAGGCGAGCTGCATGGAGATAGCCTGACACTCACTGAAGTTCAGGTTGTTGCCAGAGATGGGAGGGATGTGCCGGGTGGTGCTTGTCGGTAGCAGATTTGACAGGGCATAGGCTCTGACCAGAAGTCCTGGCAGCCACAGTTTGATTTCACGCTGGAGGAGTGCACGATTATGACAAGAGAAGCACATAATCCCGGGCAAGACCAAACAAGCACAGCCCCGGACATGGAAGCTATGCCCCCTCGCAAAAGCTATATTCTGGACATGGACGGTGTGCTGATCAGCGGGCGCATGGTTATCCCCGGCGCCAAAGAGTTTATCCAGAAGCTGAAGACGCAAGGGATCAAATTCCTTGTATTGACCAACAACTCGATGTACACCCCTGGCGATCTATCCCATCGCCTGCGCACGCTTGGATTGGATATTCCGCCCGAGATCATTTTCACCTCGGCGTTGGCGACAGCGCGCTTTCTAAAGTCACAGCGACCGCATGGCACCGCATTTGTGATCGGGGAAAGTGGGCTCACCACCGCCATTCACGACGTCGGCTATGTGATCACGGATGTCAAACCGGATTACGTCGTGCTAGGTGAGACCCAGTACTACAATATGGAGATGATCACCAAGGCGATGCGTCTGGTGGCCGAGGGTGTCGCTTTCATCGCCACCAATCCTGATCCCACCGGCCCCTCCGAGACGGGGATCACCCCCGCTTGTGGCGCCATGGCTGCGCTGATCGAAAAAGCCACGGGGGTCAGTCCTTTCTTTGTCGGTAAGCCCAACCCCTTGATGATCCGCATGGCGCTCAACTATCTGGATGTGCACTCGGAGAACACCATTATGGTGGGGGATCGCATGGATACCGACATCATCGCCGGAGTGGAAAGCGGTATGGAGACCATCCTGGTGCTCACCGGTGTCACGCGGCGCGAGCAGGTGGCACGCTACCCCTATCGCCCGACGCGCATCGTGAACTCCATCGCCGACATAGAGCCCTAGCCGGCAGGCAAGACGAGCGAATTCTTCCCGTTCCTACTAAAGGGGACAGGGGTTTATAGCGGCAAACTACTCCATTGCCTGACGGCCAGCCAGCGCACGGCTCAGCGTGACCTGGTCGGCATACTCCAAGTCGCCACCCATAGGCAGACCGCGCGCCAATCGCGTGATCGTGATGCCGCTGCCCGCCAGACGGCGCGCCAGGTACATCGCGGTCGCTTCGCCCTCCATGTTGGGATTGGTGGCGATGATCACTTCACGCACCGGCACGTCGGCGTTCAGCCGCGGCAACAGTTCAGCGATGCGTAACTCATCCGGGCCGATGCCTTCCACCGGCGAGAGGGTGCCGTGCAGCACGTGATACAGGCCGCGGTATTCGCGCGTGCGCTCGATGGCCACCACGTCCAGGGGCTCCTCGACCACGCAGATGATAGAGCGATCACGCCCTGGGTCGCTGCAAATGGCACACGGGTCGATGTCGGTGATGTTGAAACAGACGCTGCAAAAGCGGGTGTGCGCGCGCAAATTGCGCAGCGCATCGGCCAGGGCATACACCTGTTCAGCAGGCACCCGTAACAGATGGAACACCAACCGGGCCGAGGTCTTGGGGCCGATGCCCGGCAAGCGCGATAGCTCTTCGATCAAGCGAGCGACCGGTTCGACCAGTACTTGCATAAAGACCCTTTAGAAGAGGCCAGGGATTTTCAGACCCGCGGTGAACCCGCTCATCCGCTCCGCTGCCATCTCCTGAGCCTTTTCAATCGCTTCGTTGACGGCAGTGATGATCAAATCCTGGAGCATCTCGACATCTTCGGGGTTGACCGCTTCTGGATCAATGGATAGTGAGACAAGGTGCAGATGACCGTTCATCACGACCTTCACAGCACCCCCACCGGCACTGGCCTCCACCGTTTCCTCACCCAGTGCCTCTTGAGCAGCGAGCATGTCCTCTTGCAATTTTCTCAATTGCTCGGCCATTCCCCCCATGCGGCCGCCGATGGGCATCTGAAATCTTCCTTTTCCCTTCGCCATATGGTTCGTCTCCTCCTTATGATGGCTTGGTTGGCACGCCTCCTAACCGACGGATCTCTTCTGCCAGCGGGTCGTCCTCAGCATTCGCGGCGTGGGAGCGCGATGCTGTATCGCTCACCGCTGACTCTGATGGACCGGCCGCTGCGGTTGCCTCTGATGCAGCCTGGTCGGTCGGTCTCCTGGGTTGATATTCGCCCTTCAACACACAGCGCAACCGCAACGGTGTGCCCAACACATCCTTAAAGCAAGCTTCGATCTTGGAACGGATACGTGCCTGTTCGATGCGCCCCTTCAGCCAGTCCGAGGCGGCCTCCACGATCACTTCGTCACCCACCACATCAAGCAAGGTGACCGAGTTCAAAAACCCCTGAGCCATGGGGTCGCGCTTGCGCAGCTGAGCCAGGATCACCGACTTCCAATTGTCCCGCAGTTTATCCAGGGTCACGTTGGCGCTCTGACCGGGCACGACCAGCGGTGCAGCCAGGTCGTTGGGCGCTTCGCGCATCACCGGAGGCCGGTTGGACGTTGAGGGTGCCTTGGCCGTGGCAAGCGGTGTGGGTGACTTCGGCGATGTGGCTGCCTCGACCGGTCGAGCGCGCACTTCCTGTGCCACAACCGGTTGAGCCGGCGCGGCCTCGGGCGCTTCCTCAGAGATTGCCTCCAAAAAGGCCAATTCCAGAGACAGCTGAGGGATGAAGCTGGCTCGGCTCTCCAAAGCGGCGTTGTTAAATAGACGGATCGTACGTAATAGCCAGCGCGGGGTGACCTGCGCTACCTGGGCACGCATCGCGGTCAGCTCTTCATCACTGGTGCTGGATCGCAAAAGCACTGCACCTTCGCCCATTTTGAGCAACAACATCTTACGCAAGTGCTCGACAATTTCGCGCGCGAGTTGGCGCGGCTCGCTGCCATCCCCCACCAACTGGTTGATCAGCTCCAGACCACGCACCCGTTCGCCGGCAACGAGATAGTCCACCAGCTGGCTCACCGCCTGCGAGGACACACTTCCCAAGATGCCCTGCACATGCTCCAGAGTGATGGTTGTGTCGCTGTAGGCAGTCAGCTGGTCGAGCAAACTGATGGCATCACGCAGGCTGCCGCCACTTTGACGCGCAATGTACTCCAACGCCGTCTCCTCCACCGACAATCCCTCCTGGGTCGCAATGTGCTTCAACCAGCGGGTGATGTCGGCCAGGGGGATGCGCCGGAAATCAAAGCGCTGGCAGCGTGAGATGATCGTGGCCGGGATCTTGTGCGGTTCGGTCGTTGCCAGGACGAAGATCACGTGCGCGGGTGGCTCTTCCAAGGTTTTGAGCAAGGCGTTGAAGGCCGGCTCGGTCAGCATATGCACTTCGTCAATAATGTAAAACTTGTAACGTGCCTCGTTCGGTCGAAAGCCCACCTTATCGCGCAGATCGCGGATCTCGTCAATGCCACGATTGCTGGCAGCATCAATCTCGATGAGATCAATGAGGCTGCCCTCGTCCACTGCCCGGCAGATGCGGCAGCTGCCACAAGGCTTTTCCGCGCCCTCACCCTCACAGTTCACCGCCTTCGCCAGCAAGCGTGCCATCGTGGTCTTGCCCGTCCCGCGTACGCCGGCGAACAGATAGGCATGGCTGATACGCCCGCTGGCAAGCGCATTGCGCAGCGTGCGCGTCACGTGATCCTGTCCGATGACCTCGTCAAAAGTGCGAGGACGCCATTTTCGATAGAGGGCCAGCGTCGCCATGCTATCCCATCCAGAAAGCACTGCTGTGATGTAGTGCTTAGTGTACCACCCCAAGCACTTTTCAGCAAGGAGCTCTTCTCCGCATCGTCTCCAGCTCGGGCTGCGCTCATCCAAATCCTTTTCCGATATGCTCTCAACAAGCCGATTTAGAGAGTGTTGAAAAAGTCCCTGGATCGCTTATATTTTTGTAGGAAAATGGGACAATAAAGAGAGCAACTAGAGACTTTTTCAACACCCTCCGATTTGAGGGATTGACAGTACTCCGTCAACTGGCGCATAATTATTAAGGATAGAGGTTGCGTAATGTTACGATACGGGATGAATTGGACTTGCCATGCCTGAGTTCAGAGTGGTGTCGGACTTTCAACCTACGGGTGACCAGCCGGAAGCGATTGAACAGCTGGTGGCCGGCCTGCGTGCCGGGGTGAAACACCAGACCTTGCTGGGGGCTACCGGAACGGGCAAGACGTTCACCATTGCCAAGGTCATCGAGGCAGTGCAAAAACCCACCCTGGTGATGGTGCACAATAAGACGCTGGCTGCCCAGCTGTACAGCGAGTTTCGCGAATTTTTCCCGGACAATGCTGTCGAGTACTTTGTCAGTTACTACGATTACTATCAGCCGGAAGCGTATATCCCACGCACGGATACTTACATTGAGAAGGATGCCAGCATCAATGATGAAATTGACCGGCTGCGGCTGGCTGCCACGCAGGCGCTCTTTTCGCGGCGCGACGTGATCATCGTGGCGTCGGTAAGCGCCATTTACGGTCTGGGTGACCCGGCTGAATACGGCAAGGTGGTCATTCACCTGCACCAGGGCGAGACGCGCAAACGCGATAAGATCTTGCGCCACCTGGTGAGCATCTACTATGAGCGCAACGACTTGCAGTTGAAGCATGCGTCGTTCCGCGTGCGCGGTGACACGCTGGAGGTCATGCCACCGTATGGCAACGTGGCCTATCGGATCGAGTTCTTCGGGGATGAGATCGAACGCATCACGGAGATTGATCCGCTGACCGGCGAGGTCCTGGCGCGTCGCACTAGCTTGGACATCTACCCGGCCAAACATTTCATCACGCCGCAGGAGAAATTGCTGAAGGCTATCCAGGACATCGAGGCCGAATTAGAAGAACGTCTGGCCGAATTGCGCGCCCAGGGCAAGCTGCTCGAAGCACAGCGGCTGGAGCAGCGCACCCGCTATGACATCGAGATGCTGCGCGAGGTGGGCTACTGCGCCGGCATCGAGAACTACTCACGTCATCTGGGCCAGCGCGAGCCAGGCTCCACTCCCTGGACGTTGCTCGACTATTTCCCCGACGATTTCCTGATGGTCATTGATGAGTCCCATATGACCATCCCACAAATTCACGGTATGTACCATGGCGACCGCAGCCGCAAGCAGGTGCTGGTGGACTACGGATTCCGTCTGCCCAGCGCCTTGGACAACCGTCCGCTCAGCTTCGAAGAGTGGGAAGCGCACATCCACCAAGTCATCTACACCAGCGCCACCCCAGGTCCCTATGAGCTGAGTGTCTCGAAGGGACACGTGGTGGAACAGGTGATCCGCCCCACCGGCTTGGTTGATCCGCAGATCATCGTGCGTCCGGTCAAAGGGCAGATTGACGACTTGATCGCCGAGATCAGGAAGCGCGTCCAGCGCGGCGAACGCGCGCTCGTGACTACGCTGACCAAGCGTATGGCTGAAGACCTGGCCGATTATCTGATGGAACTGGGCATCAAAGTGCACTATCTCCACAGCGACATCGAGACTCTGGAACGCGTGGAGATCTTGCGCGATCTGCGCCTGGGCGTGTACGATGTGGTGGTGGGCATCAACCTGCTGCGCGAAGGCCTTGACCTTCCGGAGGTCTCATTGGTGGCCATCCTGGACGCGGACAAGGAAGGTTTTTTGCGTTCTGAATCGGCCCTGATCCAGACCATCGGACGCGCTGCCCGCCACGTAGAAGGCACCGCTATCATGTATGCCGACACCATCACCGAATCGATGCGCCGCGCCATTGATGAGACCAATCGCCGTCGGGCGAAACAAATTGCCTACAACCAGGCCCATGGCATCGAGCCCCGTTCGATTGTCAAGGCGGTGCGTGACCTGACGGATCGCGTTCAATTGCACAAGGCTGCTGAGGAACGTGCGCCATATCGCATCCGGCGCGACATACCCAAAGAGGAAGCCCATCATCTGATCAAAGAGTTAGAGAAGCAGATGAGAGCAGCAGCCGCGCAGCTCGAGTTCGAGAAGGCGGCGCTTTTGCGTGACCAGATCTTTGAATTGCGCCGCCTGGTCGAGGATATGGATTCACGCCCTGTGTGGGAGAAGGTACAGCAAGGTGTGTGAATGACTTCCGCGAACACCAAAGAAATCCTCGATCAAGCGATTGCGGCCCTCAAAGCCGGCAGAAAGGTGGAAGCGCGGCGCCTTTTGGAGGGCATCCTGGCAGCCGACCGGTACAATGAGAACGCGTGGTTGTGGATGAGCGGTGCGGTGGACACCGATGCCGAGCGCATCGTTTGTCTTGAAAATGTGCTCACCCTGAACCCCTACAACGAACGAGCACGCAAAGGATTGGAACAACTTGGACGCACGCCCCCGCCACTTCCCATCACCCCTTTGTTCTCTTCTCAAAAGTCAACAGGTATCACCTCCCTGCCGAGTGTTCCCACTCCTCGCACAGCCACGGTAGAAGCCTCCGTCTCCTCTTCCGATTCACCGCGCACGGAGGTTGCGGACTATCGCCTTTATATCGCCGTCATCATCGCCCTGTCGCTGATGCTCATCTGTGCGGTGGTGGGCATCCTGGCTGCAGCGCTCTTCGTCACACCGGGAGGATAATCTGCGAGTGTTTCTCAAGCCCTCGAGGGAAGACCAGTGATCCATCCTGGTGTTTAATAGGTTTCGAAAAACCTACCCCGAAAGACGGGCGACTCATCAGGATAACTCCATCCATACCAGCCCGCTCACCATCTTCGGGTAGAAATCGGTGGACTTTTGGGGCATCTTCTCACCTGCCTCGGCGCAAGCACGCACCTGATCCACCCGGGTCGGGTTGAGCAGGAAGAGGAACTGCGCCTCGCCTTGTTCCACAGCGCGGATGCCGTCCTCTGCATCCCGCAGATAGCGCAAGTTTTCCTGGCGTGCGATGGACTCTGCGCTCAGCCCCATCAGTCGCTCCAACACCAGCTGGTGCAGCACCACCACATCCAGCTCACGCCAGATCGCCGGGCGATCGGGCAGGAGTTCGGCCATGATTCGCATATCGCGTAATGTCCAGATGGACTGACGGTCGCGCGCAACGAACCCGAACACGCCGCTGTTCTCTCGCCTGGAGCGCAGCACGGCCATCACCTGTTCCGGCTGTGACAGGGGTTCGATGGTGAAATAGGCCATCGCAGCCGCCTCCAGCTCCGCTGCTGTCAACCGGGCGTATGCATGCACCAGCCGATGGGTCGGCAGGATGGTCAACGCCGGATCGTCCAGACTGACCAACGCTACCAGGGCATAGTTGTACCAAGCGTCTGAGGGGGCATTAGGATAGGCAGCGCGCATCTCGGCGCGGTAATTCAACGCGGTCTCATAGCGGTGATGTCCATCGGCGATAATTAGATTGCGCTTGGGCGCCATCTCGGCCTGGATGCGCTCGATGACATCCGGATCGCGCAGCACCCACAGCTGATTGCGCACACCGTGCTCAAACGTCTCATATGCTTCCGCGTCCGGTGCACAACCTTCCACTGCAGCGTCAAGCAACGCATTAATGCGATTTGCGGGGTCGGGATAAAGGAGAAAGACGGGCTCGAAGCTCACCTGCGTGGCGCGAAACAGCTGCAGGCGGTCCTCCTTTGGCGCGGTTAAGGTGCGTTCGTGAGGCAACACGATCCCTTCTTCAAACGGGGTCAGCCCCAGAGCAGCTATCAGAGCGCGCCGTCTCAGCGTGACACCCTCCGGCGAGTGGAATGTCTGATGATAGACGTAGAATGACGGCTCTGGATCACGCATCAGCACTCCTGTTGCCAGCCAGCGGCGATGAAGATCTGCAACGCTCGTATAGGGATTTGTTGACGGAGAGGCGTGTGACACAGGGTCACCTAGGCTGAGCTGCACAAAGCTGTATGGGTGCTGCTGCAGGTAGCGATCGCGCATTGTAGGCGAAATGCGATCATAAGGCTGGGTGACCACCTGACTCAGCTCCGAGACCAGGGCGGGATTGTAACGTACACCTCGGAAAGGTTTTATAATGGCCATTGTCACACTCCTATTGATATCCCGTGCATGACTGCCAGCCCCAAAATCATCGCCACCTCGGTGGTCTCCGAGATCGCGCCGACGGTATCGCCGGTGTGCCCGCGCAGCCAATGCGCCACCCACGCTGCCCCCATGCCCCCCAACAACATCGCCCATATCAGCGCCACAATGCCTGGGAGCTGCAACCAGGCAAACGCGATCGCGATGGCGACCACCGCGCTCACGATGATATGCCCCCGCGTGGCGGCGGCAAAAAAGTCACCCGCCATCCCCCCTTCCGCGCGCGCATAGGGGTAAAGGTGCAGGATCCAGACCTGGACCAGCCGGCCTGTCACTGGCGCGCAGCCCAATGCCGCGATACCCCAAGAAGGAGACAGCCCAGCCAAGAGACCAAACTTCAGCAAAAGCAGACACACTATTCCGATCACCCCAAAAGCGCCGATGCGCGAGTCCTTCATAATGGCAAGGGCCCGTTCGCGCGGCGCACGCGAGCCCACACCGTCGCACATATCCGCGAAGCCGTCCAAATGCAAGCCGCCGCTGAGCACCACCAATGCAACGACGCCGAGCGCCGCACACGTGATCCAAGGCAATCGAATATATGCCACCCATATCATTGCCGCTGCCAAAGCGCCGATCAGCCCACCTGTCACCCCCCACCACCACAGCATCCCCCGTGGAGTGGTGGCCGTTTCGTCCAGCCAGCGCTCCGGCACCGGGATGGTGGTCAGGAAGCGCAACGCTGCCCATAAACCGCGCATTGCCGCGTCCCTACCATGGCATCGCGGAAGCGCGCAATGCCTTCAAATCCAAAGGCATACCGGCGATCACGACATAAGCCCAGTCGGCTTCCCGCGCCAGAACCTGATTGGCATATCCCATCGTATCACGAAACAATCGGCCCGTCGGATAGGGTGGCACCAATCCGCTGCCCACCTCATTGCTGACGATGATGACATCCGCAGCAATGCGACGTACTGTGGTGAGGATGACATCCACTTCCTCGTCGATCTGCCGTTGGATCTTCTCTTCGACCTCACCCGGCAGCTCCGTGTCCTGCGGCAGATCAGCGGGCAGGAATCTGGCGAGGTACAGGGTCAGACAGTCAACTAACAATAAATCATGATCCTGTGCGGCCTGGATCAAACCGGCTGCCAAGCCTGCGTGACATTCGAATGTGCTCCAGTGCGCAGGGCGTCGGTGTCGGTGCAGTGTCACACGGCGAGCCATCTCCTCGTCGGCGATCACCGCCGTGGCGATATAACATACCCGACCGGGATGGCGATGCGCGAGTATCTCGGCAAAATGGCTCTTGCCTGATCGGGCACCGCCTGTGACAAAGACTAATTTTCCCATCGCATCCGTGCAACGTGTGCCATTTATCCGCTTTAGCGCAGGAAAAAATACCAGATAATGGCAATGTGGACGAGCGCACTCGCCGCAATGACCTGAGAGTATGGCGCATAACGCCTGGGATCTGTCTTGTGATGGAAGACCAGCCTGGCCACTGTCGCGCCCAAGAAGCCGCCTGCCACGGCCAGTCCGAGCAGCAGCATGTTGGGTACGCGCAACCAGCGGATCTTGGAGAGGACTTTGTCCAGCCCGTATACGCCGAAGGTGGTGATGTTAGCAGCCACGAGCCAGATGAAGTACTCCGGCCAGTCCAGGCGCGCATTCAACAGAGCAAACAGGACGGCAAGCGGCAGAACGGCTGTGATGGCAAACACAAGGTATGGCATCGCGCACCCGTATATCCTTACGCAGCTCGACTAACCTCACAAGTATAGCACAGTCGGCGAGGCTGCCCAAGTTGAATACCTTGACGATAATCCCGAAATGATGAACGATTCGTGTTTTAGAACTTTCCTATTGACAACCAATCAAAACAATGCTATAATGGTTTTGCAGCAATTCGCAACCCATAATGATCGCAACTGTAACGGATATGCCGGCCAACCAATCAGTTAACGCACAGCACAACCTCGAGGCTGGCATCGTGCCCGATGCCCAGGTGCGACGCGCGATGATCCTCGAAGAGCTGGCCACTCATCGCGTGGTGCGCATCGCCGATCTGAGTGAACGCTTTGGCGTTTCGGAAGTCTCGATACGACGCGATTTGGAACGCCTGGAACAAAGTGGGCTGTTGAAGCGCATTCACGGAGGAGCGGTCAGCGTCCCCGGTCTGCCCGCCCATGAGCTTATCTCCGCGCGCGCACTCGCCCATGCGCGGGAAAAAGAGCGCATCGGGCGCGCGGCGGCTCAGATGATCCGCGAGAACGAACGGCTCATCTTCGATTCGGGCACCACCACCCTGCAGGTGGCACGCAACATCCCCGGCAATTTGCTCACTTCCGGAAACTTGACCGTCATCACCGCTTCCCTGCCCATTGTGTATGAACTGGGTGCATGGAAAAACGTCCACATCATCGTGTTGGGAGGTGTCTACCTCCACGAGTACCAGGTCATGGTGGGGCCGCAGACCATCGAAGCACTGCGCGGATTGCACGCTGACACGATGTTCCTCGGGGCGGACGGCCTGACATTTTCTAACGGTGTCACGACAGCCAATGTCCTGGAGGCGGAGGTGGATCGCGCTCTGGTACACAGTGCCTCAAAGGTGGTGGTGGTGGCTGATTCGAGCAAGATCGGGGTGATCGGCCTGGTGACCATCATGCCGCTCACCAAGATCAACGCTCTGATCACGGATGACCGGGCGCCGCCCGATTTCGTCGCCCGTCTGCGCGACGAGGGGGTGGAGGTCATCACCGTGTAATTTGTTCGCCCCTTATGCCCCCTCGCGAGAAACGGAGGAAGCAGGGGCACAAGTACTTAAAAAAGGGGAGATGCTCGTCCACGCCTGCCAGCTCCCGACGAGCATCCCCCTATGTCGAACCGGCTTCGTTCCGCTGCTTGGGCACCGAGTGTCCACAGCGCTGCCGGCTCATTGCACATAATACCAAACGTTGATGTACGTCGCAAGTTTCTGGACTAAACGTGGGAACACTCATTAAACATCAAGGAGAGCGTTTCCGATGTCAGGAAAGGCGATTCGCCTCAGCAGGCTCTTTCCCGGCGGTGCCAACACGGTCATCGTCGCCATGGACCATGGCCAAACGTTCGGACCTATGCCCGGCCTGGTGGATTTCACCACCGCTGCGGAATCCCTCAAGGAAGCCGATGCTGTGTTGATGGCCCCCCAGATGATCCGTTTCTCCGGCAAGCTGTTCGAGGGCAAGGGCAGCCCGGCCCTGATTGCACGACTCAATTGGAACACGATTCATTGTGAACCGTGGCATTATCGCGAAGCCCATATTGTCAAGGCGATGTCCGTTGAAGCAGCGGTCGCCGCCGGCGCCGACCTGGTGCTGGCCAGCCTGGTGCTGAAAACAGACAGCGAGGCACACGACGCCCGCAACGTGGAGATATTCGCCAGCTTGGCCGAAGAAAGCTGCCGGCTGGGCGTGCCCCTGATCGGAGAGATATTCCCCGCGGGTGACCTGCGCACCAATTCGGACGAGTTTCATGACTATATCAAGAAGACATGTCGCATCGCATGCGAGCTGGGCGCGGATGCTATCAAGACCTTTTACACCGGCGAGCGCTTCGCCGAGGTCGTGCAGGGAGTGCCGATCCCTGTCTTCGCGCTGGGAGCGGAGAAGCTCGCCTCCGAGCTCGACGCGCTCACCCTGGCGCATAAAGCGGTCAGTGCCGGCGCACGAGGCGTGGTGTTCGGGCGTAACGTGTTACAAGCGGATAATCCGACGCAATTCCTGCGCCGATTGAAAAACGTTGTACAGCGTTTAATGGCTCCAGAGGTGGCATAGGACGATGCCCGAAAGACTCTTAGGCCTGGATGTCGGTACCACCGCCATAAAAGGGAGCGTTTTCGACCTGAGCGGGAACATCCTCGCCTCGGCGAGTCAGCCCTATAGCCTGCTCACGCCCCAGCCAGGCTGGGTGGAACAATCACCCGATGATCTCCGCAAAGCAGTTGCGCAGGTCATCCGGGCTGTGCTCGAACAGCTGAAACCTGGAGACCACATCGCCGCTGTCTCCCTCTCCGCGCAAGGAGGCACCACCATCCCCATGGACGCCGACGGTCACCCCACCTACAATGCCATCAGCTGGATGGACCAACGCGCCAGCGCGCAAGCGGAATGTGTCCGCGCTCTACTGGGCGATGAATTTGTGCGCACCGTCACCGGCTGGCCGTTGCAAAGCGCCCTGCCACTGCAGCATATCGCCTGGCTGCGCGACACCCTGCCGGATTGTTTTGCCCGTTCGCGCTACTTTTTGTTCGTCAACGACTTCATCGGCTACTGGCTGACTGGCGAACGATGCATGGATCCCACAAACGCCGGTATCACACAGCTGATGAACATCGCCACCGGAGACTGGGATGAGCGCCTGCTGGAGGTCGCCGGTATCCGCAGGGATCAACTATCGCCCATTCGCCCGTGTGGCGTTTTAATTGGCCATGTGACGGCAGCGGCGAGCGCCGCTACCGGGTTGGTTCAAGGTACCCCTCTGGTCAACGGCGCACACGATCAATATTGCGCGGCGGTGGGCGCCGGTGTCGTGCAACCCGGGCAGGTGTTGCTGTCCTGTGGCACGGCATGGGTGCTGCTCGCCGTGCCGGAGACTATGGAAGCAGGGCTGGCCAGCGGTATGGCGGTCGGGCGGCATGCGATCGAGGGACGTTGGGGCGCAATCCGCAGTCTGGGCGGAGTCGGCAGATCGTTAGAGTGGTTGCTTGATATCCTATCCGATGAATGCTCAGCACCTCAACAGCGTGATGAGCGTCTGCGTTCCCTTGATCAGGCCGCCGCTCGCTCCACAGCAGGCGCAGACGGATTGCTATTCTACCCGCTCGCTGGTGGTCACACAGCCACCTATGGACCAACA
>Ga0308395_1001747_pt1 | contig 13512 bp, 7 predicted proteins | sample Hotspr20SampleP4_FD_202097 | JGI IMG/M metagenome (GOLD analysis project Ga0308395, IMG submission 202097) | Hot spring phototrophic mat microbial communities from Mushroom Spring, Yellowstone National Park, Wyoming, United States - 20050930_P4 ...
GAGAGATCGCGCTCGACACCATCGTGTATTTTGATGGCCGATTCCAGCACACCCGTAGTGGCAAAGGCCCAGCAACTGCCACAAGTCCCCTGGTCTTTGATGGGTGTGCATTTGCCTTGTTCGCACCAATTGAAGTGTGCTGGCAGACCCAGCGCGGCTGTGTCCGCAGCGGCCACCTCGACCACAGGTGTGGGGGAAGGCGTTGGAGTAGGAGTGGGCAGATTGGCGCCTGTGAAGGGGCCCGCTGTCCGGATCATCACCGCGAATGTTGCCAACGGCGGTTCCGTATGCTCCCATGGACGGCGCAGCGCTAGCACCAGTTCAGTTTCGCCGGATGCAATCGCTGCAAAACGCAATATCTGCAAGAGCGGGCTGCCGGGCATATCCGAAGATGCCTCAAACTCGGGTGAGTCACCCTGCCGTTGCACGATCAGAGAAAGATCGCCTTGCACGACCTCCCAGAGGTATCCTGCTGAGGGATTGGCTTCCAACTGAATGACCAATAAGGTGTTCTCATCGAGAGTGACCTGACGGCCATTATCGGCAGCGGTCAGGACCATCTCATAGGATGCGGTATCTTGAGCTTGAATTGGGAAAGCAGCAATGCTACTTGCCGCCAGCAAGAGGAGCGATAAGATCGAGACGCACCATATCGGATTCCAGCGCCATCTACGAAGCCGCCCGCGTTCCATTTCCTCAAGGCATCCTCGATAATGCCCTCAACTACATCCAGCATATCAGACGGGGAGAGGGCTCTCAATAGGAATTGTGTCATAGGACTCGGGTACTATGCCGCCACGAACACGAGATGCCCTGATCCGAGGCGCGACCATAAGGGAGCGGTAAAAACTTTTTTCACCGCAGAGGGGGCTGTTATGCCGCCTGTTTACGCCGGCAGTGCGGTAGGTGCATCTGCCTTATAAAAAGGGGTTCATCCAAGGGGTCAGCTAGGGAGCGTGCATCTGGGGAGTTGTTTCACCACGATGTCGCCGCGGACTCCCAGCGCGCAAGCAGCTGCGGCTTGAGCTGTGCAAAGATCTCGGCCTGGGCCTGCACAACCTCGCGTTCAAAGGTCGCCAGATCCATTGCCTGGCTCTCTACTACCATGCCGGCGGTGCGCCCGTAATATAGCGGCACCATCGAGTCCATCATCCGCCCGCGGTCTAACACGCCCCGATGATAGGCGACCGCGTAATCGAGCACCATATCGGCCCAGTGTGCCGCTTCGAAGCGAAAGGCAGATGTTCCGCGGCTCAGAATAGCGGCCAGCGCCTGGCGGTTGTGCGGGGAGAGCACCTGTTTCCACACATTTTCCCACTCTGCATGCCCCTGGCGCAACCGTTTGATCATCGCCTCAAGATTGACGGGCACTGGCTCCGGGGTGATGGCTTCCGCTGTTCCGTAGATGGGCACCGGTTGCACATGGTGCACCGATTTCCATCGTTCCGCGTAATGGGCCATCAGGTCGAACAGCGTGCCCACGACCTGGCGGAACATGGGCCCCAGCGCTGTTGCCGGATCCTTGGCATCGTGGATTTTGGCGCCCAGATAGGCCTGGCAGATACGGGCTTCCGTGTTGATCGCTACGGTGGTCATCCAAATATCAATGCCGTAACGTGCCACGTCGCTCTCCCACACGTCTTGCCGAAGATATATGTCCAACAGGCGCGCTCCCACCGCGAAGTCGCCTCCGATCGGCTGACGTACGTCCACGCCGTAGAGCATGCGCGTCATCGGATAGACAATATTGTTGGTGATCGTGCCATCATATTTATCACGTACATAGTAGGGGGTCACGTAGTCGTACGCACCTGACAGAATGGGCTGGCTCAGCCGCTCCATCCATTGCGGTGTGATGCTGCGCAGGTCGCTGTCCAGAACGACACATAGTTGCGCGTTCAGACATCGGGCTGCCTCGAAGATGGCACGCAACGCACTTCCTTTGCCGGGCAATCCCTGATACAGGGTGACGATGCATTCCATCCCTGGTGGCAGGGTCGCACATAGGGCCGATTCACGCGTGCCGTCCGTCGAGCCGCCATCTGAATTAACCACCACCGCCCGCAGATGAGGAAAGTAGCTCGCTGTACCCTTCGCTGCGGTCTCGATCACATAGCCGATGGTAGTGGCATTATTATAGCTCGGGATGCCGATCACGATGTCGGCCTGGCCGATTTGCTTCAGCCGACAGGCGGCCTCTTCGCTGAGCGCACTTTTAGCGACCATCATCCCCTTGCCCCGGACTATGGTGTGTTCGTTCCCTCACCCTGTAACGTCCCTGCGCGTTTCGTGCCATATTCTGTACCCGCAGCTGCTCCGAAACCAGGGCGGTCAACCGCTGTTCCAGCGTGCGATAAGAGTAATAGATACGGCCCAGTGCATAGTTGTGCTCCACCATTTCGGCCACCCGTTCGGGGTCACGGAGCAGGCGGCGCACTTGCTGCACCGTGTCCTCGGTGATGAAATCCTCGAAGCCGATCACGCGAAAGCCCTTCGGTTGGATGTCGGTGCGGAAGATTTCGTAAATGCTCAGCACGAGAGGGCGTTTGTAATAGATCGCCTCCAAGAAGGCGTTGCCGAAGCCCTCCACCCGCGAAGGATAGGTGACCATATCAGCCTGCTGATACACGTCCTGGATGCTGTAGATCTTGCCGCCATCCGGACGCCGACCACGCTGATGGCCGACCCGCTCGGCTGCCAGGATGACCCGCACACCCATCAGCTGGGCGTATTCCAACACGTAGTCCTGGTACGCGGAGCCTTCATCTCCGGAGGCGTGCGAGATGAGCAACACACAGGGACACTCCAGCCGACGGAGCAGCTCGATGGCCTTCTCGATGCGCTTGCGCGGCACAATGCGGGTAGGCTGTAAAAAGAGATGCGTTTGGGGCCCGATGTTCAGTGTCGTGCGCAGGTCATCCGCATATCCATCCGGCGCAGGGGGCGGCGAATCGAAATCCATCACGTTCGGGATCAACGTCGAGTTGGCGCTCGTGCGCAACGCGAGCTGACGACCGGCATAGGAGTTGATCACCACATGGGTGATCGAGCGCAAGGTGGGCGGAAATGCGGCGCGCAGATAATCCTCTGCGGCATTGATAGCGAAGCGCTGTCGTTCCCATGCGAAATCGTGATGGTGGGCGATGGTGGGAAAGTAGCTTTCGGCGATGAACTCGGTGAGCGCCAGCCCCAGCGGAACGTTCATCGGGATGGAGAGCGCATTCTCAACGATCAACAAATTGATGCCAAACTGTCGGACAAAACGGTAAAGATGCCTTTTGAGGTGATCCTTGATGCGCTGCACCCGTTGTGAGGTAGCCGGCGAGCGGGTCTGGTTGTCGAACAGATCGGTCGTCAGCGCCAGGATGTCGGGGTGTTGGAAGTGAGCTTCCGGCACCACATACGAACACTCCGCAGGCCAGTCCGATTCGCCGGCAAAGAAGTAACACGCGTATCCCAGGTTTCTCAGGACATTGACCCACTTGGCGACTTCGAGCGACACGCCGTCGGTGCCGGCAAGACGGGTGGACACGAAGCCAATATGACCGCGCAAACGTTTCATAGCTCTCCTGTTTCTCCCCCAACGCTCTTCTCATCCCGCCGGTGTTTGGCCCGATATTCAGGCAAGGTGATCATGGGCGGTCGTTCGTGTTCCAGAATTTCGATCGGCTCCAGATAGAAGTAACCGGGACGGTAGCGAATTTGATTGAGACTCTCGTTGATGTCCTCGAGGATGCGGATTTTGTGACGTTGCTCCAACCGTCGCATGGCGACTTGGAGGATGGCAAATGACATCTTCGACAATGAGGGCAACGGTTGATTGCGATGAATGCGCTCCAATAAGTCTACCTGCGCGATCGCTGAGAGGCCAAAGCGTTCCAAGATATCCACCAACAAGCCGAATTCTACTCCGTAACCGGTGAAGAAGGGTAGCTGCTCAAGAACCTGTCGTCGTCCCGCATACTCACCGGCCAGCGGCTGAATCAAGCCCGAAAGCTCAGGGAAAAACAGATTTAACAGTGGACGCGCGGTCAGTTCCGTGACACGCCCTCCTGCTCCCGCTTCGATTCGATCACCCTGTTGGAGAGGACGCCGATAGAAGCCCTTCACGTATTGGATGCGCGGGTCGCGCAACAAAGGTCCCAGGATGCCATACACGAAGCGGGGATGAATGTTGCGAATGTCGGTGTCTATCCAGGCGATGATGTCCCCATTCAACACATATAAGCTTTTCCACAGTGCCTCTCCCTTGCCACGATAGAACCCATATTGCGGCAATATGTCGCACGCAGCATACACCGGAATGGCCAGCTGAGTGGCGATCTCACACGTGCGATCTTGCGAGCCCGAGTCGATGAGCACGATCTCGTCCAGCAAAGGCACTTTGTCCATCAGAGCTTCTTTGACCGTGATAATGATATTGCCCACGGTTGCCTCTTCGTTCAGCGCCGGCAATCCCAGACTGATGCGCACTCTTTCGCGTTCTTTCAGCGCGACTAATCGCTGGAGATCGCTGAACTCATCGCTGCGGAACGTGTTCTCAGCAAACCAGTGATCCACCACCACCGCGATAGGATGGTCATGGACGACGCGCTCGTCCGACGCCAGTGTCGGGACCCGCCGCGATCCTTCGGCGGCGACCTTAGCGACCACCAAATTGCTGGTAAGACGCTCGGACACTGCCCGGAGCACAGCCCCGGCCCAACCGACGCCATCGCTCTGCCTGGTTGCAGCACCCATCACGACCAGCTGATGCTGATTACCGTGTTCGACGATCGCTTCGACCACATTGCCGCGGGTGCTGACAACGCGCGTAAAGCCCTTCAAGCTGCGCAGGGCATGGGCAAAGCTCTCAAATGTGGAATGTCCCTCGCTCGGCGCGGCGCCTATCTCGTGCAACAGGGTCACTGTGGCCTCACTGGCACGGGCCAGCGCATGGGCGACACGCAAAGCCATGCCAGAGTGGGGTCCTCCGCGCACAGGCAGCAGAATCTGGCGCATTGTTGACCATCCGCCCTGGGTGAGGAACGACTCGTTGATGCGCACAATCACCACATCGCATGGCGGTGCATCCAGACACGGATCGTCCAGGTTATCCACGGCCGTGTCAGGAGTGGCAGAGCTCGGCCAGGCGAGTAGCAATAATTGCGCCCGTTCCTGTGCCACAGTCTCCCAAATTGCCTCCCACACCCGGTGTTGCGGACGCACAATGGTGCGCGTGCGCGGTGATCCATATCGGTTTTCGCCCAGGAAGGTGTCTAGTGCTTCGCGATGACGGCTGACACGCGGTGCCGCACGACTCAGAGACTGTCCATCAGGTATCTTCACCACCTGAAGGAGCATCACGCGGCCATGCCGCTCGCGTGCCAGGAGGTTGGCAAGCGGTATCAATACCTGCGCCTCGACCAGGCTGGCAAGCACGACCAGCACCCGATATCGGCCGGTCAACCATCCTTTGCCGGTTCTATCGCACGTGCCTCTCCTATCCTCCATCTGCGAGCACCTCGGACAACAGTGGCATCAGATATCGCTCCAGCACGCTGCGCCATGTGTAATGGTGCAATACGCGTTGGCGCAGTTGATACGCACGGTCGGTGGCGCAATAGTGTGCGATGGCGCGCGCCACTTGCTCAGCATCGCCGTGGGGATCGAACAGCCAGGCCAGTTCTCCGGCACTCTCACGCACCGGGGGAATGTCGCTGGCAAAGACGGGCATACGTGCCAGGCCAGCTTCCAGGATCGGGATGCCGAATCCCTCGCGCTCGCTAGGGAACAACAAAACGTCAGCCAGCTGATACAGATCAGCCATCACTCGATCGCTGACATGCCAGGGTCGCTCATCTGGACCACACTGGTAGAGGAAATGGACGCGCTCCGTCAACCCTAATTCTGTGCGCAGCTGCTGCAGGGACTCCAGGTAGGCGACATTAGCGGGATTATGCGCACCGGGTGGCCCTGTGACCAATAACGTAGCCGCGGGCATCATACGGCACAGCGCCGCCATCACCTGGAGCGCAAATTCGATGTTCTTACGGCGCGTGATGCGTGCCGGGAGCAACACCAGGGGATGAGCCGCGAGCAGGTCAAGCCGCTCCAACAGCGCGACGCTCGCGTCATCCAGCTTGAGCAGCTCCGCCGGATCAATGCCGGGAGGAACTACGGCGATGGATTCGGCTGGAACATCGAGCAATGCTGCCAGATTGACACGTTGATCGTGCGAAACCACTACATAGCGCACCCCCGGCCACGCCGTGCGGAGCAGATCCCACGGATAGCCATGGTGCAGGGCGGGCCGATAGCGCGCATCTTGCCAGGCGAAGTCATGACACCAGGCAACGAAACGAGTGATGCGCTCATCCGCCAAGATGCGCAGTGCTGCCGTGAGCGGCAGGTTCTTGTGCAGCGTCATGGCATTGTGCACGATACATACTGCAGCATCTGCCAGCAATTCGCGCAGCTGGATGACCAAACGGTCGCGCAACGCCATGAAACTGGCGGGACATTCGCCCTTCGCCAGCCGGCTGCTTATTGCCAGCACAGCGGGATGCTGCGAGTCCGTTTCAGGCAGAAGGTGAACACGCACCCGGGGATGAAAGGACTCACCACGCCCGGCAATGACCTCCACGGCATAACCTTTGGCCGTCAGCAGACGGGCATGGTGATAGATGGTGGCTTCCACTCCACCCACTACCGGCGGCGCAGCATAGTGCAATATTGCCAGTCGTTCGCTTTCTTGTTCCATTGCACTGGAAGTGTATCAAATGCAAGGGGATAGCACAAGAAGGGGAAATAAGAAGGTGGTGTACCCTATAAGAGTGAAAGTTTGCCGCTGGCTGGCCGAGAAAATCGGGTGCGAGGAGTAGATTTTCGCGCCCGTATCAAAATACACTGAAACGTGAGTACGTTGAGTGCTTCGCGCATAGCGACGTCATCCGGACCGTCAACTGATCGCCATCGGTCAGTATCCCGGCATTGCCCGTACGCTCTGGTTGGAATTTCCACTCTTAAGGGCTCAAAACAGACACCGGAGGGTTTTTCAAAACTCTCGACGGCTCTTTTTTGCCCTCTGGATATCAGCGATGGTACAATGGAATATCGCACGTGTGAAATCAGGAGGAACTTGTTAACTATGGAACAAGAGCCTGGGGATATGATGATGGAAGAGGCGACCGCACTTCCTGCCGAGACAGCCATCCTTCCGCCACGACCGGCGAGCGCTCCCCTTTCTATAGCCGATTTGGAACCCGGTATGCAGGTGACGGGGCGCGTGAAAAGCGTCACCGATTTCGGCGCATTTGTGGACTTAGGGGTCGGACCACAGGGATTAGTGCATATCTCACAGCTGGCACGTCGCCGTGTGAGCAAGGTCACTGACGTGGTCCAGGTAGGTGACGAGGTGCAGGTCTGGATTAAAAAGGTGGATAAGAAGCGTGGCCGCATCAGTCTCACAATGATCCGACCGGTGACCCTGCGCTTGAAAGATGTCCAGCCTGACATGATCGTGCAGGGCGTCGTCACGCGCATTGAACCTTATGGCGTCTTTGTGGACATCGGTGCCGAACGAGAAGGTTTGATCCACATTGCTGAGTTGGTGGACGGATTTGTCAACTCGCCAGAGGAGGTGGTCTCAATCGGAGATCGCATCGAAGCGCGCGTCCTCCAGGTTGACCGCAAGTCACGCAAGGTGCACTTGAGCACCAAGGAATTCTTCAAAATCGCGCCACCACCGCCACCTGAACCCGTTGCTCAAGAAGAGGCCGAGGAAGAAAGGCCTCCCACGATTATGGAGTTGGCTTTCCAGGCGTCCTTGCGACGCTACAATTCTTCCGGACCGCAGGCACGCACACTCAACCGCCTGATCGCGCGCCGACTGAAGCGTTGATCTGGCCCGGCCTTATAGTGCATGAAAGGGGCGCTCTTTCGCAGCGATGGAGTGCCCCTTTCACGTAGTGCGTCCCGGCGCGCCTGGCCTTGGTTTGGATCAGCGGTAATAGCGCTGCCAGGTGCCCCCGTTCACCAGCACCCACACTTCGCGATCCAATGGACTGTAAAGCATCGTCCCACCCTGGAAGAACTGCACAATGCCGTAGTCGCTCGACTCGCCGGTGCCGCGTTCCGGTTCGCGGGGGACTCCGATCGTCTGCGCGATCTCAGGGTGGTCGCACCATAGCTTGCCGAAGCCAGAATGCGGTCCATATCTGGTCCGACGGGCTTCCTCACACGAGAAACGTTCCTTCCCTTCCCACGTGTCCTCGAACGGACCGATCCAGCCGAAGCCGCGCATAGCACCTCCGTCTGGCATTTGTACCACCCAGATCAGACCGCGTCCTTCTGGTCGGTTCCACCAGTACATATAGCCCCTTTCAAAGTACTGGCGCGCGTATTGGCGATTGTCGCTGGCAGCGCTGCTGGGATAGCCCAACGCTTCCTTGACTTCGGGCTTTTCCCAGATAGGTTTTAAGAGGGCATGCACCTCGATGTTCGTCGGTGTGAACGTCGGACGTGTGGGGGTGGGGCTGGGCGTGGCGCATTGCAGACCACATCCTCCCGGACATGACTGCGGGCAGTAATACACCTCGCCCGGTCGGCAGGCGGGCAGCGTACATCCTGGCGACGGTGCAGGCGGCTGTGGCGTTGTGCCTGGTGACGGCGGCACGGCAGTCGGCGATGCTGCCGCAGTGGGTGGGGGCGCAGTTGGCGGCGGTACAGTGGGCGGCGGAAGCGGATTCGCCGTCGCAACCGGGGTGGCCTGTGCCACCGGTAGAGGTGTTGCCGTGCTCTCAGCCTCCACTGTGATCACCACTGGCTCCGACTGGCCCACGTTGCCGCGCGCATCGAACGCCTTGACCACGAACACGTGCGAACCCACCTTGTCGCTCTGCCAGGTCTGCGCCACGATATAGGGCGAGTTAACATCTGGGTTAATATCCACCCGCGACAGAGTTCCATCCGCCCACAGCTCAACCTTCTGTACTCCATCCGGATCGGTCGAGGTAGAAGTCACCTGAATCGGTTGGTTGATTTGCACGACCTGACCTGGTCGTGGGCTGCTGACCACGACGGTGGGCCCGCCGCCGGTGGGCTGCTCTGCAACACCGCCCGGCAGGCACGCTGTCAGGCCGATCACCATTATCAGCATGACCGATATGCCAATCATTCCCACTTTGCTGATTATACCCTTCGCTCCCATCATCGCTTCATTTCCTTCCTTAATCAGGGGTTTCCGATAAAAATGTGGTTCATTGATCGCGCGCCAGCTGCTGGAGCTCATACAGCTTGCTGAGCGCTTCAAGAGGGGTCATGCCGTTCACATCCAGCCGGCGCAACGCCTCAAGGGCAGGATGCGCGGTGCACGGGAAGAGAGAAAGCTGCACCACTTGCTGGGCGTGCGATATGCCACCTTCGCGCAGCTTGGCAGAACCGGTCGCCGACACGGGCTGTGCCTTGTTCTGTTCCAACTGTGCCAGGATCTCCTGGGCACGGCGGATGACCGGGCGCGGCAGCCCGGCCAGCTGGGCTACGTGGATACCATAGCTGCGGTCGGCGCCGCCGGGCACAATCTTGTGCAGGAAAACCACACGTCCTTCATGTTCGGAGACAGCCACGTTGTAGTTGCGCACGTGAGGGAGAATGTCCGCCAGAGCGGTCAGCTCATGATAATGCGTGGCGAACAGCGTGCGCGCCCGCAGGTTGGGGTGGTTATGGATATACTCCACGACGGCCCAGGCGATGGACAGCCCATCATAGGTGCTCGTGCCGCGCCCGATCTCGTCCAAGATGAGCAAACTGCGGGGCGTGGCGTGGTGCAGGATGTTCGCGGTTTCCACCATCTCCACCATAAAGGTGGACTGGCCAGCGTGGATGATGTCCTCCGCCCCGATGCGGGTGAAAATGCGATCGACAATGCCGATGTGGGCACGCTCGGCGGGCACAAATGAGCCGATCTGGGCCATCAGGCAGATCAACGCCACCTGACGCAAGTAGGTGGACTTGCCACTCATATTCGGCCCGGTGATGATCAGAATCCGCTCATCCTCTGACATATGGAGGTCATTGGGCACAAAGAGCTGGGCGCCGTCGTCCGCCAGGGCAACCTCCACTACAGGGTGACGTCCGGCGCTGATCTCCAGACGCAGGTCATCGGCCACCTCCGGGCGTACGTAGCGATTGCGCACAGCGGTCTCGGCGAGCGCGGCATAAACATCCAGGTTGGCGAGGGCACGCGCCGTGTTCACCAGACGCTCGGCAGCAGCAGCCACCTGGGCACATACTTCGCGATAGACGCGCAGCTCGATTTCCATGCGCCGCTCATCGGCGTGGAGGATCATAGCTTCATACTCTTTCAGTTCGGGGGTGATGAAGCGCTCACCGTTGACCAGCGTCTGTTTGCGAATATAATCCGCGGGCACAGCGCCCAGGTTGCTCTTGCTGACCTCGATGTAATAACCGAAGACCTTATTGAACCCCACCTTCAGGTTCTTGATGCCGGTGCGTTGCCGCTCGCGCTGTTCCAGCCCCGCCACCCACTCCTTCGCCGCGCGCGCGTCCCGCAACACTTGATCCAGTTCTGGGGAGAAGCCATGCCGGATGATTCCCGGGCTGTTGAGCGTCGCAGGAGCATCCTCGGCGATCGCCTGCTCGATCAGACGCACCACCTCCGGACAGCCATCCATAGCCTTGGCGATGAAAGCTAGTGGGAGAGCGTCCTGAAAGGGTTGTTCCTCCTGAGAGGTGGCCACCAGTTCGCTCAGTGCAGTGTGCAGCGCGGGGATGGCGCGGAATCCCTGCGCCAGGGCCAGCAATTCGCGCGGTCGGATGATCCCTTGGGTGGCACGGTTGGCGAGGCGCTCCAGATCGCCGATCTCCTTCAACTGGGCGCGCACCGCCATGCGCACTGCCGGGTTGTGCACCAGCTGTTCGACTGCGTCCAGGCGATGCTGGATGGCAGCGACGTCGCGCAGCGGCTGCTGCAACCACTGGCGCAGGCGTCGCGCTCCCATCGGGGTGACGGTGCGATCCAGCACCCCCAACAACGAGCCCTTCACCGAACCGCCGCGCAGTGTCTGGGTGAGCTCCAGATTGCGACGTGTGGCGGCGTCTAACACCATATAGTTGCCCGGATGGTAGCGCACCACGCGGGTGAAGTTGACCAGGGCATCTTTCTGGGTGGCGCTCAGATACCGGATGATGGCGCCGGCGGCGCGGATGGCATATGGGCTTCCATGCAGCCCAAACCCATCCAACGTGGCGACCTCGAACTGCTCCTTCAGCGTCTCAGTTGCCGTCTCGAGGTCGAAGTACCACGCATCACACGGGGTCATTGCCGTTGTGAAGGACAGGCTCTCCTTCAGCCGGGCCGCCATTTCCGTGCCCGGCAGCAGAATCTCCACCGGTTGCAGCCGGGCGAGCTCCTCGCCCAGAACGTGCCATGGCTCGGCGCTGTTGACCTGCGTGGCGGCAAATTCACCCGTGGAGACATCGGCATAGGCTAACCCCATGACGCCCGTCTCGACGACACAGGCTGCGAGGTAGTGGTTGCGCGTATGTTCCAATAAGGATGGTTCGACGATGGTGCCAGGCGTGATGACACGCGTCACCTCGCGATGCACCAGTCCTCGGGCCCCGAGCCCGGCGCCGGCAGATGCGTCGGTCGCGCGACTCATTTCGCTGCGCAGGTGGCTGGAGACACCACCCCCCACCTGCTCCACAATGGCCACCTTGTACCCGGCGTGGATCAGCCGTGCGATGTATCCATCGGCGGCGTGATAAGGCACGCCCGCCAGCGGCACGCGCTCGTTCTTGCCGACCGGGCGCGATGTGAGCACGATATCGCACACTTGGGAGACGATGCGCGCATCCTCGTCGAAGGTTTCGTAGAAGTCGCCCAGCCGGAAAAAGACAATAGTGTCTGGGTACTGCTTCTTGATCTGCAAGTACTGACGACGCATGGGTGTGAGCATAGGGTCACCATAGCCGATTCTACCCCACGCCCAGGGGCAAGGCAAACCCTCGTCCAACGAGGCGGTACAGGTTTTGACATCGTCTGCTCCTGTGGCGATAATCCATCTCGTCGAGAGCACATCACCCCTTCAGGAGGATAAGGCAATGGCTACAATGAAGAAGACCACCTTTGGCGTGATCATCGGCACGCGCGACTTTTTCCCCGCCGAACCGGTGCGGCGCAGCCGCCAGGAGGTGCTTTCCCTTCTGGCCGAGTTGGATATCGAGGCGGTGATCCTGGGCGAGCAGGACACCCCCATGGGCGCTGTAGAGACGTGGGAGCAATCTAAGAAGTGCGCTGCCCTGTTTCGTGCGCACCGCGACCGCATTGACGGCATCTTGGTGATCCTGCCCGTCTTCGGCCCCGAGAAGGGCATCGCGGATGCCATCCAGCTCTCCGAGCTGAATGTGCCGGTTTTGGTACAGGCATATCCGGATGACTTGAGCCGCCTGAGCGTTGAAGAGCGAGGTGATGCTTTTTGCGGCAAGATATCGGTGTGCAACAACCTCTATCAGTACGGCATCCCCTTCTCGCTCACCCAGGAACACACAGTGCACCCCACTCATGAGAGCTTCAAGGCAGACCTACAGTGGTTTGCCGGTGTCTGCCGCGTGGTGAGAGGATTGCGCCGGGCGCGCCTGGGCGCGGTGGGTGCGCGTCCCAATCTGTTCAACACGGTGCGTTACAGCGAGAAGTTGTTGCAGGCGTACGGCATCAGTGTCTCCACAGCGGACCTCTCGGAGCTGTTCGGCCCGGCTGAAAAGCTCGCCGACAACGATGCGCGTGTCCGGGAGAAGCTGACTGCTATACGGGAGTACGTCAGCACCAGCGGCATTCCCGAGGAAGCATTGCTCAAGATGGCGCGCCTGGGTGTGGTGCTCGACGATTGGATCGCGGAGCACGAAGTGGATGCCATCGCCTTCCAATGTTGGACTTCCATCCAGAAGAACTATGGGATCAACGCCTGCACCCTGCTCAGCATGCTGAGCGAGCAGCTGCTTCCGGCGGCGTGTGAGGTGGATGTCACCGGGGTGCTTTCGATGTACGCCTTGCAGCTGGCTTCTGGGAAACCCAGCGCGCTGGTGGATTGGAACAACAACTACGGTCAGGAGCGCGACAAGTGTGTCCTGTTCCACTGTGGCAACTGGGCGCGCAGCTTCTTTGACGAGGTGAAGATGGCCTATGGCGAGATTCTGGCCACCACGCTAGGCAGCGAACATACTTACGGGAGCGTCTCCGGCCGGGCAAAGCCCACCCCCTTCACCTACGCCCGCGTGACCACCGATGACCGCTATGGCAGCATCCGGGCTTATGTGGGCGAGGGGCGTCTCACCGATGATCCGCTGGATACCTTCGGCAGCCGTGCCGTTGCCGAGGTGCCCCATTTGCGCGAGCTGCTGCACTATATCTGCAAGAACGGTTTCGAGCACCACTGTGCCATCAATCCCTCGCTGGTGGCCAACATCTTGCACGAAGCGTTTGAGAACTACCTGGACTGGGAGGTCTATCGC
>Ga0308395_1001748_pt1 | contig 13500 bp, 16 predicted proteins | sample Hotspr20SampleP4_FD_202097 | JGI IMG/M metagenome (GOLD analysis project Ga0308395, IMG submission 202097) | Hot spring phototrophic mat microbial communities from Mushroom Spring, Yellowstone National Park, Wyoming, United States - 20050930_P4 ...
TTTTAAGTGTAACATTTTGTAAATAATTCACACTAATTGTGAGAGCTTTTAATTTTCTATCTCCTATTTTTGTTTTAATATTTTCTAATAAATTATCTAATTTTAATTCTTTAAAAATTCTTTCATAATTATTTATATCTTTACTTAAAAATTCTAATAGTCTTTGCAAGATTTCTGTTTCAATAGTATAAGAATATAAATTTTTTATCATTTTTTGTATAGTTGGTAATTTTTCTTTATTTTGATCCCATATTAAAATCATCATATTCAATTCCTCTATTAAATCATTTTCTATATTTATCATTTTTGCTATACATTTTCCATCTAAATAAGGCAAATATTCTGTTATGCTAATAATAGTTTCTTTTTGTTTCATTATAGATAGTAATTCTCCATAAAATACACCAGAAATTTTTGATACGTTTTCTGTTTTTAATGAAAGTGGTATTTTTTGTATAAGATTAAATGTTGTGGATATAAAGTTTGTTTTTCTCATACGTTTTCTCCTTTTTTTTGATTTTTTGTTTTCTTATATGTCTTAATATACACACATAATTATAGCAATATATGATTTCAATTAATATTTTTTTTTCAAAAATGCTATATTATAAAAAATAGGAAAATATTAAAACAAGGAGTAAGATATGCCATTTTCAATAAAATCAAAAAAACCTAAATATGCATCAAAAACATTTTGGAAAAACGTTGATTTGATTATAAAAACTGGATTAAATAAAATTAAATCCTATACAAAAAAAATTGGTGAATATGTTGATATTGCAAAATTGGTTGTTAAGTTTGGTAATAGTATTGTATTAGACAAGGAAACAATAGGTTTTGAACAATTTAAACAAACATATTTAGATTATCTATCTGGGATGCCACTTGAATATACAGAAATATTGGCAAGACAAGAAGTTTTAAAAGAAATGCAAAAAGTTTTATATTTAGATTATATTGCCAAAAAGTTTCCTAAATTTTTTGAAGAAGTTTTAAATGTAGTTTCAAAAGGTGTTTCTGAAAGAATAAGACAAGTCAATCCTAATTTAAAAGAGGATATTGATGCTTTAAAAGTTTCAAAAGAAATTTTATATGAATTTGATCAAGTTATTGGTGAAGCAAGATATGTACTTATTAATGAATATGGTAAAACCATTATTCCAAAAGTGTATAAACAATCAAGAAAAGTAAAAGACCCTGAATTGTATAAACAAGTATTAGAAGAAAAAGTAACAGAAATTTTTAGAAATGCAGGAGCTTTTAATAATATTGCAAGTAAAGATGTTGAATTATTGGTTAAAGAAATTGTTGAATCCGCAGTTGAGGCTGAAAAAGAAGCACAAAAAGAAATTCCTCATTTATCAATAAGATATGGTGATGATATTGTTGAAAGAAGAAGAATAAGAAATAAAGAAATGTTAGAAGAGGGATTTTTTACAGGTCTGGTAGCTACTTTCATTTTTGTAAGAAATATTGTTAGAGTTGTGAATAATATAACAAAAGAAGATATAGATACACTAATTATTATTTTAGAAAAAATGAAAAATTCATTAAGCGAATTATCAAGAGAATTAGAAAAAATGGAAAGATTTGATTAGTGAAAAAGCCCCTGCAAATGGGGTTTCCCCTTCTTTATCTCTTTTTCAATATCATTAATGTCAAAAACAAGTTTGGTTTTTGTTCACAAAAGAATGTAATTTGATATAGTTTATATTCTTTTCTTTTTTTTATACCTTACAAGTTTTTTATAAGATCAATTATATATTTTTTATGTTCATCAATATCATTCTTATAGTTTTCTACAAATTCTTTTTTTATAAAAAAAATCAAATCATTATAGTTTATTATATCATTTTTATAATTTTCAATAATTGGATTTTTTTCTTTTATATATTTTAGAAATTTTAAATAAGCTGGAATATAATTTACTTGATTAGAAAGAATACTTTTTATTTCATAAATTTTTATATAAAATATTGTTTCACTTGCTCTAACATTATTTATTATTATTTTATTTCCTTGTACTTTATATACTTTTTTTATTATTTTTTTATTTGTTAGGTTTATAATAATTTCATTTCCAAGAAAGAAATATTTTTTATACATTAAATCATGAAGCGTTGTATTTTCAAAAAAAAGTGAAAGTCTTTTATCTCTTTTAAATCTCAAATCCAATAGAAATTGGTGTTGTAAATTGTTTATTTCTATATTTGTATCATTGAAGTATATATAAATAGAATTAGGTATTTTTTCTATTATAAAATGGGTTTTATTTCCAAAACAAACAAGTATAACATCATTTTCATTAAAGAGTATTTTATTGTAAAAAGATGCAATTTCAGTGTATATATCAGGTATTTCTATCTTTTTTACATTAGATATGCTTTGTAAGATACTTATATATTGTTGATCTTCTTTATTTTGTAGTAGTGAATTATTTTTTTCCGATAGAATCCTTACCATTATTATCCGTTAAAATTTATACTACCTGTGATATTACCTGCTCCTGATACAGGACCCGTTGGACTTGTTAATCCTGTAACACTGGTATAGTTAATAACTACTTGTTGTTGTGCTAATTGTTTTACCATTTTTTGTGCTTCATCTAATACAATTTTCCATACTTCTACTGAATACATAGGATCATCTGGTTTCTTTCGTAAGGATTCTAAACGGGATTTTATATTATTTGCAAATGGTGTAACATCCATATAAGACTCCTTTTGTTATTTTATATTTAAAATGTCAAATGAATTTTATCTTATAGCATTTTCTAAAAAATAAAATAAATAGTTGAAAAATAAAAATATTAAATAATATTGTTTATAATGTTTCCTTATATTGGTGGGAAACATTATTTACATAAATTTTTACTAAATATATTACCAGATGATTATGAAAAAAAAACGTATGTAGAGGTTTTTGGTGGATCAGCAAAATTTTTGTTTTATAAAAAACCATCTAAAATAGAAGTATTAAATGATAAAGATGATTACATAGTAAATCTATATAGGGTTTTGTTTTATAATTATAAAGAATTCAAAAATTATTTTTTACATTTATCTTTATGTAGTAGGACAGAATTTGATAGAATAAAAGAAAAATTAAGAAATAATGATTTTAATGATGCTATTGAAAAAGCATATTGTTATTTATATTATTTAAGTTATTCTTTTAGTACTTCATTAAAAAATTTTGATAGCAGTTTTGAGGCTTTAAAAAAGAAAAAAATATTATCTATATTAAAGATTATATATAAAGCAAAAAAAAGGTTAAATAATGTAATTATAGAAAATTTAGATTTCAGGGAACTAATAGATAAGTATGATTCAAAAGATACTATATTTTATTGTGACCCTCCTTATTATGGGTTAAATCTTTATAGATTAAGTTTTTCAGAGAAAGATCATTTAGATTTATACACTAAATTAAAAAACATAAAAGGGAAATTTATATTAAGTTATAATGAAGCAGATGAGATATTGAATCTATATAAGGATTTTAATATAGAAAAAATTGCTTATGAATCAAAATCTTTAAGAAAAGGAACTCAATATAATGAGCTGATTATATATAATTATAAAAAACATAAAAGCAATTTAGAACTTTTTGATATTTGCTAATAGAGATATAAATATGACAAATATTGAAAAGTACAACATGCTTTGGATAGATAAATTTATTATAGACATAGAGGGAGTAGATGGTTGTGGGGAAAGTACATTATTAGAGAATTTAGAAAGTGAAAGATTGCCTGTAAAAGTACAACATGCTTTTGATAACGATTTTAAAGAGAAATTTTTATTTTATGTAAATAAATTTGGTATTACTAATAAGTGCATAAGATTTTTATGTGCAGAATATAATATGAAGTCCTATTGTGAAAACAGGATTGAATTAGTTGAAAATGAGGAAATAATGGGTATAATTAGGGAAAGGGGTATATTATCTAATCTTGTTTATAATTGTACTACTATTGATAGTATTAACATCTTAATAAAATATTATGAAGATATATTACCAGATTTAATTATTTTTATAGATAAAAATCCAGAAGAGTGTTTAGTGAATTTAGAAAAAAGAAAAGAAAATAATATTATAAATAAATTTGTAAAAGATAATTTGAATATTATTTATGATAGATTTCATAAATCTATTGATTTATTAAAAGAAAAAGTAGATATTTTAATAGTAAAGAATGTAGAAGAAGCAAAAAAATCAATTTTAAATATTATAAAAAAGTAGATTTCAAGAATCAAGTATTGCTATTGTTAACATAAATATTACCATTAACATTATTATTGTAAGTAGTGTTTTCATCTTGTTCCAAGATCGCATTATTAGTGTCATTGTCAATCATATCATTATTATCATAGTCTATTGATTGATTTGTATCTTCTATCTCTTCTGTTTTTTCTGTTTCATCTATTTCTTCTGTATTTTTTATATCTTCTATTTCTTCTATTTCATTGATTGTTTTTTTAGAGTGTTGTTTATTATTTTTGTTCATTGTTTTATTTTCTATCCATTCTTTCATTTTTTGGTAGAATATTTTATCAGGATATTCTTCTAATAGTTCATTTAGAAAATCGATAGCATCATAATCTATTATGAGATTTTTGGTTATTTCTTCTGGAGGATATTTTCTATAATTTTTTATGAATTCCTTAAAATCATTTTTGGTAAAACAAGCATAATAATAAGTTTTATTGTGTTTATGTAGTTCAATAAGTAGCATATTTTTTTCATTGAAAAAGAATATAATTTTTGCTTTATATTTTTCTATATAAGATTCAATTAGATTTTCATTTTGTATTAATTCAAGAAAAGTTTTTACATCTATATAAATATTTTTAATATATCTTAATTCTATTTCAGGTGCGATGGGTATAATTTTTTTACTATAAAATTCCCATAGTGCTTCTTCTGGGTTTATTTCTATATCACATATAGAGTAACCTAAATATTTTTTACCAACGTAATATTCTATTATTTTTTTATAATCATTCCAATAGGTAGCAACTGGTATTGGTAATCTTGTTATTAAATCCATTAGACATTCTCTATATTTCCATAAGTACTCTTTATCAATAAATGATAGTTTGAAATCTTTATCTAAAATCCACTGGTTTACTTTATTGTTTTGTTCCATATTATAATTAATAATGAATTTTAAATTTTTATTTTGTCAAGTTAAGTTTATAGTTTTCTTATTATAGTTTTGTTTTCTAATAAACAGCAATGATTTAAAAATATTTTTTAATTGACAAAAACTAATTTTTGTTTTAGTTGATACTTGTGTATTATTTTCAAGATTTTAATGATTTCATTAAAGAGATAAAAAGAGAACAAAAAGATCAAATAAGTATTTTTAGCATATTAGATCAAAATAAGAATTTCATAAAAGATGTTATTTTAGAAAATTATCCAGATGTAATAAAAAAATATACTGATGAACAAAAGATTAATGCTAATGATATAGAATCTGTTTTTGTATGCGATAGTGCTTTTCATACAAATCCGCTTATAGATACACTTGGAAATTATAGATTTCCTATTATTGTTGTTCCTTATTGGTATTCTTTAAAAAAGAAGAGGAGCATAGATATAAATGATATTAAAGTATTTACATTTGATATAAGGTTAGATTATTTTAGAATGTCTAATGGAATGTTAGAAATTTTTAAAGCATTAAGTTTATTTAAAGAGATAGATTTTTTATATGAATTTAAGGATAAAGCAGATGTTTTATTAATGGATAGAAGTATAATCCCTATTTTTATAACAACCAATATAGTTTATCATAAGGCATTAAAATCTCCAGATTATAAAGTAAATAAATTTATATTAGAAAACTATAATTCTTTTTTTGAGAAATTTTTTGAATTAATAAATACTAAAAAATTAATTGGTATTTTAAAAAGAAGTACAAGAGATGACTTTAAGAATTTAATATGGGATAAATATTTATTTTTTAGTTCTGTTCTTAATGAAGATCAATTCAGAAGAATAAACAATTTAAATGATTACAAGTTATTGAATTTTATATTAGATCAGGACGAATATGCCATAACTAATATAAATCTAAAATTAGATGAAATTAGATTTTTGCAGAAGGATCAGAATATTTTTAAAAAGGTATTAGATGTTTTAAAAAATGTAAAGATTGTTTATATAAAGGGTTTAAATAATTACATACACAAATTTGAAATTTATGGTGGAGATAGTGAAGTTGATAAATATATATGGTTTTTATATTCATTAACATTCATAAACGATAAAAGTATATTAGATACTGTTGATAAAATAGCGAAAGATCATCTAAAAAGTATTACTAATATAATAAAAGATACAGACCTATTTTCAATAGGTTATAGAGAAGAGTAAAAATTAATAAAGGGGTAAATTATGAATACAATAAACAATAGCATATTTGATACTATTGGTGAAAAAATAGGGTTTGTTTTAAGTTCATCAAGTTCAGATGAGATATTGGTAATGGTATATGATCGTTCTTCCAAAAAGCCGATATTGAATACTTTTTTAGGTATTGAATATCGTACAATAAGTGATAATGTAGAAAAAAATAATATCCTTATTGGATTAAGTTATGATTATGAGATAAAAAATAAGTTATTAGAACCGAGTGAGAGTTCCAAATATGTATATAACTTAATAGAAGAGGATAATATACCAGATATAGTAAGAGAGCAAATAGAAGAAAGAAGTTATTTTATATTAAAGGTAAGGAAATTAACTGCCATAAATATTGATACTGGTACAAGAGAGAGTATAAATAGTTTAATTTTGCCCGGGGCAAGTGTATATAAATTAAACTTTTTTCCTATAATAAAAAAAGATCATTTTTATTGTATAGGTAATTATTTTAATTCAAAATTATCGGCATATTTATCAATTAAGGATTTTATACAACATCAGGAAGGGTATCATTTTACTATAGTAGGTCAAACTGGTAGTGGGAAATCAACCATTGCTAAAATGTTATTATCTTTATATGCAAAAAGTAGTAAAGATATGAATTTTTTTATTATTGATCCTGTGGGTGAATTTACTAAAAGTTTTTCAGGAAATATATCTTTATTTTATAATACCAATATAACTTTAAGTGAAATTTGGCATAAAATAGGTAGAAGTTACAAGATTATAAATTCAGAAAATATTGTTTTTGATAGATGGGAAATGTTAGAAGAGTTATTCTTTATTGATGAAAATAAAAGTATATTATTTAAACATTTTAAAATAACTAATAATGAAAATAGGGAAAATTTTGTTTATGCTGTAATTCAATATTTGAAGAAAAAGAAGATAAGATTAGAAGATTTGTATAAGGATACTACATTATTATTATTGAAAAATTATTTTATTAGTGAAGATTTTGTAAATAAGGTTTATTCATCAAAAGATTCAAGGAGTAGGTTACATGAAGAGATTAATGATCCAGAGAATATGAATATTGTATTAAGTTTATTAAAAGAAAATATATTTAGATATTTTTACAAAAATCCAGATGTGGGATGCAAAACAATAGATGAATATATAAGCACCTTATTATCAGAAAAAGGGCAGACATATATTATAGACATTCCATCTATAAGTAAAAATAGTAATACATTAAAGAATGTTTTAATAAAATACGTAATTAAGTCTTTATATCATATTGCTGTAAATGAGTATATAAAAAATAGACAGAATATTCATTTATTAAATACACTTGTATTATTTGATGAAGCGCATAGATTTTGTCCTTCTAATGTTTATGATGATCATAAGTTATTAGAGTTATCTAATGAAATAAGAAAGGCATTTATAGAGACACGTAAATTTGGTATAGGTTGGGGTGTAATATCTACAAAAATATCAAATTTGCATAGGGATTTGTATGAACATTCAAGAGTAAAAATCATAGGGACTGGTTTATTAAGTGGTACAGATAACAGAATATTATCAGAAACATTTGATACTAATACAATGCATTTATATTCTTTATTACCTGATCCATTAGACAATTTAGCTCCAAATGGTGAAAAAAAATTCCTTTTTATGTTTTCAGGATTGTTAAATATAATATCAAATACGTATCCAGAGTTTATAGAAGTTGATCACAATAAATTTTTAGAAGAAATTTACAATACAAAAGTATTAAGTGGTGTTTACAAAATAAAGTTATTAGGTAATTGTAATACACTTAAAGAGAAACTATTGAATACAATAATTGTACTTAATAAATATGATACAGAAATAGAAATAAGAGAAGATTCAAAAGGAAGGTTTTGTTTTTATGATAAGTTTCATAAGATTTCTGATGAAAATAGAAGTAGCAGGATTAGTGCTTTATATTTTTTAAGAGAAGATCAAAGTATGAAAGATAAGGGTTCAGAAATTCTATTCTCTGTTTATAGAGATCTTGACACAGGAATTATAAAATTCAAATTTGATTATCCTTTTGATGTAAAGGAATGTAAAATATATTATTATGGTGAATTGGACTATATAAATATGGAAGCAAGATTTCAAATCATAGATACTCATAAAAGTTATTAAATATAATCAAAATTATTGACATCAAAATAAATAAAACAAAAAATAAGATGGCAGTTTTTCAAAAAGATTGCTATATAAGTACCTAAAAATAAAATAATTCTTATATAATTTTTTCATTTAAGAGAGCTATCTATGAATAAGGAATTTATTATTTCAAAAAGAATTCAATATTTTGGTATTGAGGGTGCAGTAGAGGTTACAGAGAACGATATTGAGTTTTTAAATAAAGACAAGGAGAATGCTTTAGAGTATAATTATTACAATGATTGGTTTATGGATTATATGGATTGTCAAGATTTCTTGTTTTTAATTAAGAACAAAATAGAAAAGAATAAAAATGGGAGTAAAGATGTTGGTAGAATATAAAGATGTGATGGAACGTAATGTTTGTGATAAGAGAGAAGATAGTTTTAATAAAATTGAATTATTAAAGAAAAAAATACAGGATAAGGATTACATGGATAATGCAATAGAGCATATAGTTGATGATCTTTTTTCTAATATTGATGTTCAGGGAAAAAAGAAAAAAAATATTTTATTGGATAATAGTATAGAAGCAAAAAAAGGTATAATAGATAGAATAAAAAAAATAAAGTTAAAGAATTTGAGAAGAAGGATTGAATTGTATATAAGAGCAAGGGGAATAGACAATAAATACAATTATGCAATCTTTGGTTTTTCAAAACTAACGGAAGGACAAATTAAGAATTTAGATATGAATGTTTTATACAATATTTATAATTCATTTGTTAGGTTATTGTATAAAGAAAGAAGGTTTAATAAGAGACTAAAAAATTGTATAGTTGGTTCAAAATTAGAAGAGAAATTAAAATTGATAGAATTAAAAAATGAGAATTTTATAGCAATTAAAAAACATGATGAAAGATATGCACGTATAAATAATATAATTAATAGAAGAAATCATAGTGCAAAAAAATTAATAAAAAGTCAATTTTCAAAAATAAAGAACCTTGTTAATAGTAATAAAGATATAGATATTATAGATTTATTTATTTATGACATATCAAATTTAAGAAGTGAGAGGATTATAGCAGAAAAAAAGATGATGTTAATTGAATCCAGAGAGTTTTTGAAATTATATAAAAATTATTTTCATTTAAGTTCAACTTCCTTAAAAAGAGCAATTGGTTTAGTAGATCATATATACAATAATATAAACAATTTGAATACAAATGTTAAATATATGAAAATAAGGCAAGCATATAGAAAAATAAAAAATTTTGGACATTTCTATTAAAAATCTGATTTTATTTCTTTTTATTAAAATGCTATAATATAAAAGTTGGTAAAGAGGTTTTTTTATGGTTAGATATAGATTAAGTGATAATAATAAATTTGTTTCATTAAAAATAGGAAAAGATTATGTAATTAGTAAAAAATCTTGGGCATATTTTAAGGAAGATGTTCCGCTTTTAGAAAAATATGTTAAAAATGGATTATTAATTAAAGAAATAGTAAATAATGTATCTGATGATAGTGTATTAGAAGAAAAGGAAAAAGACAAAAAAAATAAGCAAAAATGGGAAGAAGATGATTATATTGATTCAGATGAAGAAATTTAATGCAAAGGAGTACGTATGATAAAGATAGTAGATAAGAAAAAATTACAAGAAAAAAAGGTTAAAGCCATAAAAAATTCAATAAAAAAATCATTGCAGGAATCAATGAACAAAATAGAGTTAAAAAGAAAAATGAGGGATTTGATTGAAGAAAAGAAACAAAAATACTTTTTAGAGAATATGCGAACTGGATTAAGTGAATGTATTATAGATTTTTACAATAAGAATCATTATGGAGCAAGTGATAGTGAAGTGGAAATTATTGCTGGTCTTTTAGCAAAAGAAATAGATACAGAATTAATGCAAGCAATTTTAAAAATAAGTGATAATTTTAGTGATAGCAGAATGTTCATTAAAGTATTCTATGAGATGTTAATTAAAAGTATTCAGAGTTCTTTCAAAAAAAACAATTAAGTAAATGCTATAATATAAAATGGAGACAACCACTACAAAAAACCTACACATGTGCTGTGGGAAAGTAACGCCTGTGGAGTGGGAGACCTCTGTCCGAGTACTATCAAATGATAGTATTCGGATAAGTTATGCCACGATGAAGCAGGAAGCCCCGATTGGAGAGGATGCCAAAATTATAAAAAGGAGATAAAATATGAATAGAGAACAGCTAAAAAGAAGAATAAGACAAAAACTATATGAAATGAGAAAAAAAAGAAGACTTTTTGAGGAAAATGATATTCCAGAAGAAGATTTACCAGAAGAACCAGTTGAGGATTTAGGCTCTGATTCGGAATCTTTAATTTCAAGAGCAAGAGATATTTTAGATAAGTATGCGGATGTATTAGAACCAGAAGATGCCGCAGAATTAGAATCTATTATTGATAAGTTGCCTGCTGGTGAAGGTGATTCTGATTTAGATGTTGAAGATGAATATGAAGATGAGTATGAAGAAGAGCCTATTGAAGAAAGATGGTCTCATAGAAGACGTTTTACAGAAGGTAGAAAACGTAAAGTAGTTTTAACAGAGGCACAAAAAAGAAGAATTAGAAGAAAAATTCAAGAAGCTATTGAGAGAATAAATAGAAGAGAAAAAAGAAAAAGATATAAATAAAAATTTTTTTCAATAGCATATTATAGGATGTTCCCCCTTATTAAGGGGGAGGTATTCTTTTATTTCCTTTACTTAAAGTGTATATCAAATGGATTCTTATGTAAATTCCACACAATATTTTTATCCAGAGTCAGATAGAACTCCTAATGTTTTAGAATATATATTATTAAATGTTTTAACATATTTTTCAAAAAGATTGTTTTTTAATGAATATGAAATGAATCCTCAAAAAGCAATGGAAAGATTTATTCTTGGTAGAGGTTCAGGAGAAACTGATACTAATGTTGCAATAGAACGTTTTCAGCAAATGATCAATGTATTGCCTTATGTTGTATACACTATTGATGATATGTCTATTGGAGATTATAGAAATTTTCCTATGTTGCAAGGTTGGATGTATTTAGAAGATATAGATAGAAATGCAATATTTTGGCAGGAAAAATTAACGTTAGGATTTTATGCTTTTTTCAATACCAATAGAGATTTTCTTACAGCAAGGAGTTTAATTTTACATGAATCTTATGATGTTTTTACTATTTATGTTCCTGTGCCAATAAATAAGATAACAGATCAATATTCTAAAAAAAGTGATGTTAAATATATGATGTTGCCAGTTTATATTACAATTAGTGATGTAGTAAAAGGTGACTTTACTTATGAATATCAAAAATGGTTAAATAGACATAGGATATATGACTTTTCTTTTAAATGTGAATTAAAATATATAAATTTTTATTTTACAGAGCAAAAATGGATTTATCCAGTTAAAAGTGCAGTGGTTGATTCTTATGATTCAAAAGAAATAGAAGTTGAAAGAATAGAAAAAGAATTCTCCAATGAGGTAGAAGTTGAAATAAAAGAGCAGATAACAGAATATATAATACCTTATGATGTTGGTACATTAGAAGTAAGATTTCCTTCCAATTTGTTATTAGATGTTCAAAATACACAGGTTAATATATATCCAAATGTTAATTTTAATTATGAGATTGATACTTTTACCAATAGTGTAAAAATTACATTAAATCAGGGTTTAGAACGTAATAAAGAATATTTAATTAAATTCATTATAAATGGTCAAGAAATGTTATTTTACGTCAAAACTACTTCCATTGCATAGAAATATTTATCAAAAATTCAGCAAGAAGACTCCACCTTCTTTAAGGTGAAGATGAATTGCATATATACTTAACGAATCTCTATCTTCTATAAGATGGAGAGGTTCAAATTCATAAATAATTGATTTTGCTATAAATAAAAAATAAGTGTATAATAATTATGGCTGATTTTCAATCATTTATAGACAGGTATGGAGATTTTTGGGCAAAGAATTTAAGGAAAGTAGGGGATTTCTATTTAAGAAATTTAGGTAGTAGATTGTTAGTTATTAAAATAAAAAGGCATGTTATAAATGAATGGGCTGGGAATCAAGGTGCAGATGTTTTTGGTGATTATGTAAAAAAGGCTGATATAACAAAATTATCAAATGTATATATAATGTATCCTTTTAAAAAAGTAGAGATTTTTGGAAACAGGATAAATGGTATAAAAATAGAAGGTGGTATATATCCAGAGAATTCAGAAGGTATTGAATTTTTAATACAATCTGATAAAGAAGAAGATGTTTCTAATATTGTAGAAGGTGATATTTTTGTAGATCATTTTAGAACAGAAAATAATATATTAATTCCATTTGTATTAGAAGTTCAACGTGTGTATGCAGAAGTTTCATTTAAAAATATTATATCAAGAAGTGGTGTTTGTACTTTTTATTTAGGTAGTTTTGATATTTCACTTGCAAATAAGTTAGATTTATATTTAGATTCTATTGGAATGCCAGATTATAGAATAAGATTAAGTGATTTATGTAAAAAAGGATAAAATATGTTAAATTCTAATCTTGGTAATATTATAAGTTTAGCAACTAATGATTCTATATTTGAGTTATACCCAGGCTATATATGTGGTTTTAGTGATCAAAAAGGAGAAATAACGCACAATAATCCTATTAGGTTTGGTACGACATTTAACATTTCCTATGGCAGGGAATTTAATGTAGATGTAGGTGTATATTCTATGTATACTCATTTATTGGAAGTTGTCCCTAATATAGATCAAATTAATATTACATATAACGTTGCTTGTCTTCCTAAAGTTTTTTTTGAACTTGAATCAAAACCTTTTTATTTACCATACAATTATGGTATGACCAAGAAGATGAGAGAATTATTGAATATGTTTGGTACATCTGTATTAAGTAGATTAAAGAATAATTTTAGTTATCAATATCTG
>Ga0308395_1001755_pt1 | contig 13464 bp, 11 predicted proteins | sample Hotspr20SampleP4_FD_202097 | JGI IMG/M metagenome (GOLD analysis project Ga0308395, IMG submission 202097) | Hot spring phototrophic mat microbial communities from Mushroom Spring, Yellowstone National Park, Wyoming, United States - 20050930_P4 ...
CGACGACGAGGCGTTCTATCGTCCCTATCTCCTCCAGGCGCACAATGTGCGGCAGTTCCTGCAGCTCAGCGCACGCTGGGTGTACATCTACAACGTGTTGCGTCCCCGCAGTGGGGTGGGGATGGACCACCAACCTCCTCTGGCAGTGCTGCAGCGTTTGGGATATACTGGGGATGAGCGGATTGCGCTTTTCCCGCCGGTGCTACTGGACGCCATCAGTACCGATCTGCTCCTCTCCTGTTGTCCGGAGACTGGTAACGATCTATTGGCCCATTACAGCATTTCAGTTTGGGAACAAATTGGAACGGCAGCCCGCGGGAGATTTTTCACTGCAGAGAGCGCGGAAACCACAGAAGTTTTTTCATATTTCTCCCTGCATGCGCGGCGTGAGTGTTTGCTGTGTGCACACGCGTGGCTCGGTTTGACCGCGCTTCTCACCAAAAATGAAATGCACTCAGGGTCTCCCAAATTGGCGTCCCAGGCACGAGGGGACTAAAGTATACGGGTGTAGAAGATGCTGAGGTATATCGCTTAGGGAAGGCGCGTGGAAGTGGAGCAGCCATGAAAGTCCTGCTTGCCAGTCCTGAGTCGAACGTCTGGAACAGCCGCAAGCACATTCATATGGGGCTCGGCTATCTGGCCGGGGCGCTCCTGTCAGCCGGCTACGAGGCCGAGATCTGGGATGCCGATGTCGAGTTGGGGTACGAGACGTTTGAACAACGAATGCAGCGCGACCCCGTCCCGGTGGTGGGCATTTCGTCGCCCACCCCGCTGATTGCCAATGCCTGGCGCGCCGCAGCGGTCGCCAAGCAGGCCGGCGCGATCACCATCCTGGGCGGCCCACACCTGACGCTGATGCCCCACGAATCCATGGAAAAGCCCCAGGTAGACCTGGTCGTGCGCGGCGAAGCGGAAGAGACCATCGTCGAGATCATGCACTTGTTGGAACGTGACCCCGGCCGGGTGCCCCGCGGCAGCAGTGCCTCTATGCAGCCACGCCGGTTCGACCCCGCCGCCGGCTGGGGCAATATCGCCGGCCTATCTTGGCGCGACCTGGATGGCGAAATCCACCACAACCCCGACCGACCGCTGACGCAAGACCTGGATGCCATCCCCTTCCCGGCCCATCACCTGTTCAAGATCGAGCGCTATACCAACCTGAACCCGCTTACCGACGGGCTGGATCCGCACGCGCGCGCCTACACCATCGTCACCTCGCGCGGATGTCCCTACAAGTGCATTTATTGTTCCAAGCCGATCACCGGCCACACCTGGCGGGCGCGCAGCGTGGAGAACGTCATCGCCGAGTGGCGTTGGCTGGTGGAAGACCTGCACGCCACCGAGATCGGCGTGACCGACGATGTCTGGAATCTGGACCGCGAACGTGCGAAAGCGCTTTGTCGCGCCCTGATTGACCAGGGGCTCAACCGAGTGCCCTGGATCACCATCCACGGGATGAAGGTGAACAACACCGATCCCGAGCTCTTCCGCTTAATGAAGGCGGCCGGCTGCAAGCGCGTCGGCTTTGGCTTCGAGAGCGGCGATGATCGCATCCTGCTCCAGGTGATCCGCAAGGCGCAGACGGTGGACATGGCGCGCCAGGCCGTGCGCTGGGCTAAGGAAGCCGGCCTGGAGACCATGGGGTTTTTCATCTTCGGCATGCCCGGCGAGACCGAGGAGACTATGGAAAGCACCATCCGCCTGGCATTGGAGCTCGACCCTGATCTCGCCCACTTCATGTTTGCCACCCCCTATCCCGGCACGGAACTGTGGCACATGCTGGAGGCGCAGGGAAGGATCTCGTATCACGACGTAGAATGGAGCCAGATGGCCATTCAGGACGACCATGCCCATTTTGAGGTGGATGGGCTGAGCCGCGCGGCGATCGAACGCAAATGGCACGAGGCGCATCGGCGCTTTTACCTGCGCCCGCACCGCATTATGCGCATCGTGGCACGACGGGACACCTGGCGGCGGCTGCCCTACTATGCGCGCCAGGCGGCTGCTATGTTATTCGGGCTGGGCGAACGAGGCTGAGGGGTGCTCGCGGCTAATAGGCGCGCGCGAAGATGGCCATCTCGTGCGCCGGCGCGCCGCACACGATGCAGCGCCCACCGCCGCCGGGTTGCTCGAGCGGGATGTTGCGCGTGGTCGCCTTGGTCTCCTCCTTGACGCGCTCCTCGCAAGCTGCCGCACCGCACCACCAGACGCACGCAAATCCGTTGGCCACCGCTTCCTTGAATGACTCATAGTCCTGCGGCTCAAAGGTGTTGGCGTCGCGGAATTCGGTGGCACGCCGCAGCATATCTTGCTGCACCTGGACCAGCAGCTCGGCCACCACTTGGGGCAAGCCCGCCATAGGCACGAAGGTTTTCCCTTCACGTCCGGGCCTGTCGCGCCGGGCCACCACCACCTGCTCCTTCGCCACATCGCGCGGGCCGATTTCAATGCGCAACGGCACGCCGCGCAGCTCCCACTCGTTGAACTTCCAGCCGGGTGAATATTCATCCCGGTCGTCCAGCTTCACGCGGATGCCGTGGTCGCTCAGCGCCCGATGCACCGTCTCACAGGCGCCCAGTATGCTGCCGCGCTCGGCATCGCTGCCCGGGATGGGCACGATGACCACCTGAATCGGCGCCAGGCGCGGTGGCAGGATCAGCCCCTGATCGTCACCATGTACCATAATGATGCAGCCGATCATACGCGTGCTCATGCCCCAGCTGGAAGTCCAGCAGTACTGGAGTTCGTTGTTGCGGTCCAGGTAGCGGATGTTGAACGCCTTGGCGAAGTTCTGCCCCAAGTTGTGCGAGGTGCCCGCCTGCAACGCGCGCTTGTCGCCCATCATCGCTTCGATGCTGTAGGAAGCGAGCGCGCCGGCGAATTTTTCGCTCTCGCTCTTGCGCCCCTTGATGACCGGCACCGCCGCCTCGTTGATGGCGAAGTCGGCGTAGACGTCCAGCATGCGCAATGTCTCCTCTTGAGCTTCTTCATAGGTGGCATGCGCGGTGTGGCCTTCTTGCCAGAGGAACTCCATCGTGCGCAGGAAGAGGCGCGTGCGCAACTCCCAACGCACCACGTTCGCCCACTGGTTGATCAGGACAGGCAGGTCGCGGTAGGATTGGATCCATTGGGCATACATGTGTCCGATGATCGTCTCCGAAGTGGGACGCACGACGAGGGGTTCCTCCAGCTCCTTGCCACCGCCATAGGTCACCACCGCCAGCTCAGGCGAGAAGCCCTCGATGTGTTCCTTCTCCTTCTGGATGAAGCTCATCGGGATGAAGAGCGGAAAGTAAGCGTTTTCGTGCCCGGTCTCCTTGAAGCGTCGGTCCAGGGCCGCTTTGATGTTTTCCCACAGGGCATAGCCGTAGGGGCGGATGACCATGCACCCGCGCACGGGTGCGTAATCGGCCAGCTGCGCCTGCTGGACGACATCCGTGTACCAACGGGAATAGTCCTGCGAACGGGGCGTGATTTTTTCAGCCATAGGAACCGTATCTTCTCCTGTATCCCCAAGCCGGATTTTGCTTATCAGGTGAGGGAGACCTGAACCAGCTGCTGCAGCAATCGCACCGCCTCGGCGGAGGTGCGTGCCAGCGTGAGCAGCTGCAAGTCGCGCGCCGTGATATAGTTTGCATCCACAAAAGCGGCCAGGGTGCGCTGCCATTGACCTCCCACCGCGATAAAGGGCTTGCGTTGGATTTCGCCCACCTGCATGAAGCTCCACGCCAGCGCCAGCTCGGAGAGGGTGCCGATGCCACCCGGCATCACGATGATCCCGTCACAGTGTTCTACCAGATACACCACCCGCGCGCGCAGCGTGGGCTGCTTGATCTCCTCTTGTACCCAGCGATTGGCGCGCAATGCCAGCGTCTGCTCGAACAAAGTGCAGGTGACCCCGATGACATGCCCCCCGGCCTCGTAAGCGCCGCGGCTGGCTGCTTCCATGATCCCGCCATAGCCACCCGTCTGGACCACCATGCCCAGTTTGGCCAGGCGGCGTCCCAGGTCGCGCGCCGCCTCGTAATCGGCGGAACCAGGAGGCGACGCGCTAGCGCCGAACACGGAAATGACATGGGCCATGGTCAAACGCCACGCGGATAGGAACCCAGCACGCGGAAGAAGCTGGTGATCTCTTGCAGGTGGTTGAGCGCATTGCGGCAGCGCTCCTCATAGATGCTGCCCGCGAAATCAACGTAGAACAGATATTCCCAGCGCTTGTCCCGCAACGGGCGTGACTCGATCTTGGTCAGGTCAATGTCACGCAGCGCGAAGACAGCCAAACACTTGAACAGAGACCCCGGGACGTTCTTGACCGAGAACACAATCGAGGTCTTGGCCGGTCCGCTGGGCACCGTCGGCTCACGTGCCAGCACCAAAAAGCGCGTGTAGTTCTCCTGGCTATCCTCCATCCCCGGTTGTAAGATGTCCATCCCGTAGATTTCGGCGGCACGCCGGCTGGCGATGGCGGCGCCGTCGCGGATGTTTTCGTCGCGCAACATCTTCACACTGCCGGCGGTGTCATAGGTGGGTACCAGCTCCGCCTCCGGCAGGAGCTGTTTCAAGCGGCCCTCGCACTGCGCGAGCGCTTGGGGATGGGAGTAAACACGACGCACCTGGGATAGCGTGACGCCCGGCAAGACGATCAGGTTGTGCTCGATGCGCTGCTGGATCTCACCCACGATGCTGAGGTCGTGTTGCAGCAGGAGATCATAATTACGATGGATGCTGCCGGCCAGCGAGTTCTCCACCGGTATCATGCCGCGTTGCGCCACATCGCGCTCCACCGCCTCGAAGACTGCCTCGAAGGTGGCACATGGCAAGGGATGGATCGACTCGCCAAAGTATGCCACCGCCGCCGCTTCGCTGAAAGCACCGCGCTCACCCTGGAATGCGACGGTCAACAAGAGAGCACCACTCCTTCCGCATTGGTGTCGAGCAGCTTATAGGGATAGGCGTTGATGACCGTCGTGGATTCGTATTGGGTGACGGTCACCTCGAAGGGATTATAGACGTGGCGATGGCCATGCACCAGGAACCTCGGCTTGAACACGCGCATCAGCCACAGAAATGCCTTGAACCCCACATGCGAGGGATCGCGCCCGTCGTGGATCATGAACGGCGGCGCGTGCGTCAGCAATACGTCAATCGGACGCCCCGCCACCACGCGATAGCGCAACAGGGCCGGCGCCAGCCACAGCGCATTGGCCCACATCTCCGAGTCGGTGTACTGGTACTCGCCCCATGGCCGATATCGGATGCTGCCTTCCAACCCTGCCACTGCAAACCCTTGATAAACGACCACGCGTCCGTGCACATTGGTGCCCCCGCCCGGCTCAGAGCGCACCGCGCCGCTGTAAGTGTATTCCACCGTGTCATGGTTGCCGTGCACGTAGAAGAGCGGCACGTTGAGCATGCTGACGATGTATTCCAGGTAGTAGTACGGCAAATCCCCACAACTCAACACCAGCTCCACGTCGGCACAGCGCTTCAAAATGAGCGGACTGTACAACATCTCCACCACTTCATCGGCAAGTGCGAGCAGCTTCACTCCTATCCCTCAAATAAGCCCGTAGTCTTCCTCGACCGGCTCGCAGCGCCTCAGAGTGCGCTGGCACGCCGTTGTCGCAATGATGCGGTGGCGACGTCCTCTGGGGCGCGGCGTCACCGGCGACGTTTCGGCAGCCCGACAGCGTCTCGGACTTCTTCGATCACCTGACCGGCAATCACATCGGCGCGGCGCGCTCCCTCATACAGCACGTCCCATACGTAGTTGGGGTCTTGGGATAGGCGAGCACGCCGTTCGCGGAACGGCGCCAGGTGTTCGATCAGATGTCCGGCAAAGATTCGCTTACACTCCACGCACCCGATGCCGGCGGTGCGACAGTCGTGATCAATCTGGCGCACCTGCTCGGGCGGCGTGAAGACCTTGTGCATCGAGAAGACGTTGCACACCTCGGGACGGCCGGGGTCGCTGCGGCGCTGGCGTTGCGGATCCGTGACCATCATATGCACGCGGGCGTAGATTTCCTCCGGGGTGCTGGCCAGCTCGATGTGGTTGTTGAGCGACTTGCTCATCTTGTTGACCCCGTCAATGCCCAAGACGCGCGGCGTCTCGGTGTATTTCGCCTGCGGCTCCACCAGCACAGGGCCGAAGTGATGGTTAAACGTGCGCACGATCTCGCGGGTGAATTCCAGATGGCTCGCCTGGTCCTCGCCCACCGGCACGACCGTCGCCTTGTACAGCACGATGTCAGCCGCCATGAGCACCGGATAGCCCAGCAGGCCATAGTTGACGTTATCGGGCTGCTGGCGCACTTTTTCTTTGTAAGTGGGCAGGCGCAGCAGCTTGCCCAGCGGGGCGATCATGCTCAGAATGGTGTGCAATTCGGTGACGTGGGGCACGTGCGACTGGACAAACACAATCGTGCCGCGCGCAGGATCAATGCCCGCCGCCAGCCAATCCAATACCATTTCATAGGTCCACTCGCGCAGGCGCTGGGTATCTTGCAGCGTGGTCAGCGCGTGCAGATCCACGACGCAGTAAATACAATCATACTCGTCCTGGAGTGCTACGTAGTTCTTGATGGCGCCCAAGTAATTGCCCAGGTGCTGCCGGCCGGTCGGTCGGGCACCTGAAAAAACCCTGCCCTTCTGCTCCATGCGCTCTCCCAATCGCATTTCAGCAAGATTGAGAAACTTATTATACTCGGATAGCCCATGCGCGCAAGAGATCGTAGTGCGTGCCGCACCTCTCGTTTGCCATATTTCCCATCCTGTGCTATAAGAGGCACGCATTGCTGTGAAGCGGATGCAGGACGGTGAGACAAAGTGGACGAAGAGAGTGCGTCGCGTAGTAACAATACTCGGCGCGTAACGTATTACCGATCGGACAGCAAAATAGAATAGCTCCCCGGTAGGCGATCACCGACTTTGCTCCGAGCGCCTCCGGGGAAAGTGACGTCCGGAGGCGCATGGCTGCCCCGCTCACGTATTCATCCCGCACAGCCTCCTGTGTGGGTGGCCTCTTGAATTATCGCGCTTCCCTCTGTGCAACGTCCTGTGCGTTGTCCTTCCGTTCCATGCATCTGCGTGCACCTGCCTGAGCCGGGCAGGCGATCATCGCGGGGGAGCGGCTCCGCCCGCATATCCTGGAGGTGCACTATGAAGATGATCTACAAGAGCACGGAAGGTGGCCTGGTCACCGTTGATGAGATTGTGGAGAGCTGCTGGATCAACCTGGTTGACCCTGCGCCGGAGGAGATCGCCGCGCTGCAGAGCCAGTTGAACATCCCGCCCGACTTCCTGACCTATCCTCTGGACCTGGACGAGCGCCCGCGCACCGAGAAGGAGGACAACACCATCCTGATCATCCTGCGCGTGCCCTATTACCAGGGCGAGGCCGCCGACATCCCCTATACCACGATACCCCTCGGCATCATCCTGACGGAACACCACATCATCACGGTCTGTCGCGCGCAGAACGGGGTGATCAGCGATCTGTTGAGCCGCCGCATCAAGGGGCTTTCCACCGGCAAGCGCTACCGGCTGGTGTTGCAAATCTTCCTGGGCGTCACCATGCGCTACTTGAGCTATCTGCGCGAGATCAACCGCACGGTTGAAATGCTGGAGGACAAGCTGCAGCTCTCTATGCGCAACCGCGAGCTGCAGGAGCTGCTCAAGTATCAGAAGAGCCTCACCTATTTCACCACCGCGCTCAAGTCCAACGAGCTGATGATGGAACGGCTGCACCGCAGCCAGCTGTTCAAAATCTACCCGGACGATGAGGAGCTGCTGGAGGATGTGTTGACCGAGAACCAGCAGGCGATCGAAATGACCAACATCGCGACCAGCATCCTCAGCCAGATGATGGATGCCTTCGCCTCGATCATCTCGAACAACCTGAACGTGGTGATGAAGTTCCTGACCTCCTTCACCATCATCCTCACCTTCCCCACCATGGTGGCCAGCTTTTATGGGATGAACGTGGCGCTGCCCTTCCAGGAATGGCCCACGGCGTTCTGGATCGTCCTGGCCATCGCGCTGACGATGTCGCTCTCGGTGGCGGTGGTTTTTTGGCGGCGCGATTGGTTCTGAAGGTGTAATTTTACGTCGAAACCTGCAGAATTGGTCGCGAAAACTTGACCTAGAGTGCAAGCCGTGCTATAATAAGTGTAACATAGCGGTGCGCTGACCACATGCGCATCATCAATCCGTCAGCGGTGTCACCCCTTGCTTTGTAACACTCCTTGCACGAGGCACGACGGGGGACGAGGAAGGTGAAGGCACAGTGTGTTGTGTCTGAGATGAGAGGAGGTGTTAACTATGTCCTTAGCGATGCGGGTCGTGCCGCTTTTGTTTGTGTTAGTGTTGTTGCCGGCCTATTCCGCTCTGGCCGAAGTGATCACGCTGAACTTCACGATTAACCCGACCGCTGGTCCCCAAGGTACCCCTATCGCGGTGAGCGGTCAGGGTGCTCAGGTGGGCTTGCCGGTGCAGGTGATGTTGGTGACGGACGGCGAGACAGGCGCGGGAGTGCTGGCATTGGTGCAAGCCACACCCGACGCGAATGGCAACTTCACCGCCATCCTCACCGTGCCGGCCGAGGCGGCCGCGGGACGTTATGCCGTGCGCGCCGAACAACGCAATGCCTGGGGCGGCTTGGTGCAGTTTTACTGGATTAGCTTCAATGTGACGGGGCCGCCTGTCGTGACGGAGCCACCTGTCGTGGCGGAGCCGCCTGCCGCCTTGATCCCGGTCACCGGCGGAGAACAAGAGGGCTCTGTGGCTCCCACCGCGGTGCTGGCAGCCCTCCTGGTGGGTTTGGTCGCCTTTCAGGGAGTACGGCTGGCGCTGCGCCGCGCGTGAATGTCCCCACCCCGACCCTCGCCGCACGCAGGGAAGGGGCAACCTTCCGGCCTATCCCTGTGGGGGGAGGAGGGTGCGGGGTGCGGTTGTCTCGACCACAAACGGGACATGACGACCCCACGGCGCAGGGGCCGGGGGTGTAGGAGTCTGTTTGCTGATCCGCGCGGCTCGGTTTGATCCTTCAGCTCTCCCCAAAATGAAACGCACCCCAACACGGGTGCATTTCAATCCTGGGGCATGCTCTACATAAGGGGAGACCCTGGAGATGCCTGGACTGCTACAGACAGTTTTTCGGCCATTTTTGTGCACTTGAGCCGTTTAGCGCGTGCACGGCAGAACTTGCCCCCAAGCTGAAATGCCCCGCCACAGGTCGCCATCAACTTGACATATATCGCGATTCGCGCTATAATAAACTCAACATAATAGCGCACTGCCGCAGCACCCATATCCCCAGCGCAAAAGCGGCACGGCATAGCGTGCCCTTACCTCCTCTTCTCCTGGAATGCAGGGGGGCGCAAGAGCGAGCGGTGCGCGGCAGGTCGCCTGGTATGACAGGGAGGTGTTGCCATGTCCTTTGCGATGCGCATCATGCTGACTGTGTTCATTTTGGCGTTATTGCCGGCCTATGCGGCCCTGGCCAGCGGCGAAGTGAGCGCACTCAGCTTCACCATCAACCCGAGCGGTGGGCCCCAGGGCACTCCCATCACGGTGAGCGGTCAGGGTGCTCAGGTGGGCCTGCCGGTGCAGGTGATGTTGGTGACGGACGGCGAGACGGGGGCGGGAACGTTGGCGTTGGTGCAGGCGATGCCCGACGCGAACGGCAACTTCAGCGCCACCCTCACCGTGCCCGCCGAGGCGGCTGCGGGGCGTTATGCCGTGCGCGCCGAACAACGCGATGCCCAGGGCAGCCTGGTACAGTATTATTGGATCAGCTTCAATGTGGGGCCCACCTTGGTGCCGGTCACCGGCGGGTGGTCGAGCGGCTCCGTGACGCTTGCCGCGGTGCTGGCAGCCCTCCTGGTGGGTTTAGTCGCCTTTCAGGGGATGCGCCTGGCGCTGCGCCGCGCGTAATGTAATGCCCCCGCCCTCCCCGCACGCAGGGAAGGGGCACCCCTCCGGCCATCCCTGTGGGTGGGGAGGAGGGTGCGGGGTGCGGTTGTGCCAGGCAACCGCCCTTTTCACCGCAGGGGACCGGGATCACGGGCGTCGCGCCCGTCTCCACCGCATGCCCGGCGCAACCGTCTCTTTGCACCGCCGAGGACGCGGAGGGCGCCGAGATATCCCCCCGGGATCACGGGCGTCGCGCCCGTGGTAGGGGCGCAGCGCCGCTGCGCCCCTACGGTGTGCCGCCGTGTCGCGCCGCATCCTCCGTAGGGGCGACCCGCCGGGTCGCCCCTACCGTGCACGCCACGGCGGACGGGCACGTCCGCGCTCCCAGGGGAAGGGGACGACCACCACATCGCCTTTTACAAATTTGCCCATGCCGCGTCTTCCTCGGGTCTATCCCAGTCACGGCGCAACACGGCTTCGGATGCCAGCATCAACGCGCGAGTCTGGCTCATCTCGCCCGCTTCGCGTTCCAGCAGATAGGACACGAAGTCATAGACGACGGTAAGTTTTTCGGCCGGCAATTGGCGGAGACGCTCGGTTATATCCGCAATGGTCACCCCTGGCATCGCTGTTCTCTCCTCATCCCAATTTTACTCCCAAACAGTCGGCTGCCAAATTGTTCATTCCTGCCATATGGGTGGGTGCGCCTCCCCCACTCCCCCACACGCAGGAAGGGAAATGCTCCCCACCCCAACCCTCGTGGGCGGAGAGGGCGTCGGGAGGTGCTCGTGGTTGGAGAGAGCTGTGCGGCGCGCTGCCCGGCGCTCACGCGCGTCAGCGATCCAGCACGGCGCGCACACGCTGTGCCAGCGCGGCGGCGCTGAAGGGCTTCTCCAGCAGGGCCACCCCCGCGTCCAGCACCCCGTGATGGGCGATGACGTTGCTGGTGTAGCCCGACATGTAGAGCACGCGCAGGCCGGGATGCAGCGCGATCAGCTGTTCGGCGAGCGCCTTGCCGCTCATGGCGGGCATCACCACATCGGTGAGCAGCAGGTGGATGGCGCCGACGTGCTCGCGCGCGAGGCGCAGCGCTTCCCGGCCGTTCGCGGCTGCCAACACACGATAGCCCAGACGCCGCAACGTCAGCAGGGCGATTTCGCGCACATCGGCGTTGTCCTCAACCAGCAGGATGGTCTCGTTGCCACGTGGCAGGGCCGCCTCCTGCTCCGGCCGTTCCTGCCGGGTCGTGACCGCTTCATAGGTGCGCGGCAGGTAGATCTTGAAGGTGCTGCCCTGCCCCTCTTCGCTGTACACCCAGATGTTGCCGCCGTTCTGCTTGACGATGCCGTAGACGGCGGCCAGCCCCAGGCCGCTGCCCTTGCCCGTTTTGGTGGTGAAGAAGGGTTCGAAGATGCGCGCCTGCACCGCGCGGCTCATGCCGACGCCGGTGTCGCTGACGCTCAACAGCACATACTCACCGGGCTGTGCTCCCAGATGGCGGGCGACGTATTGCTCGTCCAACACCACATTGGCCGTCTCGATGGTCAACGTGCCACTCCGCGTATGAGAGCGCCGGATGCCCGGGCGGCAGATGGAGCTGCTGCAGCTCGGCGAAGCCGTTGATGGCGGTGAGCGGGTTGTTGAAGTCGTGCGCGATGCCGGCGGTCAGCTGCCCCAGCGCCTCCAGGCGTTGGGCCTCCAGGAATTGCCGCTCCAGCTCCAGCTCGCGCGTGATGTCGCGTGCTACTTTGACATAGTGGGTGATCTCGCCGCGCTCGTCGGTCACCGGTGTGATGGTCGCTTCCTCGAAGTACAGGCTGCCGTCCTCGCGCCGGTTGATAAAACGCCCGTGCCATGGCTGGCCGGCGCTGATCGTCGCCCACAACGTTTGGTAGAATGCGGCATCCTGACGGCCGCTCTTCAGAATGCGCGGGTTGCGGCCAAGCACTTCGGCGCGGCTATAGCCGCTGAGGCGCTCGAAAGCGGGGTTGACGTACACAATGTTCGCCGCCCGGTCGGTGACCACCACCGGATCGGCGACCTGTTCGACGGCGGTGCTGATGCGAATGTGCTCCGCTTCAGTGCGCAGGCGCGCCAGGGCGTTGCCCAGCTGGCCGGCAACGTTGTGCGCCATAAGGGCATCTTCCAGGGTGAAGTGCCCCGCCTGCGGCGCTGCCAGCACCAGCGCGCCGAGCCACTTGCCGCCCACGATCAGCGGCACCAGCATCAACGCGCGGGCGCCATATTGCTCCAGCAGCGCGCGCCAGGGCGCCACACGCGCGTCTTCGCGCACATCCTGCACAATGATCGGTGCATGGGTTTTCAAGAGCTCTTGCAGCAATGGGTTGTCCGGCGGCAGCGGGATGACCAGCCCGCGGATGGGTGGGTATTCCTCGCTCTGATAAGCGGCAATGACCTCCATCTCATGGCGCTCTGGCCGCCCCAGCAGCAGCGCGACGTAGGGCAGATGGAACGCCTGTGCCAGCTCGCGACAGGCAATTGCGCCCAGCTGCTCAAAAGAGTCCGTCTCGAGCGAGGCAGCCGCAATGCGCGTGAGCAGCTCCAACTCGCGCTGGCGCCTTTGGAACAGCTGCTCGGCCTCTTTGCGCGCCGTGATGTCGCGCGCAATGCCCTCTATCGCCACCAGATTGCCCGCGGCATCGCAGATGGGCACGTTGAGCTGTTCCGTCCAGATGATGTGGCCATCCTTGTGCTGCCAGCGCAGCTCGATGGGGCGCAGAAATGCCGCGCCCGCGCGCGTCAACTCCTCCAGCAACGGCCGATCGTCGGGATGCACCAGCTTGAAGCCCAGGTCGGGGTCGGCATAGTACTCTTCGGGCGTGTAGCCGGTGATGCGCGTGGCCGCCGGGTTGACGTATTCGAAGCCGCGCGGCGGCTGCAGGCGGTAGCGGTAGATGATGTCCCAGGCATTTTCGGCCAGGCGGCGGAAGCGCGCCTCGCTCTCGCGCAATGCCTCCTCGGCGCGCTTGCGCGCCGTGATGTCCACATACATTGCCACCGTCCCGACGACGTTGCCCGCTTCATCCACATCCGGCCGCGCGGTGAGCAGCGTCTCGATCACGCGCCCGTCGCGCGCCACCAGCTGGCGTTCTTCCGGGACGAATATGCTGGCCAGCGCCCGCTCGTACTCTCCTCTGGCCAAAAGCTCCTCGGCGGAGGCGGGGGTGTAGAAGTCGGCCAGCGGGCGGCCGATGACCTCCTCGCGCGCATAGCCCAGGGTGCTCAGGAAGGCGGCGTTGCAATCCGCGATGATGGGCTTTCCCCCTTCGTTGCGCGTGATGATGATCATCAGCGGCGCCTTCTGAACCATCCGGCGATAGCGCTGCAGCTGAAAGCGCAATTGTGCCATGGCCTGCTTGCACCGGAACCAGAACGGCAGACATGCCGTCAGGATACGCTCCGCAACGGGGCGCAGCATCAGATCGTCGGCGCCCTCGTTGAACCATTCTACCAGCTGCGCGCTCGGGGTGTCGGCATCGGCCATAAGCACGATCAGGCTGTCGCGCAGCGCGGGCTGTGCCTTGA
>Ga0308395_1001758_pt1 | contig 13457 bp, 13 predicted proteins | sample Hotspr20SampleP4_FD_202097 | JGI IMG/M metagenome (GOLD analysis project Ga0308395, IMG submission 202097) | Hot spring phototrophic mat microbial communities from Mushroom Spring, Yellowstone National Park, Wyoming, United States - 20050930_P4 ...
TCGTGAATCTCCCGCACCTCGAACACCTCTCGGATAAGATCCAGTCCAATATTGGACACGAAGCAACCCTTGTTGGGGATGATCACCACGAACCGATTCCGTTCCAAGTGCTGTAGAGCTTCCCGGATAGGAGTTTTACTGATCCCCAGCTCGTCACAGAGGGTCTTTTCGTTGAGATATTCCAAGGGTTTCAGCTCATTGCGGACAATCCGATCCTTGAGTACTTCGTAGGCAAGGAGTTTCTTATTTTTTTCGGGCATGGCGCACCTGCATGTTCCAATTTTATCAGCAATAATATCGGTATTTTATTACCGTAATACCGATACTCTACTAACGGGAGAGGAATGTCAAGAGCAGAGGGTAACATGTACGGTAGCCTTTCCCCCAAGCCGGCCCCATATCTACTGTGAAAAATTCCTACTCGCCCCGATTCGAATGACTATCTGGGGGCAGATATAAACGTTCCATCTCCTGGATCTCCGGAAGATGGACGATGCGGGTAAACTCTTGGAAAGATACGATTCGATCCGCATACTCGAGGGACACCCCATTTGAACGAACCTGCTTCATTCGTTCCAGCATGGCTTTGGTAGCGGAAAACAGGCAGGTAAGGGCAGCCACTACGTACCGGTAGCCCATGTCCTCCGCTTCCTGATACGACACGAGAGGAGTTTTCCCGCCCTCGATCAGGTTCAGCATGAGAGGCACCTTCCGCTTTATCCCCAGTTCCTTTCCTACCTGCTCGATCTGGGGCAGGGTTTCGAGGGCCTCCACGAACACCATATCCACCCCGAGGTCCGCTGCGCGATGAGCCCGCTCCAGGGCATCCTGGAATCCGTTTACCGCAATGGCATCGGTTCGGTAGATGATGAGGAAATCGGGGTCCAGTTCATTCCTGGCATCCATCCCTGCCCGAAGCTTTCCCTTCATCTCTTCCCAGGATATTACCTGCTTTCCTTCCATGTGCCCGCACCGCTTGGGGATCACCTGATCTTCCAGAAACATCCCTACGGCACCGGCGCGAATGTATTCCTGTACCGTACGATAGGCATTGATGGCATTCCCGAAGCCGTTGTCCCCATCGGCCAGCACGGGAATCTGCACAGCCCGGGCTATGGCAGCCACCTGATGCGCCATCTCTGTCATCGACAGGAGCCCCACATCGGGCATACCCAGTTGGACTGCTGCCGTACCGAATCCCGAATGGTGTACCACTTCGAACCCTGCCAATTCACAGACCCGCGCGCTCAGCGCATCGTACACTCCCGCGGAAATCACGATCCCCGGTTCCTCGAAAAGACGATGCCTGAATTGTGCGGTCTTGGACTTCCGACTCGTCATTTCCTACCTCATCACGGAAGGCAGCCAAGTGCTCAACACAGGGAAAGCGATCACCAGCGCCAGCACCCCGATCATCAGAAGGATAAAGGGGAACACTCCCTGTATTACCTCCGAGATGTGTACATCCTTCTGAAGCCCCGCAATCACGTACAGATCCATCCCAACCGGTGGAGTTACCAACGCCAGGGTAAGATTTACCGTGAGGACGATCCCATACCAGATCGGATCGATATTCAACGTAGAAAGAACGGGAGCCACAAGAGGCATGGTGAGAAGGATGATGGAAATTGTTTCCAGCATCATCCCCAGGAAGAACATCAGCACATTCATCGCTAAAACGAACGCCAGTGGGGTAAGGTTATTCGCTATGATCCATTCGGTGAGACGCTGGGGAATCTCGATCATGGTCATCACTTTGCCGAACAAAAGCGCCCCCGCAATGATCAGGGCAATCATGCTGGAAGTGGTGAAGGCTTTCAGGCAGATCCGGGGCAGGTCCCTCAGCTTCAGGGTTCCATGCAGTACCAGGGTAATGAAAAGGCTGTACACCAGGCCCACGGCAGCCGCTTCGGTGGGAGTGAAAACCCCCGTATAGATCCCTCCCACGATGAGGAAGGGAAGGAAAATCCCCGCCAGGTTTTTCCGGGTAACCTCAAATCGTTCCTTCCACGTAGCCGGAGGAATCGGTGTAAACCCCTTGCGGAGAGTCCGGATTACCGCATAGAAGATGAACACGGTAGCCATCACGATCCCGGGAACCACTCCTCCCATGAAGAGCTTTCCTACCGACTCCTCCGTCACGGCACCGTAGAGAATCATGGGGATACTGGGGGGAATCAGGATTCCTAGGGTTCCTCCCGCTGCCAGTAGCCCAAGGGTAAACTTCTTTTCGTACCCACGGGCTACCATAGCGGGGTAGGCCACAAGGCCGATGGTGGCGGCATTGGCCGCTCCCGAACCTGTAATGGCTGCAAAGAACGCGCAGGCGAGGATCGTGGCGATGGCCAATCCCCCAGGCAGGTGCCGCACCCACACGTTCATCACCTCGAAAAGGTCGTCCCCGATTTTCCCTTCCAGGAGGATCTGACTCATCAGTACATAGAGAGGCACTGCCAGAAGGACAAAACTATCCATTGACGTGTAGAGGGTCTGGATGATGAGTTCGGTGGGCAGGTCGAAGAGAATGATCAAAAGCCACGCAGTACCACCCAAGCCGAACGCAACGGGAAGACCGAGGAATAGGATTCCCAACAGAAGGAGAGCCACGAAAAGGAAGGTAATCATCGTTCTGCCTCTCCTTTCACGATCTTTTGCACCCTATCCAGCACGATGAACAGGTACTGGATACTGAGAAGAAGAAAACCCACCAATACAGACGCCTCGATGGTCCACACGGGAACCCGCAATGTGGTAGCGGATAACTTTTTCATCTGGATAGCCAGGATTACGAAGTTCCACGCCTGGTAGGTGACGTAGGCACAGAAGAGAAACCCTAATAAACCGGTGAAGGCCTCGATTATCTGGCGGGGTTTATGGGGTAGACGGGAGAGCAGGATATCGATATGAATGTGTTTTCCCGCCTGAAGGGTATAGGCGGCCCCCGCGAACATGGTCCAGGTAAAGATATAGATGGCTACCTCCTGGGACCATGTGGTGGGCGAGTGGAAGATGTACCGTAGCACCACTTCGATGAACAGGAGAATGCCCATTCCCAGGTTCCCTAATCCTGCCATGTACCCAACCCCTTTGTTGAGGCGTTGAAACCATACTTCTGCCCTTGCGTACCCCATCCTGCTCTCCATGGAATCCCCCTAAAGTACGTTACCTGTTTTCTACTACTTCTGGATCTTTGCGATCAATTCAACCAGTTGCTTGCCCAACGTACCGGTATTGGAAGCGAAACTGGTTCGGACAGGTTCTGTAGCTTTGATGAAGGCCTGTCGATCCTGGGAAGTTATTTCATACACCTGCAGGCCCGCTTTTTTCAGTTTTTCCAATGCCACCATCTCTTCATCGTCGATCGCCTTCCGGATAACTTCCTCCGTTTCCTCCCCAGCCTTCAAGATGGCCGCCTTTTTGTCCTGGGAGAGTTTGTCCCACCATTTCGAGTTAGCCTGCACGAAAAACTCGGCCGTGGCGTAGTTGCAGATGGTGAGGTACTTCAATACTTCCTGGAGTTTTCTCGAAATGGCGGCGGGCATGCCGGTGGTTACACCATCCACGGTATGGCGTTGAAGGGCCATGTACATCTCGGAAGAACTCATCTCTACCGGGGATCCGCCCAGGGCCTTTACCGTCTCTGCCGTCAAGGCACTGAAGGTACGGATCTTGAGGCCCTTGAAATCTGCAGGGGTCTTGATGGGACGAACGTTGTTGAAGAACTGCACAAACCCGTAGTCTACCCAGAACACAACCTTCACCCCCTTCGGCGCAAAGGCTTCATCGAACAGTTTCCCTGCACCCGCTTGAACGAAGGCCTTTATGCTCTGTAGGTCCTTGAAGGCAAAGGGGATCTCGAATACATCCGCGGCAGGAACCATCCCCGACCACTTGTTCACAGGTACCAGGGCCAGCTCCACCAGACCACCCTGCACCGCTTCCACCACCTCGGTATCTTTGAACAATTGGGCAGAGTCGAACACCTTCACCGTCAACTGATCCTTCGAGTACTCCTTCACCTTGTCGGCAAAGAACTTCATTCCCTTCGAAATGAAGTGGGAAGGCGGAAACTGGTTGGTGAGGCGTACCGTTTCAGCCCCTACGTGAAAGATGCCGAAGGCAAACAAAAAGACACACAGTACCAAAATAATTCTTCGCTTCATCTGCTTCCTCCTGTTAGAGCGATTGAAGATGTAACATTTAACTATAGAGAACGAAAGGATGTCAATTAAGATTCATCTTTTGTCGGCAAAAGAAGCCAGGTGTGTAGTTGACTTTATCGGGGGGGAAAAAGACACAGGGGAAGGATCCCGGGCACGAGAATAGAGGTGAGCACACCGTTTAGGCAGAGGCCTAACGCTGCGTAGGCTCCCTCCCCCATTCCGATTTCCAAAGCGCGGGCTGTACCGATCCCGTGGGAAGCTACCCCCATGGCTAGCCCAAAGGCGGAGCCTTCCACCTTACCGAGGATCGCCAGCACAACCGGTCCAGCCACCGCGCCGAAAATTCCTGTGGCCACCACAACGGAAGCGGTAAGCGAAGGGATTCCGCCCGTCGCCAGGGCAATGTTCATCGCAATGGGAGTGGTCACCGATCGGGGAGCGAGAGAAAAGATCACCTCCGACGGAGACCCCCAAAAAAGAGCGGGAAGCACGGAGGAGAAAATTCCCACAAGGGAGCCAAAGGTTACCGTGACAAGGATCCTGCCCATTTCCGCTTTTAACCTTTTCCATTCCCTATATAGGGGAACTCCCAACGCCACAACCGAAGGGGCTAGCAGGAAGGTAATGCCCTCGGTGCCCTTTGCGTACTCCTCATAGGGTGTATGGGTCAAGGACAGGATCAACATGATGACCAGCACCGACACGAGAACCGGATGAAATAGAACGGAAATCGTTCCCAGGAACTTCCGAAGGGATACCTTACCCCCAGGTGCATACAGACCCTTGCTCAACGCTGACTGAACCGCTTGGGCCACCGCGTACACCAGAAGAGTGCCGGTTAGGAAGATCAGGTTCCCCATCCCTTCACCCCTCTTCCGTATGGTCCGTTAGTCTACCATTCCGTAGCAGTAGAAGATGGATTCCCGCGGTTCCCAGTAAGGTTACCATCGTTCCCCCCACGATCGCCAGGGCAATGGGGATCCAGTTCCCCTTCAACAGGGCCCCGTACGCAAGGAGACCCACACCGGCGGGAACGAAGAACAGGGAAAGGTGCTGGAGTAGAAGTTTGGAGGCATCTTCCACGAGGGTGAGGGGGAGTATCCCGCTTCCCAGCGCGAGGGCCAGAAGGACCATCCCAATAACGCTTCCCGAAACGGGCAGTCGGAAGAATCGGGATACTCCTTGCCCCAGAAGGAGAAACAGGAAGATCACACCGAACCCCCCTAGGAGTCGGGAGCTATCGATTGACTGAGGCTGATTCACCTTAGGCTGATTCATCGGTACGACACCCCATACAGGAAGGATCCCAGGTACTCGTGCAAAGCCCGCCGAACATTCTGGAAACCCTCTAGGGTGGGAAGGAAACTTTCCAGATCGTACGGGACTCCTCGGTTCGCCTTGTAGTCCGTAGGCGCGGGAATCACCTCCACTCCCTGCCGGGTGAAGCACCACACGGCGCGAGGCATGTGGTAGGCAGAGGTTACAAGGATGATCTTCCGGGGTCGAAAACGGGTTGCCACATGCAAAGCGTTCTGCCAGGTAGTCCGGCTGTCCGGTTCCAGGAGGATCGATCCAGGCTCCACATCCCATTCCGAGGCATACCGGCCCATGATAACGGCCTCGGCCTCCTGCCCTACATCGAACACACGACCCCCGCTGAGGATAAGGTAGGTCTTTGAGGTTCGATCCTTCTTCACTTCCCGATAGATCCGCACTCCATAGAGGAGCCTTTTCAGGGGTTCTGCCCGTAGATCATCCGAACCTTTCTCTGGGGAGCCGCTCACCGTGCCTCCTCCCAGCACCACAATTGCATCCAGGTGCCTCCATTCTTTCAGAGCCCCCGACTCCTTCGATTCCTGCACGATACCTTCTTTCACCCTCCCCGCTCCTTCCGCTTTTTGCGCACACTTCTCTACACCCTGCGCAGGCAAAGCGGGGTACCGATCCTCCAGAGGTTTCAGTAACAGATCCGCTACGGGTTCGATGGAAAGGAGGTAGCATAGAGCTGCCCCGCCACAGGCAAGGACAAAGCCGCCCCTACTCCCCTTGAAGGATCGTGCCAAGGACTCTACGGAACGCTCCCTCGCTTTCCCACCCCGCGATTCCCTGGCCTGAGGCCGTAAAAACCATGCGAGAACTCCCAACAGGACAACGAACAAGCCTGGCGGCAGAAGGAATGCGGAAACGAACTTGGAGAGAATTACCATTAGAACCCCAGGGCTTCTCCGATGATGACCACCGTTGTATCCGAAAGGGACGGTTTACGTCGAAGGATGGAATACACCCGGCAGATCCGCGCCTTGGAAGTACACTCCGAACAGGTCCCCGAAACCGTACAGGGGTTACTGGTGTTGATCCGCTTGTTGTTCAGGGGTGCCGCATAGTGTTTTACCCGTTCCATCGCCTCATCCACATCCTTCCGGATCTTGTTCATCCCCACCACAATGACGATTTTGCGGGGGCCGAAAGTGAGGGCATTGGTGCGGTTCCCATACGCATCGATATTCACGATGCACCCGTCCATGGTGACCGCATTGGATCCCGAGATGAACACGTCACAGACCAGTTGCTGACGCCGAATCTCATTCTTCTCTTCGGGAGTCAAGCCCGGGGCGTTATGGTTCAGGACGATGGCTCCCTTTTCCTTCGCTTTGTCCGCAATGCCCAGGGCCTGTACCGTCATGGACCCCCCGAATCCCACCTTGTGTCCTGGTTTAATAAAAGAAAGGATGTGTTCCACTGCCTGCTCCCGGTTGGGAAAGTACACTGCATCGAACTCATGTTTCTTCAATGCCTCCACCGTTCGGGCGGCAAGGGTTTCATGGTGCCACTGTAGGAAATCTGACATGGAGTCCTCCTCATGCATAGGAAATCGTATAGGTATCTTACATGTATAGGTATCTTACATGGATATCCGCTATTCGTCCAGAATTATGGATCCTGATCGCGGATACTCTGGTGGAAGGTTGATCCCTCTGGGGTAAGTGTTTTCTTCGCGCAGGAGGGGCTCGGATTGTCTGGTTTAACGAATAACCGGCAAGGACTTGTACAAATCCCTCCCCCAAAAACCCTTGCAATACCAACCAATCAGGGATACAATCCTAAGTAAGTTTAATAAAAAATGAACTTTACCATTATTCTTTTGTTAGGGGTGAGTATGAAAACTTTGATCGTGGAGGATGAACCTGTAACCCGGATATTCTATGAAAAACTGTTTTCCGAGTATGGGCCTACGGTAGGAGTTGGGACCGCCGAGGAGGCAGAACAGCTGATAAAAAAAGCTACCAGCGAGGGGGATCCCTTCGATCTTATCTGTTTGGACATCAAACTGCCCAAAATGAGCGGCCTGGAACTCCTCCACCGGTTGCGGGCACACAACGCTACCTGCCAGGGAGGAAAATCCCCAAAGATGCTCATGGTCACCGCTTACGGGGATTTGAAGTACTCCAGCGAAGCTTTTGCCGAAGGGTGCGACGGGTACCTGGTGAAACCGGTGGATCAGGTAAAAATCCGAGAGAAGTTAAAAAGCCTGGGATTTGTTTAAAACCAAAAATATCTCTTAACAAAAAAGTCAGTCTATTGTTCTTGCAAAAAAGGGAAAGGTGAATTAAAATTTCATTCGCATGACTGTGGAGAAGAAAAAGTCAATACTTACACTTCTCAGTTCCCTCAATCAGCTCCTTTCCCAGTACGAATATGGAGACTTACTGAAAGGGTTGGATATCAAGGAGCGTTTTTCCGCCCTTCAAACAGAGCTCGAACAGTTCCCCAGACTAAGCAAGCTCGCCCAGTTAACCCGCCATTTGACACGAGTCTCCGAATGTCTTTCGGATCCGGAAAAAGAGCCCCACGCGTTGAAGCTCCTGCAAAGTATTGCGTTGGATTTGGAAGCCTTCGTGGGGGGTACCCTCTCGGCTAAGGAACTGGGCGAACGGATCCGTAACCGCCATACTCTATTCAAAGAACTGCTGCAGGGCCCCTCGTTGCGCCTACAGAAAGGAGAGGGGATAGAAACATTCGAATCTACCCAGAAGGGAAAAACTTCTGGAGCGCCTACCCCCGACACTCCCTCTCCAGGTGCCGGTTCCTCTGTTCCCCCTTCCTCACGGGATTCTGCCGGGGAAGTGCCCGAGGCATCCTTAGGCTACGATGAATCCTTTTTCAGTGGAATTGTGGATGATGAAAAACTCCTGGCCCAATTCTACCAGGAAGCGAAAGATCATCTGGAAGAAGCGCAAGCGATCCTGGTGGAGCTGGAGTACGATTCTTCCAACAAGGAACTGATCAACACCATCTTCCGGAATTTTCACACCATCAAAGGGTCTTCCGCATTTCTTGGGTTACGGAACATCGAAGAACTGAGCCATTCCATCGAAGACCTTCTGGCCCTGGTACGGGATGGGAAGATCTTCCTTTCCAAGGATCTTATCGACGTGATCTTTTTGGGGATGGAACTATTGAAAAACATCCTCGATGGCATGCAGGTGAACGAGTTCAAACCGGCGGCCATGAAAAAATCCTTCCTGATCATCGATATTTTCCCCTACATCGCCCTTATGCGGCGGATCCTCGAACAGTACAAGTATAAAAAGATCGGAGAAATTCTGGCGGAAGAGGGAAAAATATCCCTGCGAGACCTGCAGGTCCTTCTTTCAAAACAAAAGGAAACAGAGAAAAAGTTAGGGGAACTTCTGGTAGAAGAAAAAGTGGCCACTGCCGAGGATGTGCTGGAGGCCCTCAAGAAACAGCAAACCCAGGTTTCCAAGGTAAAGAAGCTGGGGGTAGTGAAAGTGTCAAACGAAAAACTCAACACCCTTATCGATATCGTGGGGGAACTGGTTATTAACCAGTCCATGTTAAAGCAGGAGTTGGTTTCCGGTGGAAGCCTGGAAAATGCCGAGCGTAACATCAATCAGTTGGAAACCATCACCACCACCATCAAAAACCTTGTACTTTCCATGGGGATGGTCCCCATCGCGGAAATTTTCAACAAACTGCGGGTGGTAGCCCGAAACACCGCAGAGGAACTGGGAAAATCGGTGTACCTCGAAATGCGGGGGGAAGACACCGAACTGGACCGAAACGTGATCGAGACCATCTACGACCCCCTGATGCACATCATCCGAAATGCCATCGACCATGGAATAGAATCAACCTCGGAGCGGGAACGAAAGGGAAAGGACAAAATGGGAAAAATTCTCCTTACCGCGGAGCACAAGGGAAGCGGCATCGAGATAACCATCCAGGATGACGGTAGGGGAATCGATACAGAACTGGTGCTACAGAAAGCAATCGATCTAGGACTTGTAAAAAAGGATGAAGCGGAGGGGCTTTCGGAGAAAGAAATATACAATTTTCTCTTTCTTCCTGGATTCTCCACCGCCAAGGAACTTACCACTGTATCGGGCCGGGGTGTGGGACTCGATGTGGTGAAAAAGAACCTCGATGCCATTCATGGCAGGGTGGAAATTGCTTCGGCAAAAGACAGGTACACCCGCTTCACCATCAAATTACCTTTAACCCTCGCCATCATCGAAGGGTTCGTTACCCGAGTGGGGGAAAACAAGTATGTGTTTCCCTTCAACGCTATCGAGGAAATCAAAGTGATCAATCCCCAGGAAGTGTTTACCGCGGAAAACGGTTCGGAAGCCATGATCTACCACAGGGGAATCCATATCCCTGTCATCAGGGCTCACAAGGTGTTCAAAGAACAGGAAAAGGGGCAGGATGCAAACCGCCTTCTTTCTCTCCTCTTCTCTCTGGATCAATCCAAGTACTGCGTGGTGGTGGATGAGCTAATCGGCAAACAGGAAATCGTCATCAAAACCTTGAGCGATTCCCTGTTGCGGGATTGCACCTACTTTTCCGGAGGCACCATATTCGGAGACGGAAGTATCGGCTTCGTGGTGGATATGCAGGGCTTCCTGGAAACCTTGAAATAAACATCCTAGGAGGGTGCCATGAAATACATCCTGATCGCCGACGACTCCGATGTGATCCGGAGCATCGTGGAACAAACTCTTCGCCTCCATAAGTACGAACAGATCCTCAAAGCCTTTGACGGCGAGGACGCCCTGCAGAAGGCCAAGGAACACAAGGGGAACATCGCCCTGTACGTTCTGGATGTAAACATGCCCCGGATGGATGGGATAACCCTGGTAAAGGAACTCCGCAAGTTCGACACCACCACTCCCATCATCATGCTCACCACCGAGACGGACAAATCGAAAATGCTTACCGCCCGGGATTACGGTGCTACCGGCTGGATCATCAAGCCCTTCCAGGGAGAAAAGTTCATCAAAATTGTGGAAATGTACGTGAAATAGGGGGTACGCCCATGAGCGATACGGTAAAAAAATACCTGATCTTTTCCGTGGAAAAGGAGTCCTATGGGATTCCCATCACCAAAGTTCAGGAAGTCATCCGCTACATGCCGATTACTCGGCTCCATGAGGCTTCGCGATTTTTAAAGGGGGTAGTGAACCTTAGGGGCAAAATCATCCCCATCATCGACATGCGGCTGAAATTCGGGCTTTCCGAAAAGCCCTACACAGACCGCACGGTATTCATCATTGTGGAAATCTTGGGAGCGCGGGACGTGAACCATGTGGGACTGGCGGTGGACGGGGTGAAGGACGTGGTGGACATTCCCGATTCCGCGGTGAACCGGACCCCTGAAATCGGGTTCAAATTCAAAAGCAAGTACCTGTACGGGATCGTGCAGTTGCAGGACTCCATGGTGATGATCCTGAACCTGGACAGTATCCTCTCTACCGAGGAGGTAGTGGAGATCGGAGAACAACTGGAAACAACTCGTTAAGGAGGCAACGAAATGATAGCCATCAAATCTTGGGGAATCGGTCGCAAACTGATCGGGGGATTTTTGATTGTAGCTTTTCTCACGGTACTGGTGGGGGCGGTGGGGTACTGGATCGAACACGAACTCACCACCAGCATCGAACAGCTAAAAGACGTAAGTATCCCCTCCATTGTAGAGATCCGTCTGGTTGTCTACCAGCTCATGCGGATCAAGGTGGCCATCCGTACCCTGCTGACCCCGGAGAACTTCGCCCAGGAACTAGAACGACAGAAAAAGAACATCGAAGATGCCCGCGTTGAACGGAAAAAAGCTTTGGACGCGTACGATCCGATACCCCGAACCCCAGAAGAAGACAAGCTGTACAAGGAGGCGCTGAAAGCTCTGGATACAGCGGTACCTTTCACGAACAAGATCATTGCCCTGGGAGAAAAGATCGTAGCCAACCCCCGGGAGTTTGACACCCTTCACCGGGAACTGCGGCAACTGATTTTGGGGACCGATCGGCAGATCATCGATGCGGGAATCGAAAAGTTTTCCGCCCTCAGTTCCTACATCACCAAGTACTATGGGCAGGAATTGCCCGAGCGGTCCCTCAAACAGGCCCAACGCTTAGCCATCCTGATGCTCCTCACTACCCTCTTTGCCCTGATCGTGGCTGTGGGGCTAGGCCTCATCATTTCCCGGGCCATCACCCGACCTATCTCGAAGAGCACGGGGGATCTTGTGGCCTCATCCAACAACCTGGAAGGGGCGGCCAATCAGATCGCTTCCTCCAGCCAGGAACTGTCCAGCGGCGCCAGCGAGCTGGCCAGTTCCGTGGAGGAGATCACCTCCAGTATGGAGGAACTCCAGTCCATCATCGAGAGTAACACCAAGAGCGTGAACGAAGCGGAACTCTTGATGAAGGAAACCGCCGAAGGAGCCAAGGCCTCCAGCGGCCGGGCGGAGGAGCTTCTTGCCATGATGCAGGACATTAACGAACGAAGCCGGCAGGTGGTACGGATCAACAAGGTAATCGACGATATCGCCTTCCAGACCTCCATCCTCGCCCTTAATGCCGCGGTGGAAGCGGCTCGAGCGGGGGAGGCGGGCCGGGGATTCGCCGTGGTGGCAGACCAGGTAAAAAGCCTTGCCCAGAAAAGCGCGGAGGCCTCTAGCGAAACCTCGGAACTGATCGAAAACGTGGTGGCCAACATCGAAAAGGGAACGGAACGCACCCGGTCTGTCGCCGAGGACTCTAAAAAGGTAAGCGAGGCCGCCTCCAAGGTGAGCATTCTATTGGATGAAATCAACCGGGCCTTCAAGGAACAGAGCAAGGGAGCCAACCAGGTTACCAAGGCCATCAGCCAGGTGAACACGGTGGTACAGCAGACGGCAAGCTCCAGCGAAGAGAACGCCTCCGCATCGGAAGAGCTCCTTGCCCAGGTGGAACAGCTGCGGGAAGTGGTGCAACTCCTTAACGAGGTAGCGGAGGGCAAACTAGCGGCGCAGAAGGCCCGCGCCCTGGAGGAGGCCGCCCGATCTAAAAAAGGGAACGAGAAAAGGAAAGGGAAGGGGGAGTCCACCCACCCTTCCCCAGGGGCTGAAAAGGGTCAGCGCCCCTTGAAGACAACCCCAAAGGCAGAGGATACCGATGTGGAACTGATTACCCCGGAAAAAAAGATACCCCTTGAAGACTTCAAGGATTTCTAACCGGGAGAAGGTATGAAAAAAGTCTTTTCCTGGGTATGGATTCCAGGGCTTACCCTCCTGTACGCCCTGGGATGGTTATATTTTGGAATTACTCGCGCTCCTGTAGCCCTTTACCTCGTATCCATGTTGAACATTCCCCTCCTGCTCTACGGTTTCCTTGCCTATCGTGATTTAAAAAGACAATCCTCCGCATGCGCGAAGTTACTGGAATCTCTAAGCCATGCCTTTCGCCTCACAAAAGAATCCCTCTACCGCTATAGAACGGAACAGGAAACATCCGGCACGGATAGATCCTATCTATCGGTGAGTCTCCCGCAGGTGGAAGGAATCTTCGAGGAACTTTCCCGGCAATGCTCGAGCACCCCAGAAGCGCACAACTTCATACATCAGATTGATCGACTCGTCGAGGCCATTTCTCGGATGCCAGAACACCTTTTAAAGTTGTTTCAAACAGTCTTTGCGGAATCAGACAGCACGGCTAAACAATTAAAAGCCCGTCGGGAACGAGAGGGAGAGTGGGAGAAAATTCTCCAGGATCTCTGTGCCATTCATGTTCCCCTTCAGGTATCCGGGGAATGGAAATCCGTCATCGAGGGAGAATGGGAAAAATTATCCATCGATACCCTGGAAAGTCTCAGTAAAATCAAGGAGATGCAGAACTCCAGTAGCCAGTTCATCGAAGAAGTGATGAAACAGTTCCAGATCCATCACAACTCTTACGAAACCTATACTGAAACCTACCAATCCAGTCTCGAGCAGTACTTCAACAAAGTGGAGGAGAT
>Ga0308395_1001766_pt1 | contig 13420 bp, 14 predicted proteins | sample Hotspr20SampleP4_FD_202097 | JGI IMG/M metagenome (GOLD analysis project Ga0308395, IMG submission 202097) | Hot spring phototrophic mat microbial communities from Mushroom Spring, Yellowstone National Park, Wyoming, United States - 20050930_P4 ...
AACTATCAGCCGCATCGTCTGGTTTTGGTAGACTTTCCAAATTAAAAATCTTCTGCATCATCTTCTGCACTTGCTGCTTGCTCGCCTTTCCGTACCCACAAACAGTCTGTTTAACTTGCATCGGTGTAACCTGAATTATGTCTATCTTGTGTTTTGCCAAAAGATACAAAACCACACCTCTACTTTGAGCTACGTCCATAGCTGTTTTCTGGTTTTTAAAGAAAAACAACTGTTCCACTACCGCTTGCTGGGGTTGATATTTTTCAATTAAAAGCTCTAAATCTTGAGTAATTTGCACCAGTCTTTCTGGTAAATTAGGTAAATCAGTTTTTACCACGCCAAAGTCTAAACAAACTGGCTTCTCTTTGGTTCCTTGAACTACTGCGTAGCCTAATATAGCAAATCCTGGGTCAATACCTAGTGTGAGCATATTGATAATATTGTCTGCTTAACTGTTCACTGCGCTGGTCCTACCACTAAACTGAACCAACTCTTCTGGTTGAACCGTCAACTCTTCTGGTTGAACCGTTTGAAAGTTTATTTGATTGACATTATTAATTTCAGTTTTGTTTAAAACCACCTTCTTTACATTGTCTTGGACTAATTTTTCGCTTACATCTCCCTGCCTTTCAATACTGTTTAACAGGTCAATTATTTCCTTTAAGTTTTTAATGTTCTGCACAATAAAACTATCTACTTCGCCAAAACCTTTTTCTTCTTTTACTACTATTTCCAGTTTTTTACTGATTAGATACAAGGTATTCATTAAAGCCTCTTTAGCTTCTCTAGCTTTAATTGTGTGATCTTTAATTTGGCTTACTAGCTCAATTTGCTGTTTAATGATTTTTTTGTCTAAAACCTTCTCCAATTCTTTTTCCATCTCTTTCCCTATTGTCGGTGGGTTACCTACCAACCCACTAGCTATAGCCTCGTTCTGTTGAGTTTTCAAAAATTCTCTTCTTTTTGCTGCTAAATCAGCAAAACTGCCGAATATAGCTTTAAATTCACCTTTTTCAATTTGTCTAGGGTGAAAATTGTATCTTTGATGTAAAAATTTACCAAAACTATCGTAGTGGTGATTGGTGTATAGAAACTCTTGTTTAATCAGCTCTAGTTGTTCTGGGCTATAGTAGTCTTGCCAGTTATTTGAAGTAATGTAACGCCTTTTTGAGCCTGTCAAAGAGTTGTCCAACCAAGTTTTTTTTGGGTTTAACATAGTAAAGTAAAATAGTTCTGATAGTCTCCAGTTCAATTAAGATAGCTTGGTGATATTCTCCATTGCCAGCTTTTTCAAAAGCTAGGTCAATTTGTTTTTGCAACCAAAAGTCAAACTCTTCACTTAACATATTGACTTGACAGAAAAAACTAATTTTTTAAAACTATTTTTTGTATATTTGTCAATATGCCAAATGTAAGTTTTTTAATTGACACCCAGTTTTTAAGACAAATAACTAACAACAGTCTAGCTACCAGTCAACCAGAAGAAAAAGTCTTAGAAGTTGTTTTGGTTTACAATGGTCCAGATAGGTATGACACAGTTATTAATCCTAGAGGTGTCCGCACTGATCTATCTACCGTCACGGTGGATTACAACCACAATGGATTTAATACTGGTGCCTATTTGACTAATTTACGGGTAGAAGAGAATTATGCTTTGGCTGACGGGACAGTTTTACCGGAAGCCTTAGTTGCTGAAATCCACGTTCCTAAAACTGCCGAAATGTTTTATCGCAATGAAAAAGGAGAAAAAGTTAGTGCTGGTAATTTGTATGAGGCTATTGAAAAAGGTTTTATCCGCTCTGTATCAGTAGAATTTAGACCTTACATAGGCAAACAACTCACTCACATACCTACAGGTATTACTTACTACGAGGAGTGGGATTTGTTAAGAGTATCTTTACTAGATATCACACCCGGTCAACCTTATTCCGGAATTAAAATAATCCGTTCGTTTATGCCTAACCTAACTTTAGAGGATGTAAAACAAGCCTTAGCTGAGGGTTCAATTAAACCAGAAGAGTTAGCTAGTTTGCTAAACCCACCAGCTGAAACCGAAAATTCAACCGCTGTTAATTTAACAGACCAAATAAGGTCTTTTTTGGAGACTCAAGACAACCAAAAATGGCTATTTGACTTATTAAAACCTTCTATTCAAGAATTTGTCGAAGAGTTGGTTCAATCTAAAATAGCAACACAACAAACCAACCAAAAGCCAAAAGTAGAATTGCAAACACCAACTACTAAATCTCAAGAGGAACAAAGAGGGGATTATAACCTGCAAAGGACTTTTCATTGGTTTTTAGACAATACTGAAAATATGGAAAGTTTGCTTAGAGCCAGTGCTCTAAATAACTATCGCAAGCGAATGAATATCTATATTGACCAAGACATTTAATATGAATTACTCTTACCGTGCTTTTTTGTACCAAAAATTTTTGACTGTCTCGGATTTGTTTGACAATCCAATAGAGCTTAGGGATTGGTTGTTAACCTTTTTGTTTTACTTCTTTTTAAGTAGTAGTATCGAGGACTTAATTTTAACAGACAAAGGTGTTGTCTACCAAAATCTAAGTGACCAAGAAGCTGAAGAGAAGTATAAAGATTTTATTTTAGCTAGCAAGGGCTATTTTCTTTTACCAAGTGAATTATTTAGTCAAGTCTCTAAAAGTGCAGACGAAGATTTAGATGTTCGTTTGCAAACAATTTTTGAAAATATCGAAAGAAATACAGCTACTACTGGTTGGTTAAAACATTTTAATGGTTTATTAAGCAACTTAGACTTAAGTGCGGATTTAATTACCAAAGACCAAAGGTTAAAAAAAATTAAAGCTTGTTTACAGTTTATTGCAGAAGCCAATCCAGCACCTATAGGGAGTTACAACCTCCAAAAGTCATTGAGTGAGACTTTTAACGTTTTACTAAAATTTTTCCGTCCTAAAAGTAAAGATTTACTTGGTCAATACATTACTCCTAAAAAAATTGCTAATTTACTAGCTGGTTTAGTGGTTGATAAAACCAAACAAAACCCAGTGATTTGTGATCCAGCTTGTGGAGGTGGGACTTTACTGTTAGCAGTAAAAGAAAAATACCCTAAGTCAATAGTTTATGGTCAAGATAACAATAGTCAAATCTGTAGACTTGCTAAAATGAATTGCATTATTCACGGTTTGGCAAGCTGGGAGTTTGCCATTCTCACTGACGACCTAATCACTAGTGATAACTTTTTTTTGAATGGTCCGTATGATATTATTGTGGCTGACCCAACGATTTATACTAATCTAGACGAAACTGATTTAATTTTTGCTAACCAAGAAAGGTTTATGGGGTTGAAGGTAGCTGATTTTGGTAAAAGATTAGATGCTTTTACAGTTCTGTTCACTATGCAAGCCTTAGCTTCTGGTGGTATTGCGGCTATTTTAGTTTATCCTGGTTTGTTGCATAAAGATGGGGCTTACTGTGATTTGCGAAAGCTACTGATTGAAGAAAATTTGGTAGATACGGTTATTTGTTTACCTAGCAATGTTGTATTTCACACCCAACTTAACCCACAAGTTTTAGTTTTGAAAAAAAATCGACTTGACAAACAAGTGTTATTTATTGATGCTAGTAAAGAATACTCGCCAGTAAGAGATTTAGAGACTAATAAAACTTCAGTGTTAGATAGTTTAACTAATGAAGGTGTGGCTAAAATACAAAGTGTGTATCATAACCGAGAAAGCCAACCATCTTTTAGTCAATTAGTTAATCTTGACTTAATCAAAAAAAATAACTATTTATTAAGTGTGGCTAGCTATGTTAGCCGCTTAACTTGACAAGTTTTTGTTTTTCTTTTTCTTTTATTAAAAACAATTTCTTATTTATGTCTTACACCACCGTACAATTAAGTGATAAGTTAAAACAATACATCAAATCTCAGTTTGATGAGCTATATCTAGCTGAAATTGAAAACAAGAGGAGTTACTTTTTTAAATTAATTTGCGATGAAATCGCCAAAAACAATAACAACGTGGTTGATTTAACCAAAGCTATTTCCATTTATTTCCATTTAGATAGAGAATTTGCTGAAGAGTTGTCGTGGTTGCGTAGTCGCAAAGACAATGGTTATTTGGAGAAGGCTTACAAAAGGTTTTACGAAGGCAGAACAGATGCCGATGTAAAAACCCGTGCCGCTAATCCATTGGCTGGTGACAATGTTAACATTAATGATACTTTACTGTCTGATACAATTATTTTACAATCCAGAATGGAAAGTGCTATTTTTGATTTTATCCGTTACTTTCCTGGAGAAGGTTATCAAGAAGTAAAAGTACCAGTTTATAGAGGATATTTGGCAGCTACCAAAAAATTGAAAAATCAACCTCTAGACGATTTTACCGACGACACAACTGGTGGTTTAACTTCCACTTATTTGTCTCATGTAACCATTCAGCCTTATAAACTAGGTTTTACTTTTGATATTGACGCTGAAGGTTTGTTTAAATTAAGACCCACAATTGTTTCTCAATTAATTGACCAAATGATAGCTGGCTATACAGCTGGTTTACTAAACGATATTTATTTTGGTAATGGTACCGCACCCCAATCGTTAGGAATGTTTACTAACGCTACTAACGTTGCAGCTGCTTCTACTATTGAAGCTACTTTAACCAAAGTATTTATCGAATTAGGTAAAAAAGTGAAATCCGGCACTAGAGGTTACTTTATAGTAACTAACTTAGCTGGAGCTACTTATTTGGCTACCAGAAAGCTTATAGGAGAGGCTTACAACAGCAATGTTCAACTAGACGGTAAAGCTGTTGCAGGCAACATCTTAGGAGTGCCAGTTTTAGTTGATCCAGCAATACCTGTTACTACTTCCAATGGTAATGAGTTTGCTCCATTATTAGTTGGTTTTCAGGGCCACTACTGTATGGTTGAAAGTGGCAAACCAAAAGTTGAAACCGATGCCTTTGCGAACATAAAGAATGGTACACAAACTGTAAGAGTGATGGGTATTATGGGTGGTAAACCAGCTTTCAACGACAGTTTTGTAAAAACTTCTATACAACTATAACCTTGATTGGAGTATGGTTATTTACACTTGTCTTTGCGAATTTGTTTATTCTCTAGACGAAGATAACAAACAGTTAGTAGCTAAACCTGGTTTAGTTTTAGAGCTCCCCCAACCAGTCCCAATTTTAGAGTTTGCCGTGCTGGTTGGGTGGGCTAAAAAAGAAGAGAAAACTAATCCTAAAACCAAAACTAAAGCCTAAATTTTAGTTTAGCTACTATGCCTTTTTTCCCTGCAAGTCAGTTTTTTGGCTTTTTCCCCAATTTGGACACTAATAAATTCACTACTCCCTATATTGAAACTTTAATTACTCTAGTTACTACTGAATTCGATTTACAGACAAAAAACATTTTCGCACCTACTTTTACTAATGTTACTGAAGCTGATTGCTTTAATTTTTTTAATAGACAAAGTATTAACTCTAATTTTATCTATATTATCGCTTGGCAAAAAGCTGGCTTGCAGGTGAAAAAAATTTCTGTTTTAGACGCCGACAACCCCACACCTACTGGCACTTTACTTACTTTGGGTAAAGATTACTATTTATGGTTTGGTCGTGATGGTTATCCGACACCTGGTTTTACTTTACCAGTAACTCACTTAAAATTAAACTTTGGCTTAAGTAAAAATGAATGTTTGCGAGTGTGGGGTAGCTATGGTTGGGCTAATTCTTATCCAATAGATGTAAAATTGTCTCTTTGCCAACTGATATTAAAAATTGCTCAAGCTAATTTTGCCTTAGCCGATGAAAAAGACCGGGTTATAATGGAGGAGAGTATCACAACAGAAGTTAGGTATAAAGACACGGTACAAGTGTTTTTGCAAAATTACTTTAACTCAAATGAATTTTTAGCTTTAAAGAAAAAATACTTTTTTGACGATAGCCAAATTTCAGTTCTATGAAATTCCCAGTCACAATCACCAACCGAGTTACGAATTATAACCCAACGGCACCGTTTGATACCAAAAATACTACGGTGATTTTAAATAACCAACTTAGACGCATCGAAAGAATACCTCTAAAAAAAGTATTTGAACTCTATGGTGGTGAGCAAAAAAATGCTAAGGCAATCTATTGTTTGTATTTAGAAAATAACGACCCTTTCCCTGAATTAGAGGCAGATGTTAGTTGGCAAATGCAAGGTAAAAACTTGACTGGAAAAGTTAAATTTATTTACATTTATGCAAGGGTGATACTTAATACCAAAGCTGAGGTTTATATCCAATCAGACAATGATTAGTTATTTTAGCCTTACGTAGTATGTTTACTCTACGCCGTGCTAGTTTGTTTATACCTTTTGATAAACTTATTAGTCCGGTTTTTGATAAAACTACTGAAACTGCTGATTTTGAAGCCCAAAATGCTTTTTATTCTTTTGCGGCTACACACGGCAAAAACCCAATTTTGACTGGTAGGACAATGCGAGAAACCATAGTTTATGTTACTCGCCGAAGGTTTTCTTTATTCCACAATTTACCTTCATTGAATGTGAAATATAGATTTGTGACAATGAATACTAAAAACTATGCTCAATTTCCCTTTTTTGGTTTAGGCACTTCTAGAAAATATGGACCCAGAAAATGGTTAGGTGTGTCAGCTAAAAGAACAGCTAATGCCTTTATGGAAAACATCCAAAAAAGATTCAGATAAATAGTTACTTATGCCTATTGGCAACTATACTTTTCAATTAGCTAAACCTTTGAGAATTAGTTTGATTGAAATTGAAACTTTGCTGTTATCTTTACTAAAAGATATTTGTGAAACTAGCAGTAATCTCAATTTGAAAAACACTAGGGTAAATTATGCTAATGAGTTTAATTTAGGTGACTTAAGTCCTAGTGTTAAAGGATTTTTAACTTTCTTTCGAGAAGAAACTGACCAAAATGTAAATCTAGGTGCTAGATACAATGACGAAGGGAACAATTTGCTGTTAAATGTGACCATTGGTCTATTGACTAGATTAGATATAGTTAGTTATCCGGACCATTTGCTAATGTTTCAAGAGGTTATTGACGGCTTGTGTTTTAATTACAATTCTGGACAACCGTATTTTATTACTTATAATGGTTGCAAAATAGCCACTAACTTGACAAAAAACAGACCAAATGATTATCCTCAATCTATAATTGACAAAAATAAAGAAATTAATTACTTGTCAACAGTCACTAGTATTGTGTTTAATATATTTAAATTGCCTTTATAATATGTCTTTAGTTTTAACTACCCAACCAGTTACTTCTGCAGGTACCAAACAATTTGGTGAACTGCCAATTGTGTTTACTGGTTATCAGGTAAAAGATAGCTTGATTGATTACAAAATCTACACTAACAATAGTTCAGCTAATCCAGTTGTCCCACAAGGGGCTGGTGCCACAGTGCAAGTGATTAATACTGATTTTCCACCCAACGGTGATTTGTTTACTACTTTATACAATCCAAGTATTACTAACCCAATTTTGCCTTTGGTCGGAGTTAAAAAAGATTACGTGCGAATTGCCAGAAGCTCAGCAGCTGGTGGGGCAAAAATAGCCGTACAGTGGGACTTAAGTTTGCAAAACTGGTTTGTCTTAATAGCCAAATCTACTGCTGCTAGCGTTGCTGGTAAACTAATTATTAGGTCTTCCAGCGGCAATCAAGCCGAATGTTCGTTCACTACGCCTACTACAGCTAATACTTGGGCTAGATTTATCTTTAATTTCAAAACTAATGGAGCACCAGGTGTTAGTTTTACAGGTACGCCTAACTTTAGTAATATAACTGAGTTAGAAATCAGTTTAGATGCGGCTAACACTAGCGTAGATGTAGCTATGCTATATGCAGTCAATAATTATTCGCAAATTATTGGCAATAAAATTGTGTATAAGCACTCTTGTATAAGCGAATTTGCTTTTGACAATACCCTAGATTTTGCTGATTTATTGTGCAACCAACAGGTTAGCCAGCGAACTGGCACTAGCCGAAAGATTGAAATCACTATTGGGGCTAAAAGAAAAGATATAGAAGCTCAAGCGATTGCTTTAGGGGATATTATTAGGTTAAAAACTGGTTACTTTTTAGAATTAATTAACGATGACAATGTTGGGCAAAGAGTAATCACCAACGGCTCTATTACTTTGCCTAACAACTTAAACATTGCTCTAGTAGAAATTGATGGTGTTGGGGTACTAAAAGAATATCATCAAAATACTGGCATACCAGAAGGGGCTTACCATTATTCCGGTAGCACCTTGACGGTTAATAGTATTTATAACGGCAAAATACCCAGAATTTATATCTGGTCTAAGGAAAACAAACCAACTAGAACCATTAGCAATCTAGATTTAGGCTTTTTAGGGTTTATGCAAATCCCACGCAGAATGGAAAATGGCAAGTTTGAATACATTACGGCTCCCAAAGCTCAAGTCAGTTTAGACAACGAAGCCTTCAATGAAGATTTTGACCAAATTAATTTCAAATATACTATCTTACCACACAATGGTCGATATATTGAAATTGCTAATGATCTATAGTTATGTTTTATAACTACCTACTAGACAAACTAAGGATCAATGACTTTATCTTGCGGGGTGAGTATGGTGCGGCAGTGATGGATTTGATTTTAGATTATGCCAAGTTGGTAAATAGTAGTAAATTTAAATTAGAAACCGAGTTGCAAGGTTTACCCTTAGAGGTAATCCAAAGTTTACTTGAATTAGACCAACCAACACTAGATGCGTTGGTTAACGGGGTAGTTGAAAATAATCAAATTCCTTTTGAAAAACCACAAGAGTATCTAGACTTAGAGGACAAAGTAGCTAAATTAAAAGCTGAAATTAATAATACTACTGATGAAGCAAGTCAAAAACAACTAACTGTGGCTTTACAGGAAGCTGAGCAAGCCTTAACAGACTATCGCAAGGCTTATTGGCAGAAAGAACTTTTAACCAACCCTGACTTTTTAATGAAAAATTCCAAGTTTTTATTGCAATTAATTAAGTCACTGAATAAGCCTATCGAATTGAATGATGAGCAAAGACAAAAAATGCTCAAAATTCGACGAGAAATCGAACTAAACTTTTTACTACTTAAAGGTTATTCCTTCGAAGAAGCCGACAAAATAGCCAAAGGAATGCATCCCTTGTCTTTAACCAATAAAGAATTTTTGGACTTACTAACAGCTATCATTGAAAATGATGAACTGTTAAACGCTAAAAAACCTTTTTTTACGTTCATCCAAAACTAAAAGAAATACAAAAACAAAATAAAGCAGCAAAAAATTATTTTAGATTAGGTTATTTTACAGACACTTTTCGAAGATTAGACAAAGTCCATTCTTACGAATATCTAAAAACTAAAACACCTCTGGAATTAGAGTTGCTTTTAGCTTGCCATTTGAATGATATAGGTTTTGAATACGAAGTGAAAACCTATGTTAACGGTAAAGAACAGATACAAATTAGACACGACTATCCGTTTTTGGCTTTTGACTAAAACTTAGATTTAGTTTTTTGAAAAGCTATGGCTCAAAATGTTGGCACTTTTTCTTTATACTTAGATTTAACCATCAATACTAAAAATGCCATCAGGAGGTTAAAAGGTTTAGAGACTAGTCTACGACAACAGGTTGGTCAAATTTTTACTGGTTTAAACAACAGTAACTTAGAAGGTAAGTTAAACAATGTTTTACAAAGCTCATTTACTAGTGCCATAGCCAAAGCAGGGACTGGTGGATCAACGGTAGGTCTCACTTTTGGTAATGCTGTTTTAGCTGGTATAACTTCGATTTTAACCTCTTCTGCGGTTTTAGGAATTTTGGAAAAAGCTGTTGGTGTAGCCAAAGATTTTCTGCAAAATGCCTTTATTAGTGGTATTGAAACAGAAAAACAAGGAATTGCTTTTAGAGTTTTACTAGGTGACCCTGAAAAATCTAAAAATTTGTTTAAACAAATAAATGAGCTAGCTGTAAAAAGTCCATTTAACGTTTCTGAATTAAGAGAAATTACTAAAAGACTTTTAGGTTATGGAATATCACTGGAGGAAGTAGTTGAAGTTACTAAAATGTTAGGTGATGTCACTGCCGGCACTGGTGGTGATTTAAAACTTTTAGCTAAGGCTTATGGACAAGTTAAAACTCTAGGTAAAGTTTATGCTGAAGAGCTCAACCAGTTTGCCGAGCAGGGTGTAGCTTTAAGAGAATTATTAGCTAAAAATAGGGGGATTACAGTAGCCGAATTAGTTAGAGGGATGGATACTGGTAAGATAACCATTACTTTTGAGGAATTTAAAAAAGTGTTTAATGATTTATACAAAAGCAAGTTTTTCAATTTAATGGCTGAACAGGCTGATACATTGGGAGGTAGAATAGAGAACTTAAGAGAAACTTTTGAACTATTAGGACAAGAGCTGATTGGTATTGATACGATTACCGGTAAGGTCCGAGAAGGCTCTTTATTTGACTTAGTGTCAAAAGCACTACTAAAATTATTAAATTTTATCCGTGACAATGCCGATGAAATTAAAGACTTTTTTTATTGGGCAGCCAAAGAGTTAACTCAACCATTTAAAGATTTTGGCTTAACTACCAAGGATTTAGTAATAATTTTAAAGAGCTTAGTAAGTGTATTTGCTTTTTTGGCTAGAGCTTTAGTCATATTTACCAAATTAGTTTTAGTCTTTAATCAATTTACGGTTAGTATTAAGCTTGCTACTTCTTTTACTAAAAATTTTAACCAAAATTTTAGTCAATTAATTATTACCATTAGTGAGCGAATAAATCAATTAAAAGCCATCATTAATGGACTGAAAGCAGCTTTTGCTAGTTTAGCGGCTGGTGACTTTTTGAGTTTTGGTATAAAAATCAAACAAGTTTTCGAAGAAGTAAAAAGTTTTATTGTTAAAACTGCTATAGCTATACCCCAAATCTGGGGAACTTATTTAGAAATAACTAAAAATTCAATTCAAGACACACTGAATTGGCTATTGTCTGCCTTTGGTTTAAATTTGGCTACTATAAAACAAAATTTTGCTAATGTTTTTAACCTGCTTTTGCAAGATGTAAGAAATAGGTTTATAAATTTCGCTACTGGTAAATTTTGGCTTGATTTGGGTTATACTATAGGCAACAGTTTAGCTAATGGTTTGTATTCAGTGGTTATTAGCGCAATTGAAAGCATAAGGTCAAAAATTAGAGAAGTATTTAATGAATTAACCAACATATCCAACAATGTACTATCAAAAATTAATAATAGCTTGCCTAAATTTAAACCTAAGTTTCCGGGTTTTGCTAAGGGTGGATCGTTTATAGTTGACGGTGTTTCCGGTATAGATAAAAATCTAGTGGCTTTTTGGGCTACTAAGGGCGAAAAAGTAATCATCCAAACACCAAGTGAGCAAAACATTGACAACCGACAATATATCAACAAGACTATTATTTACACTACCCAAGCCAAACAATTTTTGCCTTTGTATTTGCAGTAATGCTATGTTTATTGACACAACCTTTCCCTCGAAATTTTATTTATACCAACTAGGTAATGGTTTGGATGATTTTATTGTCTTCCCTAAAAGTAACTTAACTTGTCGAGTAAGTCATACCGTGAAATTAGCCGAAGTGGAAAATAATTTTATCGATGGTAAGATTAGGCTAAACTTAGGCCAAAGAAATCGCTTAGGGGCGGTAACCCTAGATGTTAGTTTTGCTTGGTCAAAAACTAACTATTTTGATTTACATAAAGTAAAAAAAGTCTTTTTTAGCGAACCAAAACCAATTTTCTTTTATACCTACAATACTGATGAAGATAATGTAGAATTTTACTACAGCCCTTTTGCTGAGGCAATAGAAATTATTAGTCAAGAGCAGCTACCAAATACTGATTTAGGTAGTGATTTTGAGTGGCTCAAAGTAAAGTTGCAACTATTGTTACCATTTGTTTTCAGATGTGACGGCTGGTTGGATTGGCTGCGGTATTACGATTATTTTAATTACAGCCTTACTGGCAGTAATGAAAGTCTATACTACGGTAAGCCTGGCTTGGTTTATGGTATGGCAGGTGCTTATTATGGACAGACAACATCTAACGTTCTTTTATTTACTAATGACTATTTTACATTATCTAATAAACAAAGAAAACAATTGTTTTTAGAGCGAGAGCAAGGACCAGTTTTAGTTTGGTTAGAACCTTTTTTCAAACCAACAGAAAAAATCATTACCCCGCCACATAAGGTGTTATACAAAATGTTAACTAATAATAACGATGTTTTTGTCACTGCTAATTCTTTATTAAAAAACACAACAGCAGAAAACCGAGTTTATTGTATATTGCTTTATACCGATAACTCAGAAAACCCAGTATTTTCTCGATTTTCTCAAAATCAAAGTATTTTAATCGAAAATGTTGACAATCAATCAAATTTGATTATAGAATGGAAGGCTAATACAAACTCACCACACCGTTTAATGTTTTTATCCTATACTCAAAAATTGTATGATTTTACTTTTCTTCCTGCCACAGAAATCCCTTTGGGGAATTATAGAATAAACCAAACTAAGCCTGATTTTTTGTATTTCTCAGCACTTGGTAAACAAAACGCAATTTTTGCCAAAGAAGCTGAAAAAGTAAGATTGAAAAAAACTAATTCTTTTGATACTACAGTTGAAATTTTTGTTTTACCCACTTATGTGTTATAATCTAACTTATACAATCTATGGCTAGTTTACCACCCTTTACACCTAGTGCCTTAATTACTGATAACGAACCAGTAAATGCCGCTGTAACTAATCGACCTATACAACCATTGGTTAATAGAATGTATGAGGTAGTGAACTATAAAGAAGTTGTGACTACTGGTAATTATACTATTCAAAGCAATGAAGATGTAATGATTTATGTAAGCAACACTAATCCAGTTACTTTAACTTTACCTTCGGCTCAAAATCAATTTATCCACAAGCGTATTAGAATTAGGAAAGTTAGTTATAATACCCAAACGGTAACTGTTCAATGTGCTAGTGGTAACTCTATTGAAAATAGATTTCAACCAACAGCTCACCCAACAGACATAACTACTACTTTAGCAGTCCCAGGTGATGAAATCGAGCTTGAACCACAAGGAACAATCTGGAGAGTGAATACCATTAACTTGCCTCGTTCGGGTTTCAGGGTTTTTTTGTATGGTAGTACTACACAAAATGTTGGGACCACATTCGCCAATTTGGCAGTGGAAAATCATCCTAACAATTTTAATCCTCTTGGTTTATGGAACTACAATACAAATAAATATAGAGCACTTTATGATGGTCTTTATATTCTCAGCTATGCACTTTATTTAACCGGTAGCGCAACTTATGAATTAGAAACCTGTTGGGATAATCCTTTTGAAAGGACTGTTCA
>Ga0308395_1001770_pt1 | contig 13403 bp, 10 predicted proteins | sample Hotspr20SampleP4_FD_202097 | JGI IMG/M metagenome (GOLD analysis project Ga0308395, IMG submission 202097) | Hot spring phototrophic mat microbial communities from Mushroom Spring, Yellowstone National Park, Wyoming, United States - 20050930_P4 ...
TGCTTCGGGCTGCGTGGGGTCTTCCAGTGCATTGACGATCAACGCCGTCACCTGCAGGGTTCTGACGGCATCCGCGTATGCCTGACGCTCCTCACGCAGCCAGCGCTCCGTGTCGGGGGATGTTCCCGCTGTCAACCGTTCTGCGCGTCGCTGGAGAAGCGCTGGTCTGATTTGCCCTCGTCGATGTACGATTCCGAGGGCGGTTTGCGGTTCGTCGCTGAACTGGCATTTGCTTGCGCCGTGCGCAGCCGTCGATACGCCTCGGACGCCATCCACGCGCTCGCAATGTCGCGAAACGGCAAGTCGTTCATGTAGCGAACGAAAATCTCCTCGTTCTGGTCCATCCGCTCGACGAACAACCGCTCCAGCAAACCCCGGAACACAATCTCGAACTTGTCCTCGGGGTTGACTGCTGCTGCCTGGCGCAGGTCCTCGTCCCACACCGCGACTTCGACGATCTGATCGAAGAAGAGCTGATCGGCCTGAGTAAAATTCGTCCCGAAGCGCTCGTTGATCAGGTCGATCAACTGCGAAAGCGGCACCGCGTCATCTCTTGCCTGGCCCGAGCCGACTTCGGTGGGTCCGTCCAGCGGACGCGCTTCGCCCTCCTTGAGCGAGATGGAACCCTCGCTGATCTTTTGCAGCCGGTAGTACTCCAGCCGAACCTCGTCGTCGAACTGATAGAGCGGCCCGCGATGGCGCTGCGGCAGCTTCGCCGCTAAGTGACGCAGGAACACGTACAGGCGCTCGAGATCGGAGTCCTGGTAGGGAATGATCTGGCTCAGGAAGGTGTAAAGATTCCGGAACGCCTGAACCTTGCTTCGGAATAGCTCCGCCTCTTCTTCCTTCTCTCGCAAAAGCGCACTGAATCGCGACACCGCCGGATCGAGCGCCGCGTTCATGGCCTGGTGGTCCTGCGCGCTCTGGCGCTGCTTCGGCTTGAAGTACACCGCGCAGAACCGCTCGACCTCCCCGGACAGGTAGATGCCCGATGCATCGAGCTCGCCTGCGACCGCATACAGACGAGCGGGATCGACCTCCTCGCCCATCACCGCCCCTTCGTAGTAGGCCTTGAATGCCTCACGGATCTCCTCGCGGTCGTTCACGAAGTCGAGAATGAATGTATCCTCCTTGAGCGGATGCGTGCGGTTGAGGCGCGAGAGCGTCTGCACCGCCTGGATGCCGGAGAGCCGCTTGTCCACATACATCGTGTGCAACAGCGGCTGGTCGAAGCCGGTCTGATACTTCTCTGCAACGAGCAACACCTGATATTCGGGACCAGCGAACCTCTCCGGCAGCTCCTTCTCACGCAGCCCCTGGTTCATCCGCTCCTCGGTATACTCGACCCCCGGCAGCCTGTCGTCCTGCACCGTGCCGGAAAAGGCGACCAGGGTCTTGATGGGATAGCCCTTGCGCTTGATGTACTCGTCAAAAGCCTGCTTGTAGCGCACCGCTTCGAGGCGCGAGCCGGTCACGACCATCGCCTTGGCCCGGCCGCCAATCTTGTGGCGCGTAACGGCCTGGAAGTGCTCGACCATGACCTCGGTCTTCTGCGCGATATTGTGCGGGTGGAGCTTCATGAATCGCGCAAGCGCCTGGGCAGCCTTCTTGCGCTCGACGTGGGGGTCGTCCGCACAGGCCTTGAGCAGCCGGTAGTAGGTCGCGTAGGTGGTGTAGTGCCTCAGAACATCGAGAATGAAGCCCTCTTCGATCGCCTGGCGCATTGTGTAGCGGTGGAACGGCCCGCCGTCGCGCCCGAAGACCGCGAGCGTCTTGTGCTTGGGCGTGGCGGTGAAGGCGAAAAAGCTCAGGTTCGCAAGCCAACTGCGTTTGGCCATGCTGCGGAAGAGTTCTTCAAGATCCGGAATGCCTTCCCCGGCGGCGTAGCGGGCTGCCTCCTCCCGCAAAACCTCGCCCCCAAGCACCTCTTTTAGATCCGTCGCTGTCTCCCCGCCCTGCGAGCTGTGCGCTTCGTCCACAATCACCGCGCAGCGTCGCGTCGGCAGCACGCCCGTGCCTTCCTCGCCGCGCTCCTCGGCGAGCCTGAGCAACTGGCGCGAGACGAACGGGAACTTCTGCAGGGTGGTGATGATGATCGGGACTGCGTTCTCCAAAGCTTCTGCGAGCTGGCGCGAGCTTTCGTCGATCTTCTGCACCACGCCGCGCTTGTGCTCGAACTGGTAGATGGTGTCCTGGAGCTGCTGATCCAGCACCACGCGGTCGGTCACCACGATCACGCTGTCGAAGACGCGCTGATTGCGCGCGTCGTGGAGCGACGCCAGCCGGTGCGCGAGCCAGGCGATGGTGTTGCTCTTGCCGCTGCCCGCCGAGTGCTCGACGAGGTAGTTGTGGCCCACACCCTCGCTTCGCGCCGCCTCCACCAGCCTGCGCACGGCGTCGAGCTGGTGGTAGCGTGGAAAGATCATCGTCTCGACCTTCACCTTGCGGCCCTGATCGTCGCGCTTCTCCTCGATCTGCAGGTGGATGAATCGCGCCAGGATGTCGAGCAGGCTATCGCGCGCGAGCACCTCTTCCCACAGGTAGGCCGTGCGGTACGCGCGTCCGGCCGGATCGGGCGGGTTGCCGGCCCCCCCGTCGCAGCCCTTGTCGAAAGGCAGAAAGTGCGTTGCCGCGCCCGCCATTCGCGTGGTCATCCGCACCGCCTCGGTATCTGCGGCGAAGTGCACCAGTGTGCGGCGCTTGAACTCGAAGATCGGCTCGCGCGGATCGCGGTCGCGCCGGTACTGGCGCATGGCATCGTCCACGGTCTGGCCGGTGAGCGGGTTCTTCAGTTCCACTGTGACGACGGGAATACCGTTGAGCGAAAGCGTCAGGTCGAGCGACTGCTCTGAGCGAGTCGAGTAGCGAAGCTGGCGCGTGACGCCCAGCCGGTTGGCGGCATAGCGCGCTTCGAGTTCCGGGTTGAGTTCGTGCGCCGCCTTGAAGAACGCCACGCGCAGCGCGCGGCCGTAGCATTTGAAGCCGTGTCGCAGCGTGGCAAGCGAGCCGTTCATGTCCATCCACTTGCACAGGTCGGCCAGCACCTGCTCGCCGGTCCTGGCGCCGTGCAGCGCTTCCAGCCTGGCCCACTCGGCGGGCTGCGTTGCGCGGATGAAGCCGAGCACTTCCTCTGGAAAGATCGCCCGCTCACGGTCGAAGCCCTCGCGGGGCACGGACACGTAGCCGTTGGCGAGCAGGTGCTGCTCGATGACGGTCTCGAAGGCGGATTCGCTCGCACGGTTCATGGCATTGGTCTCGATAGTTTCACGCGTAGCCTGCGCAGCAACTCGAATATGTTGATGTACCTGACGGACATACGCAACCAGACAGCCGCTCCCTGCATGCTGTTGTTATATGCTTTGTCCTCATCAAAATAATACTCACTCACAGTTCTATACCCATTTCACTGAGAAATCTGGAAGGTTTTTTCGAGAATCCGAAAACCTCGCCGGAAAAAGTCAGGGTCAGGCTTTCCTGTGCGCGCGTAATTGCCACAAAACAGTTTCGGCGTTCCTCCTGCATTTCAAGTGAGTTGTCGCCCTTTTTGACGGCAGCCCAACTGGGGAGTTGATCCTCCACCAAACCCATGAGATAGACGTGTCCGAACTCCATCCCTTTGGATGCGTGAATGGTGAAACAGGGAACCGCTTCAGGCGGCTTGGGTGGAGTCTTGGATGTGAGGTCGAGTTCATGAAGGAACTGATGCAGGCTCACATCTTCTCCTTCAAACTTTTTTGTTATTTCGGTTAGAAGTATTTTCCAGACCTCGCGTTCTTCCTTGAATTCGCTGAAGGCTTTTTCATCCGGAAGCGATGTTTGTTGCAGGTTTTCAGCCCAATTCAGCAGCTTTTCCGCAAATTCTCGGTAATTCAAGGAATTCAATAGCAAATTGATGTCTTTCTCAAGTAACCACTGTGTCTGTTCATTAAGGGCATCTCGGCGCCTGACCTCGTCAATCCAGGAACGTAGTAAGTCCTTACCGTCGGCAGACGCGCGAGACAGCACGGGGGCCAATTCGATACTGATGCCTTCGAGTTCATAAAACGCCTTTGATAGCCGTGCAAGGGATTGCTTGTCTTCCATTGAGTTGACCAGACGAAGCATGGCATGCAGCATCCTCAAGGGAGCGCTTATAAATTCATCTTTGCGGGCGGAATAATAGACCGGAACTCCGGCATCCTCAAGCTTACGTCCAGCCAATTCCACGAGCTTTTTCGTCCGAGCCAGAACGGCACAGTGCTGCCGCTCTTCAGGTTTCCTATGCGATATGTCTTGCGCGATCCACTCAACTTCCTCATCCACGGTGTTGAAATAGAATACCCGCACGACATCACCGCTTTCACCCTGCTTGACCGCTTTCAAAGGTTTCTTCCCGGCCGAGCGATTAAGATTATTTTCAATCAGGGCATTGGCCAGTTCGATGACCAGCGGTGGACAGCGGTAATTTTCCGGCAGCTGCAACTCGGAGACTTGAAATTCTTTTCGCAACTCCTCAATCCGTCTGGGGCTCGCGCCGTTCCACTGATAAATGATCTGATCATCATCGGCAACAACAAAGAGCGTGCTTGGGTCTGGTTTGGTGATAAGCGAAAGAATCTGGTATTGGGTGCGGTTAGTATCCTGGAATTCGTCGACAAGGATATGTTTGTAAACCTTGCGAATATGCTTTACCACAAAGGGATATTTGTTAAGAAGATCAAGCGACTCCGCGATCAGGCTTGGGAAATCCAGAGCGTTTGTTTTTCGTAGTGCTGCCCGGTAGGCGGCGTAGACACGAGCCAGCGGTATGGCGTTCTCCACATTGGCTTGCTGCAACAGTTCTTCCGCTTTATCTACAGGTACACACTGGTCAAGAAGCCGGGTGACCGCTGGCAGGAGCTGGGCAGCCTTGAAATGGCCGGGGAGGGAATACGTCAACTCCTTGCGAGTCTGCCTGAGAACATCGCCCAGCAAGGCTTCTCGATCAGCATCGTTCGAGAGAATCTGGAAATCAGGGCGGAGCCCAAGATGGTTGCCATGCTGCTGAAGAAGCTCTGCGGCATACGAATGAAAGGTCGTTAGCCGAACCCGGCTAAGCTCACCTGGAACTAATTCCTCGACCCTGCTGCGCATCTCAGCAGCGGCCTTGTTTGTAAAAGTTAGCGCTAGAACCCGGAAATGTTGCCCGGTGGACTGCTCAAGAATCCGGGCTATCCGATAAGTGAGCACTCTCGTCTTTCCCGAGCCGGGACCAGCAAGCACGAGAAGCGGTCCCTTATCCCACAACACCGCTTCCCGCTGATTTTCGTTGAGTGATGACAAATCGATCATGGAGTTCACCCTCCGGCCAGTTGGACAACACGGATAATAATGTCCCGAATTGATTGAGGAATAGAATCCACCCCACGCCGCCGAACTTCAGCCGCCAATGCCTGAGCGAAAGCCGGTTTGCCACCAACCTGTCGAATAGCCTCCTGAATAAGTCTCTTTGTTCTCCTAGCTTCATCACCAGCAGTCTCTCGCTCAATATGCGTTCGCTCTTGAGAACAAACCTTGTTCAATATGAAATCAGAGTATCCATTGTGCCAGAACTCGTGCTCGATGTCGGTATGGGTTAATGATAGAGCGCGATCTGTAATGGCTTCGCCTGGCCCGAGGTATTTCCTGGCACGGTTAGAATAATCTCTTCCTGCATTATCCCCGTCAGTCATCAGGAACCACTCAATGCCAAAAGCTTTTGCGAGTTTTATAAAGGGTTCTCCTTTATCAATAACCTGGCTTATTTCGAGAACGGAAAAGCTAACTTGATCCTGGGGATATCCCATTACCTCGAAAAGCAAAGGCATAAGATGATAATCCGATTCGCCTTCAACCAACAACCAGCAGCGAGAAAACAGATAATGCCCCCTTGTGAGGCGAATGCTGTAGTCAATCGCCTGCAACTCCCGATCCGAAAAGATACCGCGTTCGACCATGCCAACCTTTGTTTCCCCATTACACTTGTATAAACGGCGCAGGGCCGTAATAGGCACCCGCGAGACCAGATCGCCGGAGTGGCTCGTCACGAGGATTTGCCCGGTCATCGTTTGCAGAAACGATCCGAGGGAGCGGATTGCAGAAGGGTGGAGGTGCGCCTCGGGTTCTTCCAGAGCTAGGATTGGTGTGGATTCCGGCTCGTAGGCTTCGGCCAAGTTGGCGGCGGCGAAGGCCTGAAAGAGCATCAGCACGGCAAGACTCTGAGTCCCTTCGCCGTGTCGGTACAAAGGAAGTTTTGCGCCATAGTTCGATTTTAGATGCACCTGAATTTTACCGACCATGTCAAATACACGAGTCGGGATTGCCTCCAGTGCCACAGGATCAACTCCATCCAGCGGGACGAGCCGGTTGGTCTCGGCAAGCCTTTTGGTGACTTCGGTGAGGCCAGCGTTCGAGCCGATAACTGAAGTGTTGACTTCACGGAGCATTTTCTCGATCTTTTCCCGCTCCTCGTCGGGAAGCTGGATGGACTTCAGGAAACCGCTCCAAAACTGGCCGCGCTGCCCGAACTCCTGAGACGCGTCGCGGAGTGCCGAAAGGAAAAAGAGCGGCACAAACCGGGAAATCAGATTGAGCGGCGTCGCGCTTTTGAGAACCAATTCTATGCCACTGGAATTGAGAAAGGCCCATTTGGTTTCTAAGGATCCACTTTCTGACTGATAGACTCCCTTGACTTGCAGCCATATGTGATTCAACCCGTTTTCATCCAACTGAATCACTTCGCTCATTTGCTGAATAACCGTGTTGGGCCATTCATCTTCCTTTTTCTCGGCAAAATGCAGGGTTATCGAAATCGGTTCCGCTGTTTGCGGCGTGGTGGTTTCGTCCTTCAGATGGAAGTCATATTGCGTTAACTGGCCGCCGCGCCGAAAACCTAAACCGCGTGTCAGAACGAACCGGATAGCCTCCAACACAGTTGACTTGCCAGTGTTGTTTTCACCGATGAGTACTGTCAAGTCATCAAGGAGCAAATCAAGCGACCGGATACCTCGAAAGTTTTCTATTTTGATTTCATTTAGTTTCATGCGTCCATTTCCTCCAATGAAATCTTCCCCATCACCGCCGCGCTCATCAGCGCGGCGCGGCGTATCTCGAGCAACGCGATGCTGCGTCCAGTCGCAGTGTGCAGGGCGTCGAGTTCGGCCCACTCGACGCCCTGCGTCTCGCGGATGCAGTCCAGACGACTCTTGAGCGAAGACGTATCATCTCCAGGCAGGTGCTGCCAGGTGACTGCTTCAAAAGAATCTCCACTCGAACGATTCATAACCCTGGTCCCCGGAAATGGAGTCTGACTCCCATTCTACGCAGCAGGTCGAATGTGTTGATGTACTCGACATTGAATTGCTGGCAAATATCAGGAATCTTGATAGCCCTGCGCGAGTCCGGCTCGGGCTTTTCATTGGTGACCACGATAAAGCTATGAACCCTGGCATACGCAACCAGCCACCCATCCGCGCCGGCAGCGAACCTTGCCTTTGCCTCGTCGTAGTAGCGAGGGTGTCGCTGCACCCAGAGCATGATCTCCGCGTACCTGTCCGGAACATCACCGTCTTCGACCGGAAAGAAGAACGAATGGGGCACGCGCTGCCTGGCCCACTGCACCAGATCTTCCGTCGCGCGGCCCGCCAGCAACTCGCTGCGCACACGGTCGATGCTGAAGACCGTGTTTTCTCTGTGATGATGGAGCAGGCTATCCCAGAAGCCTGGGCAGATGTCGAAGGCGTAGTATGCGTTTTTGGCCGTGATGAACACGTCGGAATCCAACAGGTACACGGCTGGCTTGTTCATGGCAATTCGATCCCCAGGCGCCGGGCATATTCCTGGAAGGCGCCCCCGTTCAGCCCGGTCAATGCATAAGCCTCGCGGAAGGTGAGGCGCCCCTCCATGGCGGCGTACATCACTTCACGCGCAAAGCGCGCCCCGACCCGCGCATGCTGGTTGTTGTAGAAATCGCCGCCGCCGGCGGTTTCGCGTCGGTGGCGTTCCCGACGCATGTACTCCTCATAGAAGTCGAAGAAGGACCGGCGGTCGATGAGCGCGAGATCCAGGGCCCGGCGCCCCATGACGATGGGGCTGACCTTGAATATGCGCGCAAGCTGTTCGAACCGGTCCGCGTCGCGTTCGACGCGCGGCCACTGCCGCTTCAATTCATTTGCTGGCACGAGAAATTCAGCGGCCGCCTGGTCGCAGAATCGCTCGACGCGGTGATCGCCGGGGAAGATCGCTTCGAACCCGGATAGTCCGTCGCCGGCGCCGCCAAGCCACACATGAGCCAGTTCGTGCGCCAGCGTGAACATCTGTGCCGATGTGGCATCAGCGCCGTTGACAAAAATGAGGGGCGCATAGGGGTCTGCCATGGCAAAGCCGCGAAACTCCTCCACATCGAGTTTGCGATGCGTGTTGTTGCCGACAACGCCGTTGATGACCGCCAGGACGCCGATTTCCTCGATCCTGCGGCGGAGTTCGCCCACCGCGGCTTTCCAGGTGCGGACTTCCGCAGCCCACCGGTCGCTCATCCCGACCGCGCGGCGCATCTCCTGCCCGACGGCGATCGGGTCGTCGTCGAGACGGGCAGCGCCGACGAAATCCAATGGTTCCGCCCCCCGATCCCTCCGCTCGTCGCTCAACCAGCGCTGCCGTCGTTGCATCGCGTAGATCGTGTCCAGCAAATTCGCGCTCGGACGCTCGGGGCGATCCTTCAGGGTCCTGAGATCGGGGATCGGCAAGCGCTCTTCCGGCGGCTCCGGAAGGAAAAAGTACCCGAACGGCGTGTGCGTGGCCCTGGCGAAGGCTTCGAGTTGCTTGAAGGTGAAGCTCAGCCGCTGCTCGCCGCGTTCCAGGGCGGGGAGCTGGGGGAAGCGGTCCGCCAGGTCGCGCGGCTCGTACCCCGCGCGCGCGCAGGCCCAGCGCAGCAATTCCGGCCTGACCTCGACGCGCGTCATGGGACGGCCTCCCTGTCAGCCGTGCTGGCGGCACAGGCCGGCACATCAATCTGTCCCGTCACTGCCGCACTGATGAGCGCCGCGCGGCGTTCCTTGAGAAGCGCGATGCTGCGTTCGGTCGCGGCGCGCAGGGCGTCGAGTCTGGCAGTCTCCTCGGTGATGTGTTCGACGATGGCACGTTGCTCAGTGGCAGGTGGAAGAGGGATTTTGATGTTGCCAATGAAGTCCCAATCTGCTCTTGGCATCTTTGAGCCAAAGGTCGACGCATCTACCAAGTCGATGAAATCTGGGCAGAGAAAAACGTAACGAAGGAAGCGCGCTTCCACAGCTACTGGTTGCATGACAAGCGCCTCGGTCGTACAGCGACCCGCAAACTCGGCAACCCACGCCTTCGCAAGATATGGGCGGAGCTTGCCGAAGAGCACATCGCCTGGCTCGAATGTACTACTCAAGGAGTCGCTTTCTCTGGTCGCTGAAACCGCTGCCTCATCCGCCGACGACAGGTCACTGACCAATCGTCCAGTCCAGGACTCGACGTGTTCAAGCCCGATATATGGCTTGCGTTCCTCATCGCTCTGAACTCGTGACCGCCGCAGTGTTACGACGTGCTTGATGCGTGTCGCCGTCCAATGCGCTGGAATCTCCCCAAGCCAGGGGATGCCGGAGTCCTTCATCGGGGCGTTTGGGTCGAGACCCCTGGTGACGGCGCGGGTGATGAGGGCGCGGCGCTTCTCGGCCAGCAGCGCCAGCAACCGCTCCTTCGCCGCGATCAGCGCATCGATCCGCGCCGTCTCGCGGTCGAGGTAGTCGGCGATGGCGCGTTGGACGTTTAGGGGTGGCACAGGAACGAGGTAATTGCGGATGAACTCCTCTGGAACGCGCTGCTGGCCGGCGGCACCGGTCATATTCGCTTCGCCGAGTCTTCGAAACCGTGGATCCACCGTTATGTAATAGAGAAATCTCCCATCGATTTCAGGCCCCGGCGTGAGGACATGAAGTTCCGTTGTGCCATAACCGATCCCACCGAGCATGCCTCGAATCAGGGACCCTTTGCCGTTCTCAAAACAGGGGGTGATCTTTGCGATCACGACATCTCCATTGGAGAACTGCGAGTAGCCCGACTCGACCTCTTCAATCGGACGAGTGATTGACGTGTCGAGCTGCCCTTGTTCGCCGATGGCTTCCATTGGCAGGAAGCTCACCTCAGAAAGACAAGGTCGCTTTCGCTCCTGAACCGCAGCCTTCCGAGAAGTCAAGAACCGCAGTCTCTTGGTCGGCCAGAGCTTTGTTGCAGCCACGCTCACCCCACCACCTCCCGCAACAAGCGCAGGATCTCCTCCTCCACCTGCTTCAACTCCGCGTCGATTTCTTCGAGCGGGCGGGGCGGGGTGTACGTGTAGAAGTACCGGTTGAAGTTGATCTCGTAGCCCACCCTGTCCTTGCTGCGGTCCATCCAGGCATCCAGCACGTGCGGGCGCACCTCGCGCTCGAAGTAGGCCTCGATGTCTTCCTTAAGCGGCACGTTCTCGAAGTCGCGCAGGTCGGGGTCCGGCTCGTAGCTACGCGAGTCTTTACGTACCGGGGCGGCCTGCGGGTCTTTCTCGGTGAAGACCTCGCGGAAGCGCTTCTGCTCGACCGCCTTCCAGCGCGAGCGGCGCGCGTGCAGCAGGTCCTGGATGCCCTCCCAGACGACGTTCCAGTCGCACTGCGGCTCGCGGCCAAACGTCTGGTCGATAGCCTGCACGTCGTCGAACAGGTGCGGGAATGCATTGAGAAAACGCGCCTTGTTCTCGACAGTCATGCGGTAGGTGAGGCGCAGCGGGCGCTCGACGGTGACGCGGGTGTAGCCGAAGTCGGCGTTGTCGAAGATCTTCGAGCGCTCATTGTGCTCGAAGCGCCCATAGAGGCGCACGATTTCCTCGATCTGCGCCGCCGAGAGATGCCGACGCTTGTCGCCCAGGCTGCGCTTGCTCTCCTCGCTGCCGCCCGGCGTCCAGAAGTCGCGCGCGTCGAGGAGCTGGATCTTGCCCTTGCGCTGCGGCTCCTTGCGGTTGGTGACGACCCAGATATACGTGCCGATGCCAGTATTATAGAACATCTGCTCGGGCAGGGCGATGATCGCCTCCAGCCAGTCGTTTTCGATGATCCACTTGCGGATGTTGCTCTCGCCGGAGCCCGCGCCGCCGGTAAAGAGCGGCGATCCGGAAAAGACCATGGCCAGGCGCGAGCCATGCCGGTGTCGCTCCGGCTGCACCGGCTCGAACTTGGCGATCATGTGCTGCAAAAAGAGCAGCGCGCCGTCGTTGACGCGGGGCAGTCCAGCGCCGAAGCGGCCAGCGAAGCCCAGCTTCTCGTGCTCGCGCTCGATCTCCTTCTGCTGCTTCTTCCAGTCCACGCCGAAGGGCGGGTTGGTAAGAAAGTAGTCGAAGGTCTCCCCCGCAAACTGGTCTTCGGTGAAGGAGTCGCCGAAGCGGATGTTGTCGCCCGCGCCGTTGTGGTCCACCTGCTTGATCAGCATGTCGGAGGCTGCGGTGGCGAAGGCGCGCTTGTTGTAGTCCTGGCCGTACACGAAAAGCTTTGCCTGGGGGTGATGCTCGCGCAGGTAATTCTGCGCCTCGGCCAGCATGCCGCCAGTGCCGCAGGCCGGGTCGAGGAGCTTGCGCACGGTACCGGGCGTGGCGAGCAGCGCATCGTCGTTGATGAACAGGATGTGCACCATGAGCCGGATCACCTCGCGCGGCGTGAAGTGATCGCCAGCGGTTTCATTGGCCAGCTCGTTGAAGCGGCGGATGAGGTTCTCGAAAATGAGCCCCATCTGCATGTTCGGCACCCGCGCGGGGTGCAGGTCCACGTCGGCGAACTTCGAGACGATCAGGTACAGGATGTTGGCCTCGCGCATCTTCTCGATCTCGGTCTCGAACTCAAAGAACTCGAAGATGCGGCGGACGTTCGCCGAGAAGCCCTCGATGTAGCTGACCAGATGCTGGGCGATGTGGTCTGGATCTCCCTTGAGTTTCTCGAAGTCGAGCGGCGAGTGGTTGTGGAAGCGCTGTCCCGCTGCCCGGTTGAGCCGGGCGTCCAGCGCGTCGCCTTGCAGTTTGCCCTTGAAGCGTTCGTACTCGGCCAGAACCTTCGCCCTGGTGGGTGCGAGCACGCAGTCGAAGCGGCGCAACACCGTCATGGGCAGCATGACGCGTTCGTACTGCGGCGGGCGGTATGGCCCGCGCAGCAGGTCGGCAATCTGCCAGATCAGGTTCGCAAAGTAGGTGTGGTCAGGCATCGCGTTCGTTCATTGGGTCGTGTCATGTCCTGGCACGCAAGCCCACCCCGTCCATCGGACGAGAATCCATGCAGCAGGCGTCGTCGTCGAAGCAAAGCGCGGGAGCGCTGTTCTCAACGTCGCCATGACCGGTATTATAAAACAAGAGCGGTTCACGCAGATGGCAATCTTCGATCAGCCCCTGGCGGGTCGGCGCGATGCGCTGCTGGCGGATGGGCGCGGGGAGGTTCTGGCGTATCGGATCGGCGCGCAGCAGGTCGAGTTCCTGCACAACCTTTCACCCTTGTTTCTACCCCTCGTCAACGCGAGTCGCTTGCATCCGAGGAAACGACCGATGATGCGCGGCCAAAAGCCATTCCGCCCCTTCCGTATCTGAAATGTCCGCCGAGTGTGCGAGCGCGCGCAAGAGGAACCCATTCGTATCAACCCAAAACTAACGTTTGTGTCCGTTTACTTTTTTCCGTCGAAGCCGCGATCCCCGCCTGCTTCGGTCGTCTTGATTGATTGGGAGTCCAGGACGCTGATTGACGGCTCTGGGTCGCGAGCCAGCGCTTGTCGCGCCAGTTGACGCAGCGTGTCATGTATTTTGACGTCGGACGTCCGCCTTTCGGCGAAGTGACGGTGACGAGCGGCGCGATGGCGGCCCATTGCGCATCGGTCAGATCGGTCGCATACTGTGTCAGATAGAGTCGGTGCTCACGTTTCGGCATGACAGATTGCTCCCCATCAGAACGCCATGTTCACCATCATGATACCACAAATCTGGTTTCTTGATCGCCCTCTCAGTTCTCGGTTCTTGGTTCTTGGTTCCTGGTTCTCACTTCTCACTTCTCACCCCTCAATCCTCACCTGCGCAATCTCCATCCACTGCGCCCCCGGTACGTCGAGCAGACCCCAACCGAACTCGCCGCGCGGTGTGGCGATCAGCCACTGGTTATCGACCCACGCGACGAAGCCAAGCCGACCGCGTGGCGCGTAATCGGTCTCGTGAACGACCTGACCATCGATCAAAAAATGCGCGCCGCCGGTCAACCATTCGAGGGTGAAGGTGCGGAACGTGTCGTCCGGCGGCGGGATGGTCGCCTCGCTGACCGAAAGCGCCCGCTGCACGTGATGCCAGAGGCGCTCGTAGATGCCGGGCAGACGATTTGCCAGCATCACCAGCG
>Ga0308395_1001771_pt1 | contig 13394 bp, 8 predicted proteins | sample Hotspr20SampleP4_FD_202097 | JGI IMG/M metagenome (GOLD analysis project Ga0308395, IMG submission 202097) | Hot spring phototrophic mat microbial communities from Mushroom Spring, Yellowstone National Park, Wyoming, United States - 20050930_P4 ...
ATTTGCCTTCCATTCCGCATGGTGCCGCACATGGTAAAGTGAGGTAGAAGGTGGCTCCGTGGCAGCCATCGCTTTCGACGCTTACGCTGCCACCCAACCGTTGCACCCATGTTTTCACCCACCACAGGCCGAAGCCAAGACGGCCAGCTCGCTTTTCCTGAAGAGGCTTACGCGAAAACTCGAGTTCGAAAATGCGCTCGTGCCACTCTGGGGGAATGCCCGGCCCGTCGTCGCGCACAGCGATGATGATACGGTTGTCGTGGTCCAATGCGCCACTGATCACGATGGTGCCACGCCCTTCCATTGCCTCAGTCGCGTTCTCCAACAGGTTGGTGAAGATCATTGTTAAGCCGCGCCGGCTGGCCCAAGCCGGTGGCAAGGTGTCTAGTCCATCCAGTCGGACGGACACTTCGGGCGGTAATACTGCTAGTGCTTCTTGCACACATTCCAGCACCCTCACCTGGGTCAACGAGATGGGATGCAAATGTGCCAGGTTCGCGCGCAGCGTGGCCATTGCCTGGCTTGCGCTGCGTTCGATCTCTGCCAAGTTGCTTGCCAAATAGGGGTCCTTTTCCAAGGCATCTCGGCACTTGTCCTGAATTCCTTGCACACGCACCGGAATAGTGCCCAGCTGGTTGTTCAGCTGGTGTAACAGGTTCGCGGCGATATCCCCCACAGCGGCGAACGTCTCGGCAATCGCACGCTGTTCTTGTACGGCCTGCAACGCCCTCTGTCGTGCGGCGTTTTGCAGTGCCAACGCAGCGTAATGGGCGAGACAAGTGAGCACCTTTTCATCCCAACCCGATTCGCTGAAACGCTCAGCATCTGGCGCTGTGCGATAGACGCTAAATGCTCCTACTACTTTGCCTTGATCACCGGATCGGATCGGCACAATCAAAGCACGTTGCCAGTTGTGCACCTGTGCCAGATCTGCGCGGGCAAAATGAGGATCATGCCGCACATCTTCGACGATAACAGAACGACCAGTCAGCACTGCCCGCCCGGTCAAGCTCTCGTGCAAAGGGAGTGTCTCGCGTCCCGACGCGCGTGAAGATGGCACGCTTGTCGCCTGCAGCACGAGCTGTTCTCCTGAAACGACCCAAATAGTGCTGGTAGCGGCGTTTAACAGATCGCAAGCTTGCTCTGTCAGGCGCTCTAACACCTGCTGTACTGGCATAAGAAGCAACCACTCTGCTGCCTGGCGCAACGCATCCAACAGCCGCGATTCCTGAATGGCGATGACAGCCAGCACGGCCAGAGACTGGAGCAAATGACCATCCTCTTGGCTGAAGGCGTTCACAGCTGGACTCTCCAGATTGAGCACTCCTTCCAGGCGGTTGCCAGCGCCCAGCAGAGGTACTGCGATCTCGGAGCGCATTTGCAACGCCGGGTCAAACGGATAGTACAGCTCAGCCCATGGCGGTTGATTCAGGTCTGGGATGACCACCGGCTGACGGTTTCGTGCCACCCAACTCATAATGCTGGCCGTATCAAGGGACAGCGGTTCAGTCAGTGGCTGGCGCAGTCCCTTGCCTGTCACCGCACGGGTGATCAGATTTTTGCCTTCCCGATCCACCAGTCGGATGATACCATACTGGGCATTGATCACCTCCAATGCCATCTGCAGGATGGCTTGGAGCGTCTCATCCAGTCCCAAACGCGAAGAGATGAGCAACCCGGCACGACGCAGTCGGTCCACCTCATCTTCCCGGCGTGCCAGCTGGGCGGCATGGTATTCCACCTGACGTGCGTGGTAGATCGCCATTGCCGCCTGGTTAACGAAGTTCTCCAACATGAGAAGTTCCAGCGGTGTGAAGTGCTGTTCGCGCCGACGGTAGATGTAGAGTGCGCCCAGCGGTTGTTCTGCCACCATCAGAGGGAAGCAGGCAGCCACCTTCGCCCCAGCTTGCGCTTTAGCGGGGTTCACAGCTAGGTTGTACTCTTCATACGATAGAACGGGACGTTGCTGAAGCAATGCGCGCATACCTAGCCCGTTCGGGCGCGGCACGTCGTCATACACCGGGGAACGTTCTCCCGCCGAGACGCGCGAAGCTGGATCAAAGGCGATTCGATCTGGATAACAGGTATAAATGACCGCCGAGGCGCCAGGCACGACTTTGATGGCGCTCTCGGCGATCAGGCGTAACGTGGTCGCCATATCGTTTGCCACATTGTGGGCTCCAATGCGGTTGACAGCGGCGCCGATACGATTCAGGCTGGACAGCGCTTTCAGCAGGCGCGGATCATTTGCATACTCCATACATACACGCTCATCTGCCACATCACCACATTATCGCCACTTACCCCAAATCTCTTTTGTGGTGGTTTTTGGACCTGAGGTGGCGTTGTCGTGCTACTCTAACCCTCGCCGCTCGAACCGAGCCGCGACCATCGGGAACGTAAATTCTTTTGCCGCTGAGAACACAAAGTTTTTCTCATACAATTCCCTGCGTACTCTCTGCGATGAAATCCCCGCCGCGGACTCACGCGTGGCCTAGTTGGATAAAAAACACCCACCGAAGAGCACAAAGGCGACAACCCATCCATTATACGTCATAGTATAGCACAAACTCATACGGATGGGGACGCATCCGCACCGGGTCGACCTCGAAACGTCGTTTGTAATCAATATATGCCTCCAGCGCGTCCTCGGTGAACACATCGCCACGCAGCAGGAACTCATGATCCGCTTCTAACGCATCCAGCACCTTGTCCAGCGAGTCGGGCACCTGTTTGACGTGTCGTGCTTCCTCCGGTGGCAGGTCGTAGAGGTCCTTGTCCATAGGTGCGCCGGGGTCGATACGGCTCTGGATGCCATCCAGACCGGCCATCAGCAGAGCGGCGAAGCAGAAGTATGGATTGCAGCTCGGGTCCGGGGCACGAAATTCGATGCGCTTGGCCCGCGGACTGCGCGAGTACATGGGAATGCGGCAAATGGCCGATCGGTTGCGCTGCGAATAAGCGAGGTTGACCGGCGCTTCGAAGCCAGGCACCAGACGGCGGTAGGAGTTCGTGGTCGGTGCCGCCAGGGCGAGCAAAGCCGGCGCATGGTAGAGCAGCCCCCCGATGAAGAAACGTGCGGTGTCCGAGAGCTGGGCGTAGCCTGCCTCGTCAAAGAAGATATTGCGCTCACCTTTCCACAGACTGATATGGACGTGCATGCCGCTGCCGTTGTCTTCAAAGAGGGGTTTGGGCATAAAAGTGGCCGTCATATTGTTCTGGCGTGCGACGTTTTTGACGATGTACTTGTAAATCATGAGCTGATCGGCCATGCGCAGCAGCGACGCAAAACGCATGTCGATCTCCGCCTGACCGGCGGTAGCCACTTCGTGATGATGGACTTCGATGGCCACACCGACGCGTTCGAGCGCCATCACAATCTTGCTGCGCAGGTCCTGCAAGGTATCGGCGGGTGGCACGGGGAAATATCCGCGCTTGGGCGGTATTTGTCCACCCAGGTTGGGATTCAGCTCCTTGCCGCTGTTCCACCAACCCTCCTGACTGTCTATATAATAGAAGCCCTGATTAGTGCCACCCCCATAGCGCACATCATTGAAGATGAAAAATTCGGCTTCGGGCCCCCAATAGCTTACGTCGGCCAAGCCGGTCTGTTGCAGGTAAGCTTCCGCCTTGCGCGCCACGAAGCGTGGATCACGCGTGTACGGCTGACGCGTGATCGGGTCATACACGTCGCAGATCAGCACCATTGTGGGAACCTGGAGCACCGGGTCAACAAAGGCGGTGTCCACGTCGGGTATCAGCAACATATCTGACTCGTGGATCTCGCGAAAGCCGCGGATGGAAGAACCATCGAAGCCAATGCCGTCTTCGAAGAGTTCTTCGGTCAACTCATGTGCCGGGATGCTGAAATGTTGCCAGGTGCCTGGCAGATCGGTGAACCGCAGGTCCACCATTTCGACCTGTCTGGCCATCGCAAGCACATCCGCTACGGTTTTGGACATAGCTGCTTTTCCCCTTTCTCCCTGACATATGATGGCATAAAACACTTTCATTATAGAAAGATAGAGGATACGCGTAAAGTACCCATTTGGGGCATTTTTGTGAGATCTACAAGATGTAATAACTAAAGGTGTTGAGTCATTCATCCGCTTGGGCCGCCCGTTGGGCCGAAATGGTTTATGAACGCCTTCTTAGGATTGAATAGCAGCTAGGAGGATGGATCCGACCGGGCCGTGCGCACTTCGGCGGCTGTGATGTCTGCTTCTGGATGGTCGCAACCCGAATCGGAGATTTCAACCTTGCCCAGGTGCCAACCCTGCGAGAGGGTCCATCTGCTGGGATACAGCCCATACCCCGCACGGATGGTACGCCGGGCACGAGTTGATCAGTTGCGCTGTTGACGCACCCATGGCCCGGGAGGACGCCAGCTGGCGATTTGAGGCAGCCGTCGCACTGCGGCCCATAGGTTGTGAGAACGCTCAGTGGGAGGCCCCGCTCCGGGCGCTTCCACGTTCGAAGGCATCGCCGGCAACAGCTCTGCCTGCGACACCATCTCATCCGAGGGCAGTACCGCCATTTCTTCAACATGCGCCACCAAATGGGGAGGCGCGATCTCTTCCATCACGGTGGCAGACTTGGCGATGCGGTAATAGTCCAGATAAATCTCGACGGTGGTAACCAGGAAGATCATAATGATGGGACCGTAGATCAAGCCCATAAAGCCGAACAGCTTGAGCCCACCGAACACGCTGAGCAGCACCAGCGCTGGGTTGAGCTTGGCTTCGCGTGACACCAGACGCGGGGTCAAGTAATACTGAATGCCACTCACCACCACCGCATAACCGGCCAGGATGAGGAGGCCTTGCCACAAGTTACCCAGCATAATGTGCACAATCCCGACCGGCACCGCGACTACACCGCATCCCAATGGCAGCATCGCCATAAAGATAGAGAGCAACGTCCAGAACGAGGCATACTTCACCCCGGCGATCCAGAAGAACAGACCCATCACCAACCCTTGGGTCACAGCCAGCACAAACATCCCACGCACCATCGACTTGGTGATGATGGTGATGCGACGGATGTATCGCTCATCCATCTCATCGCTGAGAGGGCTCATCTTGCGCAGCATATCAATTAAGCGCGGATAGTTGGGGAACAACGCCGCCAGCAGCGACACATACAGCACCAATCCGATGATCAAGTCCAACGAGGCACCGCTCAATGAAATGGCTGTCTCAGCCAAAAAGGCGGTCACCGTGCGTGCCGCGCTGACGACCGTTTGGTAGACCCCCTGCGGTGTCAGCTGAAAGCCTTGGACAAAAGGCAGGCCGGCAAGCAGCACGTTGATACGTGCCAGCAAGTCGGCCAGCGAAGGATATTCGACGATGCTGGCCACCAGGCCGGAGACGTCCGCGCTGAATTCCAGCGTTTGCTGCACCGCCAAGCTCACCATGCCCGAGACGGGCACCAACACAACGGTGAAAATCGTGACAATGGTGAGAGCAACCGGCACACCACGCCATTTGCCCATCAGGCGCACGAACAACTCATATACTGGCTGGAATACAGTGACCGTCACCACAGCCAGCACAACGGTGCCCATATAGGGCCCAATCAGGAGATAGGCCAGGTAGGCTGAAAAGGCAAAAAGGATATAAAAGAATATACGGCTCTGAATATTTGGCTTCACCATCACATCCTTGCATTTCAAGTATACAGCCGACCGACCCTATCGTCAACGCGGGGGACCATTCGCGGTGTCATCCGTGTTCGACGCTTCCGCTAGCGTGATGAATGATCCCAGCGATCGGAACGATTCCGGAGAAACGCCCAAATGTCACCGAACAATCTGGTCGCGGATGAGAGATCCTTCTTGGAGTGAAGCGGCGTCCGTTATGAGATGGATTTTCCGTAAATTATGTCCACACAATATTGCAAAATTCAGTTATTGTAGTATAATATTTCATGTAAAGTGAGTAAGTGGTTCCGTACAACTGATTAAGGGTGGAAGAGATTTTCAACGTTCAGACAGATTCCATTAGCTCGCAAGGCAAAAGGGGGTGCTTCCATGAGACATAGAAAATGGTTGTTTGTGATCGGAGTAGTGTTGCTACTCCAGATATTTTGGGTGCCTGCCTCCCAGGCAGCTCCTCCGATATCGGGTTGGGGTTGGGATGGGGGCTTCTGGCATCGGGTGGTCTGGGGCGAGTCGCTGTCCACCATCGGATGGCGCTATGGCGTCAATCCCTACACCATCTGTGCAGTGAACGGGCTGGTTAATTGTAACTTCGTCTATGCTGGCCAGCTGCTCTGGATCCCTCATCGAGGCATTGGGCCATCCCGCTGGGAGCCGTGCGTGGCATATTACACTGTGCGCTGGGGTGACACCCTGAGCGGCATCGCCGCATGGTATGGCATCAATGCCTGGAGCATCGCCCGCGCCAATCGTATTTATAACCTCAACCGGATATACGCTGGACAAACGTTGTGCATTCCATCCTGGTGAGGCTCAGCTCAACATAACACGCTGCCGGAGCGAAGACGGCAGCATCCCGGCTTTTCTGAACCCCTTCTGGTCTCAGACCGAAAGATCCCCGTCGGTGAGCGACGCGCCAGGGGATCTTTTTGATTCGGTCATGGCCTGAACCCCAAAAAATCAAAATTTACCTCTCCTTAGAGCCTATCTCACTCCTTTCAGGCGGTTTTCGTTCTTTTAGAACCCGAATCCGCTTGCCGGCACCTTTCCGTCCGAATAGTATATGGATGTATTCTGCCATTTTGCGGATAGCCGAGGGTGGGAGAGATGCGCATATTGATGGTTTATCCGGAGTTCCCCGACACGTTTTGGAGCTTCAAGCATGCGTTGGGTTTCGTGCGCAAAAAAGCGAGCGCCCCGCCATTGGGATTGATCACGGTGGCGGCTATGTTGCCGCGCGACTGGGCGGTGCGCTTGGTGGATATGAACGTCAGGCCACTATCCACAGATGATCTCGCCTGGGCGGATATGGTCTTCATCAGCGCAATGACCGTGCAACGGGAATCGGCGCAAGCGGTTATCTGTCGCTGTAAAGAAATGGGGATCAAGGTAGTGGCCGGTGGGCCGCTCTTCACCGGCGAGTACGAAGACTTTCCTGAGGTGGATCACTTCGTGCTGAACGAGGCCGAGTTGACATTGCCCCCATTCCTGGAGGATTTGGCGCGGGGTATGCCACAACGGGTCTACCGCACGGATGCCTTTGCCGATATCCGCCAGACCCCGGTGCCGCGATGGGATCTCCTTGATCTGCGTCGCTATGCCACGATGAGTGTGCAATTCTCGCGGGGTTGCCCCTTTAACTGCGACTTTTGCAACGTGACCGCGCTGCTGGGACACAAAGTGCGCACGAAAACTGCCGAACAGATCATTGCTGAGCTGGACGCGCTCTATGCGTTGGGATGGCGTGACGGGATCTTCTTTGTGGATGATAACTTTATCGGGAACAAGCGACAGCTCAAACGCGAAGTCCTGCCTGCGTTGATAGAATGGCGCAAGGATAAGGTGGGGCTGCCCTTCACCACCGAGGTTTCCATCAATCTGGCGGATGACGAGGAACTGGTCGAGCTGATGACCCAGGCCGGGTTCGAATCCGTCTTTGTGGGTATCGAGACGCCCAACGAGGCAAGCCTGAGTGAGTGTGGCAAACATCAGAATCGTCACCGCGACTTGCTCGCTGCTGTCAAGCGTTTGCAGCGCGCCGGTCTGGCAGTTATGGGGGGTTTTATCGTTGGGTTTGACAGCGATACGCCATCCGTTTTTCAGCAGCAGATCGAGTTCATCCAGCAAAGTGGGATCGTGGCGGCAATGGTGGGTTTGCTGCAGGCTCCGGTGGGCACACGTCTGTACGAGCGGCTGAAGCGCGAAGGCCGCCTGCTGACCAAGATGTCCGGCGACAATGTAGATGGCTCCATCAATTTCATCCCGCGCATGAGCATAGAAACGCTGCGCGAAGGGTACCGCTCCATCTTAGCCCACATTTACGCGCCGGAGCATTACTACGCACGCGTGCGCACATTTCTGAGCGAATACCGGCCACGGCGGGTCAAAAGTCGTATCGGTATGGAGCATATCATGGGTTTTTTGCGCACGATATACCGGCTGGGTATTCGTGAGGCAGAGCGGGTGTATTACTGGCGTCTCTTTTTCTGGACGTTGTTCCACCGTCCTCATCTCTTCCCCACAGCCATCACGTTAGCCGTGTACGGCTATCACTTCCGGCGCATCTGCCAAAGCGTCGTCGGAACGGGCTGTCGGTGAGAATGCGTCCCCGCAAGTCGCCAGGGGGCCAAAGTGCATCGGGCTCGTTCAGAAGATAGACCCGGCCGCAGTGCATGCCCATAGCGCCGCCGTACTGAGGCTATGTCGGTTTGGCTTGGTGGATTCTCGCGCGCACAAGGTCTGCTATGCCGCACGCCAACTGTTCCACAACAGCACCTTGGAAGACCGCATCCACGTGTAAGCCTTGCAGGCGTGCTGTTTCAGCGGTGACATTATCCAGACAAACGATCTGGGCACCGGATAGAACCTCGACCAGTTTGGATGGTCCCAGATACAATGCCAACCCTCCGACGGTGTGCGGGGTGGCCAGAACAGCGATATCCACCCGCTGTTCGAGATCTGATCGGACCGAAGCGTCTAATTCAACAGGTAGCCTCGTATGAAGTTCCAGATTCTCTGCGATCACCCCTCGGCTTCGCAGGACTTCCGTTACATCCCACGTGGCAAGGCGGTTATCCAACACCAGGGCGCGTTGGTGGGGCGAGAGACATTCCGAGAAAGCGAGCGCAGGCTCGGCAGCTCCTCCCAGCGCACAGTCGGCGACCAATCCGTAATCCGCCAAGGCTTGCGCTGTCAGCTGATCCAGAGCTACGAGACGGCAACCGCTCAGCAGGCGGGCATCGTATCCCAAATCGAAGAGACGGGACAAAAAAACCTCAACACTCTCTGAGCTGCCGAAGATCAACCAGTCCCAAGCCGATCGGTAACGATCAGAAGATCTGAAATTGGCAAATAAGGCATCCAACCGGCTTTGCTCACCTGTTCGCGCAATGTGGAAGGGGGTAAACTCGATGGTCTCGGCACCCAGTGTCCACAGTTTCCGGCTGAGGAGAAACCCCGAGCGTGCAGGCAATGTATTCAACACCCGCAGCCCCAACAGCGGGCGACGCTCAGGCACGTCGAACCAACGCAAGGTCTCATGCAGCCGCACCACCTCACCGACCACGATGACCACCGGTGGGCGCAATCCGACGGCGCGGGACACGATCGTGTCCAGCGTGCCCACCACGGTGCGCTGTTGCGGGAAAGTGGCGCGCTGGATGATGGCAACCGGCGTATCCGGGGCACGCCCGTGGGCGATTAACCGTTCGACGATGTGGGGTAAGCGCTGCATGCCCATGAGAAAAACCACAGTGTCGGCACGGGCCAGTTGCTCCCAGTCACATAGCAGCTCCTCGGGAGTATCCTCGGTGCGGTGACCGGTGACGATGGCCAAGTTACACGCGATGCCGCGGTGGGTGACGGGAATGCCCGCAAAAGCCGGCGCGGCAATAGCGCTGCTCACGCCGGGTACGATCTCAAATGGGATGCCCGCAGCCGCTAAAGCAAGCGCTTCTTCCCCACCCCGCCCGAACACAAAAGGGTCACCCCCTTTGAGCCGTACCACCACCTTACCCGTGCGTGCGCGAGCGATAAGGAGGGCATTGATCTCATCCTGAGGTACGACGTGACAGTGCGGCTGTTTCCCGACATCAATCAACTCGGCATGAGGAGGCGCATAAGCCAGCAACAGGCGACCGATCAACCGATCGTATACCACGACGTCGGCACGCTGGAGGCACGTGATGCCCCGTACAGTGATCAGTTCCGGATCGCCCGGTCCTGCTCCGACGATATAGACGATGCCACGTTGCGGCGCTTTTTCAAACACAGGAACGCCCCAAGCGCTGAATTTGGGAATGGGATCAGGCATGCTCACGTCTCACCGGTCCCCAACAAACGCTGTAAATAGGCGCGTGCCGCTTCTCGTCCTTCTTCTCGGATGATTTCCAATATTTTGGAATGGAGCACACGCTGCACCCAGATACGTCTTCGGTTCATAGATTCACCTTCACCCTGTTCGGCCAGACGTAGCTCGCCGAGCAATTCTGTGAGCGTTGCGTATTCCTCCCCGATGATTGTTTCCAATTGCATACGCAGGTGTTGCGCCAGGCCAGGACTGGCCCCCCCGCTGGAAATAGCAATTGTCAGATCGCCTCGTCGCAATACGGCTGGTACAATAAAATTGCTTTGCATCGGTTCAGTTACCACGTTTACCAGACAGCCGAGACTTTCCGCCTCTTGCGCCACAGCGCGGTTGACTTCCGTGTCATTTGTGGCGGCGACCACCAGAAAAGCGCCACGGAGATCTCCCGGATGGTAAATACGTCGCAGCAGGGTGATTCGCCCGGCGGCAAGATATTCTTCCAGCTCGGGCACAATCTGCGGACTGATCACAACAATGTTGGCATTCGCCTCCAACAGGCCGGCCACTTTGCGGGCGGCGACGGTGCCACCACCTACCACAACACAACGCCGTCGCTCGAGACCGACCAGGTTGATTGCATAGGTCTTCATCGTGTGTCTCCGGAGCGACGCCGGAGCAACCCGGCGAGGATGGCGACCAACAGGGTTGCCAATCCGCAACAGACGACGGTCAAACGCATTGCCCGACGGATGTCTTGTGCCTGAGCTTGGCGCAATCCGTGTCCCAATCGGTAGTGACCGATTTTTTCCAATTCAACACCCAACGCACCGGCCATGGCACTCATCGGGTGGCCGGCATTAGGGCTGGCGGTCGTGGCCGCGTCTCGACGCCACATACGCCACGCGGTGGGCGCGTCCTCACCGAGCAACCCGGAAGCCAATATGATCAGCAGCGCTGTCAGGCGAGCAGGCAGCAGGTTGAGCAGATCGTCCATGCGGGCAGCAGCCTTGCCCAACCATTCGTATTCCGCATCCCGATAGCCCCACATCGAGTCGCACGTGCTGACAAAGCGATAGCTCAAGGCTGCAGGCAATCCCCCTAGTGCGTAGTAGAGAAGGGGGGCGATGACCCCGTCGCATGCATTCTCGGCGACCGACTCGATGGTGGCAGCGGCTACGTGGGCGGCACTTAACTGAGAAGTGTCGCGGCTGACGAGATGCCAGCGGACCAGGCGACGCGCTGAGTCAAGATCGTCACGTTCCAGAGCCTGCCGGACCTGATGGGCCGCCTTGACCAGACCGCTGAGCGAGAAGAACATTTTGAGCAGCACCGCCTCCCCAAGCCAGCGGAACGGAATGGGCAGGTGTGCGAGTGCGCCGACGGTGAAACGGCCGATCCAGAAGCTGATGATGCATCCGCCTGCCACGACCGCGCTGCCGTAGACCAAGCGACCGCGTTCGGAGTGTTGGGGAGCAAAACGCCTTGCCAGCGCAATCGCTCGACCCATGTATGCCACCGGATGAAAACGGTTGGGCGGGTCACCCAATAGCAGGTCAATGCACCATGCCAGCGCAATGGGCAGGACGGATGCAACGTTCACAATGTGCCCCCTTTATTACTGTCGGTCCGAGACCCCTGCCTCGGCAAAGGTGGCCATCTCGCTGAGAATCTTACAAGCCGCTTCGACCAATGAGATGCCCAGTGCCGCTCCGGTGCCCTCGCCGAGGCGCATATCCAGATCCATCAGCGGTGTCAGCCCCAACCAGCTGAGCATTGCCTGATGGCCGGGCTCCTGCGAGCGATGCGCCGCAATCAGGTAGGGACGCACCTGGGGCGCGATGGCGACGGCGATCATCGCTGCTGCCGTTGAAATGAAGCCGTCCACGACTACCGGACGGCGATGTGCTGCCGCACCTAGCATCACACCGGCCATTCCGCCGATTTCGAAGCCGCCCACCTTGCTCAGCACATCCAAACCATCGAAGGGGTCGGGACGGTTGGTAGATAGGGCTCGTTGCACGGCGATGACTTTGCGCGCCAGACCGGCATCATCCACACCGCTACCACGCCCGACCACCTCCGCTGCCGAGCGTCCGGTGAATGCGGCGACGATGGCAGCAGCCGGCGTGGAGTTGCCGATGCCCATCTCGCCGACTCCGACGATGTCCAGGCCGCGGCTGATCTCCGCTTCGACCACTGCGATGCCGGCCTCGATCGCCTGGATAGCTTGCTGGCGCGTCATCGCTGCGCCACGCGCGATGTTGTGGGTGCCAGGCGCGATTTTCTTGATCACCAGCTCCGGATGGGGCTGCAAAGTCGTGCTCACCCCCATATCCACCACCACAACCCGCGCTCCGATATGACGTGCCAGCACATTGATGCCGGCACCGCCGCGCAGGAAGTTGTAGACCATCTGGGCAGTCACTTCCTGGGGGTAGGCGTTCACGCCTTCTGCTACTACACCGTGATCACCTGCCATTGTGATGATCACCTTGTGCGTGATGTGCGGCTGCGCCTGACCGGTGATCCCAGCCACGTGGATGGACAGGGCTTCTAACCGTCCCAGACTGCCTCGCGGTTTGGTCAAGTTGTCTTGACGTATGCGCGCCGTTGCCATAGCAGCTTCATCCAGAGGGCCAATCTGTGAGATCGTCTGCTCCAATGACATAGATGTACTGAACCTCCTTGCTTGAGAATGATAGGGTTGCTGTGTTTATTTACAGAGGGCCGAGCCCCTGTGACTTACACGTCAGATGCGAAACATGCGAGGGCCTTCTTGACCGCCGCAGCATCAAAATTGCGCGGATCAACCGCTCCACCACCGGTCAGGCGATGGACATGCACGGTCAAAAACGGAAGCCGACGGGCGATATACGCTGTCACTGCTGCGACATCCGTCGTCACGGCATCTATCAAAAGACCCAACAGGGTGCCACTGTGAGCGCGACAGACGCCCAAAGCTCTCACGCTCCTGGCGATTCGCATTGCATCGTCCAACCAGGGATTGGGCAGGATCGCCTGGTGCAAGCGACTGCTGAGACTGGCCGCTTCGCCGATCATTTCCCAATCACCGTCCTGCAGCGATTGCCGCAACATGTCAAAGGCCTGACGATGCTCATTCGCGAGGCGCTGCAAGATAGCACGGTGGTCGCGGCGATTGAACGCGACGGTGTCTACTTCACCTCCCGGGTCAAGCACCACGACATACAGGGGCGGTGCCTCGGCGAGCGTTTCATAGAATTCGCCGCCACGATGGGCAAACAGGGTCAGGCCCGGAAAGAGCGTGCTATCGCTGGGCTCAATGGACACCGCCAGGCGCGCCACTTCTGGCGGTGTGAACGCATATCCGCAGGCGTTCCCCAACGCATACAACGTGGCTCCCAAATCAGCCGTGCTCGTACCGTATCCTCGACCGACCGGCAACGGCGA
>Ga0308395_1001774_pt1 | contig 13383 bp, 12 predicted proteins | sample Hotspr20SampleP4_FD_202097 | JGI IMG/M metagenome (GOLD analysis project Ga0308395, IMG submission 202097) | Hot spring phototrophic mat microbial communities from Mushroom Spring, Yellowstone National Park, Wyoming, United States - 20050930_P4 ...
AGGGGATGGAAATCATGCTCATCCTACGCAGGCATTGCTGGATGCATATTCACTGATGGAAAAAGTAGGTGATATCAAGGGGTTGCACATAGGTATAGTGGGGGATATCCTTCATTCACGTGTTGCTCGCTCTGATATTGAGATTTTTAAGAGGTTAGGCGCCAAGGTTAGCTTGATTGGTCCCCCAACGCTGGTTCCTGATGAATTTACCATGTACGGTGTTGATATTTACTATGAATTTGATGAGATACTTCCTAAGCTTGATGTTATTAATATGTTGCGAATACAGCGTGAACGCCAGCAGGGTTCATTTTTTCCTTCAATACGTGAATACCATAAACGCTTTGCATTAACCAATGATCGGCTTAAACGCTGTAAAAAAGATGTTATTGTGATGCATCCTGGGCCAATTAACCGGGGCATTGAAATTGATGATGAAGTGGCCGACAGCTCACATTCAATAATTAATGAGCAGGTTACTAACGGAGTGGCTGTAAGGATGGCCATTTTTTATCTTTTGGCAGGCGGAGCCTCATTGGATGAGAAAGAGGTTGAGTAATGAAATTATTAATAAAATATGGCAGATTAATTGATCCTGCATCTAAAACCGATGAGGAATTTGATATTCTTATTGCAGATGGCAAAATAAGTAAAGTAGACAAGAATATCAAAAAAGATGATGCACAAATGATTACTGCAAAAGACTGCATTGTGGTTCCTGGGCTTGTGGATATGCATGTCCATTTTAGAGAACCGGGACGTGAGGATGTTGAAACTATTATAGGTGGTTCTAAAGTTGCTGCAAAATCAGGGTATACCAGTGTATGTACCATGCCAAATACAAATCCCGTGATTGATAATCAAGCGCTGGTACGATACATTAAAAAGCAAGCGGAATCAGGGCCAATAAATGTATATCCTATTGCTGCCATAACAAAAGGTTCAATGGGAGAAGAACTCACTGAGATGGGTGAGCTAGTTGAAGGAGGAGCCATAGCATTCAGTGATGATGGCAAACCTGTTATGAACTCAACCACCATGAGGCGTGCTTTAGAGTATTCACGGATGTTTAATGTCCCCATTATAACACATGCCGAGGATATTACATTATCTAGCGGTGGGATTATGAATGAAGGGAACAATTCAATCTTTTTAGGGTTGAAAGGGATCCCCCGTGAAGCTGAAGAGATTATGATTGCGCGCGATGTATTGCTTACTCGGCTTACAAAAGGGAGATTGCATGTGGCTCATGTGTCATCCAAAGGCTCACTGGATATTATTGCCATGGCCAAACGAAATAAGATTCAGGTGACCTGTGAAACAGCTCCACATTATTTTTCACTTACTGATGATGCCATTGCGGAACATCTTTCCATGGCAAAAATGAACCCGCCACTTAGAACAGAAGAAGACAGAAAGGCAATTATTGAAGGGTTGCGTAATGGCTTGATAGAAGTCATTGCTACAGACCATGCTCCCCATCTTCCCAATGACAAGATGCAGGAGATAGCATTTGCCCCATTTGGCATTATAGGGCTTGAGACTGCAGTGCCTTTGATAATTACAGTGCTCGTTAAGGGGAATGGGTTCAGCTATTTACAGGCATTTGAAAAGGTTACAGTAAATCCCTGTAGAATTTTAGGTATTGACAGAGGGTATATCAAAGAAGGTGCAATTGCAGATATTACAATTATCAATCCTGATAAAAAGATTATCATTGATGAGAATTTTATTATTTCGCGGTGCAAGAATACGCCATTTATGGGACGAGAGCTTTACGGTTTAGTTGAATATACCATCTGCAATGGTACAGTAGCATATCCTTTCAGCTAAATAAATCCTGTAATGCACGGAACATTATGTAGTAGCCTTCTTCTGTTGGGTGTACCCCATCAAACTGTACAAGTTCTTTTAATGGAGTTCCCTGGTTAACAGCATTTTTCCAGTATTCATGTGTTTTTGATACAGGCAGTTTATACTCATCAGCTATAGATAGTATTGTGTCGTATAGTTTATATGCCTGTTTTGCTTCAGGGAAATCACCAAACCATACAGAAGTTACCAGTACAATATCAGAGGGCAATTTTGTTTGTATTGCATTAATTATTGCCCGTATGTAGTTACCAAAAACATGCGGTGAATACCCGCATGCATAATCGTTCAACGCAAACTGGATAAGCACACAATCGGGATTATAGGAAATGACATCATACGAAACACGATGTAATCCGCCATCTGCGGTGTCGCCTGGTATACCTTTATTAATGATTTTAATTGATGCAGCGGGGTAATGGGATTTTAAGAAATCATAGAAATAATCAATATATCCCTTATCCACCATCCAGCCATAGGTTAAAGAGTCGCCCAAAGCAACAATAGTAACAGCCTGGCCTTGTGCAAGTTTTTCGATAGTTTTTATGGGTTTAATCATAGCACCAACATAAATTTAGTAAAAAATTGTAATGACAATATATAAAATGTCAAGTATCAAAATTGTTTTGGCTTGCATATATCGATGGATGAAATCTTCTTGCAATATACAAGTTGTACTATAATGTAAGCCAAAATTATTAATTGTACAAAGAGGTGCAGGATGGATCTTAACAATACTTGTATACTATTGACGGGTGCTTCATCAGGGATAGGGAAAGCATTGCTGGAAGAGTTAACAAAATACAATACATCAATAGTTGTTGGTGATCTTAATCCCGGAGCTATCGCACAAAACAAGAAAGTAAAAGCGTTGCGGTGTGATGTGAGTAAACAAAAAGATATTGACATGCTGTTTAAAAAAGCACTTGCCATTATGGGAAAAATTGATATTTGTATTGCAAATGCTGGTTTTGCCTACTATGAAAAATTACAAAAAGCAGACTACAATCATATACAAAAAATAGTGTCAGTAAATTATATAGCCCCTATTTATTTTCTTGAAAAGCTCATGGAACTAAATAAAGGGAAGCAGGCTTGTATGGTATTCACGGCTTCGGCGATGGCAAAACTACCGTTACCCGGGTATGCGTTATATTCGGCTACCAAAGCAGCACTTGACGGATTTGCCTATTCATTTAATTTTGAAAAGGATGCAAACATACACCTTATGGTGGTTTACCCTATTGCTACTAAAACTGAATTTTTCAAGACAGCGGGTGAGGGAACACCGGTGCCATTCCCTACACAAACTCCAGAAAAGGTTGCACAGGAAGTTGTTAAAGGGATTCTGAAAAATAAACGGTATGTTTTCCCCTCAAAACTTTTCAGGGCAATCATGATGGTAAACAGGATTATACCGTTTGCTCTGTGGTGTTATGCCAAAGTTGAGCAGTATAAATTTAAAAAGTGGCTTGCAACATCACGGCGCACATAATCTGACATGGGAATTAACGGAGTAATATTTGACCTGGATGGGACACTGTTAGATACTATTGCTGATTTAGCATATAGTGTTAACAGTGTCCTTTCACGGCATGGGTACCGTAAACATCCGGTAGAAGCATATAAGCAGTTTATTGGTGATGGTATGACAATGCTCATGCAGCGTGCTGTGGGGGATACCCGTTCAGATGAAGAAATTGCAAAACTTGTTGCTGAATTAAAGGATGAGTATGCAAAAAACTGGAACAAGGAAACAAGACCATATCCGGGAATACATGAACTTTTACAGGAACTATCGCACAAAAAAATTACGATGTCCGTTTTTTCAAATAAATCCCATGAATTTACAATAGCAATGGTTCAATACTATTTTCCAGATATTGCATTTAGTGTCATTTTAGGATTGCAGGATTCCATACCCCGTAAACCTGACCCGTGTGGTGCGCTATTAATTGCCCGCACTATGGGAATAGAACCATCACAGATTGCTATGATTGGTGACTCGGTTACGGATATACAGATGGCTCATAGCTGTGGAATGTACAGTATAGGCGTAAGCTGGGGATACAGGCCTCTTGATGTGCTTATACAACATAACCCCCATGCTATAGCACATATCCCTGCGGACATTATGCAGATAATCACGTTGGCATGATGCTTACAGGTACTTGGGTTCTTTATACGAATAGATAGTATGTACGCCGCCTTCAATTTGGGCTGATATTGAACGCAATTCAAAGCGAAGCTCTTCTTTATAAAGTTTTTCGTGAAGCTCTTTAATAGTGCGCACACCCATATCCTGAAAGGCATGTTTTAAACCCTGTACCAGATAGGGCACATAATCAAACATGGAGCCTTTATCAACCACAGCGCCAGATACTCCCTGTGCAACAAGTATCTTGGAATCTTCAGCAAAATAGCGCTTAGAACCGCCTTTTTCCATGGCCTCTAGTGATGCCATGCCACGATAGCGTTTGAGGCGTATGCCATTTTCATAGAAATATTCGCCCGGTGCCTCTTCGGTGCCGGCAAACATGGATCCCATCATTGCGGTTGATGCCCCAAGTGCAAGTGCCTTGGCAATATGCCCTATAGTGGCAATGCCACCATCGGCAATTGTTGGTATATTATGCTGTTTTGCAAACTTGCTGCAGCGGTATACTGCAGTTGACTGTGCACGGCCAACGGCCATCGTAACCTGCGTGGTACAGATTGAGCCTGGTCCCATGCCAATACGCAATGCATCAGCCCCTGCCTTGATAAGGTTTTCACATTGCTCTATGGTAACGACATTTCCTCCAATAACATCAAGTTCAGGGTATTTCTTTTTGATGTATTTAATCATTTCTATCTGATAAATGGAGTTGCCCTGTGCTGCATCAATTACCACAACATTGACACCAGCTTTAACAAGTTCCTGCAGCCGCTCTTTTGATTCATCCTTGGTGGAAATGGCTGCTCCAACCATAAGTTGTTTGTTGGCGTCTTTTGATGCAAATGGGTATTCCCTGTTGGTAACAAGGTCATTACGGCTCATCAGGGCAACAAGATTTCCTTCGTCATCAACTATCGGCAATTTGCCTTTTTTGGATTTTTTGAGTAACTCATTTGCCTGTGCCAGGGTAATGCCAACCTTTGCGGTGACCAGTTCAGTGGTCATAACATCTTTTAGCTTTTTTGACCTGTCAGTTTCAAAATCAATATCTCTGTTGGTAACAATGCCTACCAGTTTAGAACCTATTTTACCATCAACAGTGATGGGGATGCCTGAAAAGCCATATTTTTCCTTTATTTCATCAATGTGGGCGATAGTATGTTCGGGAGACAGCACTACCGGATCAGTAATAAATCCATTCTCAAATCGTTTGACTTTTTGTACTAAAGCTACCTGTTCCTCTATAGTATTATTATAATGAATTATGCCTATACCACCTAACAATGCTAAACTGATAGCCATTTTGGATTCAGTCACGGTGTCCATGGGGCTTGATACCAGTGGTCGTTTAAGTTTAAGGTTGCGGGTTAATCGTGTTTCTAAATCAACTTCGTCAGGGTTAAAGTCAATGTATCCGGGTAAAATGATAAAATCGTTATATGAAATCCCCTGAGTGGAATTTAAAAGTTCTTCAGCGGAATAACCGTCTTTTGGTTTCATGTGTTACCTCTGTGTATACCAATGAATTGTATTTTCTATAGTGTTGTGATGTTATATACGATATAGCATGGGCTACACTATTTTTCAATTATTTACTATAGTATTGCGAACAATGTTTTTGTAATCAACAGAAAAATTAGAGATGTTGTAAAATTTGTGTAAGTTCTGCTATGTTTGCTAAAGGGATTAATGTTCCTGTAAAGCCAGCATTTGAAACCTCTGTAATGGTATTCTGGGGTAGAATGACGGTGCTTATCCCTGAGTTTGCAAATTCTGTAATACGGCGTAAGGAGTGGCTTGCAGAACGAACCTGCCCTGAAAGGGATAATTCACCAATTATGCCAGTTGAATGTGGAATAACTATATTTTTTAAACTGGATATGATAGCGGCAGCAATTGCCAGGTCACATGACGTATCGTCTATTGCAAATCCACCTGCAACATTAATAAATATGTCAAATGAGCTCAGTGAGACCTTTGCGTGCTTTTCAATTACAGCAACTAGCAGATTAAGCCTGTTAACATCAAAGCCGTCTGCCATTCTGCGGGGGTTGGAAAAGCTTGTTGCGGTAACAAGCGATTGTGCTTCAAAGAGTATGGTTCGCGTCCCCTCTATGGTGGCGCTGATAACACTGCCGGGAAAGCTTGTATCATGCGATTGAACAAATAAAGTGTTCTTATCCTTTACTTCCGCTAATCCTGTAGGTGTCATTGTAAATAATGCTATCTCATTAATTGAACCAAAACGGTTTTTAAAAGCCCGCAATATGCGATAGTCACGCGTATAGTCCCCTTCAAAGTAGAGCACCGTGTCAACAATATGTTCCAGTATTTTTGGGCCTGCAATTGAGCCATCCTTGGTTATATGCCCGATTAGAAGTATGCAGGTTTGTGTTTGCTTGGCAACATCAGCTAGCCTGGAAGCGGTGTAGCGAATCTGGCTTACTGAACCTACAGGTGAGGTTATTTCTCTGGAATATAATGTCTGGATAGAGTCAATTATTACCAGTTGAGGTGTGTTGGTGCGTATGAGGGATTCAATATGGTCAATGTCAGTAACTGAAGCAAGGTGTATTGAATCAGGCTTGATATTGAGTCTGCGTGAACGTAAGTGTATCTGTTGCAACGTTTCTTCCCCCGAGCAATAAAGCGTGGGACAGTGCTGAGCTACCTGCAGTGCCAACGTGGATTTGCCTATACCCGGTTCGCCTCCCAAAAGGATGATGGAACCGGGAACCACTCCTCCACCACATACCAGATCAAATTCACCAATTCCGGTTGTTATGCGCTGGATGGGTTGCGATAGTACCTGTGAAAGAGGGTGTATGGAATTTTCAAAAGGTATTTCGTTTTTAAAAACAGGAGTATCCTGAATTTCTTCAACGATAGTATTCCATGCATTGCATTCAGGGCATTTCCCAAGCCATTTCTGGAAAGTTGCCCCGCATTCGTTGCAGGTATATATTGTTTTTGGTTTTTTAGGCATTGTTATTTTTTCTGCTTAAAGAGTAATAATGACGGGTCTTTTTCCAACCTAGAAAATAATTCTTTTGCTGAAATGGAAGCGTCCCTGATGTTGGTGTAAATTTCCTCATCGTACAGAAGTTTCCCCATAGTCCCTCTCCCTTTTTCAAGACGGTACGCAATTTTATTCATACTTGATGTGAGCTCTGAAAGGTTTTGCAATGTAATGGTAATATCTTCACGATTTTTTTCAGAGATATATGCCATGTTTTTGGAAATAACATTCATCTGCTGCATAAATTGCTGCAATTGCTGGGAAAATGTTAGAATAGCAGCACGTGCTGTTCCAACTGACTGTCGTACATCATAGCGGTTTTCATCAACCATTTTATTAAGGTTAGCTACAAATTTATTGGAATTCTGGAAGATTTCGGCAAGAATTTGGGCTCCACTTTTATCCTGCATGAAGCTTTGAAACGTCTGCATCATCTGGTCAAAGCTTGCAGGATCAATTCCATATTTAATATCTCCGTCATTAAGAAAACCAACATCCTCACTCATCGGAGGAATGACCACATTGATATATTTTTCGCCAATCATACCTGATGTAAAGATTGAAAATGTAGCTGCTTTTGACAAGCGGTACCCTTTATCTATCCACAGGACCACATCAGTTTTTTCACCTGTTTGACGGATCTCATCCACATATCCAATCTTAATACCACCACCTATTTTGACAGGTGCACCAACACGAAGGTCGTTTAAAAATCCAAAATATACATGTAATCGGTATCCTTTTTGCGAAATATTGAATTTTGTTAAAAGCCCAACCAACACAATAAAAAGCGTGAAGCTTGTCATAACTAAAAGCCCCACCTTTGCTTCATTGCTCAATCGCATAGCAGACCTCCTCCTATAAGGGTGTTGTTATCTCATATACTGTGTATTGTGTAAGTTCAAGAATTATTCTTGAAGTACATAAAAAATGTTGTTATGATGGTAAATGTGCATATAAAATGATTGAAAAAATACAGTATTTATTCATTAAAAATAATGTAATATAAAATAAAGTCACACTCCAGCCTTCGGCGGTGGGAGCGTGCATTTATTATTATTTGTACATAAATATGCGTTTGGGAATTAACAGTGGGAAAATTATATCTTTTATTTACAACAATACCATATAACAGGAGGAATCAATGAGGTATTTAGTAGTGGGTTCAGGTGGACGTGAACATGCCATTGCATGGAGATTACTGCATGATGGAAGTGCCAGTGAGGTATATGTTGCACCAGGGAATGGGGGTATTGATGAAAGGTTTAGAATTCAGGTTGCTGTGAATGATTTTGAATCAATATATACAATCTGCAGACAAAAAAATATTGATGTTGTTGTAATTGGTCCTGAAGCCCCACTTGTTGATGGGGTAGTCGATTTTTTGCAAAAAAAAGGGATTAAAGTATTTGGCCCAACAGCACAGGCTGCACAACTTGAAGGAAGCAAGCTTTTTGCAAAATATATCATGCAAAAATATAATGTGCCGACAGCTCATTTCAGGGAATTTAAAGGCAAAGAATCACTGATTGGCTATATTGAATCTTCAATTGAATTTCCGGTGGTAATAAAGCTGGATGGACTTGCAGCCGGTAAGGGTGTTGGCGTGTGCAGGGACAGGGAATCGGCACTGCAGTTTATTCATGAGATGGTAAAAGGTGATGCAAAGGTTTTTGTTGAGGATTTTTGTGATGGTGAAGAAGCATCAGTGCTTGGAATTAGCGATGGGACTACTGTGTTGCCTTTTATTGCGGCCCAGGATCACAAGCGGGTATATGACAATGATGAAGGCCCTAATACCGGTGGGATGGGTGCATATGCACCTGCTCCAGTAGTTACTAGCAGGATACTAGAACGAGTGCATAGGGAAATCCTTCAGCCGGTAATTTCAGGCATGAGAAATGAAGGCATGCCTTTTGTTGGCATACTGTATGCAGGCCTTATTATTAAAGGCGATGATATTAAAGTACTGGAATTCAATGTGCGCTTTGGTGATCCCGAAACACAGGTTCTGTTGCCACTGATAAATGGCAAGTTGGGCGATTTCATACAGGCTGCAATTGATGGAAAACTTGCCGGCATGAATCTTTCATTCAGGAATAAGCATGCCATTACAGTAGTGCTTGCCTCAGGCGGCTATCCGGGTTCATATAAGACAGGTTTGCCCATTATGGGTTTGGACAAGTTGCCTGAAGATATTCTTGTTTTTCATGCAGGTACCAAACGAGATGGGCAGGTGCTGACTAGTGGTGGCAGGGTGCTTAATATTACTGCAATAGCTGACAGTTTGGAAGAAGCATACAACAAGGTATATAATGCAATACCATCAGTATTCTTTGAGGGCATGCACTATAGAAAGGATATTGGATTCAGGGCTTTGAAAAAACGCCCGTAGATTAAAGCGTTCTGCTTTTAACGCAGGAATTTGGACTTCCTTAATAAATAAAATATTAATAGCTGCAAGCATTGTGTTACAGTTTTCAAGGTTAAGAATATGCTGTGGTTCAACATGAATGTTCTGATTTAAGGGGCAGATATCAACTTTGTTGTTTATCAAGACAGGGTAGCCATGCGTTCTGCAAATTATAGGCCTGAAGGGGTAGATTATGCAGCTATCGTGATGTAAAAAAATACATGAAGTAAGGTTTCCCTGTTTAATTATATGTCGTATTGATTCAGGTTGTTGGGCATACCATTTGACTATCGGTACAAGTTCAACTGGCATGATGCTATCCAGTATGCAACAACTGCTACAGCCCTCCCTGCAGTGCAATCTGTTGCCATATATTGCAATCACAGAATCAGTAAATGTATCAATCTTTTGTATAAGTTCACGGTAATATATGAGCGATTGCATTGCAATGCCTCTATGGCAAGGTCATTAGTTCAGGTAAAGGTGATTGCTGACTTAATTCAAGGGCTTTTTGCAGAGCCTTCAATAAATCTTTTGCTGTGTAAATATCGCGCAAAATTACAGGTTGAGAAAAATTTTCACCTGCAGGAAAGATAGCTGCAAATGGTATTGAGCGTGAGCCCAATTGTTGTAATATTGATTCGGCAGGGGTATTTTTTGTTGTGATATCTGCTTTGTACACAGTGATATTGTTTTTACGAACAAATTCAATAACCTCTGAAGATGCTAATGCTGTCGCCTCAACAAATTTACAATTTGGGCACCAATCAGCAGTAAAAATGACCATTGCAACCTGAGATGTATTGTTATGAACTATCGCCTCCCAATCAAAAGGTTTATAGGTAATTTCAGCTTGTGATATTTTTTGGGAAGAAAATACTGTTAAGCCTGCAAATACGATGAATACTATAAGCACACAAAATGATATGATTCGCTGTAGTAGTGGTTTTGTTATATTTCCAAACCGTCCCCATTGCCATAAGCCTATGGATAAAAGTAACATAAACCACATAGATTTTGTCAGCGTGCTTGCATCAAGTAATGTTAAAAGATAGATGGTTGTAGCAATAAGCAAAAATCCCATGAACTGCTCAAAGGTTATCATCCAGTCACCAGGTTTGGGGATGAATCTGATAAGTGATGGATAGAATGTTAAAAGCAGGTATGGAAGTGACATCCCAAGGCCTATGTTAATAAAAACCATAAAAATTATGACAGGGTGTTGCGTTAAAGACCATGCCAGTGTTGCCCCTAGAAATGGCCCGCTACAAGGGGTTGCAAGCAGCGTTGCTACTATACCTTTGAAATAAGAGTCTATATATAAATTAGCACTGTGCAGTTTGGGAATTTGCGGGATATTGAATGTATATACACCAAAAAACGATAGTGCAAGGGCAAATATTATGGCTGCCATAACAATAATAAATGTGTGATGCTGAAAAAGCTCTCCCCAGTTATACCCGGCAAATGCTGCCAGTGAGGCCAGGGCCAAAAATGATGTAAGTATACCAGCGGCGAAAAGAATACCCATTATCCGTACCTGGCGGGAGTTATTGTTGCCATACGAAATAAAACTTAAAATTTTGAGGCTGATTACAGGAAGCACACAGGGCATTAAGTTGAGTAAAAAGCCTGCAATGATGCCAAAAATGATTGCCTGAATTATATTGTACGATTGTGTGCTGCCTGCTTCTATTACTTTGAAATTACCTGATTCATTTTTTTCATTTGATGTATGGATTATTTCTTTAGGCTCTTTATACATGTCACATGATGTGGTATCAAATTCGGGTGCTTTTGTATCAACATGGATTATCTGAGTAATAGTTTTGCGTATTGGGGTGCAGGATATATCATCACAATAAAGAGCTTCGATAGTTATGGAAAGTGAATATGAGCTTGTAATAGCTGTATGGACTTCAAAAGGAATGCAGAGAGATGTCTTATTTTTGTAGATGTAGACCGGTTTGTTGTCAAGTGGTGAAATATACAGGGTGCCGGGAAGATAACGCGTTTTTCCAGGCACGATATGCTGTGTGGCTTTTGCAAAAGCGGTTGTTGGTTTTCCTGTTCCCTCACCCTTGGGGTTTGCATAGATATAGCCTTTTTGGGGTAATTGTATGTTGATAATAGCGCAGGCTTTTGCTTGTGGCTTTACGTAAAGTACTTCTTGTGCAGGATAAATGGCAATAGCAGTACTGGCATATCCTGAGAATGACTGCAACAAGATGAATAAAACGAGTGATGATATTGATAAAAATGATTTATTAATATTCATTGCCCGATGTTTCCTCTTATTATGTATTGTATGTATTGTCGCTAAACATAATTGTTACATATAATGTACTGTAATTAAAAAATATCAGTATTTAGCCTTTATAAAAAGTTTTGTGATTAAAGCTATTATAGCCGTATTGTGAATGTAATATAAATTATGTAGCATTTGAATGTAAGTATTTGTACAAATAGTATGATGAAGTATATATTCCTGCGGACATAAACACCAGATATATATACATTGACATATTTTGTTCATAAAATTACGACTTGGAATAAATAGTAAAAATTTTATTAAAAAAATATAGTATTAAGAATATAGCAGATATAGTCGATATTGCAAATAGAAATTAATGTTTGACACAAAGGAGGGTGTCATGATGGCACAACACATTACAGCAATAGAACAGAGTATAGAACAACTCAACAATCTGCTTAAGGGACTGGCAGCAGTACGCACAGGATTAAGTGAAAAAATGGTAAAGGCAAACGTAACTTCACATGTCAGTGTTGAAGGCCTGGGAACAATGATAGATAGCTATCAGTAAAAGAGGGGAAGCACTATATGCAGCAACCTTTTTTGCCGCTTATATCTCTTTCAATAGTTCTTACTACATCGCGAGCAGCTTTGCTTACATCTGTATTAATATTCTGGTCGGTCAACAACAATACTGGCAGATAATACCATCCCAAAAGACAACATCCACACCATGCATTTTTGTTGGTTTCACGATTATAGCGTAACGTGCCTACAATGCTGCCTGTTTGTGTATTAATAATGCGGGCATTGAATGCTATCTTAGTTTTTGGTACAATATAGAACTGCCTGTCATAATAATAATCTGAAACACTACCCACTATGATATAGTCAGTCTTTGCTAATTTACCTATATCGGTAAGCTGGGAATCTGTTAAACCTGTCATATCCAGGGATTTTTCTTTTAGAATCTTTTCTATCTGTGAGCGTTCAACCAGATCCCAGTTTGATATCTGTACAAGTTCATTTGTCAATGCATCGGCAATACTCACCCCTGAGCCGGGGTATTTGGGTGCATCCATAAATGCTAATACTGCTATACGTATGGGTTTTTGCAATGCCTGCTTATCTTTAATGTACACTGATTTATCAACTGATGTACAGGAAAGTATAAAAAGAAAAATGGAAAACACTGTTAGTTTTTTCATAATTACATTCCTTGATTAAATAATATATGATCAGTATTTATTCCTTAAAAATAATTTTACATAAATACATGTACACTCCCGCCGCCGAAGGCGGCGGGAGTGTACATTAATTATTTATTGCACACATAAATACATTTAGGAATTAACAGTGATATATGATGACCTTTTAACAGATTTTTAAAATATATAACAAACGTTATATCAATACTATAAATAATCAACAATTTTTATGCAATGATAATACATAATATTTAAAGCCATTATTTTGTTTTTCTATAATAGTGATTATGGATGAGATAGATGGATTAGTTAGATACATTATAATTGCAGGAATTTTATTATCAAATTGGTGTTGACAGCGGATAGCAATGCAGGTTAATATAAAAAGCACATTTAAAGACAGGAGATGCCATGTATATGAAAAGGATAGAAGTTGTAATTCTTTATGTAATGATTATA
>Ga0308395_1001781_pt1 | contig 13340 bp, 9 predicted proteins | sample Hotspr20SampleP4_FD_202097 | JGI IMG/M metagenome (GOLD analysis project Ga0308395, IMG submission 202097) | Hot spring phototrophic mat microbial communities from Mushroom Spring, Yellowstone National Park, Wyoming, United States - 20050930_P4 ...
TTGAATCGCAGGTTCGCAGATACGGTGCGCGGCGCAGCCCCAGCGCATGGAGGCTTGGGCTGAACTTGCCGCGAGGCACTGGGGATTATATATCCGCGCGGAAGACGGGAGTGCTTAGGGGTGCATTCACAGCCAGGGTGATTCTCACGCGGAGACGCGGAGAACGCAGGAGAAAGCATTACTTTGGCTGCCTAGAAGGGGAACTTCTAGGAAATCGCATTTCGCCTACTGGTGAATACATCAACCTGGGTGAGAGAACCATGTGTAGGGGCTACACATACAAATCGACTCAGTGATTTTATTGCGTTCTCTCGCTGCGAGAACTGCGATATGTATAAATCTCCGCGACTCCGCGTCTCCGCGCGAGGAGCGGAAGGCGAGGTTAATCCGAACTCACGTCATAGAAAGCATAGCATCCACGATGACGCTACTCCAGCCGCATGCCTGAGTCCTGCCCGCGGCTGCGCGCTCTCGATTCCCCCGGCGACAGCGCTTTCGCCATGGCCTCATCCCAGCCGGCCAGCGCGCCATCTCTGGCCAGGGCGACGCCGAATGCCTCGGATAACGTCAGCGCACCCTGGGTAAGCTGCTCGCTGGCCGCGACCGGCACGACCAGCAGCCTGGCCTGGCGCAACAAGGCTGCGCGCTCCGCCGCGCGCGCCACGTCGTTCCGGTCAATCACACCGGAGACCTCGAGCACCAGCCACAGCTCGCCTTCGCCCTGCGGCAGTAGCCCGCCGTGCACGATCAAATCCGCAGCGACGATCTGGCGGATCTCCCCCTCGTCTAGGCGACCCCTGAGCAGCTCCCAGACGTCGCCGCCGTCTACCACCCGTAGCCAGCGCAGTCGACTGCCGAAAATCGCGCCGACTTTGTTGCGATACCGAATCTCCAGCAGCTCGCCGCGAATCTCCGCAAATCGGTCTTCGTTGCGCTACTGCGCTTCCTCGAAGCGCAAGGTCAATTGTCGAATCGCCTCGGCCAGCTCGGTGAAGCGCGCGTCTGTTTGGCGGCGGAACTCAGCCAGTTGCTTCTCGGTGCGTCGTTGCGCCTCATTCCAGCACTTCGGCCAGCACCGGCCTGCTGCGCGCGCTGCTGTAGCTCAGGCCAGCCGCTCTGACTGTCTGGTTGCTATCCTTTAGCGCTCGCTACGCTGGTGTTTGTCAAGCCATCTTTCTCGACGTATCAATGGCGGCCCACAACAGTGTTAACCGCAAACTTTCTCAGTGGTGGTCTACTTGCTGCCTATAGGCCTAGACGAGGTGCTAACAGCACTCGATAGTGGCTCAGAAGAAGCGCCTAGAACATCGGGAGGGACGGACGTTGCCTGACGGCGAACGCGGTATAGGATCTCTTCCAGAAGCCGGCGGTTCTCGCACACGCGGTCAGCAATGATGCCGGTGATGAGTAGCAACAGGCCGAGCGCCAGCGATATTGAGCCAACAATGAGGGATTGCACATTTCCTGGTAGTTGCCAGCCCTGTTCGGCAAAGCGCAGCAGTAGCCGCGTCAGTAAGCCGACGCCAGTCAGCAGGAAAGGCGTAGCCAACGCCCCAAACATCTTAATAGGCTCGTAGGCAACATAGGTGCGCAACAGGATCAACGCTTGCTGGCTAATGAAATGCAGCATGCCACGATGGAGGCGGGACGGGCGTGGAGTGTGGCGCGCATTGATCGGCACGCTAGCAACGACCAGCCCTAGCTTGCCAGACTGAATCAGCGTCTGCACAGTGTACGAGAACTGGCTAGTAACAAAGAGCCGCAGCGCTGCTTCGCGGGAATAGGCACGAAAGCCGGATACTGCGTCTGAGACAGAAATGCCTGATGCCTGTTGAACGATCCAACTACCCAGCCTCTGTAGCATACGTTTGGCTGGCGAGAAGTGTTCCAGATTACTCACCTGTCGATCGCCGATTACGACATCGGCTTGTCCGCGCAGAATGGGCGCAATTAATGCAGGGATGTCCTCACCCCGATACTGGCCGTCGGCATCAATGTTGACGATGATGTCTGCGCCACGCTCCAGACAGGCGTCTAGTCCATCCTGAAACGAGCGCGCTAAACCCTTTTTGCTCGCATGCCGCACAATGCAATTAGCATTGGCTTCAATCGCCTTCTCAACTGTGCGGTCGGTCGAGCCATCGTCAACAACGATCACGGACACTGATTGCAGGCCAGGAATCGTACGCGGGATAGAGCGAATCACCTGACCGATAGTCTCTTCCTCGTTCAGGGCGCAGATTTGCACAAACAACCTGGGCAGTCTAAGCGGGGAGGTATTTGGCCTTGCGTCCATGGCTGCTGGCTATTATTGCCGGTTGAAGTATGGCGATAGGTAACGCGCGCACGTTGCGCCTTCGGTGTCAGCCAAAATACCTCACACCAACGATATGAAGACGCAGCACTGTTTCATGGGCTGGTCATTGGTTACTGAGTGCATGGCTGAGGCAAGCTAGAAACTGGTTAACTGAGTGCCAAACACCTTTCGGTTCTGCTCGGATAGGTATGACAGCAAGTGAACTATCGTCGTAGCCGCCGCCCAGTGGCACATGGCAAGTCTTCGATTGGGGCAGAGCTGTGTTGCTTGGTGTCTCAGCTGCGCGTTAGGCGCGCAGGCTTGTCAAGTGCACTACCAGTTTGCAGCGGGCAGTTGCTTTCTTCGTGCACTGCTGGAACGCACGCCAGATGTCTCGGCAGTGCTACCCGAAATGCCGCATTTAAGAACTCCCCACTCCCCAAGGGTGTGCAAGGCAGATGTATAATCGTGAGGTTAGCTGCTAGCTGTTTGGATATCTAACTTCCTGCTGGCTCAACGCATCCCCATGCTATGCATCTGAATTACATCAAGGCTCATAAGAGAAATGTCCACGGTTGTGTGTCTCCCGACTCTGTCGCTTTCTTCTCGCTACGCCCTAGCGGGGCTATTGTCACTTGTGCTCAGTGCCTGTGCGTTGACTGACGAGGGACAACTGGCACGCTCTGATGACCACACTATCCTGCTCCATCCTGGGCAGACTGTTGGACAAACCTTTGTCCCGCTGCATAGCGGTCTCAATGGCATCAAAGTTTGGATCGACACTCGGGGCGGTGCCCGAGGGACACTATCCTTGCGTCTACGATCCGACCCGGAGTCATCTGAGGATTTGGTTGTGTCAAAAGTGCTTATCAATGAGTACAGCGAATCTAGGCTGTATAGTTTTGTATTTCCTAAAGTTGATGTGCATTCGAGAAATGGCTATCGCTATTTCTTCTTATCCTGGGATGGCCAAAAGCCGCTAGCTATCGGGGCTGCGCCAGGTGACCGCTACTTGAACGGGGCGGCATACGTTGATCATCGACCGTTGCCCTCGCACCAGCTAGCGTTTCACTTAACCTACGATTGGCTTGCTGCGGGGGTGGGCTTGTTCAGGGCGTCTTTGAAGGGAGCTGCTATTGTGGCGATTTCAGCAATATTGTATTTGCTGCCTGGATATGCTATCTTGGCGTGGACCTATCGCGGCGATCTATTTTGGCCAGCTCGCATGGGATTAGCCGCTGGGTTGAGTACAGCCATATATCCGATCATCCTCTTATGGGCGTCGCTGTTTGGCCTGAGACTAGGTTCCCAAGCAGTCTTCTTAATGGTAGGGCTAGCTGCAGCAATGCTTGTGGGGCGCTATTACCGATGGCGTCCCCGATTCAATCCAAAAGCTTTGGTTAGATCTAATAACTTTTGGCCCGATCTCGTGTTTATATTTTCGCTAACCCTTATCGTTATAAATAGATTATCGGTAATATACGCATTGCCGGCTCCGATGTGGGGTGACTCTTATCAGCATTCTGTTATAACTCAACTAATATTAGATAACGGAGGTCTATTCAATTCGTGGCAACCCTATACTCCATATAATAGTTTCACAGTACATTTTGGTTTTTCGGCTATATCTGCTTTGCTTGGGTGGGCGCTGGGTAACCATGATGGTATGACCGCCACTATGCTAGCAGGGCAGGTGATGAACGGGCTAGCAGCAGTGGCGCTCTATCCCCTTGCTACTGTGTTGTTCCCACACAGGTCACCTTGGGTTGGGACGATCGCCGTGCTGATCAGCGGGCTGATTTTGCCGATCCCGACATACTACACAAACTGGGGGCGTTATGCGCAGTTGAGTAGCCAGGTGGTTCTACCAGTGGTGCTTACATTCATGACGCTGGCTCTTACTCCAAGCAAGTCTATCACACCTATCTTGCGCCTAGCCCTCCCAACTGGCCTTTGCATAGGTGGAGCGCTATTGCACTATTATAGAGCGCCTCTTTATTTTATAGCATTTATTATATCAATTCTCATTATTGAACTTATAAAAAGCAAGAGAATTGTATACTTTGCAAACTATTCTATTTTTATATTTTTAAGCGTATTAATAAGTATTACGATTATATTTCCAAAAGCTTCTAGTACATTTAACTCATCATTGTTTCAAAGCTCGCAAATGGTAATAGATTTTGATTACAATCTGCTATTACAAAGCGTAATAGATGATTATAGAGCCTGGTTTTATACCGCGGAGTTTATTCCTATGCCGGTCATCTTTTTAACTTTGATATCTTTAATTTTAGCTATATTTCAGAAGGAAAGTCGTTTATTTATAGTTGTGCTTTGGATAGTTTTCTTGTTCATTGGACCTTCACTGAGGCTTATCAGACTTCCTGCGACTAACTTGCTACAAAGCTTTGCTACTATTATAGCGCTGTATATTCAATGTAGTTTTATGGTTGCTTGGTTGGTTGAGATATTTATAACAAAACTAAATAGTTTTATTTCATCTCTTATTTTAGTGCTTATATCTATATTTGGATTTATTAATCAGTTTACATTTATCAATGTGTATAATCATGCTTTGATTACTTATCCTGATCTATATGCTATGAATTGGTTAAAAAACAATACATCTAAAAACTCATTATTTCTTATACAGGGATACACTATATACAAAGGACGATCTATTGTTGGTTCAGATGCTGGCTGGTGGCTTCCCTTACTCGCTCGACGAAGCAATACGATACCCCCACAGTATGCCATTCTTAATGAAAAACCAGACGAGCATAACTATTCGGCAAAGCTAGTAGAGTTGATAGCGTTGCTGGAGAAACACTCGTTGGATAGCCCTGAAGCCCGTCGGGCAATCTGCGCGATGGGTATAACCCATCTCTTCTCCGGACAGCGTCAAGGGCTTGTTGGAGCAGATGTTAGGCAGCTCTTCTCGCCCAGCTTGCTACAGCAAACAGAGGGCTTAGTGCCGATTTATCAGCGGGATCGAGTTATAGTGGCATCTCTCGACAATAGCTTTTGCTATCCATAAACCTTATATGCTTATAAGATGGCTGTTTTTCCTTATCTTTGGTTTTGCAGTTTTATCTTTTAATAATATAGTATTTAATTCAAATGGTTTTATTGTCGAGAATATACTTTACTCAGCGATAATCTTAAGTATCTTTATTGCCTTTGTAGAAATATTAAAAAGTATAAGAGAGAAATATATTTTTATAGTTTATATCTCTGTGTTGCTAAAAACAACCGCATTGATTTTGTTTAGTGTAGATACTAATGATGACTTAGTGGCCATACTGGTGTTTACCTTGGTATTTTCTATATCTTCATTTATATCAATTAAATTAAATAGTATATTCGCTTATATACTTTACTTTGTTTTCATTTTAATAGTTATTTTCAGTATTATCAATCTAGAAAGTCATTTTGCTGAAGAAGAATTTCTAACTCTTGCTCAAGGAATGATAGTGAGCTGTGTTTGGTTAGGATTATCAGTAGTTTATAGTGTGATATTAAAGATACAAAATCCAAAAGGTATAGAAACACTAGAAAATAAATCATACTATACAATTCTATCTTTTATTGTTATTGCTTTTTTAACTATAATAGTTATAATAAGGTATCAAAAAAGCTTTACTCAGAGATACGATTTAAATAAATTTTCTTTGAGCTATAATAAACCTTTTATATGTGAGTATAACAGTGATAATTCAGGATATGACGAAAAAGTTGATTCCTTCATAGTATTTAATAGAATAGTAAATTTAATCCTTGACAATAAAAATAAGAGCGTGCCAGAATATGGTATGCTGGCCCTGAGCACAGGGGATGTGCACTGGGCAAATAGCTTTCGGGCGGCTCTTCTATCAGAGGCGCGCGATAGCTTATATACCAGTTCATATGGCAGTGTTAAGTTTCATCAATATTTCGCTGCACTAAGAGTATATTATTATTTAAAGGTAAATGAGCGATTCGTAGATTTATTTAATGAAGATGATAAAAAAATAATTGCTGATTGGTTTAATAAAATTAACACACGCGCGCAAACCGTAGACTGGGTGGATTGGCTATATGCAATCCCCATGGGGAGTTGGCCACAAGGGCCATATCACAATCAAGAGGTAGGTGCTGGGTTGCTAGCTTTGTTGGAGAAGAGCAACCTGGTAAATCCCGCACTCTCTAAGGCCAACCACGCTTACCTGCGCGATAACCTCGCAGGGTGGTCAGGCGGCTTTCGCGTAACAGACGACACGCTGATCTATCAGCGAGAGTGGATAACCAATGCTTTATTTCAGGATATGTATAAACCTTCATCTTCATTTCAAAACAAAGCTCTCTCTTTTGAATGGCTGAAATTGCAAAGTCTGCCAAATGGTGATGTGATAAGCTATAACTTGCCGCGAGAATATCGTTTTTCCCTAGCACCTCTGTTTTACCTTGGTGCTCAACTTACAAGTGACGAGACGCTTATTTGGCTTGCTGATAGGTCTGCTCGCCTAGCAGCGCAGCAAGGGATTCCGGTATTTGCTCAACCTGGGGCAGAACGTTCACCCTCAACGCGGTTGAAGGCTCGCGCCCCGCAAAGTGGGTCTTGTCTTTTGTTCGGGGATGCTGGGTTGCCTGGTCAGCGCGTCGCTCTAATGCCAGATAAAATTGTGCTGCGGGATGGCTGGGCCGAGGACGACGTGGTTGCGCTGGTCAATCTGCGTTTTGCCGGCTGGCATCGCTATAAGGCTACTGGCGCAGTTGTAGGGATCTTCCATCGGAACCTTCTGGTGGCGGATCGCTTGGATTCGGCGCAGCAATGGGCGATTTTGCCGGCCGGTCGCTCACTCGTGCGAGACAAGCGCATCCCTCGTGAAGCAGTTAACGGCCTGACCATCTCTGACCGCGGGATGACCAGGCTGGTCAAGGCGTTCACTGGACTTGGTAGCTTGTGGTCTCAGGATCCTCCTCAGTATGCTGAGGTGTATCATCTAGATTTCGGGACGGAGCGTGACTCTGTAAAGCTGCGCATGCCTTGGGACGGTACAATCTGGGAGAGAGAGATATCGCTTGATCACAGGCGTCGTGAGCTAACAGTTATTGACCGGGTGGACTCGCCGTGGAAGCGCCCATTTCTGCTCAACTGGCATATTGTGAATGCGAAAGTATTAAAAAGTTACGATAATAGACTGATTGTGAACGATTGTGTATCTATAGATATAAATCAGCACCCTAAAGATCATAGCTTCAGGCTAGAAAAGCAGCTCCGTGGTAGTGATGTAACCATATCGCTGAGTAGCAACTCTGATTACTTAGTGATTACTAAATTTAGCTTTAGTTGTAATAAATGAAGATAATATTTACCTCCGGCCGAGAGACTGACTATACTAGGAATATAGTCTTATTAAAAGCTATTAAAACATTTTCTAATATTTATGTAGTGCAAAATACAAGAAACAAGATAAGCTACAATACTATTAAAAGTTCATATAAAGCTTATAGGATTTTTAAAGAAGATAAGAGTTATATAATATGGGCGGGGTTTCTTGGGCAAGGGATAGCGCTCGCGCTCGCTGCTACCAAAGCGAGCCCGATCGTGCTTGATGCGCTTGTTTCTCTACACGAAACTTTGTGCGAGGATAGGCGCGTCTTAGCAAGCAATTCGCTGATCGGACGATGTATTTATTTGTTAGAAAAACTAAGCATGATAAGATCCGATCTGATTATTACTGACACATTAAGCAATTCAAATTTTTTATCTAAAAAGTTTTCTATAAATATTAAAAAGTTTAAAAACATATATGTAAGCTGCGACGAGGATATTTTTAAGCCGATTCAAGTCAATCGATATAAAGACAGAATAGAAGTATTTACTTATAACTCTTTTCTTAAGCTACACGGTAATGATGTTATACTTAAGGCTGCTAAAAAACTATCCAATTGTAAAGGAATAAAAATTGTGCTTGGCGGTGATGGAATAGATCTTGACAGAATAATAAAGCAAGCTAGAGATTATAATTTAAATAATTTGGAATTTATCGGTTGGATACCTATGAAAGATTTACCTTACTGGATTGCACGTGCTGATATATGCTTAGGAGGACACTTTTCAAATTCTAGGAAAGCATCGGCTGCTATTTCAACTAAAACTTTTCAGTTTATTGCTATGAATAGACCTGTGATACTAGGTTATGGTGAGGGCAATAAAGAGTTATTCACTCATGATGTCAATGCTTATTTCGTGCCGATGGGGGACAGTGAGGCATTGGCCGAGGCGATCAGGACGCTGGCCGACGATCCAGCGCGTCGCGCGCGCATTGCCGAAAGTGGACGCGAATTGTTTGAGCGACAATTGACTAGGAAGGTGCTTGCGGAAGAGTTGAGAAAGTGGTTGACAGAGTTGCAGCAATGAAGATATGCTTAGTAACCTTGGGGTTTGCGCCCTATCGAGCCTCTGGTCTCAGCGTATACGGCGAACAAGTGGCCATCGGGTTAGCTCATCGAGGGCATTCGGTAACCGTCTTGGCTGGCCAGCGCGGTCATCCGCAAGCGGATGATGGCGTCGCACTGCCTAGTAACTTGAGCATAGAGTTTCTGCCGGTTGGCCGCTTGGACTGGATTGGACTCGGCTGGCAGGCGGCCAGAAGATTGAAGAAGCAAAAATTTGACATAGTTCACTTTTTAGATTTGCATTTTGCTTATAAATTTAACTCTAGCTTTATAGCGTCTGTATTCCAACTTTTTGAACAAAGAATGACTGGTCGCCGAGGTAAACCTTACTACACTTTCAGGTATGAAGCTTTTCTGAAAATAGCTTATTATAAGATAATTGGTTTGAGTGCAGAGAGGTTAAGCGCGATAAATGCAAAGAAAATCGCAGCTTCGAGTTGGACTACCTTCAGAGAGTTCATGGTTAACTACAAAAATTTGTCTAATAAACTAACAATGATTTATCCAGGGATCGATGTGAGATCTTATCAGTTGCGCGTGTCGCGCGCAGATGCCCGTCAGCGGCTTGGGCTTGACCCGAGTTGGTTTGTGCTCTTGTTTGTCGGGTTCGGAGGGCCGCGAAAGGGACTGGAGATTGTACCTGCAGTGATACACAGAATGCCAAAGTCGGTTCACTTTTTTGCGATAGGCCGCTGGAACGAGCATTATATGCGAAAATTTCTGAATAATCTGGAGACGTCGATAAGAGATCGTGTTCACCTTCTTGGTTATGTTGATGAAGTTAAAAAACGTTTATTTTATATAGCTTCAGATGTTTTTATATTCCCAACTTGGCTAGAGGGGTTCGGTCTGCCGCTAGCCGAGGCTATGGCTGCCGGTTTGCCAATCGTCACCACGGCTAATGGGGCAGCGGCTGAGGTGGTGAGTTCGTTCGGGGCGCTGGCTAAGCCAGGGTGTGTCGAGGATTACTGCACAGCGATACAGAATCTGCTGAGTTCTCCAGATCAAAGGAATTATATCTCTGAAAGGTCTCGCCAAAGAGCGGTTCAAGTTTTTGATCGCGACCTTATGGCTTCTAATCTTGAAGCTCTTTATTTGAATTGACCATGACAAGTATATATCCATGCTGGGTGGTTATTCCTAACTGGAATCTAAAAGATTATTTGATTAACTGCATATCTTCAGTTCTTAAAATGAACACAAAAGGGGAATTACAAATAGTAGTTGTAGATAACGGTTCGACTGATGGTTCTCTTTCTGTACTTGACGGATTTGAAGGTGTAAACAAGATGAGTTTGGATAGAAACTACGGATTCTCTTATGCTGCTAACAAAGGCATACAAAAAGCTTTAGACGCTGGGGCTAGATCTATATTTTTGCTCAATAATGATACTTTAGTTGATTCAGATATACTATTGCATTTTGAGGACGCTTTTTTGCAGACTAAAGTTTTTAATAGTGGTATATTTGCTCCAGTAATATATTATGATCATGATCACAGAGATGTATGGTTTTTTGGTAGTAATGATATTAAAGTGCTAAATATCCCGTATAAAGTTATGCCTCGTCATGATAAATCTATTGTGTCGTTGGATTATGTAACTGGCTGTGGTATGTTGGTTTTAGATAGAGTTTTTTATAGTATTGGTTTACTAGATGAAGATTTTTATATGTATTATGAAGATGCCGAGTTTTGTTGGAGAGCGCGTCGAGCTGGATTTAAAATTTTTGGGGTTACTAACGCTCGTATGATCCATTATGTTTCACGAAGCGCTGCATTATCTGATACCGCAAAGAGCTTTTGGCAACATTATGGTCGTGTGCTCTTTTATCGTAAGCGATCATCTTGGCTTAATCAACCATTCGCTCACTTACTTATATTTTTAAAATTGATGTCTTTTACTTTAAATAACCTTCTACTCGACACTTATAGTGTCCGTTCTGCCTGGAAAGCTACGTATCAAGCTTATAAAGTGAGAACATAAAATGAATACAGAGAGCTGCCCATGTCCAGTATGTAATAGTAACCACTGCACAGTAGTTTATTCTGACTTATCGGATTTGTTACAAGGCTTGCCCGGTATATTTAACCTTGTTAAATGCAGAGAGTGCAATCAACTATTTCTTAATCCGCGACCTACTGTTGAAAGTATTAAGTTCTATTATCCTTCAAATTATGAATCTTTCATTAATTATAGTATAGATAACTTGGGTTTAATAAAAAAGATTAGTATAAAATATGGATTGCATAAGCGTTGTCGTTTGGTCTCGACTTATCAGTCACACGGTCGCCTCTTGGATGTTGGGTGCGGCACTGGACAGTTTCTCGACGCAATGCGTAAGCGCCCTGGTTGGTCCGTTGTCGGCATCGACATCAGCCCAGTGGCGATCCGCGTAGCCAGAGAAGAGCTAAAGCTAGACGTTCACCTGGGCACCCTCGAGAGTGTCTCCTTCCCAGAGGCCAGTTTCGACGTGGTTACGATGTGGGACGTGCTGGAACATCTACACGACCCGGTTCGTGCCCTGGTCGTCATTGGCCGCATACTCAAGCCCAATGGTGTGTTGATCATCCGCACGCCTTCGCTGGATAGCTGGGATGCTGCGCTCTTCGGTCGCTCTTGGGCCGGGCTTGACCCGCCGCGCCACCTTGTGGTCTTCTCTCGTTCAACCCTCGTCCAAGTGCTGCAGCAAGCGTCTTTTGAAGTGATAGCGTGGCATCCCGGGGGTGGGAGCTATCCCATCTTTCTACTCAGCTTGCGCTTCGCATGGGGAATTGGACCACGCGCTTCTGGCGTGCGCGGATGGATTTGGCGCGCGCTTGCTCATCCGCTCGCTGGCGCAGCATTCGCTTTGCCGCTATGGGTTCTCGAGCGAGCTGGCAAAGGCTCTGAAATGTGCGTTGTGGCAAAAAGGCGAAATTACAGATCATGATAGAAATATTTAAGGATAGTAAAGAAACTAACTATCTAAGTAAAGAATACAATCATATATTTGCAAATAAAGGTATTAGACATAGAGACTCGTTTTATATATGGATTTTGAATTTATTAACTTCACACAAGTATAAAATTGAGAGATTACTAGATTTAGCTTGCGGGGAAGGCGCTCTTGTTTCTCTTGCCAGAGTAAAGGGAATAAACGCAATAGGAATTGACATTTCTATTGACGCATTAAGGAAAAGTGATGCTAAAGGTTATTTACTGGCAGGCAACGGCGAGAGATTACCGTTTAGAGATGAATCTTTCGATGTTATTACGTGTATAGGCAGCTTAGAGCATTTTTCTGACCCTCTCAGAGGTGCTCGGGAGATACAAAGGCTTCTCACCCCCGACGGTCTGGCTTGTATATTACTACCAAATACCTACAGCCTTTTTGGCAATATACTTTTTGCTGCACGCACGGGAGATGTATTTGATGATGGACAGCCAATACAGCGTTACAATACCGCCCAAGGCTGGAAACGGTTGCTCATGCAAGCTGGACTAAGCATCCAGAGGATGGTTAAGTACGAACTCTTTCCCCCCAGAACATCTAGAGACATCCGCTGGTACTTGGCCCGCCCGAAGAAGCTGCTCAGACTGCTCATCACCCCACTCGTTCCTCTGTATCTGGCGAACTGCTTTGTTTACTTATGTCAAAAAGAGGGTGACGCACTGAAGCGATACGCCAATTTGCGTATTGACTGTGTTTCGCTCGAGGAGTAGAGTAGAGGCATGATATCTAAACAGGAGGATCATCATGTCTCAAGTGAAGTCGCGCAAGTTCCTTAGAACTGCCACTGCAGTGTGTTTGGCAGTGAGCACGTTTGCACTCACGCAACAGCTCTCGGCCCAAGTGACTCCCGTTCAATATAACACGGGAATCCAAGTTCAGAATCTCGACAACACTCTGGCAACCGTCGCGTTCACCTTTTACCCGACGGCTGGGTCACCCATCAATGCAGCTGACACCATCAACGCGCTGAGCAGCAAGACCTACTTCCCGCTGAACTCTCTAGGGGTTGGCGCCGGTTTTGCGGGTTCTGCCGTGGTGGCATCGGATAGGAACATACGGGCGGTGGTCAACCAGCTCGGCACGCTGTCAGGTGTGACCTACCTCGCCACAACGAATGGCTTTCTACAGGGACAAACCCAAGTGAATCTGCCGCTGATAATGTGCCAGAACAATAACTACAACACCTGGTTCAGTGTGCAGAACGCTGGCACAGCCAACGCGGACTTCTACGTTAGCTATTATGGGGGCGGCTCTACCCCCGTTGCAACCGACACTGCACTCAGTGTGCCGCCGGGCGCAGCGCGTGTCTTTGATCAGACTCCTGGCAGCACGACCAAACACTGTGGTTCAGGTGGCGGTTTGCCTGCTCCGCCATTTGTCGGTTCTGCTATTGTCACCTCCACACAGCCGATTGTGGTCGCAGTCATGCAGCTCAACACAGTGAACTTCCGGACGCTGCTAGGGTATAACGGGTTCACGAGTGATTCGAACGAGATCGCCTTGCCACTCGTCATGGCGAACAACAGTGGCTTCTTCACCGGCATTCAGGTGCAGAACGCGGACACGGTCCCCGTGAATGTGCAGATTACATACGGCCCGGATACAG
>Ga0308395_1001783_pt1 | contig 13312 bp, 16 predicted proteins | sample Hotspr20SampleP4_FD_202097 | JGI IMG/M metagenome (GOLD analysis project Ga0308395, IMG submission 202097) | Hot spring phototrophic mat microbial communities from Mushroom Spring, Yellowstone National Park, Wyoming, United States - 20050930_P4 ...
CGGCTCGCTGAAGAGCACTGAAACGTCAAGACGCGCTACGTCGCTACTGTTGGGAATACCGATTGAGGAATTTTCGGCTCGCTGAAGAGCACTGAAACGTTCCAGTTGAGGACGCGATGGTGAAGGTGCGGACAGGATTGAGGAATTTTCGGCTCGCTGAAGAGCACTGAAACATAATCGGCGGTGCGTCCATCAGGTAGGCGGTACTGATTGAGGAATTTTCGGCTCGCTGAAGAGCACTGAAACGGCGGCGATTTGGTGCTCTGCAAGCGCATCCAGAAAATTGAGGAATTTTCGGCTCGCTGAAGAGCACTGAAACGTCAAATAGTGCAAACGGCGCGTCAAATAGCCGTATGATTGAGGAATTTTCGGCTCGCTGAAGAGCACTGAAACATCGAAACTGAAGCCGATAAACCGGATTGTGATACATTGAGGAATTTTCGGCTCGCTGAAGAGCACTGAAACCAAAACTGCTTGGTGTCTCGGTCAAGACGTTGCAGCATTGAGGAATTTTCGGCTCGCTGAAGAGCACTGAAACGATGGCAACTGGGCGCGTGTCTGGTGCGGGCGCTGCATTGAGGAATTTTCGGCTCGCTGAAGAGCACTGAAACAGATATGCAGCAGTTCGGTTTCCGGCTCCAGTCGGAATTGAGGAATTTTCGGCTCGCTGAAGAGCACTGAAACCGCCCATCTCGCGCAGCGCCGGGTACTGCTTGAGCATTGAGGAATTTTCGGCTCGCTGAAGAGCACTGAAACAGCGATAGATGCGCTCCACATTCGGAGTGCCGTCATCAATTGAGGAATTTTCGGCTCGCTGAAGAGCACTGAAACACAAGCGAATCGGGTTCGGGATTCCAGGGAACGGAATTGAGGAATTTTCGGCTCGCTGAAGAGCACTGAAACTAAAGCCACATGCACGCATGGCGTCCCGCACATCATATTGAGGAATTTTCGGCTCGCTGAAGAGCACTGAAACTCGAAATTTTGTTGTTTCGGAAAAAACACGTATTGATTGAGGAATTTTCGGCTCGCTGAAGAGCACTGAAACCACCAGAGTTCGATCTCCTCCATCTGTCTTCTCCTATTGAGGAATTTTCGGCTCGCTGAAGAGCACTGAAACCGGTCGCGGCGGTGATGGCGACGGTCTCGGCGCGCTATTGAGGAATTTTCGGCTCGCTGAAGAGCACTGAAACGCGAGGTGCGCGGGTCTAATCCGGGTCGCACCGGGATTGAGGAATTTTCGGCTCGCTGAAGAGCACTGAAACTCCCCTCGCGCGGCTCGCAGCGCCGGAACGCATCCGACAATTGAGGAATTTTCGGCTCGCTGAAGAGCACTGAAACCGACGCGGCGCAAGTCGCAGCGACGGCGGTTGTGTTATTGAGGAATTTTCGGCTCGCTGAAGAGCACTGAAACTGTCGTCAAACCTCTTGGCGACCAGCATTACACCGTATTGAGGAATTTTCGGCTCGCTGAAGAGCACTGAAACAAGGCGCTGTTGTATCGCCCGTCACAACTGCCGCCGATTGAGGAATTTTCGGCTCGCTGAAGAGCACTGAAACCGCGCAGTTGCTGAAACGCACGTCTCAGATCGCGGTAGATTGAGGAATTTTCGGCTCGCTGAAGAGCACTGAAACGATATACGCCTGTGTAGTGGCTTTACTTCCGGTTTCGATTGAGGAATTTTCGGCTCGCTGAAGAGCACTGAAACTTCGACAGAACACCGACGCGCTCGCCTTTGAATTCATTGAGGAATTTTCGGCTCGCTGAAGAGCACTGAAACATGTGCCAGATCGCGATCTGGTAATGTCGGATAGCCTAATTGAGGAATTTTCGGCTCGCTGAAGAGCACTGAAACCCGCACATTACGAACCCCGACCGCGCTTCCGACTTCGATTGAGGAATTTTCGGCTCGCTGAAGAGCACTGAAACGTCAAGGGCGCCGGAGGCGCTTGCGAAGCCCTTGAATTGAGGAATTTTCGGCTCGCTGAAGAGCACTGAAACTCCGTTGTCGACCATTTCCAGCACGAGTGCGTTAAATTGAGGAATTTTCGGCTCGCTGAAGAGCACTGAAACGATTGACGTCGCTGATAGCCGAAGCGGGAACTGAGATTGAGGAATTTTCGGCTCGCTGAAGAGCACTGAAACATCAACGCGGCGAGGGCCGCAACCGACACAGTACCATTGAGGAATTTTCGGCTCGCTGAAGAGCACTGAAACGATGGTACGACCTTCCGCAACGAGTCGCCCCATTCGATTGAGGAATTTTCGGCTCGCTGAAGAGCACTGAAACCGCGAATGAGATCGTCGACTCCCTCGGCCGACCCCGAATTGAGGAATTTTCGGCTCGCTGAAGAGCACTGAAACGCGCAATCAGCACGCATTGCCCGCTACTCTGATACAATTGAGGAATTTTCGGCTCGCTGAAGAGCACTGAAACGAAGAAGCGCGCTCAATGACGCTATCACGATACAGAATTGAGGAATTTTCGGCTCGCTGAAGAGCACTGAAACGCGAACCGGATCGCCCCGAACTGCTACTCGTCCAGAATTGAGGAATTTTCGGCTCGCTGAAGAGCACTGAAACCTGTCGTTTACTTGCGTTATTCTCATAGATTTATAAATTGAGGAATTTTCGGCTCGCTGAAGAGCACTGAAACATAACCCGGATTCGGTACGCTCAATTGCCGCGCTGCATTGAGGAATTTTCGGCTCGCTGAAGAGCACTGAAACCGAGACGCGCGCCGGCGCGGATGACCGAGAGTGCGATTGAGGAATTTTCGGCTCGCTGAAGAGCACTGAAACGGGCGGCGAGCCGGACCGGGGCGCCACAACCCTAGATTGAGGAATTTTCGGCTCGCTGAAGAGCACTGAAACACTTGATCCCCATAACCCGTACCGTATCTGCCTTGATTGAGGAATTTTCGGCTCGCTGAAGAGCACTGAAACATACGGTCACAAACAATATCCAAAAGCACGAGCATTATTGAGGAATTTTCGGCTCGCTGAAGAGCACTGAAACTCGATCCGCACCCCGAACAACCACACCGATTGTCGCTTATTGAGGAATTTTCGGCTCGCTGAAGAGCACTGAAACCTTAATTAAAAGAGACAAAGGTGTTGTGACGGCCGATGATTGAGGAATTTTCGGCTCGCTGAAGAGCACTGAAACGTCCGGGTGGGCGCGGTTCGTCTGGCGGCGCAGCGGCATTGAGGAATTTTCGGCTCGCTGAAGAGCACTGAAACTAACCAACCGGTTCCTCAATCAGAATAACCCCGCCCGATTGAGGAATTTTCGGCTCGCTGAAGAGCACTGAAACCCGGACGCGCGCCCGGCGGTTTCTGTTTGTTCGGCATTGAGGAATTTTCGGCTCGCTGAAGAGCACTGAAACGCTGCTTGCGGCGCGCGTGGCGCGGGCGGCAGTGTTGATTGAGGAATTTTCGGCTCGCTGAAGAGCACTGAAACGCCTGCCGGGGGCTACGGTGACGAGGGACAACAGCGGATTGAGGAATTTTCGGCTCGCTGAAGAGCACTGAAACTCTGTTGTGACACCCGCGCCCGGCGCGGGAGGTCTATCAGATTGAGGAATTTTCGGCTCGCTGAAGAGCACTGAAACATTGCGTACAGTGAGCACCTACCCACCGTCACCAGCGCATTGAGGAATTTTCGGCTCGCTGAAGAGCACTGAAACGGCGGAACTGCTCAAGCAGTACCCGGCGCTGCGGGGATTGAGGAATTTTCGGCTCGCTGAAGAGCACTGAAACACGCCGGCATCTGGGTCGCCGACGCGCTTGTTGACGATTGAGGAATTTTCGGCTCGCTGAAGAGCACTGAAACACCGAGACCAGCGCACAACGTGCGCCACAATACGCCCGATTGAGGAATTTTCGGCTCGCTGAAGAGCACTGAAACTTGACAACAAGAAGCGCCGAGCGTTCGCCCGGAATTGAGGAATTTTCGGCTCGCTGAAGAGCACTGAAACCCATTGCGTAGTACGAGAGATCAGCCAGCACCAGCGATTGAGGAATTTTCGGCTCGCTGAAGAGCACTGAAACGGGAACGCCGAAATCTCAATTGCGATCTGCGCCGTCCCATTGAGGAATTTTCGGCTCGCTGAAGAGCACTGAAACGCGACGGCGACGCTGTTGACGTTGAAACGGCGTATGAATTGAGGAATTTTCGGCTCGCTGAAGAGCACTGAAACGTCGCCGAAGGCGAAGGTTCGTTCGGGGATTTTCTGAAATTGAGGAATTTTCGGCTCGCTGAAGAGCACTGAAACACGCGCCACAAGCGCTGGAGGATACGCTCGTCACATTATTGAGGAATTTTCGGCTCGCTGAAGAGCACTGAAACATTTGAGCGACACCCGCACTCTATCTGCGCGGTGCTGAATTGAGGAATTTTCGGCTCGCTGAAGAGCACTGAAACGCAGTTGGAATATCTCAATGATGTCCATACCGTCGATTGAGGAATTTTCGGCTCGCTGAAGAGCACTGAAACCGCGATGCGTCGCAACGTCGAGACCATCGCGCGTTTGATTGAGGAATTTTCGGCTCGCTGAAGAGCACTGAAACGGTATAACTACGACAACGATATTCATAAGCACGTTCAATAATTGAGGAATTTTCGGCTCGCTGAAGAGCACTGAAACTCTCTTCCTCTGCGTACTTTGCGTACTCTTCTTGTAAATTGAGGAATTTTCGGCTCGCTGAAGAGCACTGAAACCGCATAGACGCGCCGACGCTCGCGCTGGACGAGTGGATTGAGGAATTTTCGGCTCGCTGAAGAGCACTGAAACCGCCGCTGGGGTTGCGTCGGTTGCACCCCAAAACGATTGAGGAATTTTCGGCTCGCTGAAGAGCACTGAAACCGAAGGAACACCAAATCGTCAAACTTCTTGGCCACCAAATTGAGGAATTTTCGGCTCGCTGAAGAGCACTGAAACGGCAATCGATTTTCGTACAGACAGTACGTTAGTTTGATTGAGGAATTTTCGGCTCGCTGAAGAGCACTGAAACGTAAAGTGTAAAACATTCCCGAATGTAAAGTGTAAATTGAGGAATTTTCGGCTCGCTGAAGAGCACTGAAACTATTAGTACGGAAGTATCTTTTGTTGGTCTAAGATCAATTGAGGAATTTTCGGCTCGCTGAAGAGCACTGAAACGGTGAAGATACCTGCCACCTGGTGCGACGGTACACGAATTGAGGAATTTTCGGCTCGCTGAAGAGCACTGAAACTTGGTGACCGCCCAGCGCGCGGCGCGCTGCCAGACAATTGAGGAATTTTCGGCTCGCTGAAGAGCACTGAAACCTTCGGTGATGCTGTCAAAGATTTTCTTCAGCAGCAACGATTGAGGAATTTTCGGCTCGCTGAAGAGCACTGAAACCGTAAGTGAGTGCTTATCGATTACGTCTCTACTATACATTGAGGAATTTTCGGCTCGCTGAAGAGCACTGAAACTTGTTCCAGTACGCGACCTCGACGCGCCAGCCGCCTTCATTGAGGAATTTTCGGCTCGCTGAAGAGCACTGAAACTACATTGGTTCCATCTGCGATTACATCAATTCAAACGATTGAGGAATTTTCGGCTCGCTGAAGAGCACTGAAACGCTGTGGTGATAGACAGAGTCGTTGTAAGTACATACGATTGAGGAATTTTCGGCTCGCTGAAGAGCACTGAAACTCCTTGACGCGCTTGAGCACGATTTTGCTTGAAATTATTGAGGAATTTTCGGCTCGCTGAAGAGCACTGAAACATTCACCCCGTCCAGCGACGGAAAGACGTGGACATAAAATTGAGGAATTTTCGGCTCGCTGAAGAGCACTGAAACTACAACCCTAACACGTTAGCAGTTTTCCCAGTTTCGATTGAGGAATTTTCGGCTCGCTGAAGAGCACTGAAACAACGTTTTGCATTTGGCAATGCGTGTACGCGCGCGATAAATTGAGGAATTTTCGGCTCGCTGAAGAGCACTGAAACATATAAAGAGTTTCGCCGCGCTCGCCAACCGAAACAATTGAGGAATTTTCGGCTCGCTGAAGAGCACTGAAACTTACAAAACGAAACTCATTACCAAGCCCTACAGATATTGAGGAATTTTCGGCTCGCTGAAGAGCACTGAAACCATATGTACCAAAGCACAGCGTTGAGCAGCGACAGCAGCAATTGAGGAATTTTCGGCTCGCTGAAGAGCACTGAAACCGGCGAACTTGAGACGTTGCAGGTTGACGAGAGAACATTGAGGAATTTTCGGCTCGCTGAAGAGCACTGAAACGTTGTCTGTTCAACCGTTGATCCGTAGTTGCTGTCACAATTGAGGAATTTTCGGCTCGCTGAAGAGCACTGAAACGCGCTATCTCGATATTGAGATCGACCCCGACGATCAAATTGAGGAATTTTCGGCTCGCTGAAGAGCACTGAAACGTGTCACAACACATCATCTTCTTTTATTTCTATAGATTGAGGAATTTTCGGCTCGCTGAAGAGCACTGAAACACGCAAAGCGCGGTTTGGTCGGATTTGTCCGACGCGATTGAGGAATTTTCGGCTCGCTGAAGAGCACTGAAACAATGTTGATAATTTTTGATGCCTTGTAAATCTTGGAATTGAGGAATTTTCGGCTCGCTGAAGAGCACTGAAACTCGTGTTATTTTTCTCGAATGTTATCACGAAATAATATTGAGGAATTTTCGGCTCGCTGAAGAGCACTGAAACTCCATTTTGCACATAAAGACCAAAAAGACGCGGTAAATATTGAGGAATTTTCGGCTCGCTGAAGAGCACTGAAACCGATACAACAACCGTCCATCTCTGCCAAAGGTTACATTGAGGAATTTTCGGCTCGCTGAAGAGCACTGAAACGGTGCAAGCGAACACCTGGTTAGGCTTACTGATAAGGATTGAGGAATTTTCGGCTCGCTGAAGAGCACTGAAACTCGAAATCCGTAGTTCGCGCGTTTTGAAAACAATTTTGATTGAGGAATTTTCGGCTCGCTGAAGAGCACTGAAACGGCGCGCTGGACTACAGTACAACTTGTAACTTTTCAGGATTGAGGAATTTTCGGCTCGCTGAAGAGCACTGAAACAGGTGCTATCCGAAAAGCCTGGTATCGCGCCGAAGAATTGAGGAATTTTCGGCTCGCTGAAGAGCACTGAAACTTTACCGTCGGAAGCGTGATCGAACTGTTTGGAGATATTGAGGAATTTTCGGCTCGCTGAAGAGCACTGAAACGCGCGCGATCTGGACACGTTCTTGCGTGAAATCTAAATTGAGGAATTTTCGGCTCGCTGAAGAGCACTGAAACTGTAAATCTTGGAAGGTTGTATAGCGTCTATCATAAAATTGAGGAATTTTCGGCTCGCTGAAGAGCACTGAAACTCGGAAGCGCGCTGCTGCCGTATCTCACGCAACTCATTGAGGAATTTTCGGCTCGCTGAAGAGCACTGAAACTCGGTCTTGCTGCGTTGGCGGCGGGTTTGTCTTCTCTCATTGAGGAATTTTCGGCTCGCTGAAGAGCACTGAAACTCTGATAAGCGCTTGAGGATATACAACAAGAGCGATTGAGGAATTTTCGGCTCGCTGAAGAGCACTGAAACTTATTATTTTATTCAGAATTGTACGGATGTTATGAATTGAGGAATTTTCGGCTCGCTGAAGAGCACTGAAACCGAAAAATTGCGTTCCGCCGCGTCTGATACGAAAGTACAATTGAGGAATTTTCGGCTCGCTGAAGAGCACTGAAACGCCCACCCGTTGTTCGATCACCGGCAGTGTCACAACACATTGAGGAATTTTCGGCTCGCTGAAGAGCACTGAAACCGCTGCAGGTGCTTCGGGATGAGCAACCCATCTTCTATTGAGGAATTTTCGGCTCGCTGAAGAGCACTGAAACAAAACTCAATAGAGCACGGGTAAAATCCGAAATCGATTGAGGAATTTTCGGCTCGCTGAAGAGCACTGAAACGCTATGAAAAGATTGTTGCTTGAAGATCGGGAGTATCATTGAGGAATTTTCGGCTCGCTGAAGAGCACTGAAACCGGTTGTCTTATTAGTACGGAAGTTTCTTTTGTTGGATTGAGGAATTTTCGGCTCGCTGAAGAGCACTGAAACGGCGCGTGGGGAGCGCGTTGTTGATGATGTTTCGTTCATTGAGGAATTTTCGGCTCGCTGAAGAGCACTGAAACCTTGAAGTTTGCCTTTTTGTTCGACGTAATGTAACAATTGAGGAATTTTCGGCTCGCTGAAGAGCACTGAAACTTGACCAACTTATTCAGAATTGTGCGAATATTCCAGTATTGAGGAATTTTCGGCTCGCTGAAGAGCACTGAAACTTCGGCAGCCAGCAGTGCGCGGGCTTGGGTCAGCGCGGTATTGAGGAATTTTCGGCTCGCTGAAGAGCACTGAAACTTTGGGAAGACGCAGGCTACGACTCCGGGTGCACATAATTGAGGAATTTTCGGCTCGCTGAAGAGCACTGAAACGACGGCGTACTTCGAGCGCGGCGCGGTGCGTCCAACCGATTGAGGAATTTTCGGCTCGCTGAAGAGCACTGAAACTGTATCTTCTCGCGCTTGTACTGCTGGTACAAATAACGCATTGAGGAATTTTCGGCTCGCTGAAGAGCACTGAAACCTGAACTCGACCGCAAAATCTTTCGTCTCGCGGTCGAAGATTGAGGAATTTTCGGCTCGCTGAAGAGCACTGAAACGGGTTTATTTCAAGCCGCTACGTTGCCGTGTTTAACATTGAGGAATTTTCGGCTCGCTGAAGAGCACTGAAACACGCCGACGTGGGCGAGGCGACGCTGACGTTTATTCAATATTGAGGAATTTTCGGCTCGCTGAAGAGCACTGAAACCGCGCCGGTTGTCAAGCGGGAAATTTGCCGGGTTTATTGAGGAATTTTCGGCTCGCTGAAGAGCACTGAAACTTCTTGATGTGTGTTTATCGATTACGTCTCTACTATACATTGAGGAATTTTCGGCTCGCTGAAGAGCACTGAAACTCGCGCTGTCACAACACCCGCTCTTCTTTTATTTCTAATTGAGGAATTTTCGGCTCGCTGAAGAGCACTGAAACCACAGACGGCGATTTGTCAAGGGCGAGTTTGAAGGCGATTGAGGAATTTTCGGCTCGCTGAAGAGCACTGAAACGGCGTTTCGTATAGCACCTGTGAGGGGGCGCGGTCATAATTGAGGAATTTTCGGCTCGCTGAAGAGCACTGAAACTCGAAGTCTTGACGTTTCGGATAGTACACATACTGGTAATTGAGGAATTTTCGGCTCGCTGAAGAGCACTGAAACTTCTGGCGTTCTCGCTTGATGGCGACGCGGCTTGCGGAAAATTGAGGAATTTTCGGCTCGCTGAAGAGCACTGAAACATGATCCTACTCGCTTGAACTTCCAAACGGCATTATGATTGAGGAATTTTCGGCTCGCTGAAGAGCACTGAAACATCTATGAAATTGTCAAGATATTCTTTATCTTCCAACAGATTGAGGAATTTTCGGCTCGCTGAAGAGCACTGAAACGTAGTCCACGTGCCCGTAACAATTGCTACATATCTCAATTGAGGAATTTTCGGCTCGCTGAAGAGCACTGAAACTTTGGGAACAAGTGCGCCGGACGCTGCGTGCGCCGATTGAGGAATTTTCGGCTCGCTGAAGAGCACTGAAACTGTGTAATTACTGCGAGTGTCATACTGTACCTGCCTTCATTGAGGAATTTTCGGCTCGCTGAAGAGCACTGAAACCGTTTATTTGGCTTGTATGTTCATAACGGAGTAGAAGATTGAGGAATTTTCGGCTCGCTGAAGAGCACTGAAACTTCGGCAGCCAGCAGTGCGCGGGCTTGGGTCAGCGCGATTGAGGAATTTTCGGCTCGCTGAAGAGCACTGAAACTGACAGGCTCCCTGGCGCTTCGGCGCGCACGCTACATTGAGGAATTTTCGGCTCGCTGAAGAGCACTGAAACCCAACACCTTCGCCGCCTTCGGCGAGATGCTGCCTCTATTGAGGAATTTTCGGCTCGCTGAAGAGCACTGAAACTCAATTGCGTAATCAGCGTCAAGTACTGTTATTGTTACATTGAGGAATTTTCGGCTCGCTGAAGAGCACTGAAACGCGCCAAATGGTGATGGTGGTAGCCATAGTGTACCTTGTATTGAGGAATTTTCGGCTCGCTGAAGAGCACTGAAACACAAACGTCTCGTATTCAACAAACTCAATGTCGTCAATTGAGGAATTTTCGGCTCGCTGAAGAGCACTGAAACTTGCAGACGCCCCACCAAACGCGCCAGCAGTGCGATTGAGGAATTTTCGGCTCGCTGAAGAGCACTGAAACTGGAAAGCGGAACACTGGTACGAGCGTGGTATCTGCATTGAGGAATTTTCGGCTCGCTGAAGAGCACTGAAACAGCTTTTCGTCTTGAGATCGCATCTGTTTCTATGAATTGAGGAATTTTCGGCTCGCTGAAGAGCACTGAAACAACGTAATCACTCGACAAATGTTCTTGAGCGACGTATTGAGGAATTTTCGGCTCGCTGAAGAGCACTGAAACTTGTGCCGTGGGCGGATCGCCGCCTGTGGTTTGTCCAGGCATTGAGGAATTTTCGGCTCGCTGAAGAGCACTGAAACCTTCCAGTTATAGCGTCCTACATAGAACGATGCTTATTGAGGAATTTTCGGCTCGCTGAAGAGCACTGAAACCTTCATCAGTTCAGAAACATAATCAGGGTCACGAAGGTGCATTGAGGAATTTTCGGCTCGCTGAAGAGCACTGAAACAGAAAAATGCGGTACGTCGTGCAATAGGATGTTTTGTCGATTGAGGAATTTTCGGCTCGCTGAAGAGCACTGAAACTCAACAGCACGACAGTGAAGGTTTCACAGCATTCGAATTGAGGAATTTTCGGCTCGCTGAAGAGCACTGAAACCTCTGTCAGTGATAGGAGTACCACAATGCGCATCCGATTGAGGAATTTTCGGCTCGCTGAAGAGCACTGAAACGACGAAGCGCGCTCAATGACGCTATCGCGATACAGAATTGAGGAATTTTCGGCTCGCTGAAGAGCACTGAAACATAGAGGACAAGGGGAAGGTTACCCTTCGCCGTCTCATTGAGGAATTTTCGGCTCGCTGAAGAGCACTGAAACAACGTATTCGCTTGCAAGATGTTCTTGAGCGACGTTTTTAAATTGAGGAATTTTCGGCTCGCTGAAGAGCACTGAAACCTCAATTCGGAAGCGTGATCGAACTGTTTGGGGATACAGACTGAATTGAGGAATTTTCGGCTCGCTGAAGAGCACTGAAACTTCGGAAGCCGACGTCGGCTCTGGTCTTATCTCGACCATTGAGGAATTTTCGGCTCGCTGAAGAGCACTGAAACGCCGGTAGATGCGCGTCCGCTTCCCGCCTTCAACCCATTGAGGAATTTTCGGCTCGCTGAAGAGCACTGAAACCGTTGCTCAACGAGCGCGGGGTGCGATGGGCGATACTATTGAGGAATTTTCGGCTCGCTGAAGAGCACTGAAACGAGGTTACGGCGACGAGGGGCAGCAGCGAATACTGAAATTGAGGAATTTTCGGCTCGCTGAAGAGCACTGAAACGCAAAACCCAGTGGTTGACAGAGGCGGCGAAGTGCTAATTGAGGAATTTTCGGCTCGCTGAAGAGCACTGAAACTTGACGGAAAGACCTACTACGTTTATCAGACATCCGATTGAGGAATTTTCGGCTCGCTGAAGAGCACTGAAACGCGAGGTCGGTTCGTTCATTCGCTTCGTCTCGACGATTGAGGAATTTTCGGCTCGCTGAAGAGCACTGAAACGCCGCACCAGCGCCAGATCGAGACGGTGCGGGTAGAGATTGAGGAATTTTCGGCTCGCTGAAGAGCACTGAAACGCGAGGTCGGTTCGTTCATTCGCTTCGTCTCGACGTATTGAGGAATTTTCGGCTCGCTGAAGAGCACTGAAACACAGCATACCACACGCCCGCCGGGTTGTCAAGAGTGAATTGAGGAATTTTCGGCTCGCTGAAGAGCACTGAAACGTTGTCAAGCGGGAAATTCGCCGAAATTGGGGCTTGATTGAGGAATTTTCGGCTCGCTGAAGAGCACTGAAACCCTTAAAAGCGAAGGAGCGATCCGGCGAACCGGAACGATTGAGGAATTTTCGGCTCGCTGAAGAGCACTGAAACGGCGCGGAACAACGCCAAAAGCGCGGGGTCTTCTGAGAATTGAGGAATTTTCGGCTCGCTGAAGAGCACTGAAACCGCGGCTGCGCGCTACGGCTGGACGCCGGATAATACGATTGAGGAATTTTCGGCTCGCTGAAGAGCACTGAAACCGCGACTGCGTGAGGAAGTCGCGGCGGCGGTCAAGGATTGAGGAATTTTCGGCTCGCTGAAGAGCACTGAAACCCTAGTATGCAGCAGTAGCAGTAACCGTCACAACACGCATTGAGGAATTTTCGGCTCGCTGAAGAGCACTGAAACCGCTTCCGCCGCTCCTCGTTGATGCGCCGCTCCAGTTCCATTGAGGAATTTTCGGCTCGCTGAAGAGCACTGAAACCGACGCCGCGCCCCATTCCGACATCGCGCACGAGCAATTGAGGAATTTTCGGCTCGCTGAAGAGCACTGAAACGGCGGGCACGTGACGGGCGGAAGCGTGCAGACATAATTGAGGAATTTTCGGCTCGCTGAAGAGCACTGAAACACCGGTTGCGCTTCAAGTACGCGAAGTACGAACGATACATTGAGGAATTTTCGGCTCGCTGAAGAGCACTGAAACCGCGGTGGGGATACAGCATCACCCCGCCCGCCGATATTGAGGAATTTTCGGCTCGCTGAAGAGCACTGAAACCGCTCGATGCAGGCGCGGCAGCGGCGCACAGCGTGATGATTGAGGAATTTTCGGCTCGCTGAAGAGCACTGAAACTACGATCTTGTGATCGTTGACGAGATCGAGCAAGTACTCAAATTGAGGAATTTTCGGCTCGCTGAAGAGCACTGAAACGTTCTCATTACGGCGGGCGCGTTTACGGCATTTTGGATTGAGGAATTTTCGGCTCGCTGAAGAGCACTGAAACGCTACTCTGATACATACTCTCGCACCCCTACGCGCGCCATTGAGGAATTTTCGGCTCGCTGAAGAGCACTGAAACAAAGCCTACCGTAATTATTTCTTGGTCAATAAGACAAATTGAGGAATTTTCGGCTCGCTGAAGAGCACTGAAACCGCAATCCGTGGAAATTCATAATGCGTGCTTCTTTAATTGAGGAATTTTCGGCTCGCTGAAGAGCACTGAAACCGATACA
>Ga0308395_1001788_pt1 | contig 13283 bp, 7 predicted proteins | sample Hotspr20SampleP4_FD_202097 | JGI IMG/M metagenome (GOLD analysis project Ga0308395, IMG submission 202097) | Hot spring phototrophic mat microbial communities from Mushroom Spring, Yellowstone National Park, Wyoming, United States - 20050930_P4 ...
GAAGAACTGTCGGAAATCTGGGTTCTGTATTGGTTCGATCGGAACGACACCCCCCAAAAGCGATCCATTCTTCAAGTCCATCCAAAAGGGGATCCGAATAACCCAATCCGGGGTGTCTTTGCTACCCGGGCGCCGGTCCGACCCAACCTGATCGCCCTGAGCCGCTGTAAAATCCGTTCCGTCAAAGAAAACATCATCGAAATTGACCAGATCGACGCCTTTCCAGATACTCCCATCTTAGACTTGAAACCCTAGTTTGACTGGATCGACTTAGCGGCCCCCCACGACGGGTAGGGAAATAAGAGCAACAAAAATCGGTTGTCCTCCCCACGGATAGGCCGACTTGATCCGAAGTGAGACAGTCAACCTAGGGAGGATTTCCCGGCTTAGGGAGTTTGCTTCCCTTGGGAAGAGGAGGGATCTAGGATACCGGATTCCTTGGGGGTCGCCCCTTGCGAATTTGTCCGGAGGATTTAAAATAAAAGCAGTTGAAGAGCAGGTATTATTTTAGCCGAATGGAAGAGCACCCTCCTCGTGCCTGCCAGATGTCCTCTCCCCCGGAGGAGAGGGTTAGGGTGAGGGGGAACAATAATAGTGAATAGCCGCCTTCTTTTCTCCCCCTTGTATGGTGGAAAAGGAGAGTTTTTGGTAAGGTAATTACCTCACCCGGCCTGGCCGGAAGGCCAGGCCGGCCTCTCCCGCCAGGGGAGAGGCGGGATTCTTCATTCGGCTAATTTGACTGTATCTACCCGCCCGGCCCCCTACCAGATGGAGGGGCTAAAAATCGGATCGAACACCACAGATTGTGGCGGTCTTCCCGGTAGATACAGTCAAGCCAAAATCTTCCAAGAGTAGTAGATTCAGGGCCCGGATGGCGGAATTGGCAGACGCGCAAGGTTCAGGTCCTTGTCCCCGTTTAGGGGGTGGAGGTTCGAGTCCTCTTCCGGGCATTGGACAAATTTGCACTAGTTCGACGGACTTGGTAATGCTTTGCGTAACTTGGAAGTCTGTAAAGGGTTGCGTCAAAAACTTCTCTTCTTCGCAAACGGACGCCGACGCCTAATTTGACTGTATCTATCCGGCCAGGCCCTACAACTTGCAGGGGGTAGAGATCAGATCGAACCCCACCGATTGGGGGCATTCCTTCTGGGGGATCCAGTCAACCTGCATGGCCACATTTTGGGCCACTGGTGGGCCGCATTTTTGGCCTCTTCTTGGCCGCTTTTTGGGCGACAATCGGAACCTTGCCCTACGTTCGCCTGCACCGTCTGAGAGCCGCATTCCCATCCCCGTTTGCCCCCAATAGCCCGCTCAAAGTCGGCCTCTGTTACCCGCCAATCATGCCGCATAGCTACCTGGGCAGTGTGTCCAAGCCAAGCCGTTGCTCCATGCGCCGGATACTCTCTGGCTAGCTCAATTGCTCTGGATTGCCGCATGGCGACAAAAAGCTTGGGCCAAAAGGTTAGGCCTGCCCGTAGGATATACCGGGTTCATTAGGTTCGGAGGTTGGTGGGGATTCTTTTTTTCGTAACATGGAGCCGACTGACAAAACCCTTGGCGGGTCCCCCCACTGGCGAAACTGGAGGTGCCGACACCTTCCGTTAAGCCCGTTGGGCAGCTTATCTTTCCTTGGGAACCCCCCATTTGGAGGGGTCTCTTTTCCGCTAGTTTTCGATAAAATAATGATTTATTCCCGGTATGTGCGGGCGAACTTTTAGCCGGAACCGGTCCAGGGGGTGGGTTCCGGCCGCGGGTGGGCATGGTTGTGGTTGGGGTACCAAACCGATGTGTATCATGGCGATTTATTACCAAGCGGTTCCCAATACCCCGATTTTGGTGGCGTACAATCGGGAGGAGTTTTTCGAGCGGCCCAGTCAGCCTCCTCGGATCCAGTCGGGCAAACCGCGGGTGGTTTGCGGCATCGACAAAAAGGCGGGCGGCACCTGGTTAGGGATCAATCAGTATGGCCTGTTGGTGGCGGTGGGGAATCGGCCCAAAGCCAAGGTCCCGGCAGAGCCACGCTCTCGGGGCCTGTTGTGTCGGGAGTTATTGAATTGTCGGACAGCCCGGGAGGCGGCGATGCTGGCCGCCCAGGAATTGTCCACCGGCCAATATGCCGGCGCCAATTATGTCTGCCTGGATGCCAAATATGGGGCGGTGGTGTACGGGGGCAACCACGTGGAAATTGTGGATTTGACGCCGGGCCTGCATATTTTGACCAATGGGGACCTGGACGACCCGTCTGACCCCCGCCAACAACTTGTTCGTCGCCAGCTCACCTTGCAGCGATTGGATTCGGCGGTGCTGTTTTTGGCCGTGGCAAGCCGAACCTTTTCCCGCCGCCCCGATCCGGCCGGCCGGGGAGGAGTGGTCCTGGTGGGGAAGGACTTCGGGACCGTTTCTTCCACCCTGGTGGCCCTGGGCAACAAGACCCAACATTGCATCCTGCAATATACCAATGGGCCTCCGTGCGATCATCCCTATGAGGACCTTTCGGCCTTGCTCCGCCAGGTGCTTTCCACGGAGCGGGCTTCTCGGAAGACCTGATGAGCCACGCTAATCGGAGAGACACGAAATTCCCTGGTTTTTGCCAGGTCGGTGTCCCTTGGTTTTGGGAAGCCCAATGGGGCTGTGGTTTGGCGGGGCTTATTCTCTGCCGAGGCGCATGCCCCTGCCCTAGGATTGCATGGGAGCGGTAGGTCCATTGGGTTTCTGCCGGCCGGAGCTGGGTGGGTGGGTTAAGAGCCCCTCCAAAAAACAGGCTTGGTGGAATCCCAGCAGGGGCCGCTGACCGAGAAAACCGCCTTTGGGGGAGGTGTCGGCGTGGACATGTTGGGATAGGCAATCCTTCGGTTCTGGACCATCGGGAGTTCCTCCAAAGAAAGCCTCTTCAATCATGACGAAGCATCGGATTGGGGTGTGGTTGATCGGTGCCCAGGGTGGGGTGGCCACGACGACGATCGTCGGATGGGCGGCCTTGCGACGTGGGCTAGTCGAACCCATCGGCCTGGTGAGCGCCCTGGATGCTTTTAGCCGATTGCATCTGGTGGACTGGGACCAGATGGTCTTTTCGGGGCATGAAATCCGCCGAACCCGGCTTTACGAGGAGGCGATGCGTCTGGTGAGGGAAAGCCGGGCTTTGGACGCCCAGCTTGTCGAGGCGGTGCGGGAAGACTTGGAAGGGGTAGATCGACGGATTCGGCTTGGGACGGTCTATGGGGTGGGGCCGGCGATAGAGAAATTGGCCTGTGCGGAGGTACCCCGGGAGGGATCGGTCCGGCAGATCATCCGGCGGTTACAGGCCGATTTTGCCGAGTTTGTCCAGCAAGAAAGGTTGGACCATTTGATCGTGGTCAATGTGGCATCCACGGAGCCGCTGGTGGATGCGGCGGTGCTACCGGTCCGATGGGAGCAATTGGAGCCGGTGCTGGAGGAGGCGAGCTGTCCGCTGCCGGCCAGTTCGCTGTATGCGATTGCTGCCCTAGATGCGGGACATTCGTATATTAACTTTACGCCGTCCTTGGGATCTCGGCCGTCCGCCATTTCGGAGTTGGCCCGCCTGCGTCAAACCCGGCATATGGGCTGCGACGGGAAAACTGGGGAAACCCTGCTCAAGAGTGTGCTGGCCCCTATGTTCGCCCAACGCCATCTTCGGGTCATGAGCTGGGTAGGACATAATATCTTCGGCAATATGGACGCCCAAATCCTGGACGATCCCCACCATAAACAAACCAAACTGGCGAGCAAAGATCGGCTGCTGGCCGAGATCCTCGGCTACCGGCCCCAAACCCATATTTCGATCGAATACATCCGGAGCCTGGGCGATTGGAAGACCGCCTGGGACCATGTGCATTTCCAAGGTTTCCTGGGGACGCCGATGGTGCTGCAATTTATCTGGCAAGGGTGCGACTCCCTGCTGGCGGCGCCGTTGGTGTTGGATTTGGTGCGGTTTACCGAACTGGCCTGGCGGCGTGGCCAAACCGGCACCTTGACTTTCCTGGCCAGTTTCTTTAAAAGTCCCTACGAAGTGGCGGAACACCGCTTCGACCGCCAATATCAGATGCTGGAAGCCTGGGCCTGGCAGGCCGCGGCTCCGGCGAATTTGCCGCCAACCGGCGGGGAAAAACGCCCTGGCTAACTTGACTGTAGCCCCCGGGCCCCACTCCCTCAATCTATGGTCTTCGAGGCGAATTCTTAGCCCCTCCAAAGGGTAGGGGCCAGGCCGGGGGGATACAGTCAAATTAGCTGAATGAACCAAGCCACCTTTGCGCCGGCGGGCTAAAGCCAGGGTGTCCTTCCCGCAAAAGCAGGAATCCAGACGTTAGGAAAAGTCCCTATGGCCGGGATTCGGGCCTCCACGGGAATAAGAGCCGATCCCAAAATCAGGCTTGGTGAAAACCCAAAATTGAATTCTCCTGCCTGAGCAAATCGCCTTCCTTGATCACCGTGGGCGGTGCGGGGATTTTGGGATAGGCCGTAAGCCGGATTCCTGCTAGCGCAGGAAGGACACATGAGCTCCGTTGATTCGGCTAAAATGTTATCCTATGGTTTACCGAAAAAGGAGTCGCCGATGGCCGAGTGCAAAAAAGAAAAGAATCTCAAATCGTGTACGTGCAGTTACGAACCGTGCAGTCGGAAAGGGATGTGCTGCGATTGTTTGGCGTATCATTTACGATCCCGGCAATTGCCCGGTTGCTGTTTTCCGCCGGACGCCGAGCGGAGCTATGACCGCTCGTTTGAGCACTTTGCCCGCCTGGTGATGGCCAAGAAGATTTGAACAGAGGTCTCCCCTTCGCCGAATGAAGCACCCGGTCTTTCCCCAGGGGGCAGAGGCTGTTGCCTATGGCACCGCCGGCCGCGGGACGAGCAGGGAAGAGGCGATCTGTTTGCTTCGGCTACCATGTTAACGTCTGGGTTCGATGCGTTCTTTGCCGACCCAAGGCCGAAGCACTTCTGGGATGACGACGGAGCCGTCGGCCTGTTGATAGTTTTCGAGGATAGCGAGCAAGGTGCGGCTGATGGCGATGGCGGTACCGTTGAGGGTATGGACAAAGCGGGTACCTTTTTCGCCCTTGGTGCGGTAGCGGATGCCGAGCCGACGGGCCTGGTAATCGGTGCAATTGGAGGTGCTGGTGATTTCGCCCCATTCGTTTCGGCCGGGCATCCAGGCTTCCAGGTCGTATTTTCGGTAGGCGGGGCCGCCCAGTTCGCCGGTAGCGGTGTCGATCACCCGATAGGGGATTCCCAAGCCGTCGAACAATCGGCATTCCAACTGGCAGAAGCGTTCCAGCATGGGGTCGCTTTGGTCGGGCAAGGTGAAGGCGAACATTTCTACCTTGGTAAACTGATGAACACGATACAGCCCCCTGGTGGCCCGGCCATGGGCGCCCGCCTCGGTACGAAAACAGTGGCTAATGCCGGCAAAAAGCATCGGCAACTGCTCCGCTTCCAGGACCTGGTCGGCAAACATGCCGCCCAGGGTAATTTCCGCCGTGGCAATTAGCCCGAGGTCGGTCCCCTCGATGCTGTAAATCTGTGTTTCCGGCCCCCGGGGCAAAAAACCAATCCCTTCTAAAATCTCATTCCGAGCCAAATCCGGCGTAATCAACAGCGTAAAGCCTTCCTGCTGAAGCACCTCCACCGCATACCGCTGCAACGCCAACTCCAACAGCACCGCCTCGTTTTTCAGGAAATAGAAGCCGTGCCCTGCCACCCGCGCCCCGGCCTCCAGATCCAGTAGGTCCAACTTTTCGGCCAATTGGACATGATCCAACGGAGGAAAATCGAACTGCCGGACCGGCGTCTGGCCGTAGCGGCAGACCCGATTGGCCGAGGCATCCCCCACCGGCGCATCCGGATGCGTCATGTTGGGAATCCGTTTTTGAATCTGAAGCATTTCCTCTTGGATGGCGTCTAGGGCCTGTTTGGCGGCCGTGGCGGCTTCCCGAAGCTGCCGGCCCTGCTCTTTGAGGGCCTCCCGCTGGGCCGGATCTTTGGCCTGGCCGATCTGTTTGGCCACCTGGTTGGCCTGCCGATTCAGTTCATCCCATTCGGCCTGTTTGGCCCGCCGCTGGGCATCCAACTGAACAAACCGATCCACATCGGCCTGGACACCTCGATTCCGGCAATTTTGTTTGACCGCTTCCGGATGTTCGACAATAAACTTGGCATCCAACATGGTTACCTGCCGCCTCCTGGGAAAAAACTGTTGTATTGATCTTCGCAAAGCAAAGAGACACGAACCTGCCTAGTTTTCGGGCACTTCGGTGTGTTGGAAACATTCTAGCCGAATGAACGGAGCTCACCTCTCCTTCCTGCGTAAGCAGGAATCCAGCCTACTGCCTATCCCAAACTGCCTGCAGCACCCAAGGTGATCAAGGTTTGCTCAGGCAGGAGAATCCAATTGGGGTTTTCACCAAGCCTGATTTTGGGATAGGCTCTTATTCCCGCGTCGGCACGAATCCCGGCCCTAGGGACTTTTCCTAACGTCTGGATTTCTGCTTTTGCGGGAAGGACACCCTGGCTTTAACCCGCCGGGGGGGAGGCCAGTTGCTTCATTCGGCTTGCTTCCTTCGGGTAAAATGGTACCAAAAAGGCAACCTCGGCAGCCTAGAGTGTTGGCAGTTTACCCGAAAAGTATTATCATAAAAGGTCATCCTGTGGATGCGTAGGGGTGTTGCCGGCAATTTTCAGATTGCCTCCACCGCCTTCCCATGATCCGAATAGGAACATGTCGCATCCCTCGACAATCCCCCGCTGTGGGGGTGGAGGCGGGAGGCGACGGATAGGTTACTATCTGCTTTTTTTGCGGAAGGAGGCTAGAATATGGGGCCGACGTTGCAAACGGATGTTGCTGGCCAGGCGCCCGGCAGTCCACCCGGCCGGCCCGTCTCACTGCCACCCGACCGAACGACCCAGCCGCTTTCCCCGCCACCGGCTTGTGCGGAAACTACCGTCTCCGAAGAACCCCCCCGTGCCGCCCGAACCGCCCCGGGGAAAGGAAGCTATCGCCTGGAACGTTGGCTGATCCGAAATCTGCTTTGCCGGCTGGGTCGGCTCCCGGTAGCGGTGGTCCTGCCCGATGGACAAGAGCTGACCGTTGCCGACCAAACGCCGGAGATTCGGGTGCGGTTCCACGATCGGCGAGCCATTTGGCTCTTGGCGCTGGATCCGGAGCTTTATTTCGGCGATTGTTACATGGAGGGGCGCCTGGACGTCGAAGGCGATTTGGGGCGCTTGTTGGAGATGGTCTTTCAGCGGTTGGCTTTGGAGGACAAACGCCCGGCCGGGTTGGCCACCCGACTGTTGCGCCTCCTGCGCCGCAGTGCCTCCAACACGTTGGAACGCTCTCGCCGGAACGTGGCACATCATTATGACATCGGCGATGCGTTCTACGAGCTTTGGCTGGATAAGGAACTTTTATATACCTGTGCTTATTTCCCCCATCCGGATGCCGATCTCGAACAGGCCCAGCAGGCCAAAATGGAACATGTCTGCCGAAAGGTTTGGCTCCGGCCGGGGGAAACGGTCGTGGAGGCCGGCTGCGGTTGGGGCGCACTGGCCCTCTACATGGCCCGCCACTACGGCGTCCGCGTCCATGCCTACAACATCTCTCGAAACCAAATCGCCTACGCCCGACGCCGGGCCAAAGCCGAAGGTCTGGACGACCGCGTCCAATTCATCGAAGACGATTACCGCAATATCCGGGGAGAGTTCGACGTGTTTGTTTCTATTGGGATGCTCGAACACGTCGGCCCGGCTCATTACACCACCCTGGCCAAGGTGATCGACCGGTCTCTCAAACCCGACGGCCGAGGCATCTTGCACTCCATCGGTCGAGACCGCCCCATGGAAGGCGATCGCTGGATCAGCCGACGTATCTTCCCCGGCGCCTACGCCCCCAGCCTACAGGAAATGCTCGATGTGCTGGAACCCCATGGCTTTTCAGTGCTGGACGTGGAAAATCTTCGGCTTCATTATGCGTTGACGCTTCAGCATTGGCTGGACCGGTTTGAAAAGGCCCGGGACCAGGTAGCCCAGATGTTCGACGAGCGATTCGTGCGGATGTGGCGGTTGTATTTGACCGGGGCGCGAACCGCCTTTATTACCGGCACCTTGCAACTGTTTCAGATCGTTTTCAGCCGCACCGGCCAAAATGCCATCCCTTGGACCCGTGCCGGCGTGTATGGCCAGCCGGTCCCCCCTAATCCCTACGCCCGTTCCGATGCCTCTTCGCAACATCAAGGCACACAAACCTCATCGCTTGACTGTATCCCGCCGGAACGATGCCCCCACTCCGTGGTATGCAATCCGATTCTTAGCCCCCACAACGGGTAGGAGCGGGGCCGGACAGATACAGTCAAAATAGAAAACCGGGGCGTTCGGTGGGACGGTATCCACCCGGCTAGGCCCCTCCCACTTGGATGGGAAACTCGACTTAAACCCCACAGATTGTAGCAGTTACTTCCGGTGGCTACAGTCAAACGAAAAACAGATTTTCGAGACAGCCTCTAAAACAGCTTCTAAACAGGAATTCCGGCACAGCCGATAAAAAATGCATCATCCGGTCTAGGGAAGGAAATTGCCGGTCGGCGGCCGGTAGCCCCTTGGGGATCCCCACTGGAATAATCACCGGTCTGGGGAAGGAAAGTGCCGTTCGGCTGCCGGGGCGTTTAGGTTCGGCGGAGCAGGCGTTGGAGTTCTGGCCAGGGGCGGGTGTTGGCCACATCCTTTTTCGTCAGACCGCCGCGCCGGGCCTGCAACACGCCGTAGCGCATCGCATCCAGGCCGGTGATCGAATGGGCATCGGTAGAAATGACCACCGGGACGCCGAGCTTTCGGGCGGCCGCACATCCCACATCGTCCAAATCCAGCCGGGCCGGATGGGCGTTCAGCTCAATCATCTTTCCGTACTCTTTGGCCGCCTCCAGAACTGCCTCCAGATCAATCGGATAGGGTGGTCTTTCGTTCAGAAGCCGTCCCGTCGGATGGGCAAACACACAAACCGCCGGATGCGCCAGCGCATCCACCACCCGCTTGGTAATCTGCTCCCTGGCCTGACTTTGGCCGTAATGCACGCTGGCCACCACCCAATCCGCCTCGGCCAACACCTTGTCCGGCAAATCCAGACCACCTTTCTCCAAAATATCCACCTCGATACTTTTGAGAAGCTGAAAATCTTTCCATTTCTCGTTGAGCCGATCGATCTGCTCCCATTGCCGACGCAGCCGATCCACATCCAGGCCCCGGGCCATGGTAACCCGTTTGGAATGGTCGGCGATGGCCAGATACCGGAGCCCCCGTTGGCGTGCCGCCTCGGCCATTTCCTCCAACGTGTTCTGCCCATCCGTCCAATCCGTGTGCACATGGAGATCGCCTTGGATGTCGGCCAGCTCCACCAGCACCGGCAATTGGCCCTCTGCCGCCCACTTGAACTCCTCCCTGGCCTCGCGCAATTCCGGCGGAAACCAGGGCAAATCCAACGCCCCGTACACCTCTTCTTCCGTTCGGCCAGCAATTCGCTTCTGGCCCCGAAACACGCCATATTCGTTGATCTTTAGCCCACGGTCCTTCGCCATGCCCCGGAGCACCACATTGTGGGATTTGGAGCCGGTGAAATACTGCAACGCCGCCCCGAACGATTCTTCCGGTACGACACGAATATCCACCTGGACACCGATTCCCAACCGGACCGACATCTTAGTCTCACCCCGGGCCAATTCCTGAGCGATGCCGTCCAACCGACTAAAATGCTCCATCACCACGGCCGGTTGGCCGGTAATGACCAAAAAGTCCAGATCGCCGACGGTTTCTTTGCCTCGGCGATAACTGCCGGCCGGTTCAATGGTACGTATTTCTTGACACTGCTTCATGTGGGCCAGAATTTTTTGGACCAACTGGTCGGCCACGGCCCAGAGGGTTCGCCGACCGGCTTCGGCAGCCAGTTCGATGCCCTGCAAGATTTTTTCCTCCGTTTTGGCGCCAAAACCGGGCAAGTCCCGCACCTTCTGCTCTAGGCAGGCTTCTCGCAATTGCTCCAGCGAGGTAATGCCAAGTTCCCGATACAAGGCGGCCGCTCGTTTCGGCCCCAGCCCGGGCACACGCATCACCTCCAACACCCCGATCGGCACCTGCTCCCGCAATTCTTCCAAAAGCGGCAAGGTGCCAGTTTTCACCAAAGTGCTGATTTTTTCTGCCAGATCGGCCCCGATGCCGCTGATTTCCATTAGGCCATCTGGATTGTTGTACACCATCTGCTCCAGGGATTCGGTCATCTCCCGCAACGTGCGGGCGGCATTCCGGTAGGCCCGCACCCGAAACGGATTGGCCCCTTGAAACTCCAGAAGATCGGCAATCTGATCAAACACACCGGCAATTTCCGCGTTGGTCATGCACCAGGTGCCTCCAACTGTTGGATATGCCCCCATGGGAAAACCGGGAACCGCTCACCCACCTTTGCCAGCAAGAAAACTTCCAGCCGACCAACCTCCCGAATGCCCCAGCCATCTGCCCTCCAATCCGGCACCTCTTCTCATCTTACAGCCCCTTTCCGAAAAGTACAGCAAACCCCCATCCCCCCGATTATTTCCGCCCCGGGACCCAACTCGTTCCAATCCTCTGCACCCCTTCCAAAAGTATATAAGACCCCCCGAAAGTATGAAATTCAGGCACCCTTTTTCTGCTAATGCCCAGCCCTAAGTCGGACTTTTGCCCCTTTAGGTCCCCCGCCAATTGGGGGAATACCCCACCTCTTTCTAAATCCTGGAGTTATGAAAACAGCCCCCAATAAGGGGGTCTAAGTTTGGATAAAACAAAGAGTTACGGTAATACTTTAGCCAAATCAAAGAAAAGCTATGTGTCATCCCTGTGCATCCTTCGGCCAATTTGACTGTATCCACCCGGCCAAGCCCCTCAATTTGTAGGGGGTAAAAATTGGCCCGAACCCCACAGATTGTGGTAATTACTTCCGGTGGATCCAGTCAAACGAAAGGGTTACGGAAAGTGCAGTTCCTCCTAAATCCCCCCAACCCCGGCAAAGATCAAAGGGGCCCCCTCCTGAGAGGATATCGGAATTGCACTGCCGGGGGGATAGGCCCTTTCCGGAGGGCCTCCAGCGGAAATCTCGCCCCCTGGCCCCCCTCTTTTGGGCACCTGGCCTTGACAGGCTCTCCGAGACGAATAAAAATTCAACACACCTGGAACACAAAAAAGGCGTACCAATTTAGTTTGACTGTATCTACCCGCCCGCCCCCCTACCCGAGGGAGGGGCTAAAAATCGAATCGAACACCACAAATTGTGGTCATAGTTCCCGGTAGATGTAGATACAGTCAAGCTAAAATGTTACGGCTCATTTGACTGTATCCACCGGAAGTAATTACCACAATCGGTGGGGGTCGAGCCAATTTTTCCCCCTACAAGTTGAGGAGCCTGGCCGGGCATATCCAGACCAACTAAAATGTTACGGTTCCGTTGACTGCCTCCACCGGAGATAATTATCATAACCGGTGGGCTTCGAGGCACAATTTTTCCCCCTACAAGTTGAGCAGCCTGGCCGGGCAGATACAGGCAAACTAAAGTATTCCCAAAGTTCTTCCATCGCTGGGGGATTAGCTCAGTTGGGAGAGCGTCTGGATGGCATCCAGAAGGTCAGGGGTTCGAGTCCCCTATCCTCCACTGGACAATTTTGCACTATCCCGAAAAGATTGGCAAAGCTTGGCGTAACCTGGAAATCCACAAGGCTTTGCGTCAAAAACTTCTGCTCTTCGCTTTCCGTTGCTTCTGCCTGCTGCGCTGGATTTTGCGCTTTTACTGCGCTCTGTTTTGCGCTGTAGGGCGCATGTTCACTAGGTTCGATTTCTGGGGGCGTCCAGGTTTTGGCCCGCTGGAAAGCTACATCCGTTGGATCAACGTAGTGCTGTAGAGCAATCGACGGGGTGTTGCCAAGCCATTTTGCTACCGTTGCCAACGGAAACGATTGGGCCAAGTCGGATTCCAGAGAAGCCCGCAAAGAATGAAACAACCTTGGCCAAGGTTCGATCCCGGCCCGCTGGAGTATCCGGAAAAACCCTTGCCGTAGGTTGCACCCTACCCAACCCCTAGGCCCCATCGCCCGCCGCCGAAACGATTCTGGGAAAACATACTCTTGGCCAACTTCTGCCGCTTCCCATGCCGCTTCTAGGTAGGGTCTAAGTTTCGGGAAGATGGGGATTACACGAAAGGGTTTGCCCTGCCCCGCCGTCTTTTGACTGGGAACCGTCAACGTTCCACGCTCCCAGTTTACCCCATCCCACCGAAGTCGGAAGGCTTCGCTTGGTATCCGTAAGCCCGCATACCGGCTAAGGGCTAGGAGCAATTTCCACCAAACGTTCGGGGCGTATTCTATGGCCCGGTCGATCACCAAAGCCGGAACATAGGCCCGCCGCTCCGAAATATCCCCTTTACGATGTTGGACGTGCCTCCAGGGATTGGCCGGAAGCTCTCCCCATCGAACACCATCTTCCAGCATTCCACGGGCATGCCCCAATCGTTTGGAAATCGTACTGGCCCGAAGTCCACGGTCTAGCATAGCTTGCCGATACTGCTCCCCGTGGACAGGAGATATATCCTTCAAAGACATGCCCCCGAAAAGCCGTTTCAGTTCGTTGATCACCAACCCCCAGGATATTAAGGATTCCTTGCTGGCCCCCTGAGCGGCTTTGTGTTGAATCCACCGATCCAAAAACTCGGCTAGGGTGGTTTTGGACTTCGGGGGTACCAAGTCCACCTTGGCCAATTTCTCATAAAGCTCCGGGCTAATCTCTCCAAGCCAAGCCGCTGTATCCTGGGGGATCGGGGTTCCGGCTAGCTTGGCCGCCAACAGGGCTTCCACCCGAACCTTCACCGCTAGGGCCGTCTTCTGATCACACCGGCCCAAGTAAATCGCCCGCCGAACCCCATCCGGGCCAACAAAAAGAATCCGCTTTTTCCCGTTCGGATCATTCACCACACTTGCCATACAGCCTCCTTTCGTTAGGGTTCTATCGCCTAATCTAATATATACACGACAAGAAAGCCTACCGCCCACTAGGGGGGTGTACCGTCAGGGGGGCAGGCCCCCCAAGGGGCGTTCGGTCCTCCGGCATTCTACCTACAAGCGAAGGTTTTAGGCCTGTTCTGTTCCTGGAAGCCGCCTTCCCGTGGTGTTTTGGCTATCTCCAGAACCGCCTGGGTATCCACGTAGTAATCTTCGCCTTGCCGTCGAAGGGGCGGAAGGGGCGTTTCCGATTGGTAGTACCATATCGGG
>Ga0308395_1001793_pt1 | contig 13256 bp, 10 predicted proteins | sample Hotspr20SampleP4_FD_202097 | JGI IMG/M metagenome (GOLD analysis project Ga0308395, IMG submission 202097) | Hot spring phototrophic mat microbial communities from Mushroom Spring, Yellowstone National Park, Wyoming, United States - 20050930_P4 ...
TCATGTCCCAAAGATACCCCAAAGCCGCTACCCGGTAGAACCCCCGGATGCGGTAGCCGATGTGTTGCACTTGCATGGCATTCCTCCTGGTTCAGAGGAGTGCCAAAGGTTTCTGAGCTTATGCAGGCACGACCGATTGGTGAGGTTATCCTGATGGTTTGGCCAACGTCCCCCCATTTCGCGCTACAATTTGCGACAATGAAGCAGAGCGCTCTTCCGCCCGACGCCCTTTGGCAAGCGTGTTGTGCCCGACTACAAGAGAAGATTCCGGCACAACAGTATAAGACGTGGATCCGTCCCCTAGCTGGTCAAGCAAGCAGCGAGGGGGAGGGAGTGCTTATCTTTGCGCCAAACCGCTTCATCTTGCAGTGGGTGCGCGAACGCTACTGGGGGATCATTGCCGAAGAGCTGGCCAATCTGGGGGTAGACCGCGCGGAACTGGTGTTGGGTGCCCCACCAGGAGCTGCTGCAGCCTCTCCCACTGCCACGGCCACTTCAACCACCTTCTCCCCTACTCCCGCCTCGGCACCGCAATGGGAACGTGACGAGCGCGCCGAAGAGAGCGCAGGCAAAACCGCCAAACCAGAGGCAATCGCCGCCACCGAACCTCCCAGCGATGGCAACCTCCTCCCTGGTGAAAAGGAAACGGAAAAAAATCGTCGCAAGCCAAGGCAGGCCAAGGCAGATGGCGCACAGAATAGAAGCGAACGAGCCGAAGACGAAGTTTTGGCAAAGGCGCAGATGAGCGCCGCAAATGGGGTGGCAAAACATCGCGAAGGGATCGAAGAACCGCCACCAGTACCGGCAACGGCGCGGTTGCGCGCGCGGCGCAAACCGCCCCTAACCGAAAGTGACCCCACGGTGGTTCCGACGCTTGAAGCGCTCTATGAACGAACGCGGCTCAATCCCAACGCCACCTTCGCAACACTCGTTACCGGGCGCGCCAACGACCTCGCCCGCGCCGCAGCGCTGCAGGTAGCCCACCATCCGGGCAACTCCTACAACCCGCTCTTTATCTACGGCGGCGTAGGGCTTGGCAAAACCCACTTGATCCAAGCCATTGGCAACGCCATCTTTGAAAAGAACCCGCGGGCGGTGATCCGCTATGTCCATGCCGAAGACTATTACGCCGACGTGGTCCGCGCCTACCAACAAAAGAGTTTTGATGCCTTCAAGCGCTTCTACCGCTCCCTAGACGTTCTCTTGATCGACGACATCCAGTTCTTCCAAAACAAAACCCGCACCCAGGAGGAGTTCTTCCACGCCTTCAATGCCCTGACTGAGGCGCACAAACAGATCGTGATTACCTGCGACACCTACCCCAAAGACATCCAAGGGCTGGAAGATCGGCTGATCTCGCGCTTTGACTGGGGGCTAACGGTGCAGATCGAACCGCCAGAGTTAGAGATGCGCGTGGCAATTCTCAAAAAAAAGGCGGAGCTGATGGCGGTTGGGTTGCCCGATGATGTCGCTTTTTTAATTGCCAAGCACCTCAAATCAAATGTGCGCGAACTGGAGGGAGCGCTCAACAAAGTGGTTGCCTACGCCAACTTTCAAGGGCAAGCGATCGACCTCGAACTGGCCAAAGAGGCGCTCAAAGACCTCCTCAACGCCTTTAACCGCCAACTGACCATCGAGCAGATCCAAAAGACCGTTGCCGACTACTACAAGATCAAGATGGCCGACATGCACTCAAAGAAGCGAACCCGGGCAGTGGCCCGTCCCCGGCAAGTGGCGATGTTTCTGGCCAAGGAGCTCACCCCGATGTCGCTGCCTGCTATCGGCGAAGCCTTTGGCGGACGAGACCATACCACGGTGATCCATGCCTACCGCACCATTACCGAACTGCGCACCCAAGACCAACAACTCAACCACGACGTGCATGTACTTTTGCAAGTGCTGCGCGGCTAACCCGAGAAGGAGTGGCCATGTTGCTTCGTACCCCCCGTGACACGTTGCTGCAACCGTTGAGCGCTGCTGCTGGAATGGTTGAAAAACGGCAGACCAAACCGATCCTTGGCTGCTTTCTCATTGAAAAGAGCGGACCGACGCTCACCATTACCGCCACCGACCTAGAAGCCCAGATCCGCGTCACCCAACCCCTGGGAGAACTCCCCACCGACAATGGGGATGGAGCACTGGCCGTCCCGGCTAAGAAACTCCTAGACATCTTAAAAAGCCTGCCCGACGGCAGTACGGTCGAGCTGCGTCACGAAGGAGATCAGCTCCGGGTAACAAGCGGCCGCTCACGCTTTACGCTGCACACGCTCCCAGCAAGCGACTTCCCAACCCTTCAACCACCCACCACCGGGCAGCAGCTGACGTTGCCGCAACGGGTCCTGCGCCGCGTGATTGCCCTTACCGCTTTTGCTATGGCTCAGCAGGATGTCCGGTACTACCTCAACGGCCTACTCTTTCATCAAGTAGCCGAAAAGCTCCACGTAGTGGCCACCGATGGCCACCGCCTGGCGCACGTGCAGACAGCAATGCAAGAGCAGGGACAAGCCCGCGAAGCGATCCTGCCGCGTAAAACCGTGCTTGAACTGGAGCGACTCCTCACCGACAGCGACCAACCGGTGATCCTCACCATTGCCGATCGCCAGGTAGTGATCCAAAGCGGTGCGCTAGAATTAACCAGCAAGATTATCGAAGGAAAATTCCCCGACTATACCCGCGTCATCCCTTCAGCGCACCCGGTACGCATCGTCTTTGACCGGCTGGAACTGCTGCGGGCGTTGCAGCGGGTGGCGGTACTTGCCGAAGACAAACTGCGCCCTATCCGCTGCCAGTTCGAACCGGGGCTGGTGCGCATCTCTGGCCACAACACCGAAAAAGAGGAGGCAGTGGAGGAGATCGAAATCCACTACGAAGGGGCTTCGTTCGAGGTCGGGTTCAACGTCACCTACTTGATCGATGTTCTTACCGCGCTAGCGAACGACGTCATCCACCTCCAGCTCAAAGACAGCATGGCTGCTGCACTCATTACCACCCCAGATGACCCCCACTTCCACTACGTGGTTATGCCCATGCGGCTCTGATCCGCTGGCCAAACCCCTGCCAACCAATCTGCTTACCTACTAGGCTCACCGGAAGATGACCCAAACCTACGACGAAAGCGCGATTCAGCAACTAGAAGGGCTTGAGGCGGTCCGCAAACGCCCTGGCATGTACATCGGTGACACCTCGGACGGAACGGGGCTGCACCACATGATCTTTGAAGTGGTCGACAACGCCATCGATGAGGCCTTAGCTGGCTACTGCACCGAAATCACCGTGACGCTCTATCCCGATAACTCCGTCTCGGTGCTCGACAATGGCCGTGGCATTCCCACCGGCATCAAATGGGACGACAAGAACGACCCCAAGCGCAGCGCTGCCGAGATCGTCATGTGCGTGCTGCACGCCGGGGGCAAATTCAACCAAAATAGCTACAAAGTCTCGGGCGGACTCCACGGGGTAGGTGTATCGTGCGTCAATGCCCTCTCCCGCTGGCTGAAACTGACCGTCTGGCGCGATGGCCAGAAGCAGACGATCGAATTTTCGCGCGGTCAGCCTACCCTTTACGACGAAGCCTGGGAAATCCCCCCTGGCGGAGTCGAACCGGTCCGGGTACGCAAAATGCGCCTTCTGGGTTCAACCCAGAAACGCGGAACCGAAGTCCGCTGGTTGGCCGATGACGAGATCTTTGGCACGATTGAATACCACCACGACCTGATCGCCAAGCGGCTGCGCGAACTCTCCTTCCTAAACAACGGCGTGAGCATCCGACTCATCGACCAGCGGATTGGGAAAGAGGAGGATTTTGCCTTTGCTGGCGGAGTCAAAGGGTTCGTCCAATACCTTAACCGCACCAAACAGCCGCTGCATCCGACAATTTTCACTGCCACTGGAACCGTCAAGGTTGCGCAAGATGTCGGCCACGAGGTCGAGATCGCCATTGAAGTGGCAATGCAGTGGAACGACAGCTACGCCGAACAGGTTCTTTGCTACACCAACAACATCCCGCAGCCCGACGGCGGAACCCACCTTACTGGGCTTAGAAGCGCGATGACCCGGGTGATCAACAAATACCTTGAAACCAACGAGATCGCCAAAAAGGCCAAGGTCGAGATCACCGGCGATGACATGCGCGAAGGGCTTACCGCGGTGCTTTCGGTAAAGATGCCTGACCCGAAGTTTGCCAGCCAGACCAAGATGAAGCTGGTCAGCTCCGAAGCGCGTCCAGCAGTGGAAGAAGTGGTGGGCAAGCACCTAGAGACGTTCCTTTTGGAGCACCCCAACGAAGCCAAGGCGATCGTCGGTAAAATCATTGACGCCGCTCGCGCCCGGGAAGCGGCGCGCAAAGCGCGCGAGATTACCCGACGCAAAGGGGTACTCGATGGGGTTGGGCTACCCGGGAAACTCGCCGACTGCCAAGAGAAAGACCCGGCGCTTTCTGAACTCTTTATCGTCGAGGGGGATTCGGCTGGCGGTTCGGCCAAACAGGGGCGCGACCGGCGGTTCCAGGCGATCCTACCCCTTAAAGGGAAGATTCTCAACGTCGAAAAGGCCCGCTTTGACAAGCTCTTGCAAAGCCAGGAGATCGCCACGCTGATTGCGGCGCTGGGCACTGGTATCGGTAAAGAGGAGTACAAACCCGAGAAGCTACGCTATCACCGCATCATCCTGATGTCGGACGCCGACGTCGATGGCGCCCACATCCGTACCCTGCTTTTAACCTTTTTTTACCGGCAGATGCCCGAACTGATCGAACGGGGCCACATCTACATCGCCCAACCCCCACTCTACAAGGTCAAACTCGGTAAAACCGAACGCTACCTTAAGGACGATGCCGAGCTTAACCAGTTTCTTGTCGAACTTGCTGCCGAAGAGGCGGTGCTTTTTCCCGAACCGGATGCCGCGCCGATCGCCGATTCGGCCCTTCTTGGCCTGCTGCGCCAGTGGCAGCAGGCGCAGGCAGTGATTGCCCGGCAAAGCACAATAATCGACCCAACGATTTTGCAGACGATTCTGCTTCGTAACCTCGACATTGCCCTCGACAGCAAGGAGGCGGCCACGATCAGCGCTGAGCAGCTACAACAAGCGCTTGGTCAAACGCATCGGGTTGTCACCATCTACGATGAGGCGGGTGAAGTATGGCTTTTGCAGGTAGAGCGCAGCGAACATGGGCGCGTGAAAAAGAGCCGGCTGGGCACAGAGCTCCTCACCTCGAGCGATTGGCAAATGCTCAAAAGCGTAGCCAATGCCACCGCCCATCTGGTCGGCGCAAACGGCGAAGTGCGCCGCGGCGACAAACGCCAGAGCGTCAGCCACTTTGCCCAAGCGGTTCAGTGGCTGATGGGGGAAGTGGAGCGGCAGATCGTTAAACAGCGCTACAAAGGGTTGGGCGAGATGAACCCCGACCAGCTTTGGGAAACAACGATGGATCCGGCCACCCGGCGGCTCCTTAAAGTGCAGATCGAAGATGCGATCGCCGCTGATGAGATCTTCACCACACTCATGGGCGATATGGTCGAGCCACGCCGCGCCTTTATCGAAAGCAATGCGCTCTTTGTCCGCAACCTCGACGTCTAAGAAAGCGCCTTGACGCGTTCCGCTTGGCCGCATGGTGCGGCCGTTATCCCCCGTCCCCAAGCGCAGCGGCACGCAGACGTTCAATAAGCGCCTCGTCGGCCTGGCGGTAGGCAGCGGCCAACCAGTCGCGCAAGCGGCTGCCATCGGGCAGCTGCAAATCGGGGCCCGCCCGCTCATAGGTAAAGGTCACCAGCCACTCTGGCCCCTCATCGAGGGCTACAGTGAGCGACCCACCAGGAAAATCGGCCACCGGGTGGGTATCCACCCGAAACTGCACGTGCGGCACCCAAGTCACCGTTTCGACAAACGCTTGCTGGGCAAACCAGACGCGGCGGGTGAGCCGGCACGACCCCTCATCACAATTGAGAATCTGACAAGCAGTGACCCCTTCGCGCCACCGCTCTGGGGCAACCACCAGCTGCCAAAGGAGCTGCCAGCACTCTGCGCGCGACCGCTTCCTAGGGGATTCAAGGAGTAGGGTATAAGAAAACTGCATGGGAACCGCCTTCTATCCAGGTACCAACCGCAACGGTAGCAAAAAAGGGGAGCGCACAATCCGCCATTGACGAAGCCGCCCCCTACCCCTAGAATAGGAGCGAATCGAAGGAGATCACCGTGATCTTACCCATAGGGTGCAGCAGAACAACTCTCCCATTGGCCAAAAACCGCCGGTGGTCCTGGGTAGTGATGGTATTGATCGCCACGTGGTCGTGGGTCAGTGTAGCGCCGTCCTTCGCTCAAAAGCTCCCGGCTGGGCTACATGACCATACCTTACCCGCGCTGCTGATCGACGCCGAAACGGGTTTAATCGTCGACGCCAACCGTTCAGCGCTTGCTTTTTACGGCTATTCGGCGGAGCAATTCGTTCGCCAAAAGCAAATAACCGAAATCAACCAGTTCTCTGCCGATGAAGTTCGCGCCGAGATGGCTGCGGCCAAAGCCGAGAAGCGCAACTTCTTCGTCTTTCCCCACCGCCTAGCCAACGGCGAGGTGGTTGCCGTCGAGGTCTACTCCAGCCCAACCGTTATCGGTGGCCGGACCTATCTCCTCTCGTTTATCCTCCCGGAAAGTCGCAATATTCAACTGCGCGACGAGCTCAACCGCTACCAGACCCGCCTTGAAGAGGCGGTAGCAATCCGCACATCACAACTGTTAAAAAGCCAACAGGAGACGGAACAGTGGTACCAGCTTGGTCAAGCGCTTACCGCTCTCATCGCTGTCGGCTTACTCCTTTTTCTCGTCACCCTGTGGCGCAAAAACCAGCAACTGAAAGCGATCGCCTACGAAGACCCCCTTACCCACCTACCCAATCGCAACGCGCTTAGCCGCTATCTAACCGAAAGGCTTAGCCAATTCACCGAACGTCGAATGGGTGGAGAGGTGGTAGTCGGAGTTCTCGACCTTGATGACTTTGATGCCGTCAACTTGCGCTGGGGAAGTAGCATCGGAGACACCGTCCTGCAGCAGCTTGCTGAGCGACTGCACCAAAATAACCATAAGGTGGCCAACTGCTATTGGGCCCGGCTGGGAGGCGACGAGTTTGCCTTTGCCCAGGTGGTGCACGACGAAAATGATGTGCTCACATTACTGAGCGAAATTGCGCGCCTAGTGGGTCATCCATTCTCGGTCGAAGGCGAACCGCTCACGCTGCACACAAGTATTGGCTACACCGTCTATCCCGAAGACCGCAGTAACGCCGAAGGGTTGCTGCGCCACGCCTACGAAGCAGTGGCTGAAGCCAAAGCCAACGGCAAAGGGGCGAGCGCCCGCTACAACACCGTGCGCCGCCAACACCAGCTTGAGATCGCACAGACGGCCAGCGCAGTTGCTGCAGCAATCACCCATCGCCAACTTGAACCCTTCTGGCAGCCGCAAGTGTCTCTGGAAAATGGGTCGGTGGTTGGAGCAGAAGCGCTGGTGCGCTGGCGCCACCCCGATCTCGGCCTCCTTCCCCCTGCCCGTTTTCTGCCCATCATTGAACAACACCCGGTAATCGAGGCCATCGGACGATTGATGCTGGAACAAGCTGTCACCCAGTGGTTTGCCTGGCGCGAAGCCGAACCGGGGTGGCGGCCGACGGTTGCTGTCAATCTGGCCCCATACCATCTGCAATCCCCTACCTGTTTCGAGGACATCCGCACCGTGCTCCAGCGCTACCCGCAGTTTGACCCGGGATGCCTAGAGATCGAAGTGGTGGAAACAACCAAGGTAGAAGAGAAAAAGAGAATCGACCACCTAATCCGCGCTCTACGCGAGCTGGGGATCCGGGTAACCATCGACGACTTTGGCAGTGGCTTCGCCTCACTCTCCTATCTGCGCGATATTCCATCCGACGTGCTCAAAATTGACCAGGCCTACGTTCGCTTTCTCACAACATGCGAAGAAAACCCATTGATCGTCGATGCTGTGGTCGGACTTGGCCACGCGTTTCACCGTCAGATCGTTGCCGAAGGGGTTGAAAACGAAGCAATTGGCAGCTACATGGTGCGAATGGGGGTCGATATCGCCCAAGGATACGCCATTGCCCAACCGATGGCGGCCAACGAGCTCTTGTCCTGGCAGCGTGGCTGGCGTTTCCCCGCGGCGTGGCAAGCGTGGCAACCCCTGCGTGCGCTGCAGCTGACCCGCCTCTTGGCTAAGAGCGAAATCCATGGCCAAGTATTGATGACGCTGCTGCCGCAACTGCGCACCAGCGACCCCGATCGTGCGGTGGCCCTTGCCAACCACCCATCTCCTTTTGATGAGATAAGCGCCACTTACGGCGCCCCTTTTGCCAACCGCTTCGATTGGCAACAGATGGCCCAAGCCCACCTTGAGTGGCAGACGTTCGTCCAACGTTGGGTCAGGGGCACAGAGGCGATCTCCTGGGAGACCATCGACCAAAGCTGGCAGCGTTTCGTCAAAGAGCTTATCGCTTTTAACCGAGCACTTCACACCCTTTAAGTAAGCGCTCAATAGTCGGTTAAATTCCCACTCACCCACAAAATTATCCACAGGTCTCCCATGCCTTGCGCCCGATGGTAAAGGGGAGAACCGCTGCCCCTTCGCTGACCTCCCTTCATGCGGATAACCCCTGGACAACATCGATAACCCTTTGTGCATTAAGAATGATTTTAGCCAAAACGGCAAACGATCCCCATCTGTTGTCGACGCCATCCCGCGCTCCTCCCCAGAAGTATCCCCAACCGTTAGGGCGACAAAGAAAAGGCGTTCACAAAGTTATCCACAGAAAACGGCTTCTCAATGTTTACCTCTTTTAGTAAACAAAAGAAAAAGGTGAACGGCGATCAGCCGAACATCTGAACGTCTCGCTCCAGATACCGGCTTTGCGGTAGAACCCATGTCATCAAATTGTCACATTGATTCGGTAGACTCCACGCGTGTTCACTCTCACGCACAAAGGAGCATCATCATGAAACCCTTGTCTCTTACCCTTGCCGTTGCCACCGTTGCTGGCGCCGTAACGCTGCCCGCCGTTCCGGCCTTTGCAGCCAACAAGATCATCACGATCGATGGCTCAAGCACCGTCTTCCCAGTTACCGAAGCGGTGGCTGAAGAGTTCCAAAAAGCCAAAAAAGGGGAAGTTAAGGTCACCGTTGGGATCTCAGGGACTGGCGGCGGTTTCAAAAAATTCTGCCGTGGCGAGACAGACATCTCCAACGCCTCGCGCCCGATCCTGAAGCAAGAGATGCAGGCCTGCGCCGAGAAGGGGATCAAATACATCGAGCTGCCAGTAGCTTTTGACGCTTTGACGGTGGTGGTCAACAAGAAGAACAACTGGGCCGAAGAGATGACCGTGGCCGAGCTCAAAAAGATGTGGGAGCCAGACGCTCAGGGCAAGATCACCAACTGGAAGCAGGTAAGCCCCCGCTTTCCCGACCGGCCGCTGAAGCTTGCAGGCGCCGGATCCGATTCGGGTACTTTCGACTATTTCACCGAAGCGATCGTCGGTAAGGCCAAGGCAAGCCGAGGCGACTACCTTGCTTCGGAAGACGACAACGTCGTGGTACAGTTCATCATCAGCGATGAGAATGCGCTTGGCTACTTCGGCCTAGCTTACTACCTCGAAAACAAGGACAAGATGAAGGCTGTCAAGATCAAGTTGGATGAGAAGTCGCCAGCTGTTACCCCAAGCGTCGAGACAGTCAACAATGGCACCTATCAGCCGCTGTCGCGTCCGATCTTCATCTACGTCAATGCCGACGCTGCCAAGAATAAGCCAGAGGTGCGCGAGTTCGTCGAGTTTTATCTCAAAAACGGTGCGAAGCTATCGAAAGAGGTAGGTTACGTCGATCTGCCAGCTCGGGCCTACGAGTTGGCGCTCAAAAAGTTTCAGGCGATGAAGACTGGCACTGCCTTTGGCGGCGAAGCTGAAGTAGGCGTCAAGGTTGAAGAGCTTATTGAACGCGAAACCAAGGAGTAACAACGCTTTGCTTATGCGCTGGGGCCTGAGCTCCAGCGCGCATTGCTCCTGATTCAAAGGCGTTATGGCAATGACCGAAACATCAAGCCTGGTGGCAACACCAACCTCCTTTGCCGAGCAGCGCAGCCGTTCAAGCAAGAAGGCGCGCGAAGGCAAAGAGCGGGTAATCGAATGGCTTCTTTTTCTGGCCGCCTTTTCGGCGGTGGCCACCACCGTGGCGATCGTGGTGATTCTCCTCTATGAGGGGTGGTCTTTCTTTGCCCACGTCTCGCTCAAGGAGTTTTTTACCCATACTCAGTGGACACCGCTCTTTGCCAAACCAGAGTTTGGCGTCTTGCCTCTATTGACTGGAACCTTTGTCATTGCCTTCATTGCCATCTTGGTCGCGGTGCCATTGGGTCTACTGGTGGCGATCTATCTGTCGGAGTTTGCGCCGTACCGCGTCCGCGAAACGGTCAAACCGTTTCTTGAGCTTCTTGAGGGGGTGCCGACCATCGTCTACGGCTACTTCGCCCTCCTTTTCGTGACACCGCTACTCCAAAAACTGATTCCCGGCCTCTCCGGTTTTAATATGCTCAGCCCAGGGATCGTGATTGGTATCATGATCACCCCCTATGTCGCCTCGGTATCGGAAGATGCGATGCGGGCAGTGCCGATGGCCCTTCGTGAAGCCTCCTACGCGATGGGGGCTACCCGCTGGCAGACGGCAACTAAGGTGGTGCTGCCGGCAGCGACCTCCGGGGTAGTCGCGTCATTCATCTTAGGGATTTCGCGCGCGGTGGGCGAGACGATGGTGGTGGCGATCGCCGCTGGTCAGCAGCCTAACTTCACCTTCGACCCGCGCGAACCAGCAGCAACGATCACTGCTTATATTGTTCAGGTGGCGATGGGTGACCTCCCCCACGGATCGATCGGCTACCAAAGCATCTTTGCTGTGGGGCTTGTGCTGATGGCGATCACACTCCTTTTTAACATCATCGGCCAGTATATCCGTAACCATTGGCGGGAGGTCTATTGATGGCAACCCAACCCTTTGACGTTGCTGAGCTGCGGACCAACATCGCTAAGCGCCGCCGCTGGGACGTGATCTTCGGTCTGGTCGAGTTGGTGGCGACGATGGTTGGGGTGGTGGTGCTGCTTACCCTTTTTATCGACCTGATCATCGACGGCTGGCAACATGTGACCAATAAAGCGTTCTTTTTGAACTTCCCGTCGCGCCGGCCTGCAGAGGCGGGGATCCTTTCGGCGTGGGTCGGAACGGCGCTGGTGATGGTTGTGACGTTTCTTGCTGCTGCGCCGCTTGGGGTAGCAGCGGCGATCTACCTGGAGGAGTATGCGCCAAAAAACTGGCTTACTGAGCTCATCGAGGTCAACGTCACCAATCTTGCCGCAGTGCCGTCGATCGTCTATGGGCTGTTGGCGCTCGGTCTTTTTGTCTATATCCTTGGTTTTGGTCATAGCATCCTTACCGCAGGGCTGACGCTTGCGCTGATGATCTTGCCAGTGATCATCGTTGCTACCCGTGAGGCGTTGCGCGCCATTCCGCTGGATATCAGAGAGGCAGCTTATGCACTGGGGGCAACGCGCTGGCAGGTGGTTTCCGACCACCTTGTTCCTTACGCCTCGGGCGGGATTCTTACCGGCGTGATCATCGGCATGGCGCGGGCGATCGGAGAGACGGCACCGCTTATTACCATCGGGGCGCTCACTTTCATCGCCTTTCTGCCTCCGATACCCTTTACGGGTGAGCCCCCCGCCGGCCCCTTCGACTGGCTCTTTTCCCCTTTTACGGTACTGCCAATCCAGATGTTCAACTGGCTGTCGCGCCCGCAACCAGCCTTCCATGAGCTGGCCGCTGGGGTGGGAATTGTGATTATCGTGGCAACGCTGCTGATGAACGGCATCGCGATCTGGCTGCGCTATCGGATTCGTCGCAACCTGACCTGGTAAGAAACCATGAACGACACTGAGGGTAATATGCCTCCTTCTGAAACCGTAAAGGCTGAAGCCCGTCGCTTCTCCTTTTACTACGGCAACACGCAGGCGCTCAAAGAGGTAACCATGCCGGTCTATGACAAGCGGGTGACGGCGCTGATTGGACCATCTGGGTGCGGGAAGTCAACTTTTCTGCGCTCCTTTAACCGCATGCACGACCTCTACCCCAACAACCGCTACGAAGGCGAGATTCGCCTCTACCCGGAAAACATCAACCTGGTGGCGCCCGATGTCGATCCGATCGAGATCCGGATGCGGGTGGCGATGGTGTTTCAAAAACCGAACCCTTTCCCGAAGTCGATCTTCGATAATGTCGCCTATGGGTTGGTGATCCGCGGGATCACCAACAGGAGCGAGCTGGCCGACCGGGTGGAGATGGCGCTTAAAGGGGCAGCGCTCTGGGACGAGGTAAAGGATCGGCTGGATGCGCTGGGCACCTCGCTCTCTGGCGGTCAGCAGCAGCGGCTGTGTATCGCCCGGGCGCTGGCCACCGAGCCAGAGATCCTTCTTCTGGATGAACCCACCTCGGCGCTCGACCCGATCGCCACAGCGAGCATAGAGGATCTGGTAAGCGAGCTGAGCGACCGGGTGACAATCTTGGTGGTGACCCACAACATGCAGCAGGCTGCGCGGATCTCCGACTATACCGCGTTTATGTTTTTGGGCGAACTGATCGAATTCGGGCCTACCGACGAGCTCTTCGTACGTCCCAAAGAGAAACAGACTGAAGACTATATCACCGGCCGCTTCGGTTAGGGAGGTGATTTGCTGCACGGGCCGATGCGCATCGGCCCGCCTCTCTCAGCTCTGGGCGACGACGACCCGGTTCTTTCCGGTTCGTTTCGCTTCATAAAGCGCTTCGTCGGCCCGGGAGAAGACCTCTTCCAGCGTATCACCCAGCCGCCATTGGGCGACCCCGGCGCTAAAGGTGATGACGTGGCATGCCTGCCTCGCTCATCCGGGTCAGGGCATCGCGGATGCATGGTCGCTTACCGCAATGGCAATCGGCGCTGCCGCTTCGATGAAAAGGAGCAGCTCTCCAGCCAGGGCGGCGAGCGGTTCACGCTCGAGCTGGTGCAACAGGTTTTCGCCAATCTCATGGAGATCGGCGCCGGGGGTCGAACAGCTTAGATAAAAGGTAACTGTTCAGGTGCCCGATAAAAGGGCATCTGATCTGGGTTTGAGAGCGGGATAGACAAGCCTACAATAAGCGGCATGGAGAAACTGCCCGATCTTGCTGGCCTGACGCACGCGGAGAAAGACG
>Ga0308395_1001797_pt1 | contig 13232 bp, 10 predicted proteins | sample Hotspr20SampleP4_FD_202097 | JGI IMG/M metagenome (GOLD analysis project Ga0308395, IMG submission 202097) | Hot spring phototrophic mat microbial communities from Mushroom Spring, Yellowstone National Park, Wyoming, United States - 20050930_P4 ...
TGGAAAACATCCTTCCTTCCCCACCACTGACTTATGATCAAGCAATCATGCTAGAAGAAGGCAGTCGCGGCGATCCTAGCCGTGCGGAAGCCGTTTTGGGGTTGAAAACTTACCCCTTTAAAGAACTCATCTCTTACCTAAGAAATGCATAATCCATCTTCGTTTCGTTGGCTCCTTGCGGAATCAATCCTGCCCCATCATAGTTTCTCGAAGTGGGTACTTTATAGTCTTACAATGCTGATTTGCTCCTGCCAGGAAAACGTAACTACTCCAAAATCTACACCTGAAGCTAGCGCCGTAGCTGATACGACAGAGAATGCATTTTCTACAGGAAATCAAAACACACTTACCGATCCTATCTTATCGGACATAGAGACACTCATACGATACGGACATTATACAACTGCCCTCGAGATCATAACTGAACAACTGCGTGCAAAACCACAAGAGGACCTTCTCCGGATTCGCACACTTCTTTTTCTCAAAGCAGGTCAGCCTGAATTAGCTGCTCTATCAAGTGCAGAATATGCAAAAGTGACAAATAAACCGTTCGCAAACGACCTTATCGATGCACTGCTACATCAAGAGGAAATCGTACGTCTAAATGCTCTACAGGCTCTCGAAATTGCTGAGGACCCCAGACGCTTCGAAGCCGTAATGCCTTTAGCCGTTACTGATGAATCTCCCTTGATACGTCTAGCCGCTTTACGTCTGCTACAAAAAAGTGACGACGCACAACTTAAAAAAACGTTTTTTGCTCTGGCAAGAGATCCATCGGCATTTGTACGTGCTGAAGCCATTGATGCCCTTACACGTTGGGGCGATGCAGAAACACGAGCTGCCATTTGGCGTGCTACCGAAGATGAAGACCCTCTAGTAAGAAAACGCGCAAGAGCAGCAATCGCTAAATTATTTTCACCAGAACACTTGGAAGAGTATCGGCGTATGGCGTCCGGCGAAAACAAAAAAATTGCGGTTGCTGCAGCCTTAGCCCTAGCTTCTTCTGGTCTTGCAGATGGTGCAGACATACTTATCGAATCTCTGTTAAATTCTCCTGACGTTACGATCCGTCGCGATGCCGCGAGAGCCTTAGGCAGAATCCCCGTTGAAGATCCCACTCAGTTGCTCAACGCTCTCCACACGGCCTTGGCGGAAAATGATAGCAGGTTGCGTTCTATTGTTCTCGATTCTCTTGAAGCACTCTCTGACACACGATCCATCGAACCACTCAGCCAATTTGCAAACGACCCTCTTGTCCCGGCTGCTTTGTCGCGGAGAGCTTTCGAGATAGTAAGGTCACTTCGTGCAACCCTTACAAAACGTAACAGCCCTTCCCCACAAACCAACACGGTGCCTTTTTCTCAGCAAAACAATACCACCAGTATACCAATCCAGCAAACCACCCCACAATAAATCCATGACCTCGAACCGTAGAAAAAATAATTCTACTGCCTCAAAGCAAATCCGTAAGGACGCATGGCGGGAACGTCTTCGAAAAACTTTTCCCCAGATTCCCCTCAAAGATGACGAACACTCGCTTTGTGAGGCAGCAAAAGATGCCTGGCTTGTTTCTAAAAAGCCAGATGTAGTTGCCTACCCTCAGGATACAGATCAAGTATCACAACTGCTGCATTTTGCTTCCCTTAATGGAATTCCGGTTACCCCACGTGGTTCAGGCACCGGCTACGTGGGGGGATGTGTGCCTGTGTACGGAGGTATTGTGATGGACCTGAGTGGTATGAAAAAAATTCATAAAATCGATACGCGTAACGGTATCGTGATCGTACAACCTGGTGTCATAACGGGAAATTTACAGCGAAGACTTGAGCGATTGGGTTGGTTTTATCCACCGGATCCTGCCAGCCTGGATGAATGCACGATCGGTGGCAACATCGCTACGAATGCAGGCGGCCCTCGGTGTCTCAAATACGGCGTCACAAAACACTACGTACTTGCAGTACAAGTTGTATTGGCGGATGGTCGTGTCGTACGGTTAGGTGGAGCAACACACAAAAATAAATGTGGCTTCGATTTAGTATCACTTATCACTGGTTCAGAAGGGCAGCTAGCTATCGTTACAGAGGCTACCCTACGGATTATACCGAAACCACAAACACGTGCTGCAGTAGCCGCTACATTCCCTTCGGCTAGGCATGCCGTTAACGCCATGTTTGCTGTCTTTCAATCAGGTATACTTCCTAGCGCCTTGGAGATCGTAGACGACTTTACCTTGAAAGCTGCTCGAGACTATCTTGGCACTAAGCAAATCCCGGAAGGGAAAGTTTTGCTTATCGCAGAAGTCGATGGCAATCAAAGTAGTGTAGAGAGCGATCTCAAAACCGTATGTCGTATTTTTGAGCAAAAAGCCGCCATCCGAAAAATACAACGCCAAGGCAGTCAAGTAGATACCGACATTTGGTCGATGCGACGTGAGCTCTCTTACAGTCTACGAGCTACAGGACTTACCAAATTTAACCAAGATATCGTTGTACCCCGAAGCAAGATCGTTGAGCTATTCAGCTTTACAGAAAAACTTTCTCGACGACACAGAATCCGTATTGCTTGCTTCGGCCACGCAGGAGATGGGAATATCCACGTGAACCTGATGGTCGATATGAACGAGTCAAACGCACAACTGAAAGTACATCAGACACTCAATGACCTCTTCCATAAAGTGCTTGCATGGGGCGGCACAATTACAGGTGAACACGGGGTGGGCATTGCTCGGCTCCCTTGGTGGCCAGTTGCAGTAGAGGAGACCGTAAGAGGTTTACATAACGAAATTAAATCCATTTTCGATCCGAAGGGCACACTTAACCCAGGTAAATTTGTAAATGTGGGAAGAAACAAAAGCGTTTTGTGCTATCCTGCCACGTGATCAGCTTTACAATAGCTGCCTTGTGGAGAAAAAGTATCTACTTCCACTTTGCCATCTCGCAGCACGATTTTTCTGGGCCTAAGCGCCTCGAAGGCATCGCAGTTGTGCGTAGTGATGATTAAGGTACGGTTCTGGTTTTTAAGCTGTGCAAATTGCGCTAACAGTATTTGGCAGGTCTCTTCATCGACTGCAGTAAACGGTTCGTCCAACAGAAATAAATCTGCATCATGTACCAAAGCGCGTGCCAACAACGCTCTCTGTTGTTGACCCCCCGAAAGTGCCGAGATGGGCCGATGCGCAAAAGATGCCAATCCCAGTGCACGGATTGTTCGCTCCACCAAGTTTCTATCTTCTCTGGAAAGCCCTCGAAACCACCCGCGACGTACGAAAGTTCCTGTTGCGACTAATTCTCGGAGACTAATTGGGAAGTCCCAACGCAAAGCAGAACGCTGAGCAAGATAAGCTACTCTACGAGGCTGCTGCCTTGGTGCAGTACCCCAAACATACACCTTTCCGGAACTCGGCACTAAACTGCCAGCTAGAATTTTTAGCAATGTTGTTTTGCCAGCGCCATTATGGCCTAGTAAAGCCACTACTTCCCCGGCACTCACTTGAAATGTTACCTCACTTAAAGCATCTCTGTCCGCACTGTTGTATCTATGAGTGAGTTTACTGCAGTAGACTGCAGTGCCTGTTGAAACAGTGGGGATTTGTTGGGAGTAGCCGGAAGAAAACATCTCTACCGTAGTAACCCGTTAAGAATGATCGACGCGTTGTAACGCATCATACCAATGTAGGTGTCCGTCGGGGGCTTGCTGCCCAAAGCGCAGGTGTGTAAACCGGTTATGAGCGGCACCCCCGCTTCTCTGGCAACTAATGCGGCTAACCGATTTCCAGAAATATTTTCTGAGAAAATCGCCGGAACTTCTTGTTCCCGCACTAAGTGGCTGATTCGCGCGATTTCACCTGGTGGTGGGTCACTTGCCTCAGTGGAAGGGCTTGAAAGAATGTTGGCAACTACTTGAAAACCATAGCGTTGTGCAAAATAACCCATGCTATGGTGATTGGTCACAAGCTTGCGTTTGTGAGGAGATATTTTTGCGAACATTTCTGCCAATTCTCTGTCGAGTTCTTCAAGTGCACGGATGTAGAGCTTGCTGTTGTGTCGATACACCTCAGTGTGTTGAGGAAATAATTTTACTAAAGTATCACGTATGCGTTTCACACAATGGATCGCATGACGAGGGTTTTGCCAAATATGCGGATCAAACTCTTCTTGGGCATGCGTGCATTTTCCACTGTGCCTGCAAAAGCCAGCAGAAAGTACAGGTACCCCAACAGAAACTTCAACTACATGTGCCTTGGAGCCGGAAGAACGCAGTACAGAATCAAGCCATGGTTCTAGTCCAAGACCAATTTTAAATACCACATCTGCATCCCTTACTGCCTGTAGAACAGAAGGGGTAGGTTCAAACTGGTGTAAATCACCGTTGGGACCGATAAGAGAAATTACTGTGGCTTTTTCTCCAGCAACATTTTTTACCCAATCTGCTAGAATGGAAAACGTAGCGATGAATCGCGGTGGCGGTGTTTCGTTGGAATGTACAGGTGCCTTTGTGAGTGTGATTGTAAAGCAGGACGCGAGAAGAAAACGTAAGTAGAGAGAGAGCCGATTTCTACAACTCACATAGACAAGATAACTTTATGCAAGTGAGTTGCAAGAAAAAATGGAAATAAGCCATTCATCTTTAGTTGGTTACAAATTCCATAAATCGCGCTTTATCAATGGCTTTCATATACGCCTCGTGTGCGCTGACTATACCCGCTTTGAGATTTTTCATGATTGCATCGTCCATAAATTGCATTCCTTCCCCTTTACCTGCAACAATCACGTCAGCTAGCTTCTGTGTGGCTCCCTCTCGAATAATTGCTGACACTGCCGGGTTAGCTACAAGAATTTCGTTCACTGCTATACGACCAGGTCGATCGCATCGCTTCATCAGTAATTGCGCTATTACTCCACGCAAGGATGCCGCTAGCATGGTGCGTACTTGCTGCTGTTGCTCAGCAGGAAACACATCAATTAGTCGGTCTACTGTTTTGGTCGCATTGTTCGTGTGGAGTGTACCGAACACTAGTAGACCTGTCTCTGCAGCAGTAAGGGCCAGGGAGATCGTCTCTAAGTCGCGCATCTCACCAACTAGAATAATGTCAGCGTCTTCTCGTAGTGCCGCTTTTAGTCCCTGAGAGAAGGAAGGAGTGCATTCGGGTACTTCTCTTTGTGTAATGATAGATTGTTTATTACGGTGCACAAATTCGATTGGCTCTTCTATCGTCACTATGTGCTTTCTCATGTTGGAATTAATGTAATCGATGATTGCAGCTAAGGTTGTTGATTTGCCAGAGCCGGTGGGTCCTGTGACAAGGACTAAACCACCTTTTAAGTGCGCGAAAGTACGAATGACTGGTGGTAGGCCAAGTTCTTCCAAACTAAGTATTTTAGTAGGAATGATACGAAATACAGCACCGTTACCGTTAGCTTGCTTAAGGTAATTGCAACGAAACCGAGCAGAGGCATCCATCTCGTAAGCAAAATCCAAATCGCCCTTTTTCAAGAAACGCTCCCAACGACTGTCTCCGGCGATTTCCTGGAGCATTGGATCCAGTTCGACTCGAGTAAATGGTTCATCACGGATAGCAGTAATATCTCCATGAATACGAATTTTGGGTGGTTGTCCCTCTGCTAGATGTAGATCTGAGCCGCCCCTGTTGATAAGCTCTTGAAAAAGCGCATCAATTTTTGCCATGACCGTAAAAATCTAGAAGGCTGTAGTTTTAGTTTTTCTGAGGCTTACATACATCAGAGCATTCTTGAAACAAATCTTTTTCAGAGGAATTTCCTAAAACCGGAAAGAAGTACCTGGGACGAATCGTGCCGCACCGTCTCCCCAAACCTCTACGCGTCCGTTACCATGAATATCAAATGCCTCAAAATAAAGCGTATAAGTTATAGCGTCTATCTGTTTAAGAGCCCTAGCGGGAACTCCAGTAGGTATAAAGTGATATTCACCTGCTACACCTGGATATTTACGCTCAGCGGCGGGACATAAAAAGTGGTCTTTGGTGACTCCATACGCAGCTAGAGAAGCGGCAAGTACTCGCACGTCGTGAGGAAGGATTGCATCTGCTGGTGGATTTTCTCCAAATTGTTCATCGGCAAACAGGAGTGAAGCCTGACCCAATTCGTTTCGCAGTGAAATACAACGCAGAAAATCGATGGTATTCATCGCGCTTATGCCTGTGGGTATAGTGAGCGCAAAAAACAACAATAGCAGTGCGACGCTAACAACAAGCTCAACTAACGTCATCCCTTGGCAGAAATAACGGTCGGTAAGGCCAATGCCTTTCCTCTTCCATTTTGTCATGGGTTATGTTGGGAAATGAGAGCCTCAGCTCTAGAAAGGCATTAAAGAAAACGGAAAAAGCTACGGCTACCGCCAGGACGTGACCTTCTGATTTTAACCCTATCCAACGCTAAATTTGCGGCACCTCCGGATGCCTCTACTGTGCAAGTTGTGGGAGGAGAGGTTACTAAGATCATACCAACAATCTCAGCCGATTTGAGCTGAGCTGCTGTATCTGCATGCGTAAGTTTACGAAAGTAGATGCTTGTTGAATTGGATGGAACCTTGATCAACTTTCCTGAGGCCTCGTAATCTGTATCACTGAGAGCTCCAGTCAGCTGAATTTTCCAGTTCATAGTGAAGTCGATATCACCATTAACATTGAGTACAGGTGTGCCTCCAACTAAAGTAAGGGGTGTAGATACGAATGAAGATTCTGCTAGTGTTGTTCTTTTACCACCAACAAAGGCATTTCCTGTACCGGTTCCTAAGCGAACGCCGCTAGGATCGAGCTGGATGGTAAATGTAAAGTAGGCTGAAACAACATGAGTTCCTGTAGCCGGATTCGTGTGAGACACAGGATGGAGTACACCAAGATAGTTTCCAACTGGGTCAAACTTGATGTTTTTGATTTGCGCGTTGCTGTCACTCAGCAAGGTAGTGAGTATTGCTGCAATTGTAAGACTTTTGATAGTAAGTTTTGTATTCATGGTTTTTTGATTGAGGTTTTCAGTTTAATGTTTTCAGTTGTTCAGTGGAGATTTTTTCAATGGGATTGAGAAACTCACCTGTTGGAGTTATCAACCTGGGACTGACAAAAATCATAAGATTTTTCTTTTGGACTTTTGTAACTTTAGAACGGAAGAGCCGACCTATCAAGGGAATATCTCCCACAATAGGAACTTTGTCGTTAATTTGTTGCGTATCTTCTCGCAGAAGGCCACCTAGTACAAGAGTTTGCCCGTCGAATACTTGCACACTGGTTCTAATGGTGCGAGTGTTGAATACGGGTAAGTTGATTATGTTTTCAGTTAACGGTGTATTCGGGTTGGGATTTAATGGATTGAGAATTGGCTCACCATAATTAATAAATCCTTCAAAATCAGTGATTTCCGGAATCAAATCCATACTGATAGTGTAGTTGTCTGGGCCCACTTGAGGCCGGACGTCCAGCACAACACCAACAGCTCTTTCTTCAAATTCCGCAGGGAAAGTTGGTGCCACTACGGGTGATGCAATGACTCTTGTACCTGCCCCGGCGCCTCCGGCAAATGCAAGATTCGTGTCGAAGGTTTGTGGAAATTCAGGCTTTTCGAATTCTATTGGGTAAGTGAATCGACGCGCGATTCGAATGCTGGCTCTTTCCCCTGATCTTGCAATGACTCGGGGAGCAGAGAGGACATCTATACCACTTTTTTGTGCCAGAGCACGAAGGAGTATATCGAAATTATATCCCACTGCAAAGATACCGAAATTCGCCCTGTTAGGAACAGGTGTAGTGGAGATTCCACGGTTCTTGTCTAACAAGGCATCGATAGAACGGGGACTTAAATCGGCAGAGCTGCGAAGACCATCTAGGTTGTTGAGGCCCTCCATGTTGTCGTAAGAGGTATCTCTTCGAGCGTATGTGTAATTCCCCCCTTTGACGATATTCATTGCTACTGAGAGTTCATCAAGATCACTTTGGTTAATCTCCACGAATTTAGTTTCGATCATCACTTGGGGTACTACTTCTAGATCCGTACCGATAAGCATGTCTATGATTTCGATCTGTTGGGGAGTGTTTCTAACTGTAAGTCGACCTGTTGCTTGATTATAGACTACGGAGGAACCTTCTGCATCGAAACGAACCCCTCTGTCTTCTAGGGCTTGTTTTACGTCTATGATGGAGGCGGTGGTTACGTCTTTTTCTAGTTCTACCAGTCGAGTTCTTCTGCGAACCTGCCTGTCTTGTTGATCATCTGTGACAAGATTACTTGGTCTTGCAAGAAAGTCGGGTCTGACGAGGTACTCTTTCGTAATGAGCTGATTCGTTTCTGCGGTAAGTGGCACTATTGTTATCGCAAATTCACCGATCTGGAACTTGACGTTCGCAAGTTGGCAAGCGTAGCGTAAAACTTCCAGCATCGGCATATCGCGTACACTCATTGTCACTTCGTTGGTCGGAGTATCGGGACCAATTTTTGACACAAAGTTAAAGCCCTTTTTTTGAGGGCTGGGATCAAGCTCTTTACTGCGAATGCTGAGGAAATTAATCACGTCAAATATGCTAGCTTGGTTAAATTCTACTCGCGGAACGATAATCTGCCTAAGTCTTTGTTCAATGCTTTGTGCACTGGAACGTTCAACGGGAGAGATGGCCGCACCTTGGTAAGCGGCTACAACTTCCTGGGGGATGGGGCTTTCCCAAGCAGCTTCGATGTCTTTTAATCGTTCTTCTCTTGTGCTAATTTTCGCAGCGCGTGCATGTCGCATTTTGTAATCGTAGACTTTTCGTAGGAACATGCGTGCAGAGCGGTTGTAGGGGTCGATGACAAGTACTTGCTGAAAACGCTTTTCTGCTTCATCGAGCTGACCTGTAGCAAGAAAAGCTTCACCTTCACTCAAGAGGTTTTTGACTTCAACAATGTTACGTGTAAGTCTCGGAGTAACTGCTGCTCCCTCGGGAAAAATCACGTTGTTGTTTTGATCCAATTGTACACCCATAGCTGCATAAAGTTCGGCTCTTGCTTGAAGCACACGGGGATTTTCTGGTGCGAAGGCATATGCTTCTTCTAAACGCTCTCTGGCCAAATTGAGTTGGTCAGCAACAAGCGCCTCACGCGCGAGTTCTATGAGAGTAATTGCGATGCTATCGTAAATTTTAGCTTGAAGCTCAGCGGAGCGCGGAGCCAGTGGTGGCAACATACTGGATGCGTTGCGAAGAATGCTTAAGGCATCTTGGTAGCGGGCTTGGGAGATCAGTTCTTGTGCTTCGTTGTAGAGTTCTTGTGCTCTAGTGAAGGCAGCTTCTCTTTTTTCTCTTTCGTTTTGCATTATTTGTGCGGCTTGTTGAGCTACTGTTGGAGGATGCCATGAGATCTGGAGTACTGTTGTAACACTTATCAGTACCCATTTACCTGCTAGCTGTCGTTTCTTACGCATAAGTTCTCTGCTGGTTAAAAGTTGTTATTTACCTTTGTGTCGGGGTTGCTCGGCTTCTTGAAGAACCTGTTGGCCAGTTGAAGAAATTGGCTGAAAAGACCACCGCTGGACTTTGTCAAACACAGGTGTGTTGGCAAAGAGGTCTTCATCTCGCCGTCCACGAAGGTTGAAGGGCTCTCCGTCAGGTTTAACTAAGTCGCAGGTAACAAAGATGATGAGATTTTTTTTCACGCTTTGTTCTATCTTAGAGCGAAACAGCCTTCCCAGTAGCGGGATATCTCCTAAGAGAGGAATTTTGTCGTTTACTTGTTGAAAATCATCGCGGATTAGTCCACCAATAGCTACTGTTTGACCGTCTGAAATTTGCACTTTGGTTTCCACTTGGCGCAAGTTGAATACAGGTTTGTTGATTACGTTTTGAACAAGAGGAGTTACTCGACCTGTGTTTGTATCGAGTGTCGCGATAGGTGAGCCGTAGTTGATGAATCCTTCAAAGTCAAGCAGTTGTGGTTTTAATGTCAGGTCGATAGTCAACCGGTCGGGAGCAACTTGTGGAGTTGCGGTCAAAATGACACCGGTTTCTTCTTTCACGAAGCTTGTAGGAGTGGATGGACTGACGAGGCGGATGACCGTACCGTTGGGTAATATGGTAGTGTTACCATCGAATTCTGCATTTTCGTATTCCTCAGGAACATACAATTCACGAATGATTTTAATTTCAGCCTCCTGGCCACTTCGAACAGTAACGCTGGGAACTGCAATGAGATCGTTACCAGTTTTTTGCGAAAGTGCGTAGACAAGTAATTCGAATTCGACACCGGAGAGTGTTAATCCAGTTTGTAACGCTTGTCCGATAGGGCCCAGTGTAAGTGCACCAACTGTGGAGCCTAAGAAGGAATCGATTGCATTTTGCGTTATCGCATTCCCAGCAACGCTAAGCTCTGGCGGCAGTGGAGCAAGTACATCATTTGGGTCAAAAGTGGGAGCGGATGTACGTAGGCCAGGGGTATCTGTAAGCTGCCTTTGCTGCTGACCTTTGCGGTTGAAGTTCCATCGAAATGACAGTTCGTCGAGATCTTTTTGGTTGATTTCCATCAACCGAGAAGAAATTTTTACCTGTGGTACTGTTTCAGTGATGTCTTGAAGGGCTTGCTCTATGAGTTGAATGTTACTGAAAGTGTTTGAAACAATCAGTTTACTACCAATTGTTTGGTATGTGGCAAAAGTACCTTCTGGGAAAGTGACGCCAAGTTGCTCCAAGCGGCGTTTAACTTGTTCTCGTTGTTCTTGAACATTTTCGGCTGCAGGAGGAAAGAAGTCGGGCGGCACGCGAAATTCGCGAGTGATGATGTCCTCTATGTTCTCTTCAGAAGCTGCGATGTAAACTGCAAACTCCTCAACTCGATAAACTAATCCTACCTGGTCAGCAATAATGTCTAGAACTGCTGACAGCGGTAGATTGCTGACACTAAGTGTAACGTAGCTGGGTTGTTGAGTAGTTGTTTTAACAATAAGGTTTACTCCAGTACCTTCTGGATCAAGAGAGCGGGCCTTATCTCGTAAAAGGGCAATCGCACGTTCAAGTTCGGTGTCTTCGAAGCTTATTTGATCAATGATGATATTATTCAGCTTTTCCAATAACCGTGCGATGTTGGATGCTCTAGTTGCGGTAGTTGCATTTTGCTGAACGTCTGTAAACAATAATGACCTCCGTTCTGGATTGCTCCAACTTGTTTCTACTTCGTAAAGCATTCTTTCGCGCGTTTGCACACGGGCGTCTTGATAGTAGCGCTTTTTAAGGCGTGCAATTTCTTTTATACCTTCGCGAGCTGCAACGTTGTAGGGATCTATAACAAGGATTTTGCGGTAACGGTCTTCTGCTTTATCCAGTTGGCCAGTGTCTCTTGCGTTAGCGGCTTCATCAAAAAATCGGTTGATGCGGCTGAGAGACAAGAGAAAATCCTGAGTGAGTGCGGGAGCGAGGTTGGCGGGAACTTCTTCTACTGGCAGGCCGAGTTCAGCAGATGACTTTTCGAAAATTTCTTTCATCGCACTATTTTGAGAATCGACTGCCAAAACCTCTCGTGCTAAATCTAGGGCAGTTTGGTATTCACGACGTTGAAACGCTTTTCGGGCAAGTTGCGTATTTGCTAAAACTAGTCCTGTTACCGCGCTGCGGTAAACTTCAGCTGTTGCAGGGGACTCGGTAAGACTATTCAGTACAAATCGAAACCGTTGGGCAGCAGCCGCATATTGCTCTGCAGCAAGTAGCGCATTGCCATGAACAACTGCTTCCCTTGCAACACTAAGAAGCTGTTTGCGACGCGCGTATTCTTGTGAAGATGCCTCAGAATAAAGTGATGTGACTAGAAGAAAAAATAATGACAAAAGAGCAATATACTTCGATCCGAACACTAGGCTAATTCGTTTGTCGTCGTAAACTCTTTTCAATACTACAAGGGAAGTTTTCATGGTCATTAGATTTTGTTTAAAAAGTTTCCTCTGGAGGAGCTTGAGAAATTTTCTCTTTCGGCGCTTGTTGGATGCGATTCATTGCCTCGATTTCGTAATTCAGTGGTTTTGTTATCTTGTATCTTGCACCTGTATCGTTGTCTAGAATTATTGCGGCTGTGTTACCAGCTTCTTCGATAATGTCAACGACCTTCAAGACTTTTTCTCGGAACGGAAAATCTTTGTTAAGACGAACTTTGATATTTGCAGAAAACAGTCCTGCGCTTAAATCTCTTAGCTCAAGGATGGATTCTGGAGAATCAATTTCCTTGTTAAGCACTAGTGTAACTTTTTCTTTAGTGACTGTGTTTTCTAAATCGAGCTCAGATTCGTCAAATTCACGTTCGAGTTGAATTGTTGGATCAAATCGCGTTATTACCTTTTGACGAAACTCGCCAACTTTCCATTCTTCTACAACATCACCAGTGACAAGCAGGGGACTTCTGTTCCTTCGATCCTTCGCATCGCGTAGGTTGACTTGGAAGCGCATAACACCATCAATCATGTTGTATGCTCGGAACACCATTCGGAAGGGCATCTTGCTAACTTGCATAATACGCAACTTAGTAATGTGTGGTGGATGTTCTGCGGGTTTAGTAGGGTCCGTCTGAGCATGAAACTCGTCGAGGTTTAAAAAACCGTCCCCATCTGAATCGATAATACCTATATCCGGGTCTGCTAACGAAAGTCCATAACGGTTTTTCCACTCCCGATCGATTCCAAAGCGATCAGTTGCTTTCAAATCAAATGGCCTTAGTCGACCAATTTGAGGAAGATATTCGATGAGGCGTGAAATAGCCAACCGATGACCCGTTTGTGGAGGTTCTACCCAAGGTTTAAAGCTTTCAAATTCTGAAGATAGTGTGGAAAAGTCGGTGGATAAGTTTTCGGGTCGAACTGGTAAATTTCTGACTAAGATGTCATCAAGGTTGGGTTTATAACGAGCATCACGAAGTACCGTAAACACAGTCGTAGCTAAAAGAATTGTTAAAGTTACTGTGAGTAAACATCTGTCCCAATGTTGTTTGAAGATATTCATGTCGAAGGAACGATTTCTGGAATTTCTTTGAGCTGGATGTAATCCACTCTTAAACGTGTCTGAATAAGTTCCTTTCCTAAAACGATGATCGGTGCGATGTTTGTTGAAGCTGTGTTTCGTTGTCGTGAACTTACCTGACGCTCTGATTCAGTAGTTTGTTCTGTAGATACCCTTCGTAAAAAGTCCAGAGTTCTAAGATTAGGATCTGTGGTGGTGATTTCTACGGCTCGTATAACAAAATAAGGTGCTGGGTTTT
>Ga0308395_1001800_pt1 | contig 13216 bp, 16 predicted proteins | sample Hotspr20SampleP4_FD_202097 | JGI IMG/M metagenome (GOLD analysis project Ga0308395, IMG submission 202097) | Hot spring phototrophic mat microbial communities from Mushroom Spring, Yellowstone National Park, Wyoming, United States - 20050930_P4 ...
TGAAACGCATCAGCAGCATCAGCAGCATCAGCATCAGCACCATTGAGGAATTTTCGGCTCGCTGAAGAGCACTGAAACGCTAACGTATCGCCGTACACGAGCGACTGTCCGTTGACATTGAGGAATTTTCGGCTCGCTGAAGAGCACTGAAACCGCCAGCAGCGAGCGCGAGCCAAAGCAGCACATACAAATTGAGGAATTTTCGGCTCGCTGAAGAGCACTGAAACTCCAGCCGCTGTTGCGGTACTTCGACGCGAACGTAAAATTGAGGAATTTTCGGCTCGCTGAAGAGCACTGAAACGCGGGCGCTCATCCAGCCGTCCGCTTCCCAACACTATTGAGGAATTTTCGGCTCGCTGAAGAGCACTGAAACGCATCAGCAGCATCAGCAGCATACTGCTGAGTACCATTGAGGAATTTTCGGCTCGCTGAAGAGCACTGAAACGTGTCTGGATCGCCGACGCCCTCGTCGATTTCGGCGATTGAGGAATTTTCGGCTCGCTGAAGAGCACTGAAACGCCGGGCTTGATGAGCGACGGGTCGAGTTTATACGCCATATTGAGGAATTTTCGGCTCGCTGAAGAGCACTGAAACGGCGTCGGTTTCAAGTGGAATCACAACGCAGAGTTGGAATTGAGGAATTTTCGGCTCGCTGAAGAGCACTGAAACTTGCGTCCGCCTTCGCCTTCTTCACTTCCGCCTCGATTGAGGAATTTTCGGCTCGCTGAAGAGCACTGAAACTCTCGAAGCGTAATGCGAACGTCGGCATTGAGAACGATTGAGGAATTTTCGGCTCGCTGAAGAGCACTGAAACCGCTTGGACAAACCACAAGCGCTTGTCCGCCCAGGATTGAGGAATTTTCGGCTCGCTGAAGAGCACTGAAACACTGCGACTCCGTCGCTCTCGCCGACGCCGTCGTCATTGAGGAATTTTCGGCTCGCTGAAGAGCACTGAAACCAGATGACACGGCCACCACACCGCGCTTGGACAAACATTGAGGAATTTTCGGCTCGCTGAAGAGCACTGAAACTCTAATCCGGCGCTTCGTTTCATCGTCGACTGGCTGGGATTGAGGAATTTTCGGCTCGCTGAAGAGCACTGAAACTCACTGCGCAGATCGGCATTGTCATCGTTGGTCTGGATTGAGGAATTTTCGGCTCGCTGAAGAGCACTGAAACTCGCTAGCACTCAACCACGCGCGCACCATCACATACGATTGAGGAATTTTCGGCTCGCTGAAGAGCACTGAAACGTCGCTCGTCAGACCACGTCCACGGGGCAGACGATGCATTGAGGAATTTTCGGCTCGCTGAAGAGCACTGAAACATTACGCCGCCGCCGGACGGTAACGATATGTCCTGGGATTGAGGAATTTTCGGCTCGCTGAAGAGCACTGAAACAGGGAACGACGGTCACACGCCAATCACGTACACTACTATTGAGGAATTTTCGGCTCGCTGAAGAGCACTGAAACTGCGCTGTATAACGGTCAGTGCAGGAATGCGACGTTATTGAGGAATTTTCGGCTCGCTGAAGAGCACTGAAACAGGGCGGGCGCAACGATGGGCACATCGCTCTCGCCGATTGAGGAATTTTCGGCTCGCTGAAGAGCACTGAAACGTTCGCGAAGTATTTGACGTACTCGCGCGTGTTTGGATTGAGGAATTTTCGGCTCGCTGAAGAGCACTGAAACTTCGGTATACACTGTATACAACACCGTGGTCTTTACATTGAGGAATTTTCGGCTCGCTGAAGAGCACTGAAACGTAGATCGATCCCCGCGAACTCGCGCAGCGCCCACGATTGAGGAATTTTCGGCTCGCTGAAGAGCACTGAAACCGATGTCGTTCTTCGCAGCGCGACTGCGCGATGCGGAATTGAGGAATTTTCGGCTCGCTGAAGAGCACTGAAACCCCGGATGGAGTACTCCCCGCCGCCGGGGATTATCACATTGAGGAATTTTCGGCTCGCTGAAGAGCACTGAAACACGCGCTTCGGCGCAAGGAGCGGACGGCGGGCGAAAATTGAGGAATTTTCGGCTCGCTGAAGAGCACTGAAACCGAAACGAAGGATTACGCGGTCGAATACCGCGGGCAGATTGAGGAATTTTCGGCTCGCTGAAGAGCACTGAAACTCGCGATACGCCCGCACGCCCGCCGTCGCCGCTTCGGATTGAGGAATTTTCGGCTCGCTGAAGAGCACTGAAACGATCGTCCGACGGTCGCCGACAGCGGGCTGGTGCTGCATTGAGGAATTTTCGGCTCGCTGAAGAGCACTGAAACAACCGACGAGACCGCGCGGCGACCAGCGCACGCCGAATTGAGGAATTTTCGGCTCGCTGAAGAGCACTGAAACCGACGCGCGGGACGGGCGTCTGCTCATCAGCCGTCAATTGAGGAATTTTCGGCTCGCTGAAGAGCACTGAAACACGTAATCTTCAGTATTCGCGCGTCCGGCAAAAAATTGAGGAATTTTCGGCTCGCTGAAGAGCACTGAAACGTGTCAGTCCCTCTACCCGCGACCGCACCGCCTCGATTGAGGAATTTTCGGCTCGCTGAAGAGCACTGAAACGGCGCGCCGTACACCGTGCCGGTAGGGTTCGTCTCAATTGAGGAATTTTCGGCTCGCTGAAGAGCACTGAAACAATGTCCCGTTCAGGTCGTAGATGACGAACGCCCCATTGAGGAATTTTCGGCTCGCTGAAGAGCACTGAAACGTAAGCACCCGCCCCAGCGCGCCCAACTCGACGCTGTATTGAGGAATTTTCGGCTCGCTGAAGAGCACTGAAACTCTCCAGCGCCTGGTGCTCAATCAGCGCGGCAGCGTATTGAGGAATTTTCGGCTCGCTGAAGAGCACTGAAACCGCCGACCGCGCAGATTGCCAGCGCGATACTGATCTATTGAGGAATTTTCGGCTCGCTGAAGAGCACTGAAACGGCGCGTCGCCGGCGTCGGCGAGTACGGCAGTAAAGATTGAGGAATTTTCGGCTCGCTGAAGAGCACTGAAACTCGTATTGCTCTGTTCGATAATTTCGCGTAAATTTGATTGAGGAATTTTCGGCTCGCTGAAGAGCACTGAAACTTTCTGGCGCGTGCGGCGGCGCGCGCACCGACGGCATTGAGGAATTTTCGGCTCGCTGAAGAGCACTGAAACGCAAGCGCTGGACGCGATGACGGAGTTAGTCAAAGGATTGAGGAATTTTCGGCTCGCTGAAGAGCACTGAAACTTCTCTGTAAACGTCAACCTTCAGCGCCTATCTCGCCAGATTGAGGAATTTTCGGCTCGCTGAAGAGCACTGAAACAGACCGGCAGCATCAGTTTGTATGTCGGTGCGAAAATTGAGGAATTTTCGGCTCGCTGAAGAGCACTGAAACGCGTCACACTGATCGCCGCGGGGTGCCCGACGATCCCGATTGAGGAATTTTCGGCTCGCTGAAGAGCACTGAAACGGCTCTCGTCTGTCAGCACCGCGAGCATCCGCACTATTGAGGAATTTTCGGCTCGCTGAAGAGCACTGAAACTGAGGTCGCCCACCAGCGAGCCATCCCACGACATAATTGAGGAATTTTCGGCTCGCTGAAGAGCACTGAAACACCGACAGCATAAAGCGCAGCACGACGACAGTAACGAATTGAGGAATTTTCGGCTCGCTGAAGAGCACTGAAACGTCGGTCGTCAGATAGCGCGCAACGGCCGCGACGCCATTGAGGAATTTTCGGCTCGCTGAAGAGCACTGAAACGCGCGCCACGCGCGCCCGCCGTTCCGCGCCTAATCATATTGAGGAATTTTCGGCTCGCTGAAGAGCACTGAAACGGAGTTTGTCGCGCGCAAGGATGGCAAGCTGTACCATTGAGGAATTTTCGGCTCGCTGAAGAGCACTGAAACGCTGGGTGTCCGGGGTGTTCAGATGCGGAGAACAATTGAGGAATTTTCGGCTCGCTGAAGAGCACTGAAACGCCGCAGACGGAACACAAGCGGCTGCTCGGATACCATTGAGGAATTTTCGGCTCGCTGAAGAGCACTGAAACAGGGGGCCGATGATGGCATCAACGCACGGTGCACAATTGAGGAATTTTCGGCTCGCTGAAGAGCACTGAAACGCGCCAGGTGGTCCGCACGTTCCGGCGCGACGGCGGCGATTGAGGAATTTTCGGCTCGCTGAAGAGCACTGAAACCTATGAGTCGGACGCTTGCGATGCGCTGGATTACGATTGAGGAATTTTCGGCTCGCTGAAGAGCACTGAAACGGTGGTCGCCGAACAGACGCGTGCAACGCTCACAAATGATTGAGGAATTTTCGGCTCGCTGAAGAGCACTGAAACTCGTTCCAGTATGTATCAATGCGCTTCTCCTCATCATTGAGGAATTTTCGGCTCGCTGAAGAGCACTGAAACTGTAGAGCTTATTCCACTCGGCCAACGCCCAGTTCCAATTGAGGAATTTTCGGCTCGCTGAAGAGCACTGAAACATGGCGACTCCGGCGTGGTTGCGGATGGCGTCACGATTGAGGAATTTTCGGCTCGCTGAAGAGCACTGAAACGTATGCGGCTTGTTCGTCAAAGGATCTCATACCGCGCGATTGAGGAATTTTCGGCTCGCTGAAGAGCACTGAAACCTTTTCCCGATAGCCCCATCGCGTATGTCGAAAACATTGAGGAATTTTCGGCTCGCTGAAGAGCACTGAAACGAGGCGACGGGATAGTACCACGAGATGCCAACCAGAATTGAGGAATTTTCGGCTCGCTGAAGAGCACTGAAACGCAGCACCGTTCCGCGCCTAATCATCGCCGCCGGCATTGAGGAATTTTCGGCTCGCTGAAGAGCACTGAAACGCGCGGCTTCAGTTCCTGCGCGATGGCTCCGGTAAGATTGAGGAATTTTCGGCTCGCTGAAGAGCACTGAAACGTCCATCAGGTCGTCGACGAGCGATCCCTCCCAGGAATTGAGGAATTTTCGGCTCGCTGAAGAGCACTGAAACACGGTGTGATGGCGGCAACCGACGGCGTAATGCTGGATTGAGGAATTTTCGGCTCGCTGAAGAGCACTGAAACGGGCGAGTGCATTAGGCTAATGCTTGGTATCTCTGTATTGAGGAATTTTCGGCTCGCTGAAGAGCACTGAAACTATGTTACATTTTTCCTAACCACCATACAAATCTGAATTGAGGAATTTTCGGCTCGCTGAAGAGCACTGAAACCGCATTTTTGAGACAGAAGACAATAAAGGTATAGATATTGAGGAATTTTCGGCTCGCTGAAGAGCACTGAAACTCTTTGTTTAACCCTTTGAACCCGCGAAAAGCCATAGATTGAGGAATTTTCGGCTCGCTGAAGAGCACTGAAACCTTTCCTGTAGCCTAGTATCGGCTTGACCGTCAAGATTGAGGAATTTTCGGCTCGCTGAAGAGCACTGAAACCCGAGCCAATCCACTATCCAGCGCAGGGCCGAGTTGGAATTGAGGAATTTTCGGCTCGCTGAAGAGCACTGAAACCTCGACGCGCTGTTTGCGCTGCCGCGCGTCGTCTGCGTCGAATTGAGGAATTTTCGGCTCGCTGAAGAGCACTGAAACGCGGACGGCGAGACGCGGGGTCGCGCTTTCAAACAATTGAGGAATTTTCGGCTCGCTGAAGAGCACTGAAACGCACAGCACATAGAGAGTCGCAATGACGTACTGCATCAATTGAGGAATTTTCGGCTCGCTGAAGAGCACTGAAACACCATGCAAATTTGAGCGGGTAATATTTCTACGTTAGATTGAGGAATTTTCGGCTCGCTGAAGAGCACTGAAACTAGACGAACTGTTGACAGACGAAGCCCGCGCTGCAGATTGAGGAATTTTCGGCTCGCTGAAGAGCACTGAAACCGACGCAGCACAGGTCGCGGCGACGGCGGTGGTGTATTGAGGAATTTTCGGCTCGCTGAAGAGCACTGAAACCCAGCGCGCGCTTGCCCCGACGCGCGGGGAATTGGATTGAGGAATTTTCGGCTCGCTGAAGAGCACTGAAACTCCTCATCTCAGTACAGTGACAAAATCATCCGGGTTATTGAGGAATTTTCGGCTCGCTGAAGAGCACTGAAACAGTTGGTGAAGGGCGGCGTCAACGTCAAAGATGTGCTATTGAGGAATTTTCGGCTCGCTGAAGAGCACTGAAACAGTTCGACGCTGTGCTGCTCTGCGTCGTAGCGCGGCAATTGAGGAATTTTCGGCTCGCTGAAGAGCACTGAAACTTCGGCAATCGCGGGCGCGGCGTCTTTGGGCGCGGCGATTGAGGAATTTTCGGCTCGCTGAAGAGCACTGAAACGCGTCACCGCCGCGAACGTCGCCGACCTTCTCGCGTCCATTGAGGAATTTTCGGCTCGCTGAAGAGCACTGAAACTCAGCCGCGCCCGCCAGAACGGGTGAGCGATCCAGACGATTGAGGAATTTTCGGCTCGCTGAAGAGCACTGAAACGGTTGGGGGTGATCACCAACGTCACACTGAGCGCGCTCATTGAGGAATTTTCGGCTCGCTGAAGAGCACTGAAACAGACGCTGCTGACGGTATTGGACGACTGGGGCGCGATTGAGGAATTTTCGGCTCGCTGAAGAGCACTGAAACCGGCGTTGCCGGTATTCTTCTCGACCCGCCGTATCCATTGAGGAATTTTCGGCTCGCTGAAGAGCACTGAAACTTCTTACCGCGCACCCAACGCTCGACGAGATACGCCATTGAGGAATTTTCGGCTCGCTGAAGAGCACTGAAACTGCGGCGTCGTTCAGCGTGTGGTAAACGCGCGCCGCTATTGAGGAATTTTCGGCTCGCTGAAGAGCACTGAAACGGGGCGTCATTCTCGCCCTCGTCAACAGCAACGTCGATTGAGGAATTTTCGGCTCGCTGAAGAGCACTGAAACGTGTACGGCGCGCCGGGAATTATAACAAGTCGCTATAATTGAGGAATTTTCGGCTCGCTGAAGAGCACTGAAACTGCAGTTCTGCTCGCGTTGACGGCGCTGCTGCTTGATTGAGGAATTTTCGGCTCGCTGAAGAGCACTGAAACACGGAACGACCCCGCGCTGCAGCCACTCCAGCACCATTGAGGAATTTTCGGCTCGCTGAAGAGCACTGAAACTCAGCGCGAAAGAGTGGGCGTCGCGGTCGAAGTTGGATTGAGGAATTTTCGGCTCGCTGAAGAGCACTGAAACTTTTCAGTTTGGGGTTTTCGACAAGATTCACCCATCATTGAGGAATTTTCGGCTCGCTGAAGAGCACTGAAACCGCTGACGCAGCAGCAGTACGGCGCTGCGCGGCGGTAATTGAGGAATTTTCGGCTCGCTGAAGAGCACTGAAACTCCGCACCAACCGCGCCACCACCGGCGCGGTCAGTATTGAGGAATTTTCGGCTCGCTGAAGAGCACTGAAACCACAGCATCGAACTCGGCGCGCTGGGGCGCGTGCTGGATTGAGGAATTTTCGGCTCGCTGAAGAGCACTGAAACGCCGGTCTTCAGCAGCGACGGGTCGAGTTTGTATGCCATTGAGGAATTTTCGGCTCGCTGAAGAGCACTGAAACGTTGTGGACGGCGCGCCAGCCGTGCCAGACTTTCACATTGAGGAATTTTCGGCTCGCTGAAGAGCACTGAAACTTTACGCGCGCTGGACGGACGGCTTGAACGACTGGTATTGAGGAATTTTCGGCTCGCTGAAGAGCACTGAAACTTGATCTCGAAAACGAGTTCTTCACAAAAGAAACCGATTGAGGAATTTTCGGCTCGCTGAAGAGCACTGAAACACAACAACCGTCATCTTGCCCATTCGCAACTTCAAAATTGAGGAATTTTCGGCTCGCTGAAGAGCACTGAAACGGTAGGGCTGGCGAAGAAACTGCATATGCCGGTTGAAATTGAGGAATTTTCGGCTCGCTGAAGAGCACTGAAACCCCGCAGTCGAGACGAACCCAATATCAAAGAACTGGATTGAGGAATTTTCGGCTCGCTGAAGAGCACTGAAACTGGTGTGTTTATTGTTTACGTCTCTACTCTACCACAAATTGAGGAATTTTCGGCTCGCTGAAGAGCACTGAAACGCTCGTCGTTTGCGGTTTCCCAGATCATCACATATTCGAATTGAGGAATTTTCGGCTCGCTGAAGAGCACTGAAACACTCGCCGGGCGCGTCGTAAGCGTAGGTGAATACGGATTGAGGAATTTTCGGCTCGCTGAAGAGCACTGAAACTTGGTAATGAGTTCCTTAAACATACCCCCGCTTCCATTGAGGAATTTTCGGCTCGCTGAAGAGCACTGAAACCTCATCCTCGCCGACGGCGCGGGCACGAACACGGTATTGAGGAATTTTCGGCTCGCTGAAGAGCACTGAAACCGCGCTTTTGGCGTTGTTCCGCGCCGGCGGCGACAATTGAGGAATTTTCGGCTCGCTGAAGAGCACTGAAACCTATCGCGATCAGCGCGTTGTAAAGACCGGCAACGATTGAGGAATTTTCGGCTCGCTGAAGAGCACTGAAACCCAGGACAATCGCATGCCGCTGACGCTCATCCAAAATTGAGGAATTTTCGGCTCGCTGAAGAGCACTGAAACGCGCAGGCGATGCCGTCTGTCCCCGCGCTGCGCTGATTGAGGAATTTTCGGCTCGCTGAAGAGCACTGAAACCGGGGCACTCACCGGGGGGAGGAGTCGTCGGCGACGGATTGAGGAATTTTCGGCTCGCTGAAGAGCACTGAAACCGACGCAGCGCAAGTCGCGGCGACGGCGGTTGTGTATTGAGGAATTTTCGGCTCGCTGAAGAGCACTGAAACGTTGTCGGTGCGAAACGCGCCGAGACCGTCGCCATATTGAGGAATTTTCGGCTCGCTGAAGAGCACTGAAACACGCGGGATTTGGACGAGTGGCTGAGTCAGTACGAATTGAGGAATTTTCGGCTCGCTGAAGAGCACTGAAACCTGCCAGAACGCAACCAGCGCCCGACGCTGCGTTGATTGAGGAATTTTCGGCTCGCTGAAGAGCACTGAAACTCGCCAATCGGGTTCGGGTAAATGAGACCCGATTAATTGAGGAATTTTCGGCTCGCTGAAGAGCACTGAAACCTTGCCCAATCTGCTGCGCGGCGCAGGTTGTCGCTCAGAATTGAGGAATTTTCGGCTCGCTGAAGAGCACTGAAACATCTGAGCGGTGAGCGCCTGCTGGACGATGGCCGCATTGAGGAATTTTCGGCTCGCTGAAGAGCACTGAAACACGGCACGATAGTCACACGCCAGTCACGTACACTCACTATTGAGGAATTTTCGGCTCGCTGAAGAGCACTGAAACAGTGCACTGCCTAGACAGAATAAATCTCTCGTATTTGCATTGAGGAATTTTCGGCTCGCTGAAGAGCACTGAAACACGAAATAGCGCAACGTACTCGCGCGTCGCGGGAGAATTGAGGAATTTTCGGCTCGCTGAAGAGCACTGAAACCGCTTACGCTCGCGGACGGCGCCATGCCTCATCACATTGAGGAATTTTCGGCTCGCTGAAGAGCACTGAAACCAAGGTGCGCGTGGATCGCGTCGCCGATCAGTGCGGAATTGAGGAATTTTCGGCTCGCTGAAGAGCACTGAAACCGAGCCAGTCCATACGCCACACCTCAACTAACTCAAAGATTGAGGAATTTTCGGCTCGCTGAAGAGCACTGAAACCCCAACCAAGACACAACCCAGCGCAGCTGAGGACTAATTGAGGAATTTTCGGCTCGCTGAAGAGCACTGAAACACAAACGGATTGAAGATCGATGTGGCCGCCTGCAAAATATTGAGGAATTTTCGGCTCGCTGAAGAGCACTGAAACACCGTCCCGAACCCGCGAAAAGCGCCGAAATTACCCAAATTGAGGAATTTTCGGCTCGCTGAAGAGCACTGAAACCGGTTAGTCTCGCCGATACCGTATCTCCGATCCACGATTGAGGAATTTTCGGCTCGCTGAAGAGCACTGAAACCGTCTTCTTATTGCAAAGAAAGGACGAGATGCTATGCCATTGAGGAATTTTCGGCTCGCTGAAGAGCACTGAAACGAACCACAAATGACCGTAGACGAACTGCTGACAGACGATTGAGGAATTTTCGGCTCGCTGAAGAGCACTGAAACGTCGCACCAGCGTCAGATCGAGGCGGTCGGGGTAGATTGAGGAATTTTCGGCTCGCTGAAGAGCACTGAAACCCGGGAACTGGCGAAAACACTGCGCGAACAGCGCGAATTGAGGAATTTTCGGCTCGCTGAAGAGCACTGAAACGGCGCTGCAGGTGTGCTCGTACGTTGTTGCTGCGTTATTGAGGAATTTTCGGCTCGCTGAAGAGCACTGAAACGATTGACGGCTACGATGTGTTCGTTGATTCGCCGGAATTGAGGAATTTTCGGCTCGCTGAAGAGCACTGAAACAGGCGGTGTTCGTGTGAATGTTGTCGAGTCGCTCGATTGAGGAATTTTCGGCTCGCTGAAGAGCACTGAAACGGCGCTGGCAGAGGCTCGCGACGCCCGTGAACGTGAATTGAGGAATTTTCGGCTCGCTGAAGAGCACTGAAACGCGACGCAATAGAAAGGAAATTGCACAACCCAACGATTGAGGAATTTTCGGCTCGCTGAAGAGCACTGAAACTCGCCGACTGCGTCGCCGTCGCCGACTGCGTCTCCAATTGAGGAATTTTCGGCTCGCTGAAGAGCACTGAAACGCATGGGCGAATGGTACGGGCGAACAAATGTTCTGATTTATTGAGGAATTTTCGGCTCGCTGAAGAGCACTGAAACATAGCGGCCAGCCGTCACGTACACGTACTGAGTCAACATTGAGGAATTTTCGGCTCGCTGAAGAGCACTGAAACCACGCCGGTCGCCGTCGCCCTGTCGGAACGCTGGTCAGATTGAGGAATTTTCGGCTCGCTGAAGAGCACTGAAACTCGCGACATACGGCTCTGGGTCGCTTGGGTCAAGCGCGATTGAGGAATTTTCGGCTCGCTGAAGAGCACTGAAACCGGCATTCACGTCGCCGACGGCGTGATGGCGGCTAGCAATTGAGGAATTTTCGGCTCGCTGAAGAGCACTGAAACGCTTTCGAGCACAAACTGCACCGTTCGCTGCGCATCCCATTGAGGAATTTTCGGCTCGCTGAAGAGCACTGAAACGCCGCAAGTTCCCCGTCCGCCGGTAGCGCGATCCGGCATTGAGGAATTTTCGGCTCGCTGAAGAGCACTGAAACTCACAACAACAACAACGTGTTACGGGTGGGTAATCGGATTGAGGAATTTTCGGCTCGCTGAAGAGCACTGAAACTCAGCGCGAAGGAGTGGGCGTCGCGGTCGAAGATCGATTGAGGAATTTTCGGCTCGCTGAAGAGCACTGAAACGATCCCGCGCCGCGACCGGTCTGCGCTTTGCGGCGAATTGAGGAATTTTCGGCTCGCTGAAGAGCACTGAAACGTCGGGATTTACGTCCTCAAACCACCCAAGTTCCTCACATTGAGGAATTTTCGGCTCGCTGAAGAGCACTGAAACCGCTGACGCAGCAGCAGTACGGCGCTGCGCGGCGGTAATTGAGGAATTTTCGGCTCGCTGAAGAGCACTGAAACTCCGCACCAACCGCGCCACCACCGGCGCGGTCAGTATTGAGGAATTTTCGGCTCGCTGAAGAGCACTGAAACTTATATTCATTTATTGTCGCGTAAAATAGAACTGACGATTGAGGAATTTTCGGCTCGCTGAAGAGCACTGAAACCCTGGACGGCGGTCTCAAACGCAACGGTGAAGATAGATTGAGGAATTTTCGGCTCGCTGAAGAGCACTGAAACTCGTCGCTCGTTGAGAACTCGTAGTCGGCGACGGTGAATTGAGGAATTTTCGGCTCGCTGAAGAGCACTGAAACTAGAAATACAAAAACGCGACGACCTTCGCCGTCTGGATTGAGGAATTTTCGGCTCGCTGAAGAGCACTGAAACCGGCGCACCGGCGGCGCGGCAACGCGCGAGACGATTATTGAGGAATTTTCGGCTCGCTGAAGAGCACTGAAACTTACGTACCAGCCGCAATTTCGACAAACGGACTAAATTGAGGAATTTTCGGCTCGCTGAAGAGCACTGAAACCTATGTCGCGGTGTTCAACGGCGTGACGGCTCCGACGATTGAGGAATTTTCGGCTCGCTGAAGAGCACTGAAACCGGTACTCGACCGCGTAGTCGCGCGTCTCGCGGTCGATTGAGGAATTTTCGGCTCGCTGAAGAGCACTGAAACGCTGCCCGTCGTCGAGCAGCAGATAGTCCAGCGGCATTGAGGAATTTTCGGCTCGCTGAAGAGCACTGAAACTCAAGCGCAAGCGACTGTAACCGCAGCGCTTTGTAATTGAGGAATTTTCGGCTCGCTGAAGAGCACTGAAACGGGACGGTGTCGCGGCCGTTGCGTGGTATTTGACGAATTGAGGAATTTTCGGCTCGCTGAAGAGCACTGAAACTCGCTTCAAATGCCAGACGTTCTCGCTCGCACAGAATTGAGGAATTTTCGGCTCGCTGAAGAGCACTGAAACTCTCTGCGAGCCGCGCGAGGGAACGGTTGAGGCGACGTATTGAGGAATTTTCGGCTCGCTGAAGAGCACTGAAACGGCGCGGCGTTGACGGTGATCCCCCCGACGTTGACGATTGAGGAATTTTCGGCTCGCTGAAGAGCACTGAAACTCCCGAAGCGCGCTAATCTGGTAAGATTATCGATTTCATTGAGGAATTTTCGGCTCGCTGAAGAGCACTGAAACGCTCGTACACCGCCTTCAGCGCCCGCAGCGGGAGCCGATTGAGGAATTTTCGGCTCGCTGAAGAGCACTGAAACCCCACATACGCCTCGCCGCTTGGGCGCGAAAGTTCAATTGAGGAATTTTCGGCTCGCTGAAGAGCACTGAAACTCTTGACGAACGCCGCTTCATCGACGATCACCAGCACGATTGAGGAATTTTCGGCTCGCTGAAGAGCACTGAAACAGGATGGGCGGTTCATCATCCACCGCGTTCGGTGGATTGAGGAATTTTCGGCTCGCTGAAGAGCACTGAAACCTGTCCGCGCTGCGATGCTGCGTTGACGCAGCAGCATTGAGGAATTTTCGGCTCGCTGAAGAGCACTGAAATAACATGCGTGGCGGCGCTGGTGGACGAACTGCCGAACATTTCAGCAATTTCGGCTCGTTGAAGAGCATTGAGACATCATCATAATCATC
>Ga0308395_1001802_pt1 | contig 13206 bp, 9 predicted proteins | sample Hotspr20SampleP4_FD_202097 | JGI IMG/M metagenome (GOLD analysis project Ga0308395, IMG submission 202097) | Hot spring phototrophic mat microbial communities from Mushroom Spring, Yellowstone National Park, Wyoming, United States - 20050930_P4 ...
ACGCTGGAGGAACTGCAGGAGATCGAGCGACGCGCGATCCCGGGACCGGGAGCCTGTGGTGGGCAGTATACGGCGAACACGATGGCGATGGTACTCGAAGTGATGGGCTTGTCGCCGATGGGCTACAACGCGATACCAGCGATCGCACCGGAAAAGGCTTCAGCGACCCGCGAAGCTGGCCGTCGCTTCATGGAGGTCGTCCGGGCGAACCGAACGCCGCGCGATTTCTTAACCAAGACCTCGCTGCGTAACGCGATCGCTGCAGTGGCTGCAACGGGCGGGTCGACCAACGCGGTTTTGCACCTCCTGGCGATCGCGCACGAGTTAGGTATTCCGTTGAGCATCGACGAGTTCGATGAGATCAGCCAGCGAACGCCGATCATCGCTGATCTCAAACCGTGGGGTAAGTACGTGGCATGGAGCCTCTACAAGGCTGGCGGGACCAAGCTCGTGGTGAAGCGACTCCTCGAGGCTGGACTCGTCGATGGGGATGCTCGTTTGGTGACGGGTGAGACCCTGGCCGAGGCAGTCGCTGATGCTCAGGAGGCTCCTGGTCAGCCGGTCGTCTATCATCCGTCCGCTCCGTTGAAACTGCATGGTGGTCTGGTTATCCTGCGTGGATCGCTTGCTCCCGAGGGTGCTGTTCTGAAAGTCGCCGGCACAGAGCAGATGTACTTCCGCGGAACGGCTCGCGTCTTCGACGCCGAAGAGCAAGCGATGCAAGCGGTCCTCAAGCAGCAGATCAAGCCAGGCGATGTAGTGGTCATTCGGTACGAGGGGCCCAAGGGTGGTCCGGGCATGCGGGAAATGCTGGGGATCACGGCAGCGATCGTGGGTGAGGGGCTCGGTCCGCATGTCGCGCTGGTCACCGATGGCCGGTTCTCAGGAGGTACCAAGGGACTCATGATCGGCCATGTGGCACCCGAAGCGCCGGTGGGTGGACCGATCGCCTTCGTCCAGGATGGTGACACCATCGTGATCGACGTGGAGAAGCGGCGGATCGATCTCGAGGTGTCAGAGACGGAACTCGCCGAACGGCGTTCGCGCTGGTCGCCGCCAGCACCACGGTTCACGAATGGGGTCTTCGCGCGCTACGCTGCGCTCGTTAGCGATGCCTCGCAGGGTGCTGTCTTGCGGACACCTGCCTGGCAATGAGATCGTGAAACGGGTGGTGGGGCTGAGACTACACTCAGCCCCACCTGTTTTGCTAGATCGTGACGGGTTGAGGGAATTCAACGATCGAAAGGACGAGGCGAACCATTTCATCCCGTTCTTCGGGGCTCTCGGCCCGGATCGTGACATGACCCAGTTTTCGACGTGGTCGCGGGGTTTTCCCGTAGAGGTGCACGTGCACATTGGGAATCGCTAGGAGCGACTCGATCGGTGGTAGGGAACCGAGCAGGTTGATAATCGCCGCGTAGCCGCGCATCGCCGTCGAGCCGGGGGGCCATCCCAGGATAGCGCGCAGGTGCTGCTCGAACTGACTCGTTTCCGCTCCTTCGATCGTCCAGTGGCCACTGTTATGCACGCGAGGTGCCATTTCGTTGGCCAGGAGCGTCTCGCCGACGACGAAGAACTCGACGGCCAGGATGCCCACGTAAGACAGTTCTTCGAGGAGAGCTGCCACTGAGCGTTCGGCTTGCTCTTGCAGGGTGCGGCTCGCGCGTGGGGCCGGTGCACGTGAGAGCGCGAGAATGCCTTCGGTATGGTGGTTTTCGACGAGTGGGTAGAGCGCGATTTCACCGGTGCGTGAACGCGACCCAAGGAGCGAGACTTCGTAGTCGAACGGTACGAACTCCTCGAGCAGGCAGGAGACACGACCCAGCTCTTCCCAGGCTCGCGGGAGTTCTGCAGGCTGGCGCACGCGTTTTTGCCCATGCCCGTCGTAACCGAAGCGTCGCGTCTTGAGAACAGCTGGAAACGGTACAGTTTCGATGGCCGGGCCGAAGTCCTCGGGCGACGAGATCGGCGCGTAACGAGGGACGGGAATACCACACGATTCGAACAGTTGCTTTTCTTCCAGCCGGTCTTGAGCACGGAACAGGGCCACTGGTGGCGGCAGAACCGGCAGCCGTGTCGCCAGGAATTCGGCCGTCGTGCCCGGGACGTTTTCGAATTCATACGTGACGCAGTCCAACCCGGTTGCAAACTGCTCGAGGGCGAGGCGATCGTCGTAGGAGGCCACGAGCAGTTCGGCGACGTGACCGAGCGGTGCCTCGGGGGCTGGATCGAGACCGCGAAAGTGCAGACCGAGCGGATAACCGGCGAGCGCCAGCATTCGCCCGAGTTGCCCTCCGCCGAGGATGCCGATGCGCATCGGTCGCTCCTTCACGGTGCCTGTCGCGGGTCAGGGTTCTCCAGAACCACGCGCGTTTGTTCGTCTCGGAAACGGCGAAGACGCTCGCGGATCTCGGGGTACTTCGTCCCGAGAATAGCTGCTGCCAGGAGCGCAGCATTGACTGCACCGGCACGGCCGATGGCGAGTGTGCCGACCGGTACTCCGGCAGGCATCTGGACAATCGAAAGCAGCGAATCGAGTCCGTGCAGCGTGTGGGTCTGCACCGGCACGCCGAGAACCGGTACGACAGTCTTGGCGGCGGTCATCCCGGGCAGATGGGCGGCGCCCCCAGCTCCGGCGATGATGACCTCGATCCCGCGTGCTTCGGCTGTCGCCGCATACTCGAACATGAGGTCCGGAGTCCGGTGCGCTGACAGGACACGAACCTCGTACGGAATATTCAGGTGATCGAGCGTGCTGGCAGCGTGACTCATCGTCTCCCAGTCGGATCGTGAGCCCATGATGATGCCGACGAGCGGGCGCGAGGAAGCGTTTGTTACCTGCACAGTGTCGTACCTCTCTCAATCCTCGCCCTGGGCACGGGTGAAACCAGGCTTTCCATCGAACTCGTACAGCAGCTGGACCCGGCTCCAACGATAGCGAGCGCTCAGTCGTTCGAGCAGGGCAGTGACCGTTGTTGTGGAGACCTCCCCGTCGTGGCTCAGGAATCGGCAGCGCCAATGATCGACGTAATCGATGGTGGTGCCGACGTCAGGATAGACCTGAAGGCCACGACTCGAAATGAGGTGAAGCCGTAGCGGGAGATCGTCGATCAGGCGCTCGAGATTGGGCCCGAAGATCTGGGGTGGTTCGGTTCCCTCGACGATGAGGTCAACGCCCACCACACGGCGTCGACTGGGACGAACCGGATCGAGTTCCGGGCGCTGTGCCGGAATACGAATCGGTTGGTAAGGACGTGTCTTCCACGTTGCGGAACGACGGCCGAGATTGGCGATGATCGCATCAGTGAAGGCCGTCGTCGAAACGGCTCGCTCATCGCCGATGACATCGCGGGTGAGCGCTTTCCCTTCTTCGAGCGTGACGATGAGGGCTTGCTCGATCGTCTCTGCTGCCTCGAACTCGTCGATGTAGCGCAACATCATCACTGCAGTGAGGATCATGGCGGTAGGATTGATGACGTTCTTCCCAGCATATTTCGGTGCTGTGCCGTGAACAGGTTCGAAAATGGCTACCTCGTGGCCGTAATTTCCTGAGGCGGCGAAGCCGAGCCCGCCGACCAGACCCGAGGCGAGATCGGAGATGATATCACCATTCAGATTGGTCGTGACGATGACCTCGAACTGCTCAGGAGCTTTGACGAGTTGGTGTGCACAGTTATCGATGATGAGGTGGTTGGCTTCGATGTCGGGGTACTCGGAAGCAATTTCCTCGAAAATGTGCTGAAACCATCCTTCGGTCAGTTTCAAAATATTGGACTTGGTCGCGCAGGTAACCTTCTTCCTGCCTTCAGCGCGGGCGAGTTCGAATGCAAAGCGGATGATCTTTTCGCTCCCTTTATAAGATATCAGCTTATGGGCGATGGTCACTCCAGGAGTTTCGCGATACTCGATAGCAGCGTAGAGATCTTCGATATTCTCGCGAACGACGATGAGATCGATGTTGCGTCCGCGGTAGGGTGTGGGAACCGAGGGGAGTTCGCGCACCGGGCGGACGTTCGCGAATGCCTCGAAGAGCTTGCGCAACGTCACATTGGCACTCTTCTCGCCATAGCCGACCGGTGTTTCCAGTGGTCCCTTCAGGACCACCCGGGTGCGCTTGATCGACTCGATCGTGTCGTCGGGTACACCGCTCGCGATGCCTTCTCGGAAGACGCTCGCACCGGCCCGGCGGACTTCCCACTCGATCGGTGCACCAACTGCCTCGATGAGTCGGCAAGCACTCTCCACGACCTCCGGTCCGATGCCGTCGCCAGGTATCAAGGTCACGAGTTTTTTCCCATTCGGGGTCACGACGTACTTCATCGTTGCACCGCTTCCTCCTGACTGCTCCATCGCTGGCGGTCGGCCCAGCCCGAACCGGCACCATACTCGAGAAACCGGCCCGTTGTCAACCGCTGGTTTATCGCTCCCACGGCTGGAGGTTATTGCGATTCTCGTCTAGCGATCGGAGGAACCGCTGACTCTGGTGGATGGTGCGATCCGGCCCTGACGCAGGTCATCCGCGATCATTGCAGCGACGACGTTGCCGAGGCGCACGCTGTAGTTGGTGCCACGATCCTCAGGATAGATCTGCGCGGTATTGGCGACGTAGACGCCGGGTAGCGGTGTCCGATGCTCCGGGATCTGTTCACTGTAACGCAGGGTCACGATCGGCTGGGCAGCGTGCTCTCGAAAAACCCAGTAGTCCTCGATCCACTCGGGTGAGAAGGATGGGTTCACTTTCGGCAAGTGGTGCAGTGCAGCCGCGAGAACCTCCTCATCCCGCAGTACAAGATAGGGATGACTCTGCTCGACGTATTTGCTCACGTAGATGAGATGACGTCCTTGGTAATAGGACGGTGGTATGAAGTTCGTATGTTCGATGATGCCGGTATACGGGAGATCGGGATCGCCGATATTCAGCCAGTAGATATCACTGAGTCGGTGGCGCGACTGGAGGAGGAGAGTGACGGCTGCTTGGTACGTGGTACCGAGCAGCTTGTGCCGGTAGGTCTCAGGAAGTTGCGGAAACAGTTTGGCGACGAGCGGACTGGGGACAGTGGCCACGATGACATCGACCAGCGTGGTCGCGCCACTCGAATCGCGCACGAGCCAGCTGTCCTCATGCCGTACGATCGCCTCGACCCCGACTCCCGGGTGGATCGCCTCGCCTGCTTCCTGGATCGCTGCTGCGAGGCTATCGATCAGGACATTGAAACTGCCGAGAATGTAGCCGAGCCGCTCGCGCTCGAAAAGCGATCGCCGAGACTGCGTTCGAAGATAGATTTTGTTCCAGAACCAGGCCATGGCGACGTCCCCGGCGCGCGGACCGAACTTGGCGTGAAGCTGAGCGCCCCAGACACGCTCGAAAGCGCGGTGTCCGACCCAGCGGCGTAGCCACTGTTCCGCGGTCACGTACTCGAAGCGTTGCCAATCGCGGACATGCTGGAGGTAGAAAGTCACGAGGCCGATACGCAGGCGATCGGGCAGTGGAACGACCCCGAGTCGCAGAACATCGAGCGCACTCGAGAGCGGATAGATGCGTCCACGGGCGAAGAAGCCGACCCGAGAAGGTAGCCAAACGAGCCGATCAGCCAAACCGAGTTCTTCGAGCAAACGGACGATGTCCCGGTCGCTCAGGAAGAGGTGATGATAGAAGTATTCCAGCGCTGTCCCGAGTAAGGGGAAAGCGGCCGCTTGTCCACCGAGCTGCCGCTGTCGTTCCCAGAGATCGATCCGGTGTCCCTGGCGCGCGAGACGGTAGGCTGCGGTCAAGCCTGCGATACCGCCACCGATGATCCCGATGCGAAGCGCAGTCGGCATGCAGTGTCCCTCAGGCAGGAGCGTGTTGGCGACGCAAGCGAGCGAACAATCGATGGAGTTCCCGGTTTTCCCAGACGACGACGATTTGACTGGCATTGAAAATGGACGAGTACGTTCCGCTGACGATACCGATCAGCAAGGCGAGCACGAATGTCCGGATCGTTTCGCCGCCGAGCAGATAGAGCGCGAGCAGCGTCAGCACGACCGTGAGCGAGGTGTTGATCGAGCGGACGAGCGTCTGCACCAGGCTGTAGTTCACGATCTGTTCGAAGGTCGGAGCTGCCCGATGGGCGAGATTTTCGCGGATCCGGTCGAAGACGACGATCGTATCGTGAACCGAAAAGCCGATCACCGTGAGCAAGGCTGTGACGAACAAAGCATCGACTTCGACGCCGCGCAACCAGCCGAGAATGGAGAAGACGCCGAGCACGACAGCCACATCATGCAGCATCGCGATGATGGCAGCGATTCCGTAGAGGAAAGGATTGTTAGTGTTCCGGAAAGCCCAGGCTATGTAGAGCAAGATACCGACCGTCGTCAGCGCAACGGCGGTGATTGCGCGGTTCCGGATCGCTGTACCCAGGGTCGGTCCGACCGATTCCAGACGAAGCTCTGTGATGTCGCCGAACGAGGCGCGGAGAGCCTGAGTCAGCTTCTCCTTTTCCGGGGAACCCTCTTTGAGTTCTCGCATACGGATCAAAACGACATTGTTATCGGCTGTCTGAACGATCGCGTCATCGATGCCGTTTTGGGCGAGAACCTGTCGCACATCACCGGGCTGGACGGGCCGACTCAGCTGAATTTCCCAGAGTGTTCCGCCGGTGAAATCGATGCTCAAGCGCACACCGTGCACGGCGAGCGAGACGAGGCCGGGAATGATGACGATCAACGAGAGGAGAAACCAGTAGTACCGCTTACCGACCAGATCGAGCATCCACGTTTCCTCTCAGTCACCGCGTGCTGGTGCCATCGCGACCTGTGACGGCGAAATTCCGAACCAGCGGACATCGCGGAACAGATGGCGCGTCAACAAGAGGCGCAGGAGCGTACGAGTCACGACGATCGCTGTGAACATGCTGACCGCAACACCGATGAAGAGCGTTAGGGCGAACCCTTGAATGATCGTGGCACCGACGTACCGTCCGAACCAGAACAAGATCATGCAGGAGATCATCGTGGAAATGTTGGAGTCCCGAATGGAGGGCCAAGCGTGATTGAAACCCTCCTCGATGGCGCGGGCGATCGGGCGGCCGAGGCGGAGCTCTTCGCGGATACGTGCGAAGATCAGCACGTTCGCGTCCACGGCCATACCGATGGACAAGATGAACCCTGCAATGCCCGGAAGTGTCAGAACCACCGGAATCAATTTGAAGAGTGCAAAAACGTAAGCCGTATACAAGAGTAGTGCGATGACGGAAATGAATCCTGGTAGCCGGTAGTACAAGATCATGAAGAGTGCCACCAAGCCGAGCCCGACGATTCCAGCAACGATGCTCTTGCGGATCGAGTCTTGGCCGAGTGTCGGGCCGACAGTTCGGCTCTGGACGACTTCGAGCGGCACAGCGAGGGCACCGGACTTCAGCTGGAGTGCCAGATCGCGGACCTCTTGCGCCGTCAGACCCTGGATGATGCCGCGATCGCGGATCGCATCTCTGATGGTCGCTGTGTTGATGACCTGTTTGTCGACGACGATCGACATGGGCTGGCCGATATGCGTGCTCGTGTACTGATAGAAACGGCCAGCTGCTTCAGGTTTCAACTCGAAGCCGACGACGAGGTTACCGAACTGATCGGTAGTCGGGTAGGCGTCTTTCAGATCAGCACCGGTGACGATGGTCTCGTAAACTGTACCGGTTGGAGTCGGTGTCGCTGCTAGAGTTGGGGTGGCTCCGGGCGTTGCGGCAGCTGTCTCGCTCGCAGCCGCAGGCTCAGTCGCTGACGCTGGTGTACTCGCGCTCGCTGTCGGGGTCGGCGCGACATCGCTAGCTGGGCCAAGTGTGGTGTTCACGGTCGTGCCAACCGGTAAGAATTCGCCTCTCGTATCGATGATTTCCAGCAGAGCAGTCCGTTGCAGGACGCGCACCGCACGCTCCGGATCTTGGAAGCCAGGGAGTTCCACGAGGATCTGATCGGTCCCGCGCGTCTGAATGACTGGTTCACTGACCCCCAGCCCATTGACGCGGCGTTCGATCGTGTCTCGCGTTCCCTGCAGCACGTCCTGCGTCACCGTGACACCAGCCGGTGGGCGTGCCTGCAGGACGAGCTGGACGCCGCCCTGGAGATCCAGCCCGAGCCGAACCGTGATCGAGCGTTTCCACCCGAACGGGTCGAGTTGCTGCCCGGGGAGATCGACCCAGAACGCTGCTAGGCTGAGAAGAGCGATGACGATCAACGTTTGCCACGGACGGATACGCATGCGTTCCTCGCTTCCTCTCGCGTGGTGTACCACGCCGCGGGGATTATACTCCCGAGGTTCGCGGCGTCATCGTTGGCATCATCGCTTCGACCGTCCGGTAGAGTCCATGCCGAGCGATGTATTCCTCGACGACGAGCGGAACCTGATAGCGGATCGTTCGTCCTTCAGCGACACGCCGCCGTATGTCGCTGGCTGCGATCTGGATGAGCGGTACAGGGACGAGTATGACCCGATCGCGTGCTGCCGGTACGCGAGCAAATATGGTCTCGAGATCAACCTCGATCCCAGGGCGCAGAGCGACCCCGAGAAGTGCCAGCTCGGCGATGCGATTCGGCTCGTGCCAGGTCGGAAGATCATGGAGCGAGTCTTCACCCATCAGAAAAACGAGTTCCGCATCGGAATACTCTCGGCGCAGCAGGGAGAGGCTGTCGACAGTATAGCAGGGACCGGGGCGGCGAACATCGACGTAGGAGATCGCGAAATGCGGGTTCCCCTGCAGGGCGAGTTGGAGCATCGCGAGCCGGTGAGCGATCGGGGTGATGGGTCGCCCGGTCTTGTGGGGTGGCTGCCCGGCTGGCAAGAAGAGGACATGGGAGAGCTGGAGTTCCTCCTTGAGCACCTCAGCGACGATCAGGTGCCCATGATGGATAGGGTCGAACGTTCCGCCGAAGATCCCGAGCCGTGACACCCGTCGCTCCTCCTCGACCGCTTCGTTTACAGTCGTGGGCAATCGTACACTCTGCGTTCGGACTGAGGAGCGGACGGATGGATTATCCAACTGAGAGTCGAGACGGAGCCGAAACGAGATGGGAGCCGCCACGACTCTCGGCGGTGGGGCAGCGACCAGTTCGGCAGGGGTGGGTTCCTCCAGGACTGCGTCTCGATATTGGCTGGCTGATCGCGTTACGCGTGGTGGCGACGCTCGCTGCCATGCTGGCCGTGACACAACCTAACCGAACGACCGCGCTCCTCCTGCTGGCTGTGCTGGCCGGTGCCAACGGGCTGGTCGCCTCGCCTCTGTTCCGCCTGCCCTTGCGTCTCCGGACGGCAAGCCTGATCGAGACTCTCGCGCTCGGCTTGGCGCTGCCCCTCGCCGTCGTGCAGGCTTGGGTGCTCCTCCCGACGGAAGTCTCTGCTGGACAATCGCTCCTGTTGGCGACAGAGATCGGTTTCGCGCTCGTCCTTGTGATGATCGCGGCGGCGATCCTCGTCGAGCGCAGAAGGGCACTGTGGAGCCCGCTGGCTCGGATGCTGGCGTTGTGGCTCGTCCTGGCCGGGCCGACCGGTATCCTGCCAGGGGCACGCGATGCGACGACTCCCGCGTTGGCGGTCGCAGTCAGTATCGCGTGCTTGGCTGGAGCACTCGTAACGCTCGTGGCGCGCATGGTGCAGGCACGAGCTGCCTCCTGGGTCATCATCAGCGGAACTGTCGTCTATCTCGGCCTTCTGGGGACGAATGGAACACTCGAACGGCTGCTGCAGAATCAGCCGCTCGGTGTCCTCTTGTGGAGTGGCCAGGCGCTGATCGCGGTGGCGCTCTTCTTCCCGCAGGTTCGTCGCTGGCTAGTTCGCTCCCTCGACACCGTCACCGCTGCGTACCTCCTGGGTCGATCGCGACGGGGCGAGGGCTTCGCCCAAGAGACCGACCGCGACTGAAGCGACCTCGTCCCCTTCCTGGAGTCGCATGACGCTCACACCTTGCGTGTGCCGACCTTGGCGTGGGATTTGTGCAACCGGCACGAGGATCATGCGTCCACGCCGACTGACCAGAACAACGGTGTCTTCCTCACGCGCGACCGTCGCGGCAGCGACGTGGCCGGTGCGCGGCGTGACCTTCATGGTGATGACACCGGATCCACCGCGTCCTTGGGTTCGGAATTCGTCGAGAGAAGTGCGCTTACCGTAGCCGTACTGGGAGACTAGCAAAAGGTCGCCTTCTGGGCGAACGACTTCTGCCGCGATGACAGCGTCTCCCTCGTCCAAACGAACACCGATCACTCCGCCAGCCTGGCGGCCCATCGGTCGCACGTCGTCCTCCGGGAAGCGGATCGCCTGGCCATGAGCGGTGACCTGAATGACCTCGTCCAAGCCGCTCGTGGGGCGTACCCAGGCCAGTTCGTCTCCCGCGTCCAACGACATGGCGATGAGGCCGCTCGCGCGAACGTTGGAGAACTCCTCGAGCCGCACACGCTTCACCCGGCCTTGACGCGTGCAGAAGAACAGAAACGTGGCTGTCGAGAAGTCCCGTACGGGAAGGAGTGTCGTGACTTCTTCACCCGGCTGGAGATTGAGGAAGTTGACGATCGGCAGCCCCCGCGCGTTGCGCCCCACATCGGGAAGTTCGTAGGTTGGCAGCTGGAAGACGCGACCACGGTTGGTGAAAAAGAGGAGCGAATCATGCGTACTAGCGAGCACGATGTGCTGGATCGAGTCTTCGTCCCGGACGGCCATTCCATTCACGCCCCGGCCACCACGATGTTGGACACGGAAATGTCCGTTCGTGCTCCGCTTCACATAACCTCGCGAGGTCAGCGTCAGGATGACATCGACACGCGGAACCAAGTCTTCGTCGCTGATCTCGCCACTGGCTTCCTGAATCTGAGTTCGCCGGGGATCGCCGTATCGCTCCTTGAGCTCGAGGAGCTCTTTCCGCACGACGGCCAAGATCTTCGCCGCGTCGGCGAGAAGCGCACGCAGTTCGGCGATCCGCGCGAGAAGTTCCCGATACTCGTCCTCGATCTTCTGTCGCTCGAGCGCTGCCAGGCGACGCAGTTGAATATCGAGGATGGCATTCGCCTGGATTTCGGTCAAGTTGAAGCGTGCCATTAACTGCTGTCGGGCATCGTCAGCCGAGCGGGCGTTCCGGATCGTGCTGATGACCTCGTCGAGGTGATCCAGTGCGATCTTGAGACCTTCCAAGACGTGTGCTCGCCGCTCGGCTTGACGAAGGTCGAACTCGGTACGCCGCCGGATCACCTGTTGGCGATGTTCCAAGTACAGCTGAAGCAGACGCTTGAGGGTCAGGACGCGCGGTAAAACTCCATCAACCAGTGCGAGCATGTTGACGCCGAACGTGGTTTGCAGTTGCGTATGCTTGAACAGATTGTTGAGCACAGCCTTGGGTTGTGCATCACGCTTGAGTTCGATGACGATGCGCATACCGTCGCGGTCGGATTCATCGCGCAGATCATGGATTCCTTCCAGGCGCCCGCTCTTGACGAGTTCCGCAATGCGCTCGATGAGCGCAGCCTTGTTCACCTGATAGGGTAGCTCGGTCACGATGATGCTGGTCCGACCCCGCCCAGTCTCCTCGATGTGAGCGCGTGCTCGGACGACGATGCGTCCGCGACCGGTGGCGTAGGCGGCCAGAATTCCTTCTCGCCCCAGAATGATTCCTCCAGTCGGAAAGTCCGGACCGGGCAATCGTTCGACAAGTTCCTCGACGGTCGCTTCAGGGTTATCGATGAGGTAGACCATTGCATCGACGACCTCGCCGAGATTGTGTGGGGGAATGTTGGTGGCCATACCGACCGCGATGCCGCTTGCCCCGTTGACGAGAAGGTTCGGTAGACGGGCTGGGAGGACCGAGGGTTCGCGCGTGCTATCGTCATAGTTGGGAACGAAGTCGACCGTTTGCTTGTCGATGTCCGCGAGCAGTTCTTCAGCGATGGGAGCGAGGCGCGCCTCAGTGTAGCGCATCGCGGCGGCACTATCGCCGTCGACGGAGCCGAAATTACCCTGCCCGTCGATCAAGGGGTACCGCATGGTGAATGGCTGGACCATGCGAACCAGGGCGTCGTAGACCGCACTGTCCCCGTGGGGGTGATACGACTTCAGGACCTCACCGACGATACCGGCGCTCTTACGGTACTTGGCATTTGGGCGCAGGCCCATTTCGTACATGCCGTACAAGATGCGCCGCTGGACTGGTTTGAGGCCGTCGCGCACGTCTGGCAGCGCTCGTTGCACGATCACGCTCATCGCGTAATCGAGATACGAGCGCTTCATCTCCTCTTCGATGCTGATGACACGGACGCGTCCGATTTGTTGCTCGCTCATCGCTCCGCCATCCATCGCTGACCCACCCACTGGATTTTACCAAAGTCGTAACCCTACTTCCTGATAGGTCCAGGCGTCCGCCCGCGCTGAGCCTTTGACTGTGAAAAACGAGTGTGGATGCTTACTCGTTGTGCGAACGTCAGGTCGGCTAGTCGCTGGTGGCCTGGAGGGTTGTGCCTCCGGGAGCGCTCGCCGGTACAGTCCCGAGTGCCTCAGCGAGTGGAGTCCGTGGGGATGCGTCCCCCCACACCGGCTGGAGCACGGCCCACTGGCCGGGGTCAGTGCGGATCATCCGCTCCAGCGCGCGGGCGACCAGCTCGAGGTTGGCCAGCAGGTCGTGTTCCTGATCATCCGTGTGGACGAGATCCAATGGTGGGTCGACGACGACCAACGATCGGCGTGGGGAGAGGCGAATCGTGTAGGCGGGTAGAAGCGTGGCTCCGGTGCGTCGCGCGAGCATGATGGGACCGATCGGTAACCGGGCTGGTGCATCGAAGAAGCGAACGAGACGACTGTGCCCCGTCACGTCGCGGTCGCCCGCGACGAGGAGAATCCCGTTCCGACGCAGTAGCCGAAGGATCGCTGGCACAGCTTCCGGTCCGGATGGCAGGACGCGAACGCCTGTAGCGCTTCGTAAGCGGCAGAGATAGGCGAAGAGTGAGGGGGGCTGCACGCGCTCGACGACGATCGCGGCTTCCAGGCCGAGTTCGGCCGGATGCTGAGCAACGACGTTGAAATTACCGAGATGAGCTGAGAGGACGATCACGCCCAGCTGTCGAGCCAGCGCTGCTTCGACGTGGTTCCAACCGCGCACCTCGATGAGTTCTCGCAAGCGGTGACGATCCACCGTGCGGATACGGACGAGATCGTAGTAGTTCATCACTGCCGTGATGAAGACTCGCGCGGCTTGG
>Ga0308395_1001803_pt1 | contig 13204 bp, 7 predicted proteins | sample Hotspr20SampleP4_FD_202097 | JGI IMG/M metagenome (GOLD analysis project Ga0308395, IMG submission 202097) | Hot spring phototrophic mat microbial communities from Mushroom Spring, Yellowstone National Park, Wyoming, United States - 20050930_P4 ...
CCTGATATATTCCTTCAGAGCCGTCTCGATCAATTCCCTTTTCGTTTTAATACCGCCGGCATATTTAAACGCCTCGTTCAGAAGATCGTCATCCAACACAACATTCGTTCTCATCTATACACCTCTCTATGTGTATAGTAATACACATAAAGAATCACGTCAAATAATCGTGAATCACCGGAGTATGGACACCCAGGAGGTGGAGGAAGAACTGTATGCGGCGGAACCATTCGGGAGTGAGAAGGAGTTTTTGAAAAAAGCAGCGTTCTATCAGGCGTTGGTGTTCATTCCGGTGATCCTTGACAATCTGCTTGTTCAGTACAAAGATGAGTTAGCCCAGTGGGCTAGAGTAGGGCCAGGGGGTACCATGTATCTTCACGTTCCAATTAGCAAATAATACACCTCTTGTTTTTTACACGAAGGCATTTAATAATATTAAACCATGACAATATTTGAAAATTGCAAGCCGCGGCAATCGGTATTCGATCGCGCACGCCGCGATACCGTCCTGAATCTGAGTGATTTTCTCGAAGGAAAGCTCGATGAGCAAGCCGCAAGCCAGTTCTTCAACGAAAACTTTGTCACATCCGGCATGAAACTTCTCATCCAAAAGAGCTTTGACCGCCTTTCCGGTGCACATGAACAGCCTTCAGCTTACCTTCTGTCGCAGGCAATGGGCGGGGGCAAAACGCACAGCATGATCGCGCTGGGACTCCTGGCCCGCTATCCGCACTTGCGTGCATCTCTTCAAGCTCAGCTGGGAAGAGAAGCACATCTAGATAATAAAGCCTACAAAGTCATCGGATTTGATGGTCGCGAATCGGACTACCCCTATGGTCTATGGGGTGCGCTCGCCGAACAGATGGGTAAAATAGATCTCTTCAATGACCACTATTCACCACTCAGGGCCCCTGGTGTCTCATCGTGGATAAATCTTTTGAAGGGCGAACCCGTCATCATCCTGCTCGATGAACTTCCCCCTTATTTCAACAATGCTCGTGCAATCCAGATCGGGGCATCCAACCTTGCAGAAGTGACCGCCACCGCGCTTTCGAATCTGCTCATCGCTGCAAACAAGGTAGAGCTTTCCAATGTCGTAATCGTCATCTCGGATCTTTCTGCCACCGCGTACGCTGATGGAACTAGCTTTATCAACCAGGCACTCGATAACCTGCGGCAGGAGACACAGCGCAGTATTGTTCCCATCGAGCCTGTTGCTACCCAGGGAGATGAAATTTTCCATATCCTAAGAACGCGCATTTTCGAGCGCCTTCCCGATATGTCCGTGCGCGATACTGTAGCTAGAAATTATGCCCAGGCAGTAGAAAAGGCGAAGCAGATGGAGCTGACTGCGGAATCGCCAACCTCATTTGCCGCGCAGATTCGGGAGTCATATCCTTTCCACTATTCGCTCCGCGATCTCTATGGCAGGTTCAAGGCAAACCCAGGGTTCCAGCAAACGCGCGGGCTTTTGCGCCTCATGCGTGCAGTAGTAGCCAATCTCTGGGAATCGGAACGTGCCAAAAAGCTGCAGCTTATTCATCCCTACGACATCGATCTCAATAACCAGGACATTTTCAACGAGTTTTCTAACATCAACCCCAACCTCAATGAAGCAGTGCGCGTCGATATTGCAAACCGTGGCAGTTCCCATGCAGAAGAGCTCGATGCCAAGCTCGGCGGCGGCACGCAAGCCCAGGATGCCGCAAAGCTTCTTTATGTAGCTTCGCTTTCTACGGCTCAGAATCCTGAGCTGGGACTCAGGAACAGCGAACTTATCGCATGGCTCTGCAGACCCGGCTACGACATCTCGCGCATGCGCACCGATATTTTGGAACAGCTTCCTGCGAGCGCCTGGTATCTCCATGTCTCGAATGATGGACGGCTCTATTTCAAGAATGTCCGCAATCTTGCCGCAACCCTGCACTCCTACGTGGAATCTTATACGCAGGAAACAAGAACCAAGGAACTTAGGGAGTACCTCAAAAACCTTTTCAAGCCAAACCGCGCCGATGTCTATCAGGAATGCCTTGTCCTGCCAACCTGGGAAGAAGTACAGCCAGCGCAGGATCGCACCGTGCTGGTGATCACCGAGCCTTGCCAGATCCATACGCCTGATCAGATTCCACTCCATGCTGAGTTTATCCGCCTCTACGAAAATCTTGAATACAAAAACCGCATACTCTTTTTGACTGGTGACCGCGACACCATGAATGAAGTGCTGAAAAATGCAGCTCTTCTCAGGGCAATCCGCACCATCCTCGCCGAGCAGGAAACCGAAAGGCTTACAGAGCGGGACCCGCAGCGTGTTGAGGCAAAGAAAAGTGAAGACAGAATACTCATCAACCTGCGCAGTTCCATCCAGCAAACCTATAGCATTGTGGTGTATCCTTCTGCCGACAGACTGCGTATGGAAATTATTCGTCTCAATTTTGACTCCAACAATTTCGATGGAGAAGCACAGATCCGCGCGGCCCTCCTCAATGCGCGCAAATTCAGCGAAGATACTGCCAACCTCGATTCCTGGGTGGCAAAGGTCGAAGAGCGCCTCTTTGAAGGCCAAAACCCTGTCAGATGGAGAGATATCAAAGCCCGTGCTGCAAGCAAAACAAGCTGGCAGCTCCATCTTCCCCGCCTCCTTGATGATATCAAAGCGCATGCCATCAGAACGGGCAAATGGCGGGAAGAAGGCGAATATGTCCGAAAGGGTCCTTTCCCCAAGGAACCAACCAGCATCAGCGTCCATGAGAAAAACCGCGATGATGCAACCGGTAAGGTAACGCTCGAAATCAGGCCCGTCGGCGGCACCAAGGTGCTCTATGAAATAGGAGAGAGCATACCTACGACCGCCAACTCCCCTGTCCCCAGCTATTCGGCATTCGAAACAAGCGACCTCAAGATTACCTTCCTCTGCATCGACGAAAATGACCCTACACGCGATACAAGACCTTTTGTCTGGAAAAACAAAATCAGCTTGAAAAGCCGCATATTCGAGCAGGCAGGATCGCGGTACATCGAACTCATCGCAGCGCCGAGCGCTCCCATTTACTATACCACCGATGGCTCTGACCCCAAAACCAGAGGCGTCCCCTATGCAGGTGCTTTCCCGATTCCCCAAGGATGCCGCATCGTGCAGGCGATCGCCAGAAAAGACGATATCGAAAGCGAGATTTTGCGCCGCGACGTAACTACAACTGAGCCAGCAACGGTTGATCCTCTCAAACCTCTTGTCTGGAAACCCAAATGCTTCAAGCATATGACAACCAGTGAGGTATGGCAGTTCGTAACAAGACTTACCGAACATAAGGCAGAGGCAGAAGGAATTACTCTGTTATTCGGGCTGTCTGAAACAGGGGGCGAGGAGATTACCTACACCGCTCCCGCAGGAATTCGCAAAGATGGTACGGCACTCCGTGCAGTGCTTGACCTGGTGTGCAATTTCGCCGGCAATGTGAATATCAGCATGGATGTTCAGCGTCTCCATTTTTCGTGCGGGCAGGATTTCCTTGACTGGGTCAATAAAGACAAAATTCGTCATGACATTGCCAGCGAGGTGCAGCAGTGACTGCAAAGCTGACAGGATTCGGCTTCGATCCAGCACGACAGTCTCATTTCTTTGCGGTTGTATTTCCTGCCAGCAGGAAAGAGGAAAGCACGATCAAGGTTATCGAGCATTTCGAATGGAAAGGGGAAGTGCCAGATGACAGCCAGGTTCCCTATGATTGCCGCGATCTCAAGGTGATCATCAGGCGGGAGTATTTCAAGGAAATAGCTGATTCCGTAAAGGCTGAGTTCAATCGCCGGCTCACTGCACATGGACTTCCCACCGGCAGATGGCCTGCCCGCGGCGGCACTGCTCTGCTTTCGGCAGGCTTTGGCAAGGAGCTTCTATTGCTGCTCTGGGCTATTGAAGATGCGCCGGTCAATGATATTCAAAATGCAGTCCACAACTGGCTAGGACTGGCACCGGAAGAGCGCTGGTGGCTCTATACCATGACCAATGCGGCAACAGGCCAGGCTTTTGCTGGTCGCAACCGGGGCTGGCGAAAGGCTGTACGCTTTGCTCTTTGCGAAAACCCGGTGTCGGCTCCACTTGTGCGAAAACGCCTTGTCCTTGAACCATCCTTGTTTGACGGGACTACTTAAATGATACAGCACATCGAGTTAACCAATTTTAAGACCTTTGAAAAACTTGATATACCCCTTGGGCAGGTAACGATCCTTGCGGGGCCAAACAATTCAGGGAAAACGACCCTGCTCCAGGCCTTAACCCTGTGGGATATAGCCCTCCGGAAATGGTGGGACCAAAAAGCTTCCAGCAAAGCAAAGGAACGAAAGGGTGTTACCATTAACCGGCAGGATCTTTACGCCATTCCTATTCCGGAAGCAAAATTACTCTGGCATAACATACACACCCGTTCTGGTGCAGGCGAAAACAGCACTGTGTATATGATCATTCAATTGGAAGGCCTTACACATCAAAAAAGCTGGAAAGCGGCTTTGCAATTTTACTATGCAAACCCCGAATCCCTGTATGCCCGGCCGGTAGAAGGCATTGGAACGACAGAGGACCTGCAGCTGGCCCTATACGAAACCATGGCATACCTCCCACCAATGTCAGGCCTCTCGGCCTTTGAGGAACGGCTGGAAGAAGGAAGCATTCGCAGGCGCATCGGCGAAGGCCGTACCGCTGAAGTTTTAAGAAATCTGTTATGGAAGATTTATGATACCAATCGCAGTTCCTGGGAACTGCTCTGTAAAACAGTACAGGAAGGCTTTGGAGCAGAGCTCTTAGATCCCGTGTATAACCAGGCAACCAGTATTATCACCTGTTCCATACAAGAAGAAGGAAAGCCTGTAATGGATCTGAGTACCAGTGGAAGGGGTTTTCAGCAATTTTTGCTGCTCTACAGCTATCTGTTTTACCAGCCCCACACGGTTTTGATGCTCGATGAACCTGACGCCCATCTTGAATACCTCAGACAACAGGGGTTGTATCGTGCTCTGGTACAAAAAATAAAAGAAGGGGGAACCCAATTACTCATTGCAACCCATTCAGAGGCTATTTTAGACCTGGCTTTTGAACATGATGATACCGTTATTGCTTTTATCAGGAACCCCCACCCCATCCGAAAAGCAAAAACAAAGGAGTTAAAAAAGGCTCTCCTAGAAATTCCTGCAAAGGATTATCTGTTAGCGGAAGAGCAGCAAAGGATACTGTATCTCGAAGGAAGCACAGACCTGGCTTTGTTAAAAGCCTTTGCAAAAGTCCTGAGGCACCCGGTGGCGCAAGCATTGGAACGGGCCTGGGTTATATTTATCAATACAAACAATCTGGACCCCTGCAGGAGCCATTTTACCGGATTACAAGAAGAAGTTCCGGAATTGCAGGGACTGCTCCTAACGGACAACCTGGGGCGCAACTTTGAGTTTCCCCGAGGTTTAGTGCATCTGCAATGGCAACGAAATGAGATTGAATGTTATCTACCCTTGCCAGACGTTTTGTATCGGTACTATGGGGAGCCAGCGGCCAATGCCATGGAATTGTTCGAAGCCACTAATATTGATACCCTCCAGCAGATTATTCAGGATGAAACCATACCGGCAGCACTCCGGGATAAAAACCATGATTTTTGGAAAACTACCAAAATTTCCGACGATTGGTTAGCAAAAATACTTGCCCGATACTACAAAGAGCTACAGCTTCCTGTGCAAATCAGTAAGGGAGAATACTACCGCTTTGCGGAAAAGGCACAGCCCAATGAATTGGATCCGGAAATAAAAGAAAAACTTGATAGTATAAATAATTTTTTATCATAAAGGATTCCCTCATGCGTTACACCCCTTTTATCGAAACCCAGTTTCCCCTCGCCCGACTGTCGGCGGAAAGTTATAAGGAACGGAAAGCTGGTTCAGGCCAGACCCTCACGGGGCTCGGCAAGTGGTGGGGCCGGAAGCCCCTCATCCTGGTACGGGCCGCCATCCTCGGACTTCTCATGCCCGCATCGGACAAGCCGGAGCGGGATCGGGAAATTTTTTACAAGATCCTTACCATGGACGAAGACGGCCTGTGGCGGCGCAAAACCAAAGCCCTGGGAGCTTCTGGCATCGTGCAGAGTCTAAAGCCGGAAGAATATGCGGGACGTATCGAAGTTAAGGCGGGAAAGGCCGCCTGGGTAAGCGGTGTGATGACGGAGCAAAAAGAAGCCCTGGAAAAACTCGCCTTTGCCCGGCTCCCCTATGAAGAAAAATTAACCTACTGCTGCCGGCCGGAAGAAATCGAGGGCCCAAGCGCTAAAGCCTGGGATGAAATCAATGCCCACCTTGGAACACAAGCGCACAGCCTGCAGGAGCTTTTTGCTGAACTTTCCGAGAAAGCCTTTGGACACCGCGCCCGCGTCGGCGACTGTTTCTGCGGCGGCGGCTCGGTGCCTTTTGAAGCGGCCCGGCTTGGACTCGAGGCCTATGGCTCTGACCTGAACCCCGTGGCGGTCCTCCTCACCTGGGGGGCCATCAACCTGATTGGCGGCGGCAAGGAAGTTCAGGAAGAGGTCCGCGCGGCGCAGGAAAAAGTCTGGAGCGCAGTTGATAAGCAGATTACCGAATGGGGCATCGCGCATGATGGCCAGGGCAACCGGGCCGATGTCTACCTCTATTGTGTGGAAGCCCGCTGTCCTGCCACGGGGCTCTGGGTACCCCTGGCACCAAGCTGGGTGATCAGCGAAAAGTACCGGGTCGTGGCGGTGCTCCGCCGCAACGATGCCCGGCAGGGCTACGACATTGACATTGTGAGCGGCGCGAGCGATGAGCAGATGCGCGCGGCGAAAAAGGGTACCGTACAAAAATCGGCTTTGGTGGACCCGGAAGACCCGAGCCGAACCTACCCCATCGCATCCCTCAGAGGGGACCGGCGCGGGCCGAATGGGGAGACTATCTATGGCTTACGGCTCTGGGAAAACGAAGACCTCGTACCCCGGCCCGATGATATCTTTCAGGAGCGGCTCTACTGCGTCCGCTGGGTAACGCCAGAGGGAGAGCGGATATACAAGGCCGTTACCGAGGACGACCTTGAGCGGGAGCGCAAGGTTCTTTCGCTTTTGCAGGAACGCTTTGCCGAGTGGCAAGAAAAGGGCTATATCCCGTCGAAGAAATTGCCCGAAGATGGCGATAAAACCGAAGAGCCTATCCGTACGCGCGGCTGGACCCATTGGCATCACCTCTTTAATCCGCGGCAGTTGTTGGTGCATGGGTTGTTGATGGAGGGGGTAATAAAAAATAACAAAATCCTAATTCCTATAGCTTTGCTCGCTATTGGGCGAGCATCGAATATGAATTCTCGTTTATCTGTTTGGAATCGCGGGAGAGATGAAGGCGAACAGACTTTTGTTAATAATGCGCTAAATACAATGTATAATATGAATGTTAGATCTTTTGAGATGCTAAAGAATTATTGGATTTTAGATTTCGAAAGTATAGGTAATTTTGATAACAAAAAGATCGGTCTCCTCCCCCTCGACGCCCGGGACGTGAACTATACCGCCGACCTCTGGATTACCGACCCGCCTTATGCCGATGCGGTGAACTACCATGAGCTCGCGGACTTTTTCCTGGCCTGGTACGAAAAGCACCTGCCTAAGCTTTTCCCCGACTGGTATGCCGACAGCCGCGCCGCATTGGCGGTCCGCGGCGCCGACGAGGACTTTAAAAAGAGCATGGTGGACATCTACTCCAATCTGGCCCGCCACATGAGCGACGACGGCCTCCAGCTTGTCATGTTCACCCATCAAGATGCGGGTGTCTGGGCAGACCTGGGCATGATCCTCTGGGCCGCGGGGTTGCAGGTTACCGCCGCCTGGACCATCGGGACCGAAACCTCAAGCGGCCTCAAGGAAGGCAACTATGTGCAGGGTACCGTGTGCATGGTCCTTCGCAAGCGCCTTGGCGAGCGCCGGGCCTGGCTCGATGAGCTCTATCCCCAGGTGGAGGACGAAGTAAAGCGCCAACTTGACAGCATGAAGACCATCGACGACAACCTGCAGCCCCAGTTTGGCGATACGGACTACCAGCTTGCGGCCTATGCCGCTGCCTTGCGGGTCCTGACTGGCTTTTCCAGCATCGAGGACATGGACATCCGCCATGAGCTCTTCCGGGCCCGCAAAAAGAATGAGGAAAGCGAATTTGAAAAGATTATCGACCGTGCGGTGAGCATCGCCACCAACTATCGCATTCCCCAGGGGATTTCTCCCTATACTTGGCGCAACCTGGAAGCCATTGAGCGGCTCTACCTTTCGGGGCTCGAGCTTGAGCGGCATGGTGAAGCCCGCCAGGGGGCCTATCAGGAACTAGCCCGGGGCTTTGGGGTGGCAGAATACAAATTCATGTTGGCTGACAGCGAAGCCAACCATGCCCGGTTCCGCACCCCAAACGAATTCAAGCGTATGTACCTCTCAGCAACTCAGAATGGCAACGACAGGGGCACGGCATCCTTTGCCGCAAGCCTCCTGCGCCAGATACTCTTTGCCATCCACGAGGCGGTCCGCACCGAAAATCCCAAGGAGGGGCTCAACTATCTCAAAGCCGAGCGCCCCGATTACTGGACGAGGCGGGAGGACATCATCAACCTTCTGGAATACCTGGCGGCTGGCCGCTCCCTCAGTTCCCTTGTCCATTGGAAACACGACGCCGAAGCGGCTGGGCTTCTGGCAGGCCTAGTGCGCAACGACTATGTGGGTTCTCGCTAAAGGATAGCAACAGAGAGTCCGGCATGAGAGCAGAAAGTATTTGTTTCCTTATCGAAGGCGGCGAGAAAGAAACGGTAGAGTTTAAAAAGGCTGCCACACAGGTGCCGGATTCTTTCTATGAGTCGGTGTGCGCTTTTCTGAACCATAAGGGCGGCGATATTCTGCTTGGTGTCGATGACGATGGTCAGGTGGTCGGCATTCCGGAAGACAGATTAGATGCATTCTGCCTTGATATCACGAATGCAACCAACAATAGCAATCTCCTTTCTCCACCGTATCTTCTGTATCCTCAGAAAATTCGCTTCGAAGGTACATGGATTATTGTTGTACAGGTACCGGAAAGTTCGCAGGTTCATCGCCTGCGTAATACTGTCTACAGCAGAGGAGCGTCTGGTGACTATAAGGTGAGCGATCCTGAACAGATCGCCAGAATGGTGAACCGCAAGCGAACCTTTTTTTCCGAAGCGAAGGTCTATCCTTACCTGCACATCGAGGATCTTGACGAAACGACACTGCAGAAAACCCGGGAACGCATGAAGAATATAAGGCCAAACCATCCCTGGCTCAGCCTCTCTACAGAAGATTTTCTGCGCAAGGCCGGGTTGTATTGTAGGGATCCAGAGACTGGCTCGGAAGGGCTCTGCCTTGCGGCGGCTTTGCTCTTCGGGAAAGAAGAGACGATCCTCAACCTCCTCCCCTTTTATAAAATCGACGCGTTGCTGAAACGTTCCAATGTCGACCGCTACGATGATCGCTGTTATGTGCAGTCAAATATCATTGAAGCCTTTATCCAGCTTATGGAATTTATCGAGCGGCATCTGCCGGATCCTTTCTACCTCGAGGGCGAAGTACGAATAAGCCTTCGGGACAAGATATTCAGGGAGCTTGTCGCCAATCTTCTGGTACATCGTGAATATACCAAGGCAGATCAGGCTCGAATTCTGATATATCGGGACCGGGTCGAGTTTACCAATCCCTGTATACCCCACTGGCGGGGCAGGATCGATTCTGCTTCTATCGTACCGTTCCAGAAAAATCCTCTTCTCTCTAAGATGTTTTTACAGCTTGGCTGGGTTGAGGAAATCGGCTCCGGGCTTATGAATGTGATGAAGTATCTGCCATTCTATGCAAAGGGCGGGCACGCGGAGATTCAGGAGGACGAAAACTTTAGGGTCACGGTATACTTGGAAGCTGCTACCCCGCAAGCTACCCCGCAAGCTACCCCGCAAGCTACCCCGCAAGCTACCCCGCAAGCTACCCCGCAAGCTACCCCGCAAGTCGATTCAAAACGAACAAGCAAAATTCTTGAATTCTGCAGAACGCCTCGTTCCAGAGAAGAGATTCAGACTATGCTCGGGCTTAAGGATCGCGAATATTTCCGTAAAGATATCCTCGAGCCGCTCATTGCATCAGGCAAGCTTGAACTTACCGAGCCCGACAAGCCTACAAGCCCGAAACAGCGATATAAAACCAAGGATACAGCGCTATGATCTATCGCTACGTGTTTCAGCGCTCGCGCTCCATGCCAGGCAGGCGTTTTTTAGAGGAGCGCCTTGCTGGTGCGACCGGCTATGATCGAATTGCTGGCTATTTCGATACTTCACTCTTCGAGCTGGCTGGTGAAGCGCTCGAACAGGTCAGAGGAACCATCCGGATTATCTGCAATTCAGATATATCCGCCCAAGATGTGGAGGCCGCATCAGCGGCGGCGCGCGACCAGGCGCAAAGGCTTTCGTTCTTCAAACATGATCCTGAAGTACTCGCGAAGGCTGGATCTGACAGGCTGAGCCGACTGTATCGACTGCTCACCGGCCAGGGGACAGCAAAGCTCGAAGTCCGCGTACTGCCAGATGATGCATTTGGCCTTATCCATGGGAAGGCAGGCGTCATTCGCTACTCCGATGGAAAGCGGACCAGCTTTCTCGGCAGTGCGAACGAAACCTTTGCGGGATGGGCGCTCAATTATGAACTGGTCTGGGAAGATGACAGCGAGGAGGCCTGTGACTGGGTGGAGGCGGAATTCGAAAAGCTCTGGGGGCATCCACATGCGATGCCTCTTTCAAGTGCCGTCGTGCAGGAAGTGGAGCGGCTTTCGCGCCGGGTCGAAGTGCCGCTTATTGAGTGGCAGAAAAATAAGGAAGCCGGCAGCGTTGCGATTGAAGAGCCAGTCTATCGCGAGCAGTTCGGGCTTTGGCCTCACCAGAAATACTTTGTTACCCAGGCGTGGAAAGCGCATCAGGCATATGGAGCCCGCTTCATCCTTGCTGACCAGGTAGGTCTTGGCAAGACAGTCCAGCTCGGCATGGTAGCCCAGCTCATTGCCCTTTCCTCCGACAAGCCAGTTCTTGCACTCCTTCCCAAGACACTGATGGAGCAGTGGCAGATAGAGCTGTGGGATCTCTTGCAGGTGCCAAGCGCCCGATGGAACGGCACCGCCTGGGTAGATGAAGCAGGCTATGAGCATCCACCCAGAGGCAGAGAGCCCATTCTGGAATGCCCGAGGAAAATCGGCCTTATTTCACAAGGGCTTGTTATCCATAATCCTCAATCTTTACGCTGCCTTCTTGAACGAGAATGGTCCTGCGTTATTGTAGATGAAGCCCACCATGCTCGCCGCAGAAAGCTTCCCGGTCCGGAAGAGCGAGGCCCTGCTATCCACAATCCAGATACTGAATGCAACCGGCTCTATGCCTTCCTTTTCAAGCTAGCTTCAAAGACCGAAAGCATGCTCCTTGCCACGGCAACCCCTGTCCAGCTGCACCCGATAGAAGCGTGGGATTTATTGTATCTTCTTTCTCAGAATAATACGCACGTGCTGGGCGATGTCGGAAGCTTCTGGCTCGATCCGGAACGTGCGCTGCCCGTGATACTGGGAGAGGTTGAATTACCTCAAGAGGATCAAGACATCTGGCCATGGGTTAAAAATCCCTTCCCTCCCACATGGGAAAGCCCCCACGCCAAATTGCTTCGACAAGACAGGGATATTCACATGAGTGATCGTGATGCTGTATGCAAACTGTCGTTCCATGAGCTAAGACCCGCCACGCGTACCTGGGCATCGAGCTTGTGTTCGGTATTTTTTGACCGATATACACCCTTTGTCCGCAGTATCATCCGTCGCACACGCAATTACCTTGAGTCGACCATCAATCTTGCAACTGGAGAACCTTATCTCACTCCTATCGGTATCGAACTCTTCGGTGAAGATGCGCCAATACCCATAACCGGATACTTTGCAGATGCTTATAAGAAAGCTGAAGAGTTCTGCATTACTCTTGGAAAGAGAATCAAGGCCGCGGGATTTTTAAAAACCCTCCTGTTGCGCCGCATTGGCAGTTCTGTTGAGGCGGGCCGGAAAACGGTCAGGGCTATGCTTGAAAATAGCCTGGTACCTCTCTCCGAAGATGAAGAATCTGCAGAGGGAGAACAGTACAGCCAAGAAACTCATGATGAAACTTTGTCAGCCCTTTACCCACTCACTGAAGAAGAAATCTCTCTCCTTATGCGTTGTGAGTCCTTGCTCGATGCAGCAGAAGAAGATCCTAAATTGCAGGTTATCCTTCATTATCTTCGAGACAATAAATGGTCGGATGAAGGTTGCATTCTCTTTTCTCAGTATTACGATACGGCGCACTGGGTCGCTGAAAAACTTTCAAAGGCCTTTCCTGAACAGCCCATAGGGCTTTATTCCGGCGCTGACAAATCCATGATCATGCATCAGGGCCGCGAGCTGCGCAAGGAACGAACAGAACTCAAACGCATGGTCAAACAGCACGAACTCTCCATTTTGGTCGGTACCGATGCGGCAAGCGAAGGACTCAACCTACAGACGCTTGGAACGTTGATCAATATTGACCTGCCCTGGAATCCCACCAGGCTCGAACAGCGTAAAGGGCGCATCCAACGTATCGGGCAAAAGAGGGCATCGGTGAAGATCCTCAATCTACGCTACAAGGATTCGGTAGAAGACAAGGTGCATACGGTTCTGGCAGGCCGGTTCCAAGACATCTTTAGGCTATTTGGGCAGATTCCCGATGTGCTCGAAGATATCTGGATCGAAGTTGCGCTCGGTGAAGTCGAAAAAGCCAAACAGGAACTTGACTACCTGCCGCGCCGCAATCCCTTCGACGAGCGGTATGGGCGCATCGAAAGCATTGCGGATTGGGAGCATTGCGCTGTAGTCCTTAACCGTATTGAAAAAATAGATGAGCTCAAAAAAGGATGGTATGAACTGAAAATGGAAAGATCTGGTTAAATTACAAACTGCAGCAAAATTGTGTATTCCAATGAAACTTGCCAGCGATTCCGGCCGAAACCTGCCACCTATCTGGTACTAACAAGAGCTTAATGGGGTGGCAGGTTTGAGTCAATGTTTTTAGGTGTTTTTCTTAAGGATTAAACCTTTAATTCGAGCCTCTTGCAAAAATCTGATCGTAGCTGATTTTTCTGTAGAAATGTGGAGG
>Ga0308395_1001811_pt1 | contig 13149 bp, 9 predicted proteins | sample Hotspr20SampleP4_FD_202097 | JGI IMG/M metagenome (GOLD analysis project Ga0308395, IMG submission 202097) | Hot spring phototrophic mat microbial communities from Mushroom Spring, Yellowstone National Park, Wyoming, United States - 20050930_P4 ...
CCCTTGGTCTTTACCAGGATCAAAACCAGTTCGGTAACCCTGTTTTCCAATCGGATGATGGTATGATTCACCCGATTTACCAGATAATTATAGAATACGATCGTAGGGATGGAAACTATTAACCCTGCGGCAGTGGTGAGGAGGGCCTCCGCGATCCCTTTGGCCAGAAGGCTAGGATCTCCCACAGCCCCCAAGGAGCCCAACACGCCAAAGGAGCGTATATTCCCCGTTACCGTTCCCAGAAGACCCAACAGGGTGGCGATATTGGCTATGGTCCCCAGGGCAGCTAGGTACTTCTCCAGCCTAGGAATTTCCATATTGGCCGCACTGACGATGGCGTCCTTGATACGTTCTTCCGAATGCTCCCTATACTCCAACCCCACCTTCATGAGGTTGGTGATGGGGGAAGGATTCCCCTCACAGATACTGATCGCCTCATCATAGTGCCCCTTCTCCAGGGTCGCTTTCAGGCGAAACAGAATTTTCTCCTCGTCGGTTCGAATCTTCCGAAAGTACAAGAGGCGTTCGATGATGATTACAGTGGCCACAAAGGCAAGCCCTAGAATCAGTACCAGGATGATGCCACCTTTCTGTATCAGTTCTGTCATTCTTACCTCCCCTTAGAACGTTACAGTTGTTTTCAACAGAACCCTGAAACCAGGAGTGATGAAGGGTTCCACCGAGACTCGATCCTCCTTTCCATAGGGGGATAGAATATCCTCTAGCGTCAGGGAAACTTCCACATTCTCCCTCGGTCTATAGTATCCCCCGATGGTCAAAATAGGAAGATCGGAGCCGGGGCCTGTGGCCCAGGTTCCGGAAAGTGTTCCACCGAAGGAACGTTTCTCCGGTGCGAATCGGATAGTGCCCTCCAGGGTATGCTCTTTCTCCAGAAGGGCTCGATCTCCCAAAAGTCCGATCCACCTGAAGGATCCCAGGATTCCGGGGAAAAAGATGTAAGACCCTTCCACCTGTACTTTATAGGTGGTAAGGGAAGCTTCCTGCAAAGGGAAAAGCTCGTTGTTCACATCGTAGGGAAGGAGCAACAGGGCGCTATATCGCCTTTGCCACTCTCCCTGCAGGGCAAAAGAGGCGCGATTCTCCATGCCTTTCGCTTCTCCCCTGAATCCCACAGAGAAGGTCTTGGGATGAATCGGCGTATCCGATTGTGCTACAGGACCAACCTCTTTCCACAGGTTCCCATAGGAGGTGGTGCCCACCGTGTACTTCCCTTGAAGGGTGAAGAGAAGTTCTTCCTGGGGCTTCACCCGGAACTCTACATGAAAGGGTGCTTCCAACCGATCCACCCATAGGAACCCTATTCCCGCCCCGATGGATAGACGTGACAGGGGATTCCACTCCCCTTCCAGGGTTCCCTCACCCACCCAAAATCCCTCTTTAGAAAGAGCCGAATAGGCTCCCCCATAGAGAGAACCTTGTAGGGCAATGAACCCCTTCTCCCCTCCGTACTCCAACCGAAGGAACGTTTTAGCCAGAGTTTCTGATCGATCCTCCGGCATAAAGCCAGTCAACAACCGGCTTGCATAGTGTATCCCCATTTCCGTGGAAAACCGAAAGTCGTCGGAAAAGTGGTGGGTTAGGGCTCCTTTCCCATCCACGAATCGGTATAAGTTCGAGTAGGAGGGAGAAGCTCCCTGAAGGCCTATCTCTCGCTCTTCGATGTTTCCCTCAAGTTCGAGTTCAGTGCGAGGGGATAGTTTCCACCCCCCCTCACCTACCATTTGATCCTGGCGATCGAAATATCCATTTCCAAGTTTGCGGAACTGGTACCCATCCCTGGATTGGTGGGAAAATTTGAGGTTGAACTTGCTGGCTTCTCCCCGCTGGAACAGGGAAAGAGATCCCGCTAGGCTTGCCATGGTTCCCACCCCCAAAGTTCCTTCCGTATAGAGGGAGGTTCTCTCTCTGACAGTACCAGTAGGTTCGGGAGGGAGTATAGAAACCGAGAGGAAATCCGGTGGAAAGGTGAGGGAAGGTTCCACTTCTTGCAAAGGCGAAGGCAGTTCCAATCGGGGCTCTGCAAACAGGGGGAGAGGAACGAAGAACAGGTCTTCCCTCGCCTCCGCTTCCAACACCATCGTGGGAAAGAGAACCTCGGGGGATTCTGGAACCGAGGCAGGTTGCTCCGTTTGCGCAGGCAACCATCCCTCCGCTCCAAAGAGGAGAACTAAGATGCAGATTAGTTTGGTAATCGAGTGGATCTTTTTCATGGAAGTCCTAGCGCCTTTTTTCCTTCATGAGTCCAGGGTGATTCCGGGAATCGCTTCTGTAAAATGTCCAAAAATCTTGCCGCTTCCTCTCTCCTTCCTGCCAATGCCAAGGTTTTCAACCCCTGATACAGTGCCCTGGTAATCAGGTCTGTATCTGCACCAGGGGAAGAGGCTGCCTCCCCATAGTACATGGCTGCTTCCAGGAGGTTTCCCCGCTTCCGGGAAAGGTCTCCCCGCAAATATTTTGCCTCGGCCACTTCCTTACCCTCTCCCTGCCCAAGGAGTTCCCCCAACCATCTTTCCGCTTCTTCCTCCGCCCTCTTTCCCCCCATCTCGTACAGGTACAATTTCACCAATTCGAGAGCGATCTTTCTTCCCCTTTCCGTAGTCACTCCTCTGGCCTCCTCCAGGCGAACTTTCAAAACCGCTTCCCGTTCCGTAGCTCCCGCTTGCAGCAGTTCCAGTTCCCTAATGCGTCTGGAAATGAGTTCGGAGCTGGCTTCCGCAGGATACTCCTCCCTCAATTGCCTGAGATACCGGAGGGCTGCGGGGTAATCTCCCACTTCAGACAACACTGTCGAAGCCTGCACGAGGGCTTCGGAACGGATCACGCTTTTAGGATACTCCATGATAATCCGTTCCCATAAAACCAGCGCCGCGTAGGGTTGTCCTAGCTTATAGGAGGCCATCCCTTCCCAGAAGAGGGTTCGATCCATCGCCGATCCCTTGGGCAGAAGGGAGCGATACTGTGTGAAAGCTTCCTTTGCTTCTTGAAACCGGTTGGCAGCATAGAAAATCTCCCCTCGTTTAAATAATGCTTGTTCCCTAAATAGGCTTTCAGGATACTGTTCAAATAGAATCGTGTACGCTTCGGAAGCCTGATCCGGCTGTTCGAACTCCACGAAGATATTGGCATACTCATATAGGGCGTTATCTGCCAAAGCACTTTTAGGTTCTTCCGAAAACAAGGTGCGAAAAGCTTCCTGCGCCTCCCGTTTCCTTCCCAACATATAGAGAGTCTTTGCCCTCAGGAACCATACCCGGCTCCATAAAGGACGTCCCTTTCCAATAGGGAAAGATTCCAGAAGAGTGTAGGCCAATTCGAATTGCTTCAACGTATAGGCGCTCCATCCTCCATAGTACACAGCCCGTTCGCGAAGCTCAGGCGCGAGATCCCCTTCCTTCAGGAGGGATCGGTACACTTCCAGGGAAGCTGTGAAACGCCCCAATCGATAGTAAGCCCACCCTAGATAGAAGGTGGCATATATCCAAAGATCTTTCCCAGCAGGAAGCTGTTTATTTCGGGAAGCCACCTGTTCCAGGACAGTACTGGCTTCGGCAAATTGGGCCTCTTCCAGTAGGGCGACTCCCTGTAACAATCGTACAGCATCCTTCAGCCGGGGAGGAAGCTCCTTCTGCAGAAGAGTATCCGCCTCTCTACGAACCGCCGAGGAGCGCTTTGCCGCAAGAAGGAGCCGAAGCCGTTCTATTCTGCCTTCCATATCTTCAGGCCGGTACCCCAGATACGTTTCCCATGCATTGAGGGCCTCGGATTCTCTGCTTGCCTTTCCTAACAGAATGGCTCGGAATCGAAGGAAAGGAAGAGCTTCTTCAGGAAGGAGGCCGGTTCCAGGGAGTACTTCTGTAACCGTTAAGGCATCCTTCAATCTTCCTTGTTTTTCCATTACCCATGCCAGAAGATACAGAGCGTAGTACCGTAGAGAACTAGCGGGAAAAGAAGCGATCCATCCCTTGAAGGTTTTTTCCGCTTCCGACCAGTGGCCCATCTGGGCTTCGATTTCACCCCGAAGGAAGATGAGATCTGGAGCCTGCTGCCCTTCCAAGAGAACCGTACGAGCCTTTTCCAGATTTCCAGTTCTACGGTAGCTTTCAGCCAGTATCCCTATACCTTTTTCACTTACACCTATTCCGCCCCCCCTGAGGATCTCGAGGTAACGGATGGCGCTTTCATACTCACCGGCATCGAAGAGAACCCTCCCCCCCAGTTCCCAAAGCTCGGCCAAGGAAGAAGTATCGTTCTTTAACCATTGCCTCCCCTCTTCCAGTACAAAAGGGATCCTCTGCGGTTCATGAAGGGCGGCGTAACACTGGATGGTTCGCTTCCAGGCATAGAGTTTTTCCCTCTGTAGATCTGGCGACACCGAGGTAAACGCTTCCATCGCTTCACGGAAAAGGGAATGGCGGAAATACCCTTCCCCCACAAAGAGGAGGAATCTGCTTTGCGCCGGTTCCGGGAGCTTTAGCCTTTGTACCTGGCCGTACAGGGAGAGTAGCCCCTCCACATCGCCTGACGCAAGAGCTATAGATCCATACAGTACCAGTGCCTCCGGATCAGGAGAGTTTAGGTATTCGGCGGTAAAGAGTTGGAGCAATGCCTCCTTTGCTTCTTTCAATAGACCCAACTCCTTCCGAGAGAAGGCTAGATACAGAAGAGCGCGCCGCCTTCCTTCCTCGGGAGGACTCCCACGGAGGTATTTCATAAAGAGTTGTTGAGCCCGCTTGAAATCCTTCAGTCCGTAGGCAGCCATTCCAGACCAAAAAGGAAGGGAGGGATAGTACTGGGTAGATGGATACCGTACCTCGATCCGTTGAAACAGTTCATCCGCCTCTCTGTACCTCTTTAAATGGAAAAGGATCTGGGCTCGACGGAACTGCGCATCCGCCACAAGGGGAGAATCGGGAGATGCACGGAGAAAGGCATCGAAAGCGTCCAGTGCCAGGGGGTAGTTCCCCTCCAGATACAAACGTTCCCCCCGTTCGTATGAGGTCTGTGGAACTATGGAAAGGATCGTAAGGCAGAGAAAGACTGCCGAAAGGGTTACCTTCTTTCCCATACGGGATAAAAAATAACCTAGCGGATGTATTTATTCAATCCGGGGAGGATCGAAGAGAGGATCCGCTTTTACACGCACCAGATGGATGAAATTCCCCTTGAAATTCTTTTTCAGAATAGAAAGGCCAGTTTCCACGTTTCGTTCGAACACTGCCACTCGAAACTCACCTTTTTCGGTAAAATAGGGGAACAGGACTACTACATGCACATGTTGCCTTAGAACAGGATCCGTTCCGTACTCTCGATTGATGGATCCCAGGTAAAAATTGCCACCTTCCTGCACCGCCAGGGTATATAGGATTCCCTCCAACTCCTCGATGGGGTACCCCACGTCTTCTCGGTATTCCCAAAAAGGCACATGCCGAACATCCTGCTGTTCCGGTTCCGTTACTCCTGCCAAATATCGGGCAATATTGCGAGTCCAATCCAATCCAAAGAAGGGGTCCCGATCCTCCTCGAAACGGTTGGTGATTCTAGACCCCCTGCGGGAAAGGTGTTTTTCCTTCAATGCTTCGATATCCAGATACTCTCCAGTTCGTGGCTTGTACAGGCCATCGGCAACCCATTTGGCAAAACCCGAACAGTTGAAACCCGGAAGCCTTTCCTGAGCTCGTAGGTTTGCAATGAACACAAGTTTTCCATTCTTGTCCATCGCCCCGTCCTCCGCATCGGGAAGGTGCGGAAGTTCCCGCCGAATCTTCTGTATCATGGTCAAGAGGGAAGCGTAACCACGAGGGTCTGGCTGCCGAAGCAGGATCGACCAATTTACCGTAGTCCTGGTTCGGTCCACAATCTGTTGGAAGGACTCGGTCAGAAGAACGGAGAGGCTCATCCCCAGGGGTACAGCCTTGTACAAGAGAGAATCGAACAGGTAGACATCCATGAGGGTTCTAGTGCCCCGGGGGAAAAGCCTTATGTAACAGCCCGGTTCGGTACGGTAGAATATTTTCACCTGTGTGAGGGCGCCCGTTTTGCCATCTTTCTTCAGAATCCAGGAACCTGCCGAGTAGAGAGGGAACGCGCCGAAAGTTTCATTGAGGAATAGGAGGTATACGGCGCCGTTAGCTCGTTCTGTACTGACCTTTACCCGGCTTCCTCCATTCCGTTGCGTTACCACTCGTTCCCTGAATCGTTCCAGTTCTTCCAAGGTAGCCGTGAACAACTGACGGTAGGATAGTCGGGCTTCCAGATTCTCTTTATCCCAGACTTGTGAAGGATCGGAAACGAAAGCTCCTACTCCCCCCCACGGTTGAGGGTAAAGGGAAGGTTTGAAAACTCCTGCAAACAAGGAAACAAGAATGAGGACCCGAATACACTCTCTTAACAATTCACTTTCTCCTGTAATAGTACGGGTTGGCGAATCTGCTCCAGTAGACGGTACAAACCAGAGTGAAGCCGAAGCACCACCCCTTCCTCTAGATCATCGACCGATACTCCTGAAGGATTGATGATCCTCACCTTCTCTTCCAGCGCAGAAAAGGTTACCACCGTTTTCTTGAGGAACTCGTTCTGTATCAAGTAGATCCCTGTGGTGAGGAAACCTCCCTCCCGGCGTAGAACTGTTCCCGAAACCTGGATATTCCTCTGGGTTACGATTTCCAGCAAAGCTGTATCGGGGAAGTCCAAGGCATACCCATTCAAAGGCAGGACATAGAACCAGTGGATCCCCGACTGTTGCATGAACCGCTGGAAGGAACGGGACTGGAGCATCAGTAACCCGCCCCCTACCCCGGAGGAGTAGCATCCCAACTCTCCATTCTCAAAGACCACCAGCTTTCCATCCCTAAGGTAAGGGAAAACGGGCTCTTCGACGAAAAGGATCACCCCTGGATCCATTCCGAAGTAATCTTCCTGCCGGAAGAGTTTCTTCACCCTCTCGATTCTCTGGGATTCTCCGAAGATCCAAAAGGGAATCCTGCGGCCGTAGTGGTACGCTACCCTTCGAAGTCTCTCGGATAGGGGCGAGAAAAAATGGATGGGCAATGCTTTAGGTGGGGGAGGAAGAAAGGTCAACACCCCGACAGCCCCCTGAGAAAACAGGTGCTCGAAGAGTGGAGGGATTTCCCCTGTTTCCGCCCTATTCTCTCTACCTAAGATAGAAGCCCTAAGAGGCTTTTCCGGTTGAGCAGTTTCCAATAAGGATTGAGCCAGGGTAATGGATTCTTTGGAAAGATCCCGCATACGTTGGAGAAACCCTCTCTGTTTCTGGGGAGGCAAGTTTAGAAGAATCCTTCCGATATGCTCCTGACCAGGAAGGGTCATTCCCGAGGCTACCTTTTGCCACAGGGAAGCGGCAGTTTCCAGAGTGTCCCGTATTTCCAATAGATCTCGCCGAAGAGCCTGAATGTTCGCCTTGGTATCGGCGAATCGCCCCTCACTCTCCTCCACCAGGGCTTGTAACGCTCCCTCGAGGGTATACTTTCGTTCTTGAACGAGGTATTTCAATCGATAGAGGAGATGAATATCCCGTTCGCCATATGTCCTGCGGCCTCCTATACTTTTTTCCGGTTCGAACAGGGGAATCATCTCCTCCCAATACCGAATCACGTGGGGTCGAAGATCCAGGAGTCTGCACACCTCCCCCAGGCTCATCCGCTTCATGGGGAAGAACCTCTGGATTTCAATTCGATTTCGATAGGAATCGAGGGCAGGTGGAACTCTTCCCTCAATCTGTTACGGATATACCCTAGGTAGAAACCAGGGAACCCTTCTTTCCGATTCACGAACAGGACGAACCGTACAGGAGAAGCCCGGACCTGGGTAATGAACCGCACTTTATACTTCTTCTTCCCCATTTGGGGAGGGGGATTCTTTTCTACCCATTGGCCAAGAGCCCGGTTCAAGGTGGAAGTTTCGATCCTTGTCTCGAGTTGTTTCTTTAGGGAGAAGGCTGTCTTCAGCAAGGTTTCCACGTTGAAACCTGTTTTGGCAGAAATGGGCACGATGGGGGCAAAATCCAGCACAGGGAATTGAAACCGAATCAGGTCCTCCAACTCCCGGAAGGCTCGTTTCCCTCCCTCTACGATGTCCCACTTGTTCACCACCAGGACGATCCCCCTCCCTTTCTTCACTACCTGGGCAGCGATCTTCTTGTCCTGCTCCGTCAGTCCCTCCACCACATCGATCAGGAGAAAAACAACATCAGCCTCCCGAATGCCTTCGATCGCCCGATGGACCGAGTAGTACTCTATGTCTTCCTTCACCTTCGTCTTGCGACGGATCCCCGCCGTATCCAGGACGCGAATCTTCTTCCCCTGGAACTGAAACATACCCTCCACCACATCCCTCGTAGTACCGGGAATATCCGAAACGATGGACACTTCCTTTCCCAATAGACGGTTCACTAGGGTAGATTTGCCTGTATTCGGTTTCCCCAAAACAGCGACGGTCAGGGATACGGATTCCTCTGTTTCTCCTTGTTCTTTCGAATCCTGGAACTTCCCTCTTTCCTCTAAAAAAGAAAATACCCGATTAGCCAAATCCTCACAGTTCCTCCCGTGTACTGCGGAAATCGGGAAGGGTTCTCCGAAGCCAAGGCCGAAGAACTCCCCCAGAAGGGTTTCCCGTTCCTCCGTGTCCACTTTGTTCACCACCAGGAGTACCTTGCTGGCAAAAGGCCTTAAATCTTCAAACAGTTCTTCATCCTCGCCGGTGATCCCTTCCACGGAGGTAAGCAGAAGGATGCAATCGGCTTCCTCTATGGTTTGAAAACTCCGCTGGATCACTAGCTGATCTAAAGGTTGGACACTTTCCGAACGGATACCACCGGTATCCACGAGAAACACTTCCCTGTCCCGATGTTTCCATATATTCTTTACAGGATCTCGCGTGACTCCGGCCGCTGAATGAGTGATGGCTTTTCGTTTACCGATCAAACGGTTGAAAAGAGTCGATTTCCCCACATTGGGTCTTCCCACGATGGCAACTAACGGAATTCTGGGGGTAAGTGCCGGTTCAGTACGCGTTGAGGTCAAATCGCTTTTCCATGAGCTGCCGTACATAGGTATCGATCTCCTTTCCTGAGCGCATCTCCATCACCGTTCCCACCAACTCTTCCGCTTCCGCCATGGAAACCGAGCGGATGATCTTCTTTACCGCAGGGATGGAAAAGGCGTTCATACTCAGCTCATCAAGCCCCAACCCCAGAAGAATGACGGTAGCCAATGGATCTCCTGCCATTTCTCCACACATCGCCACGGGAATCCCTACCGCGTGGGCGTTTTCCACTGTGGTACGAATCAGCCGCAGTACCGCGGGATGGAAAGGTTCGTACAGGTACGCGGTCCGTTGGTTCCCTCGGTCTACCGCGATGGTGTACTGGATAAGATCGTTGGTTCCAATGGAGAAAAACTCTACCTTCCGAGCTAGCACATCCGAGGTCAACGCTGCGGAGGGTATCTCGATCATGCAACCCACCGCCACCTGATCATTGAAAGCAATACCTTCGGTACGGAGTTCCTGCTTGACCTGGTCCACTATCTCGAGGCTTTGATGCAATTCCTCGATTCCTGAGATCATGGGGAACATGATCTGGAGTTTCCCATGGACGGAGGCCCGGAAGAGGGCTCGTAACTGCGTCCGAAAGATGCTTACCCTGGAAAGGCAGAACCGAATGGCCCGCCAGCCCAGGAGGGGATTCTTTTCGCTTACGTCTACCAGATCGGGAATGATCTTGTCGCCCCCTAGGTCCAGGGTACGGATGGTGACGGTCTTTCCCTCCATCGCCTCCAACACTCTGCGGTAGGCTTCATACTGCATCTGTTCACTAGGGAGACGGCCTGGATTGAGGAAGAGGAACTCGGACCGGTACAACCCCACCCCCTCCGCTCCGTGCCCTTTCAGAGCTTCCACCTCCTCGGGCACCTCAATATTCCCCAACAGGTGAATGAGCTTCCCGTCTTTCGTCTCTGCGGGAAGTTCATTGAGGCTTAAGAGCTCCACTTCCTTCCTCGTGCGAGCCTCGAGGGTTTTCAGGTAGGACTTCTTCGTCGCCTCATCCGGTGTTAAAATAACAATGCCTTTGTTTCCATCGATGAGAATCTCGTCCCCGGTTTGAACGTGCTTGGTGATCTCCCTCAACCCCAATACAGCGGGTATCTCGAATGCCCGGGCGAGGATGGCGGTATGGGAGGTTTTCCCCCCCTCGTCCAGAGCAATCCCGAGAATCATCCGTTTGTTCATGGCGATGGCTTCGGAGGGCAAGAGGTCTTTCCCTACCAGGATCACCTGCTCCTCGATGTCCGAGAGGGATATCCGCTCCCGATGAAGGAGGTGATTCAGTACACGGCGTGTTACATCGTTGATATCTGCTGTCCGTTCCCGAAGGTATGGATCGGAGGTATGGTTCAATTTTTCTAGAAAGGATTGGATCGTCATGTGAATGACCCACTCGATATTCTTCTTTTGGGCATAGAGCTCTTTTTCGATCCGTTCCCTCACCTCCGGATCCTGAAGAAGCAGGAGGTGGGAGTCTATCACTCCCAAGGTCTCTTCCGACATTTCGCTTCCGGTTCGTTCCTTCAATAACTCGAGTTCGCGTATTGCCTTGCGTTGCGCTTCCTCGAATCGTTCCAGTTCCAGAGGGATGATGGCGGGGGATATATCGTACTTTGGGATGGGAGGATTGTCGTCGATATACAGGAATGCCTTTCCCGTTACGATCCCCGGAGAAGCGGGAATCCCTTTCAGTTCCATCATAGGGGAAACTATACGTGCTTTTCTTTTCACTGTCAAATCCGGTTCGTTTTTGGCCGAAACTAACCATAGTATGGGGAAAGAGAAGAAACCCTCACTCGGCGTAGTGTTCTGGATCGCTCTACTCTGTTTCATTGCGATACTGTACATTGGTTCCCGGGTGCAGTTCCCCCAGTGGATCGCCCGACATTTCGGGGGCGACTACCGTCATGGGGCATCGTTACCGAAAAGCCCTACACCCGAAGTGCCCCCTCCGGAAGAAAAACCTTCCCTTCCGGAATCACACCCCGAAGTCCCTAAAGAATCCCCTGCCGCGGAATCCCAGGAAGGACCCGCGACAAAATCCACTGTCCCTCCCACCCGTAGCCGCACTTCGAAACTGTACTTTGTCCGGATTTCTGAAACGGGAAAACCGGAACTGGTGGCCGCAGAGCGAAAAATTACCTACCACAACGCTCCCCTCACCGAAACCTTAAAGGAACTCCTTAAAGGGCCTACCCCCACCGAGAAACAACGAGGGATTTCCAGCCTCATTCCCTCGGGAACTGAAATCAAATCGGTCAGTATCCGAGACGGAATTGCCTTCATCAATCTAAATGAATCCTTTCAATTCAATCCCTACGGGGCAGAAGGGTATCGAACCCAGGTACTTCAGATCGTGTACACGGTAACCGAGTTTGCCAGTATTCAGGGCGTGCAGTTTCTGCTTGAGGGGCGGAAGGTCGACTACTTGAGTCCCGAGGGTGTGTACATCGGGAAACCTCTCTCGCGGGACTCCCTGGTTAAGTAGAAAAAGAACTCCCGGTTCCCCCCCCTTCCCCGAATGGGGGATTCCAGGATCTTCTCTGTATGAACTCCCTCATTCTCCAAATCATCCTGAAGGGTAGCGAGGATTCTACACAGAGCCTCCTCCGAACGAACTACCCCCCGAAAACCCGGTAACCCTTCCGCCCCTTCGAACTGAGGCTTTACCAGTGCCACCAGCCAGTTCTCCGTTGTAAGGGAAAGAATATGGGAAGCGGCGCCTCGTAGGGACCGGAAGGAAAGATCGCACACGGCGCCGTGAGGCTTTTGGGGAAGGATGGTCACCTCCAGGATATTGGTCCCCTCCATCACGGTAACCCTCGGATCCTTCCTGAACTTCGGGTGAATCTGATTGTACCCCACATCGATGGCATACACGCGGGCCGCTCCAAACTGAAGAAGGCAATCGGTGAATCCTCCCGTAGAAGCTCCGGCATCCAGCATCACTTTCCCTGCTACGGAGAGGTTCCACCTCGAAAGGGCATGTTCCAGCTTGATGCCCCCCCTCGATACGTAGCGAACGGGACGAACCTCTACCTCGACTTCCTCAGGTACTGTTCTGGCCGGATCCCTCACGGTTTCCCCCTGGACAGACACCTCTCCACAGAGGATGAAGGCAAGACACTGGTTCCGGTCCCATTGGGGGTATCGTTCCTGTAGAAGATCCAGGATTCTACGGTTCTTTCGCTTCATGATCCGAATGGTATGGGCAATGTCATACGGGGGAGGCGGTTCGAATCCGTTGGATGGATAGAGCCTTTCCCGAGGACACATCGAGGGTTACCACGATCCCATGGATCACCGCCGGCCCTTCCTCCGCTTCCATCTTGATGGGGAGCTGGGTAAGGGAACGTTCCAACGCAATGGCGGTCTTGAACCCTATGACACTGTCGTCGGTACCGATCATCCCGATGTCGGTAATGTAGGCAGTTCCCCCCTTGAGAATCCGTTCGTCCGCCGTTTGCACATGGGTGTGGGTTCCAAACACCGCGCTCACTTCCCCATCCAGGTACATGCCGAGGGCTTCTTTCTCTTCTGGATCTTCCGCATGAAAATCCACAAGGATCAATTTCGTTTCTTTTTCCAACTTTCGGGCGGTTTCCTTCCCTATCAGGAAAGGGCAGAGGATATTGTTCATCCGTACACGCCCCTGCAGGTTCATTACAGCGACCTTCGTTCCTCTGATATCCACGATACAGGAACCATGACCCGGTACCCCCTTGGGATAATTCAAAGGTCGGAGAAGCCGGTCCTCTTGATCCAGCAGGGGTACCACCTCCTTCTGTTGCCAGATATGGTTTCCGGAGGTGATTACATGAACCCCCGCGGTAAAGAATTTTTCCACCATTTCGGGGAGAATTCCAAAACCCGATGCGGCATTCTCACCGTTCACCACGACAAGATCTGCCCCATGCTCCTTTACCAAACCTGGAAGGAGAAGGAACAGAGCCCTACATCCTGCCTGTCCCACCACATCCCCCAGGATTAGTGCCCGCACCGTTTTATCGGGCATACTCCACCACTCGAGTTTCCCTGATCACGGTTACCTTGATCCTGCCGGGATAC
>Ga0308395_1001814_pt1 | contig 13132 bp, 6 predicted proteins | sample Hotspr20SampleP4_FD_202097 | JGI IMG/M metagenome (GOLD analysis project Ga0308395, IMG submission 202097) | Hot spring phototrophic mat microbial communities from Mushroom Spring, Yellowstone National Park, Wyoming, United States - 20050930_P4 ...
GGGCTACCTGGCGCTGGTCGGGGTGCTTGCGGCTGGCGCCACCACGCTGGCGTTGTGGCCGGGTGTGCCTGTTTCGTTTCAAAACATGGCGATCAGCGACGCCAGCGCACTCTTCTTCAACTTGGTATTCCTCAGTGCGGGGGTATTGGGGGTGCTGGTTGCCATCGAGTACCTCGATCGCAAGGATTTGCAACGCAGCGAGTACTACGTGCTGCTCCTTTTTGCGCTGGGAGGTATGATAACGATGGCCGCGGCGCAGGACCTGCTCATCGTCTTCCTGGGTCTGGAGACGATGTCGGTGGCGCTGTACGTGCTGAGCGGGTTCAACCAGCACCAGATGAGCTCGATCGAAGCGGCGATGAAGTACTTCATCCTGGGCGCTTTTGCTTCGGCCTTCTTCCTGTACGGCATCGCTCTGACATATGCCGCGGCGGGCAGCACCAACCTGGCGCAGATCGGCAGCTGGCTGGCGCAGGAGGTCATCCCGAATGATCCGCTGGCGCTGGCGGGGCTGTCGCTCCTGCTGGTGGGGTTCGGCTTCAAGGTGGCACTCGTGCCGTTCCAGTGGTGGACGCCGGACGTCTATCAAGGAGCGCCGACCTCGGTAACGGCGTTTATGTCGGCGGGCGCCAAGGCGGCCGGCTTCGCTGCGATGCTGCGCGTGCTGTACAGCGCCTTCACCCCGGCCTTCACCGGCGACTGGGTGGTGGTGACCGCCGTGCTGGCTGCAGCGACGATGACCTTCGGCAACCTGGCGGCACTGGTGCAACGTGACGTCAAGCGGTTGTTGGGGTATTCCAGCATCGCGCACGCCGGCTACGCGATGGTGGGCGTAGCGGCAGCCGGTCCGGAGGGCATGCGCGGCGTGCTCTTCTACTTGCTGGCCTACACTTTCATGACGGTGGGCGCCTTCGCCGTCGCCTGTGCCGTGGAACGGCGTGAGCAGACCACCACCGCACTGGGAGATTACGCCGGACTGGCGCGGCGCAGCCCCTTGTTGGCAGCGGCGATGCTCCTCTTCATGCTCTCGCTGATCGGCATCCCGCCCCTGATAGGATTCTGGGGCAAGCTGTTCGTGTTTCGTGCTGCTGTCGAGGCCAACCTGACGTGGCTGGCCGTGTTGGGTGTGCTCAACAGTGCCCTGTCGGCCTACTATTACGCGGGCGTGGTGGTGCAGATGTACCTGCGTGAACCGGAGCGCTCCCCTGCGGACGATGGGGACCTGATGCGACGACAGAACACCATCGGCGTCGCCATCTTGCTGGCAGCGGTGGCCACAGTGGGGCTGGGCATCTGGCCAGGGGGCGTGGTCAATCTGCTGATGGGGCGTTTGTAAATTGCCACGGCCGGTATAATACACTATCATTAGCATACGCAGGATAAAGAACAAAGTCGTTCTTCGGGGGTGGCTGAAATTGTCGGGCTCTAGAATGGCAACATTGCGTGCCTATGCAGTGCATTTTTACACTGCGTTGGGATTGGTCGCTGCATTGCTGGCAGTGATTGCAGTCGCAGAAGGGCGCGCACGGGATGTCTTCATCTTTCTGGGCATCGCGCTCTGGATCGACTCGACCGACGGCACGCTGGCACGCGGCTGGGAGGTGGTCGTGTGGACGCCGCGCTTCGACGGGCGCAAGCTGGACGACATCACCGATTACCTGACCTACACCTTTATCCCCATCTTCTTCGCATGGCGCTTCGAGCTGGTCACCGGCATCTGGCTGGTCGTGCTGCCGATTGTGTTGATGGCTTCCGCCTACGGATTTTGTCACAAGGCGGCTAAGACCGACGACGGCTATTTCACCGGCTTTCCATCGTACTGGAACATCGCCGTATTCTACATGTATGTGTTGCATGGACAGCCAATGGTCAACGCGCTCATCCTGCTGGCGCTGGCAGTGATGGTTTTCATCCCCATCAAGTACATCTATCCCTCGCGCACGCCCGTGCTGCGCCGCCTCAATCTGACCTTGACCGCTTTGTGGTTCGTGGCCTATTGCATCATCACATTGCAGCTGGAGCGGCCAGATCCGACGATCGTCTACCTTTCGCTCATCTATCCCATCTACTACGGGGTGGTCTCTTTCTATCTGCACTTCCGGCCGCAGCTGGATGCCTGGCGCCGCGCAGTGCGTGTGCGTTGACGCCGAGCAACCAGCATTTGCGAGCAAACCGATGGTGCTCGACATCACCCCGTCGGAAAACCGGCTGTGGGAAACTGCTTGTGCCATCTGAGGGCCACCGGACGTGCCCTGTCTCGAGGAGCACGTCCTTCAGCCCTACCATTATCGCCGACACGTGGGAAGTAAATGCACAGTGTCACCGTGGGCATAGAAGTCCGCGCCCACGGTGACGCGGAATGCGTTCTGGAATAATTTCGGTCAGTTGTGCATGTGCCGAGAACGGCGGCAACGCGCATCACGCATCATCGCCGCGCAGCTCATCGCCCGCGCCGGCTGCCGGCCCACAACGTTATGCCCACGAGTACCAGTGCCAGACCCGCCATAGCAACCAGCCCCGCTGGGAGCGAATCGGTTTGCGCCGCGCCGGTCACCGGCATAAGCGGCGCCACCTCGGTGGGCGCAGGCGGCGGCAGACATGAGTTAAACGTCAGGTCAACAATAGCCACCCGATCACAACCGAGATAGACCGTCTCGGAAGATGGCTGCCATGCAGGATCCACCAGCACCGTGACGTGGTACTCGCCCGGTGGCAGGCCGGTGATCGAATAGGTGCCGAAGCTATCCGTCGTGACCACAGCTCCGTTGATGGAGACCTTCACCCCGCGCGCCGGTTGCCCGTAGCACAGGTCGGTGACCGTGCCGCGGATGGCGGACGGGGGACAGGGCTTGGGTTTCTCTTTCTTCTCCTCCTTTTTCTCCGGCGCGGTGGGCTGCGGTGGAGGGGTGGGCCGCTCCGGGCTGGGTGTGAACCCAGCCGCCAACGAAGGCGCCGACGTTGACGGCGACAGCCAGCTCATTGCCAAAAGCGCAACCAGTGCGCAGCCAACTAAACCGATGCGGACCCAGGTAGATCGTTCTGTTCGACGCATTGGAGCTCCTCCTCATCTTGTCCTAGCTCTGCTTATCCGACATTTCAATTAAACTCGATATCCTTCCCATCGCCGGCATATTGTCTCACCTGCGCACGACCGGCAGGAAAATGTGTTGAAACTCCGGCAGGTCGTTGAAGCGCACGATCGTGGCCGGGTCGCCCAACAGGGTGAAGGTATCTAGCAGGTCAAGATCCACCCCGCTGCTCCATACCTCCAGCTTGCCGGCCAGCGTACCGCTGCCCAAACGCGCGCCCCCATGGCCGGCACGCACGGCCGTGTAAAAGCCAAGGTGCAGGCGGCTGTGGCCAACGGTCACCCCCAATCCTGTGCTGCCCCAAGCTGCCACAACACCACCCTGCGCGCGGCGCACCAGACTCTCGTCCAGCGTGGCATGTTGGGGATGATGGAAGAAAGCGGTGAAGCAGGTCATCTCCAGGGCAAGCGGCAGGCGCGTCTGGTTGTTCAGTCGGGCGACATCGTTGATGTGAAACAGATTCTCGACCGCCCACTGATGCCACGAGCTATGGCCGAAGTAGGTCACTAGGCCAACACCGCCATTAAAATAGCGCAACAAATCGCTCTTCAGCGCGTTCGGATCGGAATACATATAGGGCTGGGTAGCAGACCGGCTATAATAGAGACGCACCGGGCTGAAGGGTGTGCCGGCGTAAGTATACGCGTCATCTCCTTCGTCGTGGAAATTGCCCGCATCGTCTGGATTATCGGCCACGATCAGCTGCTGCAGGAACCAGGGTTCCACAGCCTTTGCTTCATAGGCGATGATCTTATCCACCACCGCGCTTGCCTCGGCCGATGTATTGACGGGCAGACGGCCGATGAGCATGTCCGGCAGCGCATCATCCCCCTCCAGCGTAACCAGGCGATTGTCCGCCGCGGTCTCGCCCCACCACGGATCGACATCCGCCAGGAAGGGTGGAACATACGTGGGCGGGTCATAGCCGCTGTAATTCTTGAAGTCATAGCTGCCGTCGCCCAACAGCACGACATAGTAAGGGGCTGGCCGTGGCCAATTGCTGTATGCGTAAGCCAGAAAGTTGCGGATGGCTTGCGGGTCGAGGCGTCCTGTGCCGAAGGTGTCGTAAACGGCCTCCACATCCACCACGGCGGCGCGCAGGCCCTGGCGCGCGCGCTGCGATGCCAGGCGTTCGGCTGCTGTTCTGAAGTTAGGGTGGGTGATCACGATGTAATCGGCGCCGCCGGGCGGTGTGCTCACCGTCTTGACCGGCTGCAACGCCAGCGGTGTCTTTTCGTGACCGGCGGGCACGATCAGGTATTCGGCCGGCGACGTCTCAGCATCGCCAACGATTAACGTGCTGCCATCCCACACAAAATCGGTCACAATTTTTGGCTGCAGCGGCTGGGTGATGTCATATACCGCCACCGCGCTTGCGGTTGCTTGCGCCACTTCTGACTCCTGCGACTCCCGCGCCGCAGCGGCCCCGGCAGCCTTCCGGATGAGCGGCAGGTAGACGCGATGGGAGCCCGGATTGTTCAGGGTGAAGACATAGCGCTTGCGGCCGCTCTCGCCCTGCACAGCCACCTGACCGGAAACGTGCTGTGTGGCGTAGCGCAGCGCGATGGCGTCCAGCCAGCTGCCCTCCACCGTCACACCGCTCAGCCCGGGCAACGACAATCCGACCTGGTTATCACCTGCGCGCAGCCAGCTGCCCAGCACATTGAAGGTGGCGGTGATCGCTTTGGCGCCGTCCCATGTCTGCTCGCCCAACAGGTTGCCGTTGAAGGTGAAGCGCACATGATGGTCCGGATTGGCCGGCGGATTAGTGTACCCGCGCAGCCAGACGGTCAACGTCGCGGACGTGTCGGTGCGCGGCGCGTCCAGGGGTATGGCGTAGCTGGCAGAGGCGCGATCCGGCCGCTGCAGCTTGTCCCAGTACCAGCGATCCCCATCGCGCGCGGCATAGTGCGAGTCGTAGTAGTGGTTCTGCTCGACAACGACCGTGCGGCGTGCAATCCCCTCGGAAAGGCCGGCAGGATCGCCGGAGCGGGTGGTCATGCGCAGGCCGGCTGCGCCGCCATAGCTCAGGAAATAGGCATCCTTGTCCGTGTAACGGCTGGGTGCCGGCATGGCGTAGAAGAGAATGCGCGCGCTCTCAACGCGGATGGCCACCTCCTGGCGCGGATAGCCATGGGTCATTCGGAAGGTCGTCGGATTGATGCTTCCAACCGGCACGCCGGCGGCCTGCAAAGCGCTGAAGCTGAGCACGTAGAGTCCCGGTTCGCCGACCAGCACTTTGATCTGGCCGGAGCTTGCCTGTGCCCCCACCGTTGCCGGTTGTGGCGCCTGTTTGCCCTCAGCGCGTGGAACCGGGCTTTCCATCCACCCGGCAGCTTCGGGATTGAGCAGCACGCCCACCAACGCCTGGCGCACAGGGTCGTTTACACTGGTCTGGCCGGACAGGCCATCCTGCGGCGCCGCCCGGCTGAAGCGCACTGCCAGCTGCACGTGCCGGATCACCTCCAACTCTCGTCGCATCGGGTTGACGCGCAGCGGATAGACGCGCAGCGCCGCGACGCGATGTCCGCGCACCGTCGCAGGGGGCGACAGCGCGATCGCCTCTTCAGGATAGAAGGCATCCGAGGCATAAATGGTGTCGTCGCGCCGCAAGTGCTCATCCCGCAGCGCTCCCTCCATGTGTGGAGGCAGGCGTGGTGGTGCCACCGGCAGAGGAGGATGTGGCAGAGGCACCCGTTCCATCTCCAGTTGCAGCACTTCCAACCGCGCTGTGGCTGCGGGCGGCAGGCCGATCAGCGCACTGTAGAGCGGCAGCTGTGGTGTGCCGGGCATGCCGGCCGGCAGAACGCCCTCCATCTCTATGCGGCTATATGTCAGACCATCCACCCGCACCGAGGTAATCCGATAGGGTGGAGGCGTCCAGGTCAACGTCACCCCTTCGCGATGTGATGCGACAAGTGGCACTGTGGTCTCCTGATCCTGAGCCTGTGCCCTTGGCCAACCCATTGCCGGCGTGAGCAGGAAGGCGATCTGGAGCACAAGGGTGAGTGCAAGGGTGCGCAGGTCTCTCATAGCTTGCTGAGGTGACGCATTCCGCCGGGTGTGCCAAAGCGGTTGCCATGCCGTCTGCCTCCCGGCAACACCACCTGGAGGATTGCACCCCCCAAGTGGTGTTGCCATAGAGGGCAGATGCGTCGTTCGATCGCGCTACTTGGCAATCACGGGCAGGAAGATCGTATGACCTCCGCCGTTCATCGCCGCGACAGCACTCTCGGGATGCACCGTCTCCTTGTCGTTGACGTCCACATCCACCAGCCAGTAGGTGTAACGCTGGCCGGGCGTCACGGCGGTGTCCAGATACTCATAACTGGCGCCACCGTGCGTGCCGTAGCCCTGACCGGGGATGAAGGCGCCGATATCCTGCGCGTCCTCCAGGCGGCCAGTGGTGCTGCGTCGCAGGTGGAAGCCGTAGTTGTCAATCTCCGCCGCCGTCTCCCAGCGCAGCCGGATGCCCTGCGCCGTCGGTTCGGCGACGAAGTAGAGCAGCGTCACGGCAGTGGCCTTGTTGCGCAACGGCACCGTGTCCTCCGCGCGTGGCACCGGCGTGTCATAGATGTCCCTGGCGCCTTCGACGATGCCTGTGTTGTCCATGTTGAACGCCGCCTCGGTGCTGGTCACGCGGAAGGTCACAATGACCAAGAAGCTGCTGCCGCTCGGCAGCGGCGTGCCGCCGAACTTGTCCACCAGATTGTTCCAGCGGATCTGGTTGCCCGCGACGCTATCGGCGGGCGGCTGGCTGCTCACGAACTGCACCGGTCCGGTGAAGACATCGGTCAGCGGCACCAGCTGGAGCGCGGTGGGGCCTGTGTTGGTGATGCGCAGCGTGAAGGTGATCAGGCCGTTGACGGCATCGCCGCTGCCCTCCACCTCCTTATCAAGCACCAGGCTGGGTGCCTTGCGCGTGTTGGTCACCAGGCTCGTCGCCACCCCTCCGTCCTCCGGCACCGTCACCTGGGTCGGGGTGATCTGCACCGTCCAGGCGCCCTCCGGCAGCGGCGCCGTCTCGGTGACCGTATAGACGCCCGGGATCAGATTAAGCCAGGTCAGTGCGCCGCCGGTTGGTGCGTTATTCAGCATCTGGCAATCCGGCTCAGCGTAGGAGGGACCCTGGATGCAGATCTGGAAGTCCTGCTCGCGGTCGGCGGGCACGCCGTTCCACTCCACGAATTTGGTCACCTGCAGGCTGCCCAGTTTGCGCGTGTTAGTGATGGTGACCGAGGGACACCATGGCGGTTCGGGCTGCTCGTCCACGATTGCCGCCACAAGGTCATTTTCCGGCAACACGCAACCTGCTTCCACCTGGACTGATACCCCGGAACCTTGCACCGTCCAGGCGCTCCCAGGTGTCGTCTCGGTGACCGTGTAGACGCCCGGGATGAGGTTGCTCCAACTCAGCAGACCACCCGTATGGCCCACCGTCTGGCAATCCGGCTCAGCGTAGGAGGGACCCTGGATGCAGATCTCAAAACTCTGGTTCTCATCCGGTGTCACCCCGTTCCAGTCAACAGCCTTGGTGACCTGCAACCCACCAAGTTGTCGGTTGCCGAAGTTCAGCGTCTGTGCATCCCCATGTCCAAGAGTAACGTTCTGGCATACCGGTGTCGTGTTGGCCCATCCCGATTGCAGCACCTCTCCAACAGAATAGTCACCCGCGCGCAAGTCCGCGAAGATCACTTTGCCATCCATACCTGTGGTGCCTGTCATTATGGGGGTGTTTGCACAGTCAGAGCCGGCATACAAGCGCATCTCCCAACCATTCAGGTCTGGCTCCCTGCTATCTTGCACGCCGTTGCCATCAAGGTCGTTGAACTTGTGCGCGGTGACAGAACTTCGCTGCGTGTTGGTGAACGTGCAGGTCACCACCTCACCGGCGCTCAGGTTGATGGCATCCACCGGGCTGCCGTCGCTGCAGGTGGCGTCTGTCCGATCCCAGCCGTCCGGCACTGTCTCCGTCACCGTGTACACCCCGGGCCGTAGCCCTCCACTGTCAAAGGGGGCTTGCGTGTCGGTCAAACTAAAGGTCTGCGTGCTGCCGCCCGGTTTCGTCAGCACAAACGGGAAACTCTGCGCCGCGCCCGCCGGAACCGTCACCTTGTCCACCACAATTCTGGATTGCTCGTAGTTACCGAACATCGGACCACAGATTGGGCCACGGATATCACCAGTGGCAAACGTATTGCCGGCTTTGACCAGCACTTCTACAGTGCCGGCCGGATAATCGGCGTCCAACGTAAACGTGAAGACCCCGGTCGTGAATGGATCGTTTACATCCCATTTGATCCCCGTGAATCCTGTGCTACCATCATAGCCAACGCTATAACCCGGTGTTGCCGACACAATGTGGCTTCGATCCACACAGGTGACAATGCCCAGCACCCAGTGGCTGAGATCACGCCCAGACACCTCAGTCACCGTGTAGGTCCATGTGCGATTTATAACGCTGAGCCATGCCACATCAATTACGGTGTTCTTACCGTCATTCAGTGCAATTCTTGCGTAGGTCGGGCCGGGATCTCCGCTGAGGGCACCAGCATATGCATAACCTGTTTGCGTCAACGGTGTGCTCGTTGCCCATCCGGGAGGCAAGGTCTCGGAGATGATGTATCTGCCAACCTGCAGACCGGTCCATACGGCAAAACCATTATTATCGGTATCCTTACAGTCGTTGTCCGCGCGACACAGCCGCCATCCACCAATCGGTTCCTCATCCGAGTCATAGTTGCCGTCGCCGTCCGCATCGTACCATTTGAAGGCCAGTAATGTGGTCGGTGTCGGCTCCTGCTGCGGTGGCGCAGCATACGCCGTGCCACCCGGCCAACCCAGCCCGACCACCACCGCCATCACAATGGACAGCAGCACAGCTGCCAGCCCCACAACGCGCCGGCCGTTTGGCCTCACCAGATTTTCCATGAAAACGCAGAGACGATACCTCATGTTCTCCTCCTGTTGGCCCCTGCCATGAAGACAGATAAATTCCGGAACGGAGCAATGCACCGTTTTGCCAATAATCCAAGGCTGATATGGTTCCACATAAGCCCTTAAACCGTACTTCTTTCAGGATGCCCCGTGACCTGGCGCTGCCTCAGCCGCTTGTTGAGGAATAACCTCGCTCATTCTCCAGGAGAATACAGCACAACGCAGCATCGGCAGGCAGCAACACAAATCTTCCCACGTATCTACTCTTATCTCATGCGAACATTACGAATCACATTACGAAGCCATGCATTTTGGGGCAATCTCGCGACGAATTTGTGATGTGGCTCATTTTGGGCTAGACTTTGGATGATCCAGAGGGGTCAGAGGAGAGGGTTGTCACCATGGAAGCGATGGCAAGCTCGAAGGAGAGCACCATATTGGGCAGCGCCATAGCCGCCCGCCTGCGCAGTCTGGCACGGCTGGGACACTGGCTGGAAACACTCGAGGCAACCACCACGCCGGAGGAAATCACAGCCGCCTTGCGCGATGCGCTGGGCTACGAGCAGGTGACGCTCTATCTGAAGGAGGAGGCAGTGCTATCCGCGTCGCACACCTGGCCACCCGCTGAGGCGAGCGGTCTCGTCGCATGGGTGCTGGATCAAGGTGCATCACTCCTGGTGTCAGATGGACGTCACGATGCGCGCGGCCGCAATGCCGCCGGTGAAGTTGTGGCAGGGAGCGCTATGGCAGCGCCGCTTTTGGTCGGTGGACGTTTGCTGGGCGTGTTGGAGGTGCACGCTGCCGAATCCAATACCTTCTCAGAAAGCGACCTGCTCACCTTAGAGGTGGCAGCCCGTCAGATCGCAGCCGCCCTCGAAAGCGCCCGTTTTCGTGCGGAACACAAAGCCTTGTTGGCAGAGACGCGCCGCAAATTGGACGAGATGTCCACCCTGTATCAGGTCGCCCAAGAAGTCACCGGCAGTTTGCAGCTGGATGAAGTCTTGGAGACAGTGGTGCAGGCTATCCGCCGTGCCCTGAACTGCCGCGGTTGCTGCGTCTTCTTGCTGAACCCTTCCGATCAGATGCTGGAAATCAAGGCGGCTGCCGGGCTGAAGCCAGAGTGGCGTCACATGGCACGCTTGGCCATCGGCGAGGGTGTTGCCGGAAAGGTTGCCGCGTCCTTGCAACCGCTGTATGTGCCTGACACGCAAGCATACCCTGACTATATCGTGTTCGACCCCGAAGTGCGCTGCCTTCTGGCGGTGCCCTTGCAAGCACAGGGGCGATTGATCGGCGTGCTCAACATTGACCACACTCAGCCAGACGCATTTACCCCGGACCATGAGCGTCTGCTCACCGTGGCCGCGTCACAGGTGGCGGTTGCGATTGACAACGCGCGTCTCTATTCGGAGCTTTTGAGCGAAAAGCGGCGCCAGGATGAGTTCCTGGCGATCGTCTCGCACGAGCTGCGCACGCCGCTGACCTGTATCCAGAGCTCGGTGAGCTTGCTGCTGGACGATGAGCCGCCGGACGGCGAGACAGCGCGCGAGTTCTTGGAGATCATCCAGCGACAGAATGAGCGCCTCATCCTCATGCTCAACAACCTGCTCAATGCCACGCGCCTGGAGCATGCCGATCTGCAACCGGTTCACCAGCTGGTGGCGCTGGATGAGCTGATATCGCGCGCGGTGCGCCGCCTGCGCCTGCTGGCAGCCGAAAAACAGATCACCATGCGCACGCAGCTGCCGGACGAGTCCGTCCACATAGTCGGCGATGCCGATTGGCTGGAGCAAACTCTCGTCAATTTGCTCGACAACGCGATCAAATTCACCCCGCCGGAGGGGGAGGTGAGCGTGGCAGTGCAGGTCATGCCTCAAGAAGTGGAGGTAACCGTGCGCGACACCGGCATTGGCATTCCGGAGTCAGATCTGGAACGGGTGTTCGACAAATTCTACCGCGTTCCCGACCAGCTCTCCGGCGCACCCAGGCCGCGCTACGGGAGTGGTCTGGGCCTGTACATCGTGCGCCGGGTGGTCGAAGCGCATGGAGGTCACATCCGCGCCGAGTCCACCCCGGGCGCAGGCAGCACGTTCATCATCTCCCTGCCGCGCGGCAGCGCTACGCTCGACCATGCAACACCATCCGCGCCATAACCGTCGGAGAGCGGTCCGGGCTGCGTGGTCACGCGGGCGGCGCAGTGTCTACGCACACGTCCCGGGCAGGATGCATTGCAGCTGTTCCGGCGCTCCGGTTGTGTAAATCCGCTCGCCAGTCTGCGCATCCATCACGTGCACCTTGGCCATGTCGAAGGCGACCCAGACTTCCTGCTTTTCGGCGAAATACTGGGTCGGTGGGGTGACGACCTTGATGATGTCGCGCCCCAGCTGCACATCCACGATGGTCTCGGCGCCCAGCGGCTCACTCACCGCCACACGGGCTGGAAAGGCGATGACCTCGCTCGGCCTTTCAGGGTAGAGCCGGATGTCCTCCGGCCGCACTCCGACCAGCACCTCCTGAACGGCCGGCAGTGCACGGCACAGACAGTCCCACAAAGGATGGTCAGAGCCGACCACCTGGAAGCCGAAGCCCGAATGCACCAGATTGAGCTGTCCGTCCGTTCGCTGGACCTGGCAGATCACGAAATTCATCGGCGGGCTGCCGACGATCGTCGCCACCCGTCGGTTGGCGGGGAGATTGTACACGTTGTCCGGCGTGTCGCACTGCTGCACCACCCCTTTGTACAGCACGGCGATGCGGTCTGCCATGCTCATCGCTTCAACCTGGTCGCTGGTGACATACACGAGGGTCTCATTGAGTTGCTCCTGGAGCCTTTTCAGCTCGATGCGCATCTCCAGGCGCAACAACGCATCCAGATTGGCCAGCGGTTCGTCCATCAGATAAGCGCGCGGTGTGCGCACCAGCGCACGGGCGATGGCCACACGTTGACGCTCGCCACCGCTCAGCTTGCCCGGTTTGCGCTCCAGCAAATGCTCGATGTGCAACATCTGGGCAACCTGAGTCACCCGGGCACGGATCTCATCCACCGGTATCTTGCGTTCGCGCAGCGGGAAAGCGATGTTGTCGAAGACCGTTTTGTCCGGATAGAGCGCCAGATTCTGGAAAATCATGGCGATGTCGCGGTCACGCGGATGCACGTCGTTGACCGGTTCGCCCTCGATGTAAATCGTCCCCTCATCCGGCTTTTCCAGGCCGACGATCAGGCGCAGCAGGGTGGTCTTGCCTGCCCCAGGTGGCCCTAACACGCAGAAAAACTCACCGTGATGGATTTCCAGGTTGATGGATTGGAGCGCGGTGACGCGGCCAAAGCGCTTGCTCACATTTTCCAGACGGATGTTCGCCATCGGTGCACCTCAGAGACCCCACCAAGATTAACGAATAGCAAAGCCGGTTTTGGCGTCGAAGACGTGCAGATACTTCGGGTTGATTTCAATCCACTGCACCGTGCCTGCCTTCTCCCGATAGGAAGGAGGGGCGATGACTTTGATCATATCCTGATCCCCCAACTCGAGGTGCACGACCGTCTTGGGACCGAGAGGCTCCAGCAAGCGCACCGTCGCCCGCAGGTATTCGGGTTGGGACGGCTCGGCATGGAGTGTGAGATGTTCGGGTCGTGCCCCCCAGATCAGGTCCTGGTTGCCCGGGTGCTGCTCCAACAGCTGGCGGCGACGATCATCCAGCAAGATGCGCGCGTTGCCATGTTTCTGCACCAGATAGCCTCTGCCGCCCTCGCTGCGGAAGTAACAAGCGATGAAGTTCATATTCGGGCTGCCGATGAAGTTAGCCACAAAGAGGTTGACCGGCTGGTTATAAATCTCATCGGGCGTGCCGAACTGTTGCAACACCCCGAAGTCCATGACGGCGATGTGATCCGCCATGCTCATAGCCTCGACCTGGTCGTGTGTGACGTAGATCATCGTCTGACCGATCTCGCGTTGGATGCGCTTCAACTCGCCCCGCATATAGGCACGGAAGGCAGCGTCCAGGTTGCTGAACGGCTCGTCCAACAGGAAGATGCGCGGCTTGACGATCATACTGCGCCCCAGCGCCACCTTTTGCATGTCATTGACGCTCAACCGGCCGGCATT
>Ga0308395_1001820_pt1 | contig 13106 bp, 11 predicted proteins | sample Hotspr20SampleP4_FD_202097 | JGI IMG/M metagenome (GOLD analysis project Ga0308395, IMG submission 202097) | Hot spring phototrophic mat microbial communities from Mushroom Spring, Yellowstone National Park, Wyoming, United States - 20050930_P4 ...
CATAAGCAGTCCCTCTCGGGTGACGCAGGGGAGCCTGGCCGGAGCTGTCTCGTGTCGGTAAGCAGGCAAGTGCAGCTCGACAGAGGGTGCACGACCAATTTTTATTTAGCCGGAATGGTATGACGCGGGACATTTCTCCGACTCAGCGCAGCGTCCATATAGAGCTTCCTGACCATTTTCCCCAGTCCCTTCCACGTCTCGCGTCAATCTCCCAGGCGGCCGTGTTGTGGCTGTTGCCAATGGTCGCCTTGTTGTGGTTCGGTTATTCCAGCATTGCTATCCCGGTGACCTTGATAGTGAATGGCCGCCAGCTCATCCATCACACCCACCAGACGAACGTCCGGGACGTGTTGCGCGAGGTGGGGATTGCACTGCAGCCGCAGGACGAAGTTCTTCCCTCTCTGGATACCCCATTGCGGGGTGGTGGGACGGTACAGGTCACGCTGGCACGGCCGGTCACCATCGAAGTGGACGGCCGCATTATCCAGACGTTCACCCGTCAGCGGCGCGTGGACAGGATCCTGGCCGAGGCGGGAGTGCAACGCAGGGCACAGGACTTCGTGCAGGTGGATGAGCGATCGCGCGCGACGTGCGATAAAGTGGCCGAGGAAACGCGCCTGGTGGTGGCGAAGACGGATGCTGCGCTGTCATATGGAGTGGTCACACGTCCACCTCCTGTGCATATTATAGTGCGCCGCGCTGTGCCGATCACCGTACACGACCACGACACAATCGTCACCCTGTACACGGCACATTCCCGTGTGGAAACCGCATTGCGCGCCGGGGGCATTGTACTACGACCCGGTGATCTGGTCATCCCTGCTCTCGATGCCCCAGTGTCTTCCGGGTTGCACGTTTTTATCCGCCGTGCGCTCTCCGTCACCATTGGTGTGGATGGCCACTGGTTGCCCGTGTATACGCACAGCCGTTCTGTGGGCGAGCTGTTGGCGGAGCAGGGCATTGCCCTGGTGGGCGATGACTACACCATACCGTCACTTGACACCCCACTCTTTAGCGGCGCCACTGTCCAGGTGGTACGGCGCGAGGAACGCCTGCGCTTCGAGCAAGATATCATCCCCTACGAGACGGAATGGAGGGCCGATCCCGAGATGTTGCTCGATACCCAGCGAGTCATCCAGCCAGGCACAGAAGGGGTGACCGTGCGCCGCTATCGCACCGTCTACGAAAACGGGGTGGCGGTGTCAGAGGTTCTGGAACGCGAATGGGTGGCCAGTGTGCCCGCCACGCGCATCATCGCCTACGGCACCCGCATCCTGGTGCAGCAGATCTCCACCCCGGATGGTCCGATCGAATACTGGCGACGTATCCGCGTGCTGGCCACATCCTACAATCCGGCCAGCTCCGGCAAACCAAAGGATCATCCGCACTATGGCATCACCCGCACCGGCCTCAAGGCAGGGTTTGGGGTCATCGCGGTTGATCCGAGGGTGATTCCCCTGGGCAGTCATGTTTATATACCTGGCTATGGCAAGGCAGTGGCGGGTGATACAGGTGCATCCATCTTGGGTCGCCATATTGACCTGGGATATGACGATGATATGCCACTGCCGGATTGGTATCGCTGGGTCGATGTTTATCTCCTCACCCCTGTCCCCCCGCGCGCCCGCATCCGCTATGTGCTTCCTAGCTGGCCGCAGGAACGCTGAATGGTACAGGAAGGGTCATCCTCATCCGAGTCACAGGTGCCGTCTCAGCACGACACAGCCAAGGAGTCGCTGGGAACACTATTGCGGCGGTATGGGTTGCACGCGCGCAAGACGTTGGGACAACACTTCCTATCTGATCCAGGCCTGCTGGATAAAATTGTCGCGGCTGCTGAGCTGCCGCCTGAGGCAAGTGTGCTGGAGATCGGTGCAGGGCCTGGTCTGTTGACGCGTCGGCTGGCGGCAGTGGCGCGTCGCGTGGTGGCAGTTGAATTGGACGATGGCCTTGTGCTCCTGTTGCGCCGCGAGCTCGCGCGCCTGGCCAACGTCACCATCGTCCACGGGGACATCCTGAAGCTGGATGTCCCCGCTCTGATCGAGGCACCTTATGCGGTCGTCGCCAATCTGCCCTATTACATCACCTCAGCCGTGCTGCGACAGCTGTTGCAGTGTGTGCCGCCCCCTTTTCGTCTGGTGCTGACGGTGCAGCGTGAGGTGGCGCAGCGAATCGTGGCAGCGCCAGGCCAGCTCAGCTTGCTGGCGGTGAGCGTGCAATTCTATGGGCGTCCATACATCGTGATGCGCATCCCGGCGGGGGCGTTCGTGCCACCGCCACAGGTCGATTCGGCCGTGTTGCGCATTGATATGTATGAACGGCCACTGGTGGATGTGCCTTCGCCGGAGGATTTCTTTCGTGTTGTGCGTGCCGGGTTCAGTCAGAGGCGCAAACAGCTGCACAATGCCCTGAGCGCAGGGCTGGGCCTCTCGACACAACAGACTGCTGCGCTATTGTCAGCGGCGGAGATTGCCCCCTCGCGGCGAGCGGAGACGCTCAGCTTGGCAGAATGGGCCGCCTTGACACGCGCCCTGGCAAGGTTGCAGTTGTAGTCAACATAGGGTCGAGATAGTCAGCGACTGAGGTCGCGCCCTCAAACCATCACTAGGACACTCTCCGCCGCACAGGCGGGCGACTGCAGGCCTACGAGTGACGTCTTCAACCGCTGCGGACCCTTCCTCACCATTTCTCTGCGTGCTTGCGGTGAGACAAAACCCCTTATTGAGAGGGTGTTGAAAAAGTCTTTAGTTACCTGCTTTATTGGCCCATTTTCCTGCAACAATATGAGCGGCCAAGGGACTTTTTCAACACCCTCTTATTGAGCTGATTGACAATACCCCGGCAGCTCTGTTATCATAGGGGTATCCAACGGGGCGGCTTGTGTCAAGAAAGTTCAGGTTGTGCAGAGTGGAGCTGCAGCTCTTATCCCCGTTGCGGATGGCTTTTGTTCTGCGCTCAAGGCACGCCAAGGTCTGACGAGTCGATGGTCATGGCCATCTCAAAGGACAAACCATGGGGCGTGCCTGTCTCGGGCGTGGATATATCTATGCTTCACTCAATGCTCACCCCACTCCCAAAGGCACGACAACTGGGAAGCCTTGAAAAAAGTCTGGGAAGGATGGTTTGCCTATGACCTTCGCTCTGGAGATGCGCGGCATCACTAAGCGGTTTCCAGGTGTCCTGGCCAACGACCATATTGATTTCACCCTGGAGCAGGGCGAGATCCATTGCCTGCTGGGCGAGAATGGAGCCGGTAAATCCACCCTGATGAACATCCTCTATGGCCTCTATCGCCCTGATGCGGGGCACATTTTCCTGAACGGCCGTGAAGTGCACATCGGTGCGCCCACCGATGCCATCCGGCTGGGCATCGGCATGGTACACCAGCATTTTATGCTTATCCCGGTCATGACGGTGGCCGAAAACATCATGCTGGGCACGGAGATCGTGAAGGGTGGCTTTGTGCTCGATCAGGACACCGCCACGCAGCGCATTCGTGAAATCTCACGCCAATATGGTTTAGAAGTTGATCCGAACGCCTATGTCAAAGACTTGCCGGTGGGCGTCCAGCAGCGCGTTGAGATCGTCAAAGCACTTTACCGCCAGGCCAACATTCTCATCCTTGATGAGCCCACTGCGGTGCTGACCCCACAAGAAGTGGATGATCTGTTCATCATTATGCGCGGACTGGCGGCGCAAGGGAAGAGCATCATCTTTATCACGCACAAACTGGGCGAGGTGTTTGCCGTGGCCGACCGCATCACAGTGTTGCGCAACGGTCGCGTGGTCGGCACCACCCGGCCATCCGAGGCCACTCAAAGCTCGCTGGCTGCCATGATGGTGGGGCGTGAGGTGATCCTCACGGTGGAAAAACAACCGGCCCGGCCAGGAAGAACGGTGCTGGAAGTGCAAGACCTCAAGGTTTTGGACGACCGGGGTTCGATGGTGGTCAACGGCGCTACGTTCGAAGTGCGCGCCGGGGAGGTGTTGGGTATTGCCGGGGTGCAGGGCAACGGCCAGACCGAATTGGTAGAAGCGCTCACCGGCCTGCGGCCAAGCGTCTCCGGACGGGTGGTGATGGATGGCGTCGAGGTAACGAATGCCTCACCGCGCCGCATCTCCGAGCAGGGCGTCGCGCATATTCCCGAAGACCGCCACGAGCATGGCATGGTGGGCAAATATCCCGTCGCCGACAACCTGGTGCTGAACACGTATTACCGTCCGCCCTTCGCCCGCGGATTCGTCCTCAATCATCGGGCTATCGAAGAACACGCCTGGCGGCTGGTGCACGAGTTCGACATCCGCACGCCAAGTGTCTATGTGCCAGCGAACAACCTGTCGGGGGGCAATCAGCAGAAGATGATCGTGACACGCGAGTTCTCGCGTCCCATCAAGCTGTTGATCGCTGCACAGCCCACCCGTGGCCTGGACGTCGGATCGATCGAATTCATCCACCGACGGTTGATCCAGGCACGCGATCAGGGTGTGGCTGTGTTGCTGGTCTCGGCCGAGCTGGACGAGATCATGTCGCTGGCTGACCGCATCGCGGTCATGTACAAAGGTCGCATCATCGCCACGGTTGAAGCGGAGCGTGCCGACCGCGCCGAATTGGGCTTATGGATGGCCGGCGTTATGTCCCACACGGTCGCCGAGGTGGTGGGTTCAGCGGAGCTGCGTGCATAAGCCAGCACCGGATGTTCATTAAGTCAGGAATCTCCAACAGGTGCCGAACCTGTGGGCGAGCACAACGTGTGGTGGGAACGTGAAAGGCAGAGGGATGGGATTACCGTGACGATGCCACCCCATTTCTATGTCTGTAAGAGTTCGCAAGGACGGGTGTGCAAGTGTTCAACCGTGATGCGGTGTTAAGAAGAACGGACGAACCGATGCGGGTCGGTTTGGTCACCGACGTGGGCCGTATTGACGATGGCACCTTCAATCAATATGCCCACGAGGGAATTCAGCGCGCTGTTACCGAGTTGGGTCTGGAATACACGTATATCGAAACGCGGCGTCCGGAGGACCATGAGGTCAACCTGCTCATCCTGATCGAGGAACAGTGTGGGCTGATCATCACAGTGGGTAGTGGATTGGGCAAGGTGGTGGAACGGGTGGCAAAGGAGCATCCCCATGTGGCTTTCGTCACAGTGGATTTTGTCGTCCAGCCATCGTTGCCTAACGTGCTAAGCGTGGTGTTTGCCGAGGATCAGGCGGGATTCCTGGCCGGCGCCCTGGCCGGGTGCGTCACCAAGAGCAACGTGGTCGGGGTGGTTGCCGGTGAGTCGGTGCCTCCGGTGGTGCGCTTCCGCAAGGGGTTTGCCCGTGGCGCTCGTTACGTCAACCCCAAAGTGCGCGTCCTCAGCGAGCACGTGGAATCCTTTGACGACCCGGACAAGGGGCGTTCGGTGGCGCTCTCCTTCATTGAACGCGGTGCGGATGTCATCTTCGGCGCCGGCGGGCGCACGGGCAGTGGTGCTATCCGCGCCGCTGCTGAGGCAGGCGCCCGGGTGATCGGGGTGGATCAAGATGAATGGTTCACCACGTTTGAGGAAGGCCGTGTACCCGGCAGTGACCGGCTGCTCTCCAGCGCGGTGAAGCGGGTGGATGTCGCGGTCGAGAGAGCCGTGCGCGACTGGGCAACCGGGCGTTTCAGCGGCGGAAGCAACTGGCTGGGTAGCTTGCGCAATGATGGCATCGGCCTGGCACCGTTCCACGCGGCAGAACGCGCGATTTCACAAGAGACCCGTGCACGCCTGAACGAGGTGGCCACGCGCCTGCGCGACGGCACACTGCAGACGCACGTCGGTCCCGCAGGCGAGGATCAGATGGAGACAATCTGGGAATGGTTGCGCGTGTGGAATTGGAGCGAGCTGGCCGTCCTGGTGTTGGCCGTGATCACAGCACTGCTGATCGGCGCCATTGTCATCTGGGTGACCCGCGCGGCGGATCTGCGCGGCGCCGGACTGCCGTGGGAGCAGGTGATTCCCGAAGCAAGCGCTCTGGTGTTCTCGGCTTACGGTGGATTATATGAAGGCGCTATCGGCTCGGCGCGAGCCCTGGCAGGCAGTTTGATTTACTCCACTCCGTACATTATGGCCGGGCTTGCCGTTGCGTTGGGGTTTCAGTGCGGCCTGTTCAACATCGGGGTGGAAGGTCAGCTCTACATGGGGGCGCTTTGTGCCACGATTGTCGGCTTCTCCGTCACCGGCCTGCCTATCTACGTTCACCTGCCATTAGCCGTCGCTGCCGGCGCATTGGGAGGTGCCATCTGGGGCGCGATCCCCGGCGCGCTCAAAGCGATCACCGGTGCGCATGAGGTTATTAATACGATTATGATGAACTACATCGCCGTCAAGACAGTGGATTATCTGGTCAAGAACCCGCTCAAGGATGTGACGGCGACACTGGATCGCACCCCCTTTGTTGCCGAGTCGGCGCGCTTCCCATTATTAGTGCCCGAGCTCAACATCCATTCCGCCGTGCTGGTGGCACTCGCGGCCATCGTGTTGGTATGGTATTTCCTGTTCAAGACCACCTGGGGTTTTGAGATTCGCACGGTAGGTGCAAACCCCGGCGCGGCGCGTTATGCCGGCATCAGTGTGAAGCGCAATTTTGTGTTGGCCATGGCGCTTTCCGGGATGCTGGCCGGCATAGGGGGGCTGGATGTGGTGCTGGGCCGCCCGAGCGAGTATGCGCTGAAAGCCGCGTTTTCCACCGGGTTCGGGTTTGATGGCATCGCGGTCGCTATGCTCGCCAAGAGCCACCCGCTCGGCATCTTTCCCGCTGCCTTTTTGTGGGGTGCCCTGCGCAACGGTGCCGGTCTGATGCAGGTGCGCGCTCAGGCGATCTCGATTGACCTGGTCAACATCATTCAGGGGCTGGTGATCATGTTCATCGCTGCCGATCAGATCATCCGCTGGCTGTATCGGCTGCGGGCGCGCGCGGAAAAAGAGGTGGTCTTCACGCGCGGATGGGGAGGATGAGCGGTGAACCCGGTCGCGCAACGCAACCCTGGCGGACGAAAACGCTTCCTCAACCGGGCACGCGGCCTGGGGCTGTTCTACCTGGTGCTGGCAGTCATTGTCCTGGTCTGGACGCTGCGCGCCAGCGCGCCGGACTCCCTCTCGCGCCTGGGACTGGGGGTCATTCTGCAACCCCCACCGCTGCGTGTGACGGTGCCCACCCAGCCCAGCCTGATCGTCATCGGCCTGTTGCTGGGGCTGACCGGCCTGTATGCGGTGCTGCGCTCACCCTCGGAGCGCACCACCAACACGTTGCTCGGCGGCGGCGCTGTGTTGATCGTGTTGGGTGCCATCATCGCCGCTGCCGCAGATAAGAGCATCGACCTGGTGGGGCTGATCAAGGACAGCGTGCGGCTGGCCACGCCGATTATGCTGGGCATGCTCGCCGGCGTGATGTGCGAGCGGTGTGCGATTATCAACATCGGCATCGAGGGCATGATGCTCACCGCCGCCGCGGTGGGGTATATGGTCTCCTTATATGCGCAAAACATGTGGCTGGGATTGCTGGCTGCCATCCTGGCGGGAGGCTTTATGGCCACCTTGCACGCGCTGCTGACCATTCAGTTTATGGTGGACCACATCATCAGCGGCACATGCATCAACATCCTGGCGGTGGGTATCAGCGGGTACATCCGCGCCGCTTTTCTGCTCAAGAACCCCTTTGGCGCCCCAGGACTCTTCCCGTATGTCTTTCAGGGGACACCTTTGTGGGATATCCCCATCCTCGGCACTATTCTGTTTCAGTACCAGCCCATGGTGTATGCCGCGCTGGTGTTGGTGCCACTGGTGTGGTTTGTGCTCTTTCGCACACCGTGGGGATTGCGCACCCGGGCGGTGGGAGAACATCCGCGCGCCGCGGACACGGTGGGCATCGACGTGTTTAAGATTCGCTATGTGAACGTCATCCTGGCCGGCTGTGTGGCCGGATTGGGGGGCGCCTGGTTCTCATTGGAGACAGTAGGCCATTTCGACAACTTGATGACCAACAACCGCGGTTTTATCGCGCTGGCGGCAATGATCTTCGGCAACTGGAATCCGCTCGGCGGCGCTGCCGGTGCCCTGCTGTTCGGATTTGCCGACGCACTTAACTTCAAGTTCCAAATCCTGGAGGTGAACGTCCCCTACCAGTTTATCGGCATGCTGCCCTTCATCCTCACTATGATCGCTGTCGCCGGGGTGATCGGCCGCACGACCCCGCCCGCTGCCGACGGGCAGCCGTATCGCAAGCAGTAGATAGCGCGTGGGATTGCGGTTCTTTTGCGCAATTCTAGCGTTTCTTTAGCGCCTCTCATATGCTGTTGCGCTATAATGAGAAGATAGAATTCAGAAACTGGGATACAGGCAGGCAAGAATATGACGGTCGAGAACCTTATTATTATCGGCTCCGGCCCGGCAGGAATGGCCGCGGCCATCTACGCAGGACGTGCTAATCTCAGTCCGGTGGTGCTGACCGGTGCTATGGTGGGTGGTCAACCGGCCATCACCAATGAGATCGAGAACTTTCCAGGTTTCCCTGAGGGCATTACGGGTGCTGAGCTGGTGGAGCGCGTCCATCGTCAGGCGGAACGCTTTGGCGCCCGCATGGTGTACGATGAGGCCATTGAAGTCAATCTGCGGGTGCATCCCTTCTGGGTCAAAGCCTATGGCGCCGAGTACTATGCCAAAGCGGTGATCGTGGCCAGCGGTGCATCGCCGCGCAAGCTAGGGGTTCCGGGCGAGGTGGAACTCACCGGCCACGGAGTCAGCTACTGTGGCACGTGTGATGGCTTCTTCTTCCGCGGCAAAGAAGTCGTGGTAGTAGGCGGCGGGGACTCCGCACTAGAAGAAGCGCTCTTCCTGACGCGCTATGTGACACGCGTGCGCATCATCCACCGCCGCGATCAGCTGCGTGCCAGCTACATCTTGCAAGAACGTGCCCGCCGCAACGAGAAGATCGAGTTTATCTGGAATTCGGTTGTCACGGAAATCCACGGACCGCAGGAGGTGACCGCGGTCACGTTGCGCAATGTGGTCACCGGCGAGGTCTCACGGTTGCCCACAGACGGGGTCTTCATCTTCGTCGGACATATCCCTAACAGTGAGATCTTCCGTGGCCAGCTGGATATGGACGAGAACGGGTACATCATCACCGACAAACGCACCCGCACCAACATTCCGGGCGTATTTGCTGCCGGCGAGGTGGCCGATCCCATCTTCCGCCAGAATGTCACCTCGGCGGGTGAAGGAGCGCGCGCAGCCATCGAAGCCACCCGCTGGTTGGCCGAGCTGGAGGCGGGACTGCCTGCATCGGTAGAAGACAGAGCACTCCCACGGTAACAAAACGAGCAGAGCGAGGCGTTCTACAGCCTCGCTCTGCCTTCTTTGTCATCCCCGATTCGGTTCAGCGCGACAAGTGCATCGGCATGATCACGTGCACGAAGCGGTCATCGCTCGTCCGACGCAGCACTCCCGGGCTGGACGGCGAGATGGTGTCCAAAGCGACCTGCGCGCTGTCAATGACCGAGAGCACGTCGATGAGATATTTGGCGTTAAACGCGATCTGGATCGGTTCTCCTTCTACAATTGCATCCAGCTGACCGACATTATCGCCCAGCTGATTGCTGGTGGCCATCAGCGTCACCCGTCCGGGCATCAGCTCGTCGCCGGCGGTGATTTCGAGGCGCACAATGTTGGCCGAATCGCGCGCGAAGAGATGGGCGACGCGGGTCGCTTTCAGGAAGCCCTGTACGTCCAGGATGGCGCGGTTGGTGTAGCTGGCCGGTATGATCTGGCGATAGTCAGGGAAACGCCCTTCGATGAGTTGCGAGACCAGATCGATGTTTTGCAGATGGAAGAGAATTTGATTGCGCGCCGGGGTGATGAGGACACCGATCGGCTCGGTCTGATCAGCAGAGATGCGGGCCAGTTCGGCCAGGGCACGCGCCGGCACCAACACTTCCACTTTCTCCGGCACACTTCTTTCGAGCGTGATATGCTCGACCGATAACCGATACCCATCGGCCGCTGCCATGGTCAACCGATCTCCTTCGAAGGTGGTCAGCACACCTGTCAGGACGGGGCGGCTCTCGTCGGTGGCGGCGGCGAACACGACCCGAGTGATCATCTGACGCAACGCATCTGGAGAGACCGTGGCGAAGGGCATGCCCTCCTCGGCAGTGAGCACAATCGGGAATTCTTGCGCATCAATACCTTTGATATTCGCCTCAAAGCGAGCACAGCGCAGGTGGAGCGTCTGCGTGCGCACCGAGAGCTCCATATCAATTGGCTCAGGAGGCAATGAATTGACGAACTCGGTCAGCAGCCGCGCCGGCACCGTGATGGCGCCTTCCTCGGCGACCTTAGCGCCTACCCAACAGCTGATGCCGATTTCCAGGTTGGTCGTAGCGAGCTTGAGACGACCCCCGTCAGTGGCCAACAGCACGTTGGAGAGCACAGGCAGCGTGCTGCGACTCGAAACTGCACGTCCTACAACACCCAATCCATGAGCCAGATTCTCTTGCAGACAAGAGAGCTTCACTCCAGGTCCTCCTTGGCCAGAGATAGGAACGGGACAGGATGAACCGACCTCTCAAACGAACGATCGGCGGGGAATGCCCCATCACCCACGACGCTGCCTCGATCGCAAGAGGACACCGGCCACCAGCAGGATGACCAGAGCAATGCTGGCTGGCGTCCATCGGTCGCCCTCAGTCATCGATGCGCCTGTCTGTGGCATCGCCGGCGACGGTGCGGGCGGAGCACCCTCCGGGGCGGATATCCCAGCTGCGGGGACGGCCGCCTGGGCCATGACCAAGCTGATGCCATCCACATTGTAGTTGCCCTCGGCAGTGTTCACCCACTTCTTCCACCCACGGATGAAAAGGGTCAACATCGGACTCTGCGCCCGGATGGTGGTCGTGTAGGTCTCAATGCGATACCCTCCTGGGGGTGGAGCGGTGCGCGGTTGCTCATCCCATGGCAGCTCGACCCATTCAATCTGGGGTGACCGCCAGTCGCTTCCCCCCGCATAGTCGATGCCGTATTGCAACCGGTAGCCGTAGTCAGAGGCTGCGACCGACCCTTCATCCGAGCGCACCAGACCGTGAAGGGTCAGGAGATAGTCGAAGTTTGGCAAGACCGGCACCGTCTGAAAGATGCCCACATAGCGATCGCGCTCTTGAGCATCCTTGAGCGCCAACAGCTGGGCATGGTTGCCGTCGTACAGGACAGGCCGCCAGGTATCGTCATGCCAACCGGCACGCACCCCAGCAGTGGCAAACGGCTGCCAACCGATCGCGACCCCCTCTACGAATCCATCCTCGAAAGAGCCGTTGACGATGAGATTGTACGGTTGTGCCGAAGCTACCCCGCCTTGTCGGTCCGGAGCAGGAGATGTTGCTCGTGATGGAATGGATGATAGCGCGCTCACAATGGCCGGCTGTACTCCTCGCACTTCGGTCACAGGCGAAGTTAGGGTAGAGGTGTTTAGGGGTTGCTGTGGTATGAAAGGCATCTCCCCAACGATAGCATCTGCCGAGTAGGCATAGGAGATCCCCTCCACAACGATGACGAGCAGAACGGGGAGAACCAGCAGTGAACACAGCTGCCATAGCCAACATCCTCTGGACAAGAGTTTCATGGAGCTCCTCCTTCACGCGTGAGGCCACCGCACGACAAACTTAATGAGGGCCACTATTGTGAAACCTATCATAACATGTCCCTCCGGATTTGACAAACACGGTGGAAAGAGGGTGTTGAAAAAGTCCATTGAGAATTCGGGCAAGATGAACGGATATGGTAGAATGGGAGACAAAAATTGCTGGAGGTATGCGGATGGGTGGGCAGCACCTCAAGGAGACAGGAAGGATCTCATTCTGGGGGGATTTCCTCTATGAACAAGCCGTGCCCCCAAATCACTTCCTGCGTCAGTTAGATCGGGTGATCGGTTGGGAGGTCTTCGGGGAGCAATTGCTCACGTTGTATGACGGGCGAGGGGAGTTGGGACGGCCGCCTTATCCGCCGGAGCTCGTGTTGAAGATGTTGCTTTTGGCCTATTTGTACAATCTGTCGGAACGGTAGGTGGAGGAGTGGGTGAACGACAGTTTGGCGGCGCGGTGTTTTCTGCATCTGGCGGCGGACGAGCGGGCGCCGGATCACACCACCTTGAGTGCCTTCAGGTGAAAGAGAAGCCCGCAGGTGGTGCGGAAGGCGTATTGCTACGGCTACAAGGTGCACACCAGTCTGAACGCGCAGGCGGAGATAATCACGAGCGTGGTGGTGACGACGGGGAATGCGCCGGATGGCAAGCTGTTCGCGCGAGGGCAGCACACGACGTGTCCCAGGGATTGCCAGTGGAGACGTATGAACGTCTCAAATTAGGCAGAGGCAGGGTTCAGTGCAGCACATCGGCACAATTCTGCGCAAAGCTCGATGAACTTTGCCAAAAAATCAAAAGCGCCTGCCGGGGCAGGTTGCGACGATGCAGCATGCGGTGGCAGGCGCCTGGCGGGGAAGTGGCGGCGGGTGGATTTGAACCACCGACCAAGGGCTTATGAGTCCCCTGCTCTGGCCGCTGAGCTACGCCGCCAACTCGACCCTTCCATTAAGCAATTATACATAGTACGCGCGAATCGGTCAAATCGCACTGCCGGAGCCGGAGAGTGTCGAAAAAGTCCTCTGGTGACTTGGATTTTCATAAAGAGAAAAACAAGCCCATAAGCTATGGTAAATCAGACGTCTTTCAACGCCCTCGCCCTCGCCCTCGAGCGGATTGACCCATTTCTCTACAGAAATCTGAGCGGTCCACAGACTTTTCCAATTACTCTCTCGATCCGATCGGGTGACTTGACAGCAGCGATAAGTGTGGTATCATGTATTATGCAATTTAACCTCAGGGCAGGCATCTTTTGTAACAACGTCTGCAAGCGCGCCGTTTCTTGGATCGTCGAAGATTGAGGTTGGCAATGCAGCAATCTGGCCTTTTCCAGACGATAATCGACGGCCAGACCATCGCAAAACAACGCGAGGGGACGTGTTGTGACTTATTGATTCCCTTCCTACGCTGTTTTTCACCGCATTTGTGCTATCCGTTGTTCTGTTTATAAT